>VYMC01000053.1_pt1 | contig 34151 bp, 37 predicted proteins | sample 5115301 | NCBI WGS metagenome assembly VYMC01 (sample SAMN12291802, study PRJNA351875) | freshwater metagenome | isolation source: freshwater lake | place: USA: Michigan, Wintergreen Lake | collected 2013-08-08 | reverse complement strand
GGAATGAATACCAAAATAAAGCTTATTAAAAGAATGAGTTATGGATTTACCAATTTTGAACATCTTCGACTTAAGCTGTTTGCTTGCTTTAATTCATAACAAAAATTAACACACAAAAACCAAAAGAGCCAGCCGAAGCTTGCCCTGAGCTACGTCGAAGGGTATTGTCGTTAGGAAAAGCGCGATACTGCCCATAGAGGGGATGTAAAACCAAAAGCTGGGCGTAAGTCCGTCTTGAGGCAATCCCCCGTGAAATAGGAAGCTCTCAACGACCTTGAGAGTAGTTCACTTTATCAAAATCTTCTAGAGGGGATATAGTGTAGAGAGAATGATGTGTCTTAATATAAGTAAAGTTTCGTAACAATTCTGAAATCCTTTGCTCAACTCTACCCTAGTTCCCAGCAATCCCGATCGCCTGAAACCCCTAGTCCCCAACTGGGAAAAATGTCAATCGGTCTTTTGGACGGCAGCATTTCTGGTCTCGGTCCCCGTGTTCATGCAAGCGCCCCTAGTGCGCTACTATCCCGAAGTTAGCCTAGGTTTAACCTTTTTCTGGGTGGGGTTAGGGGTTTGGCTGCTCAAACAAGAAAAAATCAGTCTTTGGGGGGATTTACTTTTGGGCTTTAGTTGGAGTTGGTTCGCAGGTTCTCTCTACTGGGGTTGGTGGCGTTGGGAACCATTGATCCATATTCCCATGGAAGCGATCGGGCTGCCCGTTGTTCTCTGGGGACTATACAAAGGTCGTGGCAAAGTGGGCAATCTTTTCTATCTGGGTTCCTTGTTAGGGACTGCCATCACCGATGTATATTTCTATCTAACGGGACTAATTCCCTACTGGCGACAATTAATGACCGTGGAACTAGACCCCAACCTAGTATCGCCGATATTTCATAACGCCTTGGCCCAAATTGAGACCCCCTGGGGCATCAGTTGGGCGATCGTACTGCTCAACCTGCTCTTAGCGATCGGTATTTATCCTTTGCCAAAAAGGGTATGTCATTGGTGGGCATTTAGCGGGGCCGTATTAAGTACAATTTTAGTCGATGGTTTATTTTGGATTACCGCTTCTCTGGCTTAAGGGTTTTCCTAGCTAATTCGCGTTTCCACCTATTTACTTAGATAGATGAAAATGTGCGGAATCTTGCTATATGCTATATAATGTGTAGTTGCGACTGTCTATCTATTGCCGCTTATGTACCCGTGGATATACTGCCAAGAGAAAATCCCTATTTACTACTCCATACCGATAAGGGACAGCGTTTTTTCCCTCTCGTGGGGAGATCCTACTGGACAATCGGACGGGGCAAAGATAACGATATCGTGATTAAGGATCACTGTATCTCTCGCAATCACGCTATTTTACAATCCACGGAAACAGGAGATTTTTATCTGATCGATCTCGGTAGTCTCAATGGAACTTTTGTCAATGGTAGAAGAGTAGCTATTCCCGTGACTATCCATGACAAAGATCGGATCACCTTTGGCAAAACCGAAGTGCAGTTCTATAGTCCTACTCCCACTAATATAGGCAAGCAACAGCACAATTTAGAATGGGATCCCCCCACCTCCACCGTCCATGAACGGCGCTTAACATCGGTGATGGTGGTGGATATGCGAGATTTTACGGCTTTAACTAGGCAATTAGACGAAAAAGTGCTTTCTTCTCTGATTGGCAGTTGGTTTCGCCATGCTGGGGGTATTATCCGCAGTTCTGGCAGTTGGGTAGATAAATATATTGGTGATGCGATCATGGCCATCTGGTTTCACGGCCAACAGGAAGTCAATCAAGACGATATCCTGCAAATTTTCCAAGCAATTACGCAACTACATAACATGACTCGCGCCTTAAGCGAACAATATCCCTTACCCTTTAAATTACGCATCGGTGCGGCAGTGAATACTGGTTATGCCATGGTTGGCAATACTGGCAGCGGTGAACATCCAGACTATACTGCGATCGGGGATACAGTCAACGCCGCTTTTCGTTTAGAGTCGGCTACCAAAGAAATGGGCAAGGATTTAGCCATCGGAGCCACTACCTACAGTTATCTCATCGGTTTACCCCATCTCCACCAAGCTTTCGAGCCACATACCGTCAGTCTGAAAGGATACGACGCTAAAATTATTACCTACGGAACCACTTTTGATCACTTGGATCGTTTCCTTGATGCCAATAGTAGTGAGGAGATGACTGGAATTACAGGGTTTATCGGCAGTGTCTGAAGATTGAAATTAAACGGGGAGTTGGGAGACGTTTCAGTGATCAGTAAACAGTGAAAAGACATTAAGAAACTTCTATTTAGGGTCTGCTGAAAAAGTTTTCCTTGGGGCAGGGTGTGGGGTTTTACCGATTTTCAGGTGGTCAACTACCTAATTTTCAGGGAAAAAGTCCCGGAATTTCCCCCCCGATCACTCCAATGGTCAGCACTTTTTGAGGGAAAAAAGTCTAAAAGCCTTATCTAACAAGGTTTTTAGATTTATTCAGCCAGCCCTATTTAATACTGTACACTTAAAACTCCAATCTGATCACTGATAACTGATCACTGATCACTGACCTACTCCTCGGTGGCGGCGAGAACTAAATCTTCCTCCTCCAAGGCGGGGGGAACTTCGATTTCTTCCACTACTTCCGAGACGGTTCGGCCTTCCGCTTCCGCTAGACGTTTTTCTCGGTATTTAATCGCCATTTCTTCCGCTTTTTCAAACACTAACGGACGATTTTTTAGCATATCTCCCGGTTCTGGTTCTAATTGTTTAGTCGAGAGAGAAATGCGACCTCTTTCGGCATCGAGATCGATAATCATCACTTTTAACTCATCATTGACATTGAAAACCGTGTGGGGGGTGTCAATGTGATCGTGAGAGATTTCGGAAATATGCAGTAAACCACTGACTCCACCAATATCGATGAAAGCACCGTAGGGCTTGATTCCGCGCACGGAACCGATTACCACCTGTCCCACGGCTAAACCGTTCATCTTGCGTTCCACTAAAGCGCGACGATGACTTAAAACCAGACGGTTGCGATCCTCATCCACTTCTAAAAACTTTAAGGGCAATTCCTGACCGACTAAATCCTCTTTCGCTTCTCTGGTGCTAATGTGAGAACCGGGGATAAAGCCGCGAAGACCTTCAATTCTGACTAATGCTCCACCACGGTTAGTGGCGAAAACATTTGATCGCACGGTAGCATCTTCTTTTTGCAATTGACGCACCCGTTCCCAAGCGCGCATATATTCGATGCGACGGATCGACAGGGTTAGCTGTCCATCTTCATTCTCGTCGGTAAGAATGAAAAATTCCCTGGTTTCGTTGGGTTGTAAAACTTCTTCGGGATTATCGACGCGGTTGATCGACATCTCCTGCACGGGGATAAAAGCGGCGGTTTTAGCACCGATATCGATGAGCGCTCCCCGGGGTTCCATGCTGAAAACAGTCCCGGCGACGACATCTCCCGGACTGAAATGATAATCGTATTTGTCTAGAAGGGCGGCAAAATCTTCATGGGTAAAGCCTATGTTTTTGTTTGCAGTTTTTTGGGTGGTCATGTACGTTGTTTGGGCCTAGGAATTTCCGTAGGTTTTTCCTCCTATGTGATGTACAGTTTCTAAATCAAGGAGATGCCTCCTAATTTAGTTGCTAGGCGGGGCCTAGGGGATGAACTGCCGCATCCGGCTTTCTTGCAGGCAATCTGCCTCAAGAATTACTTTTAAGAATCTAACCAGAGCTTGGGCTTGAAATAGCACAAGGGATCCTCATTATAACTGAATCGGGAACTATTTAGGGTTTGCTGAATAAATCTAAAAACATTGTTCAATAAGACTTTTAGACCTTTTTGAAATCCAAAAGTACCGCCCATTGGAGTGATCGGGGGGAAAATTCCGGGACTTTTTCCTTGAAAATTAGGTAGTTGACCCCCTGAAAATGGGTAAAACCCTACACCCTACACCCTACACCCTACACCCAGGAAAAACTTTTTGCCGCAAACCCTATTTAAGACGAGGTGATCACGCTGGCTTCTTCCACTGGAGACCAAGAAGGATAGGCGCGTTCGATTTCGGAGGATTGCAGCAGCGCTAAAGCGGCGATAAAGTCTCTAATTCCCTGAAAATTGCCGTAAACCGAAGCAAAGCGCACATAGGCCACTTCCGATTCTTGCCGGAGATATTCTAGGACTAATTGACCGATCTCCTGACTTGTTACCTCCCGTTTTGAGTCTTGCTGCAGACGGGATTCGATATCATTGACGATCGCCTCTAATCTTGAGTGGGGAATGCCGGTTTTTTCGCAAGCGCGAACGATCCCCCGCAGCAGTTTGCAGCGATCAAAAGATTCCCGTTTACCATCTTTTTTAATCACCGTGATCGGCACGAATTCGATGCGCTCGTAGGTAGTGAAGCGATATTTACACTGTAAGCATTCACGACGACGACGAATGCTCTGACCGTTTTCGGAGGAACGGGACTCTAAAACGCGACTATCGGTATGCTGACAATTAGGACACTGCATAGGAGGCGCTCGGTGAGGGGAACCTTTAATTTAAGCCTTTAAATACGAAAACCAGAGCCGCTAACCTGCTTTTGACAAGCGGGCGGCTCAGGGAAGAAAACTATTAACCTAAACGGAGTTAAGAAATTTACTTTTGAATCCGGGGAGGTTCCCGGAAGGCGATGGCGAAGAAAATTACCGACAAAGCCATAGTTAAAACTAAAATGTAAGCGACACTTTCCATGGTTGGACATCCTACAAGACTGCTATAACAATCCTATAGTATCAGGAAATGAGTTTTTCGGCTTGTCTGGGGATGTAGATTACATCCCCAGAATCAGTGGCAATCTATTTAACGCTAACTTTTGCCCCAGCATCTTCCAGTTTTTTCTTGATGGCGGCGGCATCATCTTTGTTAGTGCCTTCTTTAACCGCTTTGGGAGCGGCTTCCACTAGGTCTTTCGCTTCTTTGAGTCCTAAACCGGTCAATTCGCGCACTACCTTAAGGATAGCAATTTTCTTGTCGGCGGGAACTTCTTCGAGAACGACGTTAAATTCGGTTTGTTCTTCCACAGCTTCAGCAGCAGCCGCAGGAGCAGCCCCAGGGGCAGCTATAGTTAGGCCACCAGTTGGAGCGGCGGCACTAACTCCGAAGGTTTCTTCGATACCTTTGACTAATTCCGCAGCTTCTAAGAGGGTCAGGGTTTTGAGTTTTTCTAAGATTTCAGCTACAGCAGACATGGGTTAGACTCCTAATTGTTTGTAAGTGATTGATTGGCGCGGTATTAAGCCGCTTCTTTTTCTTCTTGACGGGCCACGGCATCGACGGCACGGGCCAAAGATGCGGGAACTTCGTTGATGCTGCGGGCCAGTTTGGCAGCAATGGCGTTGATTGCTCCAGCGGCCTGAGCGATTAACTGTTCTTTCGACGGTAAATCAGCGATCGCTTTGATCTGATCTTCTGTTAACAGTTGACCTTTTGTCCCTTCTTTGAGGACACCGCCGCGCAATTCGGTTTTTTTGCTTTCTTTTTTGAACTCTTGATAGGCCTTGAAAGCTCCACCGATATCCTCTTTTACGAGCAGAAAGGCGGATGTTCCCGATAAAAGGCTTTTCATCGGTTCCCAGCCACTATCCTCAGCGATCGCCAAGCCCATCAAAGTATTTTTGGTGACTTTACAAATCGTTCCCGTGGGGCGCAATTTGCGGCGTAGATTGCTGATTTCAGCGACGGTTAAACCTTGATAGTCGATGACCATCGTTAATTGAGCTTCCCTCAGGGAGGTTTTTAATTCTTCTAGAATTACTCCCTTGCTTTCTCTGCTTCTCCCCATCCCTTGTTCACCTCCTGTATGCGGGGGACCGGTTCCACAGGCACAAAAATAACCCCTTGTAGCGCCGGGGTTGAGTAGAGAGAATCAGTTCAGGCAGGACTAAGACAGAAAATATCTCTCTCTTTAGTCTTTTTGGCTGCTGTTTTCTCGCTTTGACCTCGGCAGGGTATTTAAGCTGTTTGGCACCTGCTGTCTTTGGCTTAAGCCAGTTTTTTACTATAACACTATTGCGGAATTTATGTCAAGCACCATCAGGGAGCGGGTAGGGGCAAAATCCTGATGAGTAGGACAGGCATCCTCGTTGAACGCCAAGTCTAAAACCCAATGTATTCTAAAATACAGTCCTGCTGGCGAGTGAGTGGAAAGAACCACAAAGACACAAACGACACAAAAGAACTCTTGCAAATTAATTATGTGTTATGGTGGTGGGCTAACTAATTTTTCCCAAAAAATTAGTTAGTTAGTGCATCTGTTCTGAATGAAAACCTGTGGTTTAACTTTGAACTCAAAACTCTTCAGATATGCTTTAAGTAGCTGGTTATAATTAAATTGAAAATGGATTTTTAGTTCGATCCCCCCTGCCCCCCTTGATAAGGGGGGTATCTGATAATTTTTAACGCCTACCTACTTAATTTGGTTATCAAAACCTCTTTATTTAAGCGGCACAAACTATCTCAATTATAAAAATTTGGCTCTTCTGGTTTCTGTGTGGAAACGGGGTCTATACTGATAGTTTCTTCAGCAAAATAGTCCCAAAAGTCTTTCCGGGTAAACATTTCACGATTCTAAGTAGTCGTGCAAAATTAATTTCCTAGTAAAGATAGGCAAAAGGCAAGAGGCAAAAGGCAAGAGGGGGTTAGATATGTGTAATTAATTTTGCTTAGGTACTTATAAGCAAAAATTATCACACAAAGTCGAGAAGAACCCAAATGGGTTTACCCGTTTAGCTGTGGGGGCGGTTATTTATCACACCCTGGAATCCCTCGGTTTACGATATCCCACCGTCACCGAAGAACATCGCCAAGCTTTACTGAAAGCCAAAGAAATCCTCGAAAACGAGCCGGATTAAAAATGGAAGAAAATCCCCAAAAAGCGATAATTGCCGGAAAATTGATCGTATAATCAATGTCGATTTTCAAGAATTCCCCCTATGAATTATCGCATCGATCGCCGCACCTATGCTGAAACCTACGGCCCCACCGTCGGAGATAAAGTTCGCCTAGCAGACACGGAATTATTTATCGAAGTCGAAAAAGATTTCACCACCTACGGCGATGAGGTAAAATTCGGCGGCGGTAAAGTAATTCGCGATGGTATGGGCCAATCCCCCATTTCTAGGGAAGATGGGGCGGTAGATTTGGTGATTACTAATGCCCTAATTCTCGACTGGTGGGGCATCGTTAAAGCCGATGTGGGCATTAAAGACGGCAAAATTTATAAAATTGGTAAAGCGGGCAATCCCCACATTCAAGATAATGTCGATATTATTATCGGTCCTGCTACCGAGGCATTAGCCGGGGAAGGGATGATTTTGACAGCAGGGGGGATTGATGCCCATATTCATTTTATCTGTCCCCAACAAATTGAGACAGCGATTGCGTCGGGGATTACCACGATGATTGGTGGCGGAACCGGGCCAGCGACAGGAACTAATGCCACCACCTGCACCCCGGGAGAATGGAACATCTATCGAATGTTAGAGGCCGCCGAAGCTTTCCCGATGAATTTGGGTTTTTTGGGTAAAGGCAACAGCAGTCAGCCGGAAGGACTAGCGGAACAGGTAAAAGCGGGGGTAATTGGCTTAAAACTCCATGAAGATTGGGGAACCACTCCAGCAGCCATTGATACCTGTTTAAGCGTGGCCGATAAGTACGATGTGCAGGTGGCGATTCATACCGATACTCTCAATGAGGCCGGTTTTGTTGAGGCCACTATCGCCGCTTTTAAAAATCGCGTCATTCACACCTACCACACGGAAGGGGCCGGCGGTGGTCATGCTCCCGATATTATCAAGGTTTGCGGGGAAATGAACGTTTTACCCTCCTCTACTAATCCCACCCGTCCCTATACGACGAACACCTTAGAGGAACACCTCGATATGTTGATGGTTTGTCATCATCTAGACCGGAGTATTCCCGAAGATGTGGCCTTTGCCGAATCCCGCATCCGCCGCGAAACTATTGCCGCCGAGGATATTCTCCACGATTTAGGGGCTTTTAGTATAATTTCCTCCGATTCTCAAGCTATGGGACGGGTGGGAGAAGTAGTTATCCGCACTTGGCAAACTGCCCACAAAATGCGGGTACAACGAGGCAGACTGACCGGGGAAACGGGAGAGAATGATAATCTGCGGGCAAGACGATATATTGCTAAATATACGATTAATCCTGCTATTACCCATGGTGTCTCCGATTATGTCGGTTCCATCGAGGTGGGCAAATTAGCCGATTTGGTTCTCTGGAAACCGGCATTTTTTGGCGTAAAACCGGAAATTGTTCTGAAAGGCGGTTTAATCGCCTGGGCGCAAATGGGCGATGCTAATGCCAGTATTCCCACACCGCAACCGGTTTATATGCGTCCCATGTTTGCCTCTTTTGGTGGTGCGATCGCAAAAACTTCCTTGACATTTGTTTCTAAATATGCGATGAAAGCGGGCATCCCTGAGAAGTTAAAGCTGAAAAAAACCGCCGTCGCAGTGTTGAATACGCGCAATATCAGTAAGGCTAGTATGAAGCTAAATGACGCTTTACCGCGCATGGAAGTTAATCCCGAAACCTACGAAGTGCGTGCTGACGGGGAATTATTAATCTGTGAACCGGCTACGGTTTTACCCATGGCCCAGCGCTATTTCCTATTTTAAATTCAATTTCAGAAAACGGGTTTTTTCAAAAAATCCGTTTTCTTTTTGAATCAACAGTTAAGGATTAGTAGGAAAATTTGGGAAAAATAACTTAACTAATCCTGCCATTAGTGCAGTAACAATGGCAACAAAGATGGTTCGATTAGTAAATTCCAAGTTATCTAGGCGTTTATTCACGCCTGTTAATTCTCCTTTAACATTTGCTAGGTCAACTCTTAAGTTATTCACTTCTTCAGATAACTTGTCTATTTTGCTATTAACTTCTTTGAATTGTCCTAAAATAAAGTCTTTTAATTCTTTGAGGTCGTTTTCTGTAAATGTTGCCATTGTGTGACTCTCCTAGTAATTGTTTGTGATACCAATAATTTTACTACTAAGTTTAACTCCTAACCCTTCATCAGTCAAATGTCATCGAAGTTGGATCACCAGAGAGAATAAAACTGGCCCAATAAAAAGGATGTTTTTGCTTCTCACCCTTGAGCATTCCTAGTTGAATTTGTCCTAAAGCTTCACTACGTCCTTCTCCTTTTTGTAAGCGTCCATAACAGGCGACCATTAAATCTTTAGTTGCATCATCAGATACTTTCCAAAGGCTAATTAATTGGCTTTCACTAACTGCTATAACTAGAGCGCATCGCAATCCATAAATCCCTTCACCTACGCTTCTAGTTTGGTGATTTTTTGATGATAATTAATGCTTTATACTGTATATTAATTATCAAATTTAGCCAAGATTTTCAATCCTTCTTCTGGGTTGCCATTAGCCGCTATTTCCTTAAATCTAGTATAGGCATCAAATTCGGCTAAAGTTTTGGTGGAAAGATATTCAATCAGTTTATTGATACTGATTCCTTTTAGTTCATTCATAGAAAACTCCTGATTCTGGTGGTAATTTCCTGAAGAACTTCTAAGAGCGTTGGAGCAGCGGAAGAGATTACATTTTCTTCACTGCTGTCATGTTTGTGATGGGGATAGGTTGGGAGGTTCAGCTTTTTATGATGTGGAGTATTATCATAACGGAAAATTAAGGTATTCATGGTATTCATATACTGATAAGCGTACATATTACGATTAATAATTGTTTCGATATTGACAAACTCTCGAATATGCAGAACTGAATTATTAATGAATTTAATTTCGGCTGGAATAAATCCTTCATAACTATCGCGTTTTTCACAATCTAGCGTAAAAAATTTGACTATTGAACAGGTTGCGATAATTGTTTGAATCTGTTGAAAATAATCTTCAATTAACAAATTCAATTCCTCTGAGTCTTTCTGCTTTTTCCTGTAGGCATTGTAGCATTCGCAATTCGCCAATCCATTCGTCAAGTTCCAGGGTTTCCTGAAATTCGTCGTTTTCGTAGCGATGTAGAAATTCTGCTGTGGACAGTTGATATTTGTCCTCAAATTCTTGCAGTCGTTGTTCGGTACGCTGGATACCCGCTTCAGTGGAACGTAGGGCTTCAGCGATTGCGCCTTCGATTAGAGGTTTGAGGGAGCGGGAGTGATGAGAGATGAGTTTGAGTTCCTTCATAATAGGAAGTCTTGTAGCTACTTTTGCATTATAGACAATTGCTAAGATATCCAGAGGGCGCAGGTTGCTTGTGCCACTACACTAGACCTCTCCAATAATTGTCAAACTAAGGGCTGAAGTCCTTTTGATCTATGGTCAATTTTTGGGTTCATTTTTTCTCTTTTCTCCTTCTCTCTCAGATTATACTTTTGACTTTTGACTTTATTTTCCCTTTTTAGCGTCGTTGGCGAGTTGGTTGGCGCGGACTACGGGATCAAAACGGAGGCTAGGATTCCACTTTTGGGCGATTTTGAAACCTTCAATTGCCTCGTTGATTTTGCCGTCCCTAGCTAAGACTTCGCTATCCGCAACCAGGTTAGGGGCGCTGGCAAGGAGAAGCTCGGTTGTTTGGCAAACCTTCAGCTTTTGCAGATCTCGCGGGCTTTGGATCAGATAACCTTCGAGCCAGTTGCAGCCCTGCACCAGCAAGGTATCCAGATTTGCGCTCGGCCAGAGCTTGACGCTGCCATCATCTCCTCCCGTGGCGAGGGTTTGTCCATCGCCGGTCCAACTTACACTCCAGACACTGCCTTGCTCGGCATTGAGGCGGGTAATCGGGGAGCCATCTCGCTTCCAGAGCTTGACGCTGCCATCATCTCCTCCCGTGGCGAGGGTTTGTCCATCCCTCGTCCAACTTACACTCAAAACACGGCCTTGACGGGTGGGGATGGTGCGTCCCTGAATTTGGGTCAAAATCTGCTGCAATGCCCCTACCGGGCTAATGGCAGGGTAGTCAATCAGGGCGAGTTTTTGATTGATTAGCTTGGCTCCCTTGATTTTGGCTTTTTTCCTCACTAGGGTTTGCAATTCCTGCCCAGCTTCCATTGCCGTCAGTAGGGCAGAGGTCTGATTTTTGTCAAACTGCTGCAAGGCAGCACTTCCGCGTTGTTCAATCTGGGTTCCTGCTTGAGCGATCTTTAGGCTAGTTGTTGCTTCTGCTAAGGTTGTCTGTGCTTTTTTTACATCCGCTTTAGCATTTTTGGCAGCAGTTTCAGCTTGTAGCTTTTGGGTATTGGCCTCTTGTAATTGCTCTTTGGCAGCCGCCGTTGCCTCTTCTGCTTGAATTTTGTCCTGATTTACTTGGTTTAACCGAAGCGTTGCTTTCTGCACTTGTTCCTGAGCCTGTTGGTATTGCCTACGAGCATCTCGCTCCTTTTTTTGTGCAGTTTCTAAGGTTTTATTGGCTTTTGCAATCTTGCGATTATTTTCATCTGTAATCCTCGTTTTTTCTTTGTCAGCATCGCTCAAAATTTTCTGTTTTTCCTTCTCTGCATCTTGCACTACCTTCTGTGTTTGTTTTCGTGCTGTATCTCGCTCTGTTTGTGCCTTTTTGGCTTGCGTTATAGCCCAATTTGCAAAGACTAATGCAATGGATGCAATGAGACCCGCTGCGATTAATCCTCGAATACTCCAACGATTCCGCTTATCTGCCGCTTGAATAATACTGTCCGATTTGATCCTAGTTTCTACTAATTCCTGTTGCGCCTCTTCCCGTTCTGTTTCCGCCTGTTCCCTAGCCGCGGTCAAAATCTGATTCGCTTCCGTTTCCGCCGCCAACCGCCTTTCCATATCCCGTTTCTCGCAATCCCGGCTATCATCTAAAAAGCGCTCATCTTCTTTACTCAAACGCTTTCCTTTTGCCCAAGTCTCCGCCTCCCGCAACGCCTGTCCCCGCAACAAAAACGACTCCTTCTGCTCTTCTTGTGCCTCCTGCCAAGCCTTAAACGCCTCCCCATAAAACCCCGGACGCAAATCCGCCAAAGCGCGAGCCACCCACTGCCCATTAAACACCTGCGCGTAGATGGGGTTATAGACTTTCAACCTGCCCTCTCGCTTCACCACCAAACCCGTCAGCCGCAGTTGCAGTTGCTCGTAGCTCTCATCGGCAATGATCCCCCCTTCCTTTCTGGATGAGAGGGGGGGGGATGGGGAGAGGGGGGGGTTCAGCATCCAAAACTTGCTGATAAATCCCTAGCAGTCGCCCCCGCAGCCGTTCGTCACTGCGTAAAATCCTGTCTCGCATCGTTTTCAAATGCGGCGGCACGTCCTGCGCCTCCCAATTATCGATAATCTGGCTCGTCACCACCTGCGCCACCCACTCCGAAGGGGATAGAGAGGAATCCCCCCCCTGCACCACCAAATTCAAGACCCGCTGCGTCAAAAACGGCTGTCCCCCCGTCCAATACAACACCGCTTGCAGCACCGCCTGCGGATCGTCCACCTTGCCCACCAAACCCTGCATCAACGGTTGAGCTTCCTGGAATTGAAAGCCACTCATCTCCACCGCCCGACCGATATTAAACGCTGAACTATGCTTACTGACAATCAGATCGGAAGGTGTTGCCACCCCTAAAAACGCAAAAGTCAGCCGCCGATAACGCAGATCTTCCGCCCGCCGCTCAAAGAAAGAGCGAATCAGAATGAAAAAACCATCGGTATCAAACTTGAGACTGAGCAGGTTATCAATTTCTTCGACAAAAATGACGACATCTTCCGAGAGTTCTGCCAGCAATACGCGATCGATAAAATAAGTAAAGCGTTCGACCGCCGAAATCGACTGAGCCGCCAGATCCTTCCACCAACTCGAAAAATCGATTTTTTCTTGTAAATGCAAATCATCGATCAAGCGTTTTATGGTTCCAGCATACCACTGATCCTCGCTCAAACTGGTTCCCCGGGTTTGCGGGTCAATGACCGCACAGGCCACCCCCTCTGCCGCTAACTTCTGCATCACCCGCACCCGCAAACTAGACTTGCCCATCTGCCGAGAGTTAAAGAAAAAACAATATTCTCCTGATTTCAGGCGATCGTACAATTCCCGATCGGCCCGTCGCTCTACATACCCACGATATTCGGCAGGTAAGCTCCCGCCTACTTGATAGCTAAAAGGAGTGGAGGAAGTTGGGTTTGTCATTTGATACCAAGTTGCTAAAAATATGTCCCAGAAAACGGATTTCTTTAAGAAACCCGTTTTCTAAGAGGTTAGGCGATCGCGTAGCCCGTGTAACCGCGTACATCCGCCGGATGAAAAGCGAGGACAATATCCTGCCGGGGAACACCCGCCGCCACTAGCTCATGGGTTACTCCGTCTTCGGTTTCATCTCGTTGTACCCAGATTTTCTCGTTGATAATATCCAAATGAATTAAACAGCCATGCACGCGAGTTTTGCGATCCCATCCGAGCGTCATCAAAAGATAGCTATCTCGAACTTCATCAAAAATCGGCTTACAAATCAATTCGCCGTGAGAATAAGGGATTTCAGTATAAGGAATCAAAACCGATTTAATAATATGACGATACTGATCTAATTTTTCCATTGCGAAATGACCTCCTTTTCAGCATCAAAAACAATAAACTTGAGATTTTCATCTTCGATTAAAATTTGTCCGATTGGCTCTTCAAAAAATGAATTATAAATCACATCTCTAATCGCCAAATATAGTTTATAATCAGGATAAGAACGACGCAAAACAGCCCGATAGATCGCAAACTGTCCAATCGCATCACGACAGGCTTGTAATTCTGATTCCCCCAGAAAGCTTTTAACTTCTACAGCAATTTTTTGCTCCAATCGCTCTGCTAATATTAGCTTTTTAGCCCCCAAATCGACGTACATATCTTTTCGCCCCCAACGGAGATGAAACGGATCGTGCGTGATCGTCCACCCATCTTTAATCAGGGCTTGCTTCGCAGCATTATGATACAGATCGAGAGCGGGCATAATGGACTAAGTTAGCATAAACGACTAGATAAATAGACAATAGACTGTAAAGTGTTTTTATTTAATTTCCTCCCAAGCGATCGCAAAAATACTGACGATAAAGATCGCAGCGAGGTTTCACATTATTATCAACCCGCACCACTAATCCCATACTATCCAGTTTAAACGACTCCTCAGACCGCAAACGCACCGGCGCTTCAGAAGTAATAACCAATTTCATGGCTGCTCCCAGTTCAGGATAATCTTCCAAAGTCTTCAAATGTCCCCGCAGATAATCGCTGTAAATTCCCGCTTCTGTGGGACCGGTCCGCAAAAATTCCGCCAAAGAAAGATCCCCCGCTGCAATGTGATAGAGTGCCGAGCGCACCATGTAGGGATGCCCTCCAATTAACCCCATAAATTGTTCGAGTTCCCCCTCTGTCCAAGTTAATCCGTGCCGTGCTACCAACTCCTGTACCTGTTCAGGCGTAAACTCTCCCAATTCGATGGGCAACCCCACATTAAAAGGCGATTGATTGATATCCCGTTGGGCATAGGACTCTTGAGAATGGACGATGATCAGCCGCAATTTCTGCCACAGTTTTTTAATCTTGGAACTTTCATGCCAGCCGCGCAATAATCCGCATAAATCCGTCTCGATATCTGCGTATTTAAAGATGCGATCAAAGTTATCGATCGCCAACACTAACGGGCGATCGTCCCCCTCTAATAAATACTTCTCAAAATAATCCGTACTGTTATCGTTCGCTCCAAAAATATCATCCCAATACTCTTCAATCTTGACCCTTACTCCTAGTGGTTTACCCACCGACGCACAAAACCACTGCATGAACTTGTCGAGATCGTCAAAGAACTTTTGATTGGTCTGTTCCAGATCGATCGTTACCGCACGATAGCCTAGTTGAGATGCTTGGGCAAGTACCTTCGCCATCAGGGAAGATTTGCCCATATTGTGGGGCGATTTAATCCGAATCAGGGAGCCAGGCTTTTGAATTTCCTCATAGCACCGTTCTTCGTAAGGGGAAGTAATATAAAAGCGAGAGTCAATGCTAACTTGTCCTTCTGGAGATTCCAAGCTAATTTCCTGTTGTGTCTTGTCTGGAGTAACTGTTGGCTTGAGGGGTTCCGATTGCGTCAGCATCTCAGTGGCTTTTGCGGATTGTTGCGGCTCTGGCAAGACAGTGGGCTGTTTGTCAGTTAACACTGTCGCCATTTCCATTGCCGCCTGGCGAATCCCCTCAGCAATATTTAAAAACGCCTCACCCCGATTACTCCAAGTCGTCACAGGCTTGGCATTTTTTGGCAAAGTTTGCAACTTACCAAAAGGCGCACCACTCCAATCCACCGGCTTCAAAATAATCGGAATCACCCGCGCCTCCCCTGCATCATAGCCTGCGATCGCCCGTTGCATTTCAAGATCATAACAATAGTCAGAAGCGATAAAGTTTTCACTAATCAACAACAGAATAATCTCGGCTGAATTGAGATTTTTATCAAGGGCTTGTTTCCACTCTGTTCCAGCACTAATTTTGCGATCGTGCCATGATTTAATCACTCCCTGTCTTTGTAATGACGCGAGGTGAAGTCCTAAAGTTTCCCGCAGTTTCTCATCCCGGTGAGAGTAAGAAATAAATACATCGAGCGGTGTGGCTGATATGTCTGGATTAGATAAAATCATGACTGTCAGTTTTACGATTTCAGAAAACGGTTTTTTTCAAACTATTGATTTCAGAAAACGGTTTTTTCAAAAAAAACCGTTTTCTCGTCTAACTTGTTATACTATAACACTACAACTTAAAAACTCACCATTCCCTAATCTTCCCTACGGGGTTGGAGACAAGCTTTGCACCCTCACTGAAGGAGTAATTTCCCACTTCCACTCGCAACTATAGAATTAGCTATAATAAAATTACCACAGGTATAATCTTCATATTTCTGGAAACTATATGACCTTAAAACAATTAGACCGAATCACTTTTAACTCCAAAATTATGGCAGGTCAAGCCTGTATTCGAGGAATGCGTATTCCTGTTTCTTTAATTCTTAATCTACTGGCTAACGAAAAGCCGATAGAGGAAATATTAGAGGAATACCCTGACCTAGAAAGAGAAGATATTCACCAATGTTTATTATATGCTTCTTGGTTAGCCAGAGAACAAGTTCATTATTTTGAATTAATCGAGCAATGGAGATAGAGTTTCTAGCCGATATGGGGATTTCTCTGCGTACAGTCTCATGGTTAAGAGAACAAGGTTATGATGTCGTTCATCTTCGAGATGAAGGCTTACAAACTTTATCTGATCAGGAAATTCTTGCCAAAGCAAAAAGAGAAAAGCGGATAATTTTAACTGTCGATCTAGATTTTTCTCAACTTCTCGCTATTAGTGGTTATAATTTACCAAGTGTCATCTTATTCCGTTTAGGCAATGAAAACTACAATCTAAGTAATCAGCGTTTAACTATAGTTTTACGAGATTATACAAAAGCATTAAAGACGGGAGCAATTGTGTCAGTAACAGATCGTATTTTTCGGATTAGATTTTTACCAATTTAAGATTTTTGCTTTATAGCGTTCATGGAGTCTTTCCGTTAATTCCATCTTAAATATTGTGTTCCAAAAGCGAACACCTTTATTATTGAGTACAAATTATAACATTGGCAAATAATCTCCCTGTCCTCTGTGCCTCTGTGGTTAATTACACTTCGTTTCTGAATAGTCACCAATAATTATAGGTTCTTTGTTGGGAATTTTGACAATAATTTCGACAGTTCCACCTAAGGCGTTAACTACTTCGCGCAGTGTATTTAGCTCTAGATTTTGCTCTTGTTTAAGTTTAGGTACTATTGATTGCTGTACTTCAAGATACTTTGCCAATTCTGATGAAGATAAACCTAGTTTTTCTTGCAAATACTTAAGCGTAAGTTCCTCTAAATAAATTTGAGAAGCTCTTTCTTTAATACTTGCTTGTCGTTCTTTACCAAGTTTATTAAATTCTTCCGAGAAGTTAGTATATTCTTTCATGACTTTTCTTCCTTAAGTTTTTCCAGATATTTTTGATAACGCTGATCTGCTATAGGAATATTTTCTTTGTACTATCTTTTGTTACCTGACTTGTTCCCCCCAACAAGTAAAATTGCTTGTCGATGAGGATCAAAGGCAAATAAAACACGCCAAGGTTCACCTTTATACTGAATACGAAGCTCTTTCATATTCTTAAAAGAAGATCCTTCAATGGTATCAACTCGTGGTCTCTCCAGTGCTGGTCCAAGTTTCATCAATACAGTTAAAACAGCAAATATTTCATTTTGAAGTCCCTGTTCTTGTTGATAAAACCAGAACCTAAAATCTGGATCAAATATAATATTCCATTCCATAACTATAATATAGTCTGTACATAAAATAATGTCAAGCTTTCAGTTAAACATTCGGCTCTCTTGCCATCATCATTATAAATTATAACATCGGTGAATAATCTCTGTGTTCTTTGTGTCTCTGTGGTTAATTACCCTCGATAATCTCCGTACCTCGCTCCAACTCGAAAATGCTATGATAAAAGTAACCTATTATCACTAAGGAAACTTTAATCATGACTAACTTAAACAATCATTCAACCTCTAACACATCCGAAGAGCCTGAGTTATCAATGGAAGAACTCGATGCTAAATGGGATGCACTAGAAAATGACCCAGAATTTTTAGCAAAACCTATCTGGCAACAAATTATAGAAATTGGTAACGTTGTTCCCCAATCAGAATGGCGAAAACACTTTCCCAGAGACTTTGCGCGTAATTTTGAACACTATATGTATGGCGCACCGAGAGAAGATGAGGAAGAATGAGAAAAATTTTCTTAGATACATCCTATTTACAGGCTCTTGCTGATTTTGGCGATAATCTTAATCCATTAGCTACAGCTATGACAGGACGACTCCGTAACTTTAGAGGTGTTACCAGTGAAATGGTTCTCACGGAATTGCTCAATGCTTTATGCAGTAGAGGGGAATTTTGGCGTAAATCAGCTATTCGTCTAACCCATGATTTACGCAATGACAGCAAAACCATAATTATTCCCCAAACCAGTGAACAATTTCAGCAAGCTTTTGATTTTTATCAAAGATGATTAGATAAAGGTTATAGCTTAACTGATTGTGCTTCAATGCAGATTATGAGACAACTGGAAATCTATGAAATATTAACTTTTGATAAGCATTTTCAGCAAGAAGGATTTAGCGCATTACTCAGAGAATAGTAAGTAAACTTTACTTCACTTTAATTTTTTTCCTCGCTTCATATAACCACTGCTCCTCCTCTGTATTAATTATCCTCCCTTCGGCTAAATTAAGACATTTACGCCAATTTTCCTGAGATAATTTCTTGTCTTCTTTTTCTAAAAGTTGAGCATAAATACAAAAAGCAGCACCGGGATTGCGGATAAATTTCTGATAAGCTGGATTTTTAGCGATACTAATAGCAACTAAAAGATTAGCAATTGCATCTTCACTGCGATTTTGCTTAAATCTGGCCCAGCCTAGATTTTTATAAATACTATACTTTTGTACTGCTAAATTGCGTTTCTCATCTTCAGTAAATTGGTCTAGTTTTTCATCTTTTTCTGCCAATAATCTCTTGGCTTTTTCCAGTAACTCTAATGCTTCTGCATTCTTATTATCTCGCAGATACCAATAAGCGAGATTATTATAAGCATCTATAAAACCACCTTTTGCCGCAATTAAATAGTGTTTCTTCCCATTAGTCAAATCCTGTAACTCTTCGTAAAGTGTTGCCAACTTATAATGAGCATCTAAATTATCTGGGTTTAACTCAATTGCTTTTAAATACTTCTCTTCAGCTGAAGCTAAATTAGGAAATTCTTGACTTGCTGGCGGAGGAGATTGTAAATGGCTTCCTTCTTGCTTATAAAACTCAGAAAACCAGGAGAAATTTAGATAAATTCCCAAGAGAAAAGCAAAGACTATTACTGTTACAGAAAACTGTATTTCTTCATACCAATATTCAGCAATCCTACGAAATTTCATTAACTTAACAAAACCCTTCTGGCGCGTCCGTGTGAGAGCATTTTCAGTTTGTAATAAAGAAATGAAAGTTGAAAAAATAACACCTCCTATTTCTAGCAAACCTGAACCACCACAAAGAAACCGAGTAGCAATCGTTCCGATTAATGTAAAATTAACCCCTAATAAAACCAGTTTACCGCTTCTCCATAGCCAATCAAAGCGATTGTAAGAATGCAAAGATTCCCTACTTTCTAAATGCCACCACCAAGCCTGAGCAGAAATAGATAAAGTCTCCCGATATTCAGCTAAATCAAGAACTTGAGTAATTTTGTAACTTTTCTGTTTTAATCTATTATCTTATTCGATTAATTTTGACCACATATCAACCGAAATTTCGGACTCGGCTTCCATTCGTTTCTGAAGAGCATCTCTGGCGGTAATAATTTCTAAAGCCTGTTCTTTTTTCAGAGATTTATTCTGAGAAGTATCTAAATAATTTAGAGCATTCTGGTAACGCTCTAAAGCAACTTGAAAGGGTGTCAGCCCAGGTGAAGTAAAATTCATATTATACAATCCTAAAAGTTTAATTTCTTTCACTGTTTGAGGGTAAAAAATACTCCAGCAAAACTGACTTTACAATACTAAATCCTGTTTAAAAAGTGTAGGAAAGTGGGAAGATGGACAGATGGGGTAAAAAAGCAAAGGAATTAGGAACCATAGGTCCCTAATTCCTGTAGTATATGCCATTGTATCTAACGGGCTTGGAGAGACTCGAACTCCCGACCTTGTGGTCCGTAGCCACACGCTCTAATCCACTAAGCTACAAGCCCTTGTTTTTCTCAACAGTAAACCATCATAGCACAGGTTCATTCAATGACGCAAGAGGGTAAAGAAAAATTATCTCATCTCGACAGCCAAGGCGAGGCCCAGATGGTGGATGTGTCGGAGAAAATGCCCACTAAACGCACTGCTATCGCCCTAGGACAAGTGAGAATGCTACAAACGACTTTTGAAGCCATAGAACAGGGAAATGCGCCTAAAGGTGACGTTTTAGGGACGGCCAGACTAGCGGGAATTATGGCGGCCAAACAAACTTCCTCCTTAATTCCCCTTTGCCATCCCTTACCCCTGCAAAAAATCAATGTTCAGATTATCCCGAAAGCAGAGTTACCCGGTTACGAAATTCGGGCAGAAGTGGTGACAAAATCGGAAACCGGTGTAGAAATGGAAGCTTTAACCGCAGTATCTGTGGCAGCCTTGACTTTGTACGATATGGCTAAAGCGTTAGAAAAATCAATCCTGATTGAAAATATCCGTCTGCTGAGTAAAACAGGAGGGAAATCAGATTATCACAAGGATTCCCTGTTGCCATGAAAACCCTAAGTAACCCCTTCTAACTTTTCATCGGTCAATTGATATAATTCCTGTAATTTCTCTAATTTGTCGGGGTCTGCTTGCCAAAAACCGCGACCCTGTGCTTCTAACATTCTACCGACAATATTACGGAAAGCTTCGGGATTAGCTTGACGCAATTTTTCCGCCATTTCTGCATCAAAAGCGTAGGTATTGGCTGCCTGATCATACACCCAATCGTCACTAAAATTAGCCGTACCGCCCCAACCAATTAAAGCGGTCATTCTTTGGGAGATTTCGTAGGCCCCACCGGAACCTTGATTAACCATGGCCTTGGCCCATTTAGGATTGAGTAATTTACTGCGGTATTCTAAGCGCAAAACCTCCTCTAATTTGCGGGGAGTTGTATCATTGGAAAAACTCTCGACAAAACTTGTCATTACCCGTTTACCGCTTTGTTTTTCTGCGGCTAATTTTAATCCTCCCGTGTTGCCGTAGTATTCCTGAATATCGGTTAAACCGTATTCTACCGAGTCAATTTCTTGGATAATACTTTCACTGGTTTTTAATAACTGTTGTAGCACTTCTGGCCGCGCTTGTCCCTTATCTTGACGACCATAACTAAAAACATTACGCTTTTCCCAAGTTTTCGCTAATTCGTTGTCATTGTCCCAATTTCCCTCCACTACTTGGTCATTAACTAAAGAGCCAAAATCCCCGGCAGGATTGGAAAATAAACGAGCGCTGGCATTGTCAATACCTTGACTTTTTAAGGCTAAATAGTGCTTACGGATATAATTATCATTTTCCGATTCTTCTATCTCGGCTGCCCGCTGCATTAAATCATCTAATAACTCGATAATATTGATAAAAGTATCCCGAAAAATTCCCGATAAATTAGCCAGAATATCGATGCGCGGGTGTCCAATTTCCCCTAGAGGTTTTAATTCATACCTGACAATTCTTCCTGTCCCCTCTTTTACCGGTTCCGCACCGACTAATTCTAAGAGAATCCCCAAGGATTCACCCTTAGTTTTAATCACATCTAATCCCCAGAGTAAAACCGCTACAGTTTCGGGATATTTTCCTTTTTCGGTTAAGTTTTGTTCTAGCAGTTTTTTGGCGATTTCTCGTCCGCGGGTGTAGGCTGCCGGGGAAGGCATCCGGTAGGGGTCTAAAGCGTGTATATTGCGTCCTGTAGGCAAAACTCCCGCACCATCCCGGAGTAAATCACCCCCCGGTGCTGGGGGTACATATTCCCCATTTAATCCCCGCAAAAGATTAGTTAATTCCTCGCTATTTTGTCCTAATAAATTTTTAATAGCAATGCCTTCTTTAAGCTTTTCATTGGTTGCTTCTTCAGCGAGAATTTGCTGAAATTCTCGCTCAGATAAATCGGTAAAATAAGCATCAAGATAACCTTTTAATTCTTCCTGATTGGGAGCAGTTCCTAGGGTGTGTAAACCGGAAGAAAATAGTCTTTGTTCGACGATTTGTAGGTAATTATACACCTTGACGAAATAATCGGTTAGTGCATAGCGACTAAATAATTTGGCATTTTCTAAAGTGAATTCTATTCCCTGTTTTTCTGCTTCCAGAAAAGGACAATCTTTAGAGATACCTGTATCAATAATCTTTTGGAGGATACTATCTCTTAAAGCGTAATTTTTCTCAGGATTTTCTCGAAACTCGGCAATCAAATCTCGTAAAATCATCAATTCTTTATATAATCCCGCTCGTCCGTAGGGAGGCACATTATGGGAAATTAACACCCCATAACCGCGACGTTTAGCTAGGATAGATTCCGAGGGATTATTAGCGGCATAAATATATAAATTCGGTAAATCTCCTAATAAAATATCTGACCAAGAATAACCGGTATTTCCTAGGGGTGAACCGGGCAGCCATTCGACAGTTCCGTGCATACCAAAATGAACGAGCGCATCGGTCTTAAAATCTTTTTGTAGCCACTGATAAAAGGCTGCATACTGAGGGTGAGGAGTTAAATCTTTTTCAAACATTAACCGCATCGGATCCCCAGCAATTCCTAAAGGTGGTTGCACTCCAATCCAGATATTACCTAACTTAATCCCCCCTAAATGATACTGGTTGCCAACAGTTTTTATCCCCGCATCTTTCAGAGATTTCCAGTGTTTTTCGATGCGAGAAGTTAACAGATAACCTAGCCAATTTTCTAAAGTTTCTATCGATAAACGATTTTCTTTAGAGAGATTTTCATCATCGGCAAATTTAACTTTTTGAATAATTTCTTCCCCGTCTTCGGGAATCGTTCCCAGATTATAACCCTGCGCTTGTAAAGCTTGTAAAAACTTAACTAAACTCCGGGGAACATTTAATAAAGCAGCCGTACCAACTGCCCCATAACCCGGGGGAAATCCATAGAGAATGATGGCTATTTTACGTTCTTGGGGAGGGGTTTTATGTAACTTAATCCAACTATTTAAACGTCCAGTTAAACGCTGTAATCTTTCGGGGATTAAATAGATAGTTTCCCCCACTAATCCCCCCAGAGGAATTGTATCAATTGCCCCGTCTAATTCAGGTAAAGCGTATAGAACCACACTCTGTAAACCACCGATTCCCTGTCTTGTCCAAGAATAAATATCTTGAATCAATAAAGGGGCAGCGATAAGATAAGGAATATTTTTAGCGGACAGAATTCGTTTAGCCACTTCTACCTGTCTTCCTGCTTCCATAGAACCCGCAGGACCCCCCACCAAAGGAAAGCCAATCGTCGAAACAATTGCATCTACTGTCACCGCATCTTCACTTAAAGAAGGAGTTTCAATGATTCCTTTTTTTCTTTGCTGAATTTCGTAGTCTGTGGTTAACCAATCCCGAACAATTGTATGGCCTTCCACTCCGTTAATAAATACGGGTAGGGGAATTAAATTAGCCGTTTCAAAATGACGGATTAATTGATTAATATAGGGCAGTTTACTGATAACGTGCTTCCGATAAAGCAGCAGGGCCACCACTGGTTTATCAAGGGATGTATTTTTTTTATACCAAGTCAAATATTCTTGGGGAGTGAGAAAATAACCCTGATAATCGGGATGTAATAGTCCCTTATTGGGAGTTTCGATGACTTCGGGTATTTCCTGTACTTTTAATCCTAGATATTTTTGGGCAATTACCCAACACATAGCGGCAACATTTTCAGTTCCTCCCGCATTCCAATAACCGTAGATAATTAACCAATTACGCAAATCTTGAACTTTTTTAGCGGGAATAAATTTCAGTAGTTTCGGTCCAGTTTTGAGAAAACTGAGATAACCGGCTAATTTATCTTCTTCCTTGCCACTAGAAAATTTACTCAAGATAAATTGAATTGGTTTTGGCATTCCTTTTGGTTTATCCCCGATGGCAAATTCTCCCAAACGGGTTAAACTCATTAACTCTAAAGCAGACTCAAAAACTAAGCGAATCGGAATCTGTGCCGCTCGTTGCCGCAGCCAAGTAACTTGATCGTAATCGAAGATCAAACTAGCAAAAAAAACGTCGGCAGTGGCTAAAGCTTGCTCGACTATTTCTGGTTCGCTAGTTAAGGATTTATCGCTAAATACTTTTACCTCTAAATCAGGACATTTAGAACTAGCCAACAGGCCCGATTGCCGATATAAATTCCTGTTAAAGGTTTCAAAGCCAACAATTAAAACAATACTTTTCATAAGAATATATTTTTAGACCAATCAGGGTGCGTTATTTTGCCTTAACACACCCCCTGAAATGATCATAACAACAAATTAATAATAACTGCCGGATTTGCGATGATGGATAGCGGTTAAACCCTGGTGTAAAACCTTGCCTTTTTCTGCGATCGCATAAAGCAGCCAATGATCACCGCACTCCATTCGTTGTTCCACCCGACATTCCAGATAAGCGAGCGCTTCGGCCAGAATTGGCCCACCGTTCTCAGCTTTAGTGGTTTCGATATTAGCGAAACGATCTTCTCCTGGAGTAAAAGGTTTAAGAAAATGCTTCATTAAAGCCAAATGTTGACCTTCTTGGAGGATATTAAGGACAAAAGGCGTACCGCTATAAAGCAGAGACTCGATCGCTCGTTCTTTCGCTACGGCAATAGTCAATCCGGGGGGAGTGAACGTCGCTTGCGATACCCAAGAGGCTAACATGGCACCGCGCAATTCCCCCAATTCGCAGGTAACGATACAGAGAGAACCCACCAAACGTCCCAGGGCCTGCGATCGGCGATCGCTTTGGGATTGGTTAACATTAGTTTTCGGTTGTCTGCTTTTGCGAGCTTTTTTGACTGCTTGAGCGAAATCGGTTCCCGCTTCCTCACAGGTCTTTAAAATTGCCTCCGTGGGTTTAAATTTAACCCGAATTGGCTCAAAACCGAAGCGATAACCGCCATCCCGGAATTTACCTTCCAAAAGATCGACCGCTTCCCCACTCCAACCGTAGGAGCCAAAAACCCCCACCAGCTTGCTTTTATCGCCATTTGCTAGGGTAATCCCCAAGGCGGTTTGGATGGGAGTCGGTGCGTGTCCTCCCAAAGTGGGGGAACCAAAGATAAAACCGACACTTTTTTCGATCGCCGTTTTGATCTCGTCTGGTTCAGCGGACTCGGCATTAATCGCCGTCACTGCTACTCCCGCTTTCGTGATTCCCATGGCGATCGCTTGAGCGAGGGTGGCGGTGTTGCCGTAGGCGCTAGCATAAATCAGGGCGATTGTCAACTCTTGGTACTTTTGTATTGCTAACCATTGTTGATAGGAAAGGGTCAATTCGTGCATCGCGTAACGCACCAGAGGACCGTGACCAACAGCATAAAATAAGGCCGATTTAGCGGCTAATTTCTCCAAAGCGTTGCTAATTTGGCTGGCATAGGGAGCCATAAGACAATCAAAATAATAACGCCGATCTTCGTTATAAACGCTCCAACCCTCATCAAAAATTTGGTCGCCACAAACGTGCGCTCCGAATAATTTATCGGTGTAGAGAATATCGGTTTTACTGTCGTAGGTACAGAGTTGATCGGGAAATCTGGGGTTAGGAGTGGGGATAAATTCTAATTGATGGTTTGCTCCTAAATTTAATATTTCTTCCCCCTTGACAACCAACAGATTTAATGCTTCGGTTTCGAGAATTTTTTTCAGGGAAATTGCCCCCGGATTAGAACAAACAAAAGTGACTTGAGGAGCTATTTCTAAAAGTGCCTTGAGGGTGACGGCACGATTGGGGTTAACGTGGCCGAGAATAATATAATCGATAGTTTTCGGATCGATTCTTTTAGTTAAAGCCTCTAAAAATATGGACGAAAATGATTCCCCTGGTGGATCAAAAAGAGCGACCTTTTCACCTTTAATCAGATAACTATTGGCGGTAGTTCCCTTTTGTAATCCGTATTCGATCTCGAATTTTAACCGGTCCCAAGTGCGGGAACGAAAGACAAAAGTATCGACGGCTATCGGTGCTACTTGTACATCTCTCGGTTTGACAATTGCATTATTCATAATCTTAGTTACCAGTTATCAGTTAAGTAGTCAATTAGTTAAGCGGCAACTTGAGGCTGTCATCATTGTCAACACTTGATTTTTAACTAAACACAGCCTTTTATCGCTAGGGACGAGTGGGGAAATTTACAGGTTATCTTGCCAGCAGGAAGGACATCAATATCTAAAGTACACCATCTCCGGGAAGAAACCTAGCTTCTAGCAATTTGTTCGCGGGTAACAATACTCCTCTGGGGGGATTTGCCAGTCTATTGAGAAATTCTAAAGGGAAGGTGATCCCCAGAAGCGAGGTGCTAGTCTGAGGGAAACCCTGCTCTTTCCCTATCAGGCAAAGTTTTTATGAGCTATCAGCACTCGTCTTCTGACTGCACTAGCGCCAATTTTGAGAAAGCCGCTTTGAGTCATTTTCGCGCTCTTGTGGCTTTTTTACCGGATAATTGCCGTGTTTACCGGCAAACTTGGGAATTTTCTACGGTTCTCTGTCTTGATTTTCTAGCCTGTTTGCAGGGACTAGCGATCACTAGTCAAAATTTCGCCCATCTAGTTAATGTGACACAAGAACTGGGTTTAGGTCAAGCAATTATTTTGAAAGTAGGCAATAAAATCGTTGAGTGGCATCGTTTAACAGTCTAGAAAAAAATCGGCTCTCTGTGTTCTTTCTGTCTCTGTGGTTTATCTTTAACTCTTATAACTACCTCTTACCTCTTGCCTCTGGGTGCACTCATTTTTGCACTCTCAAAAATTAATTATGTAAGAACTCTATAGTAGGGTTGATTCATGAATCAACCCTACCCAAACCCTAGAGCGCATTAGTTTTTCGGTGGGATGCTTACAGGCAGCTGCTGATATGTCTGTAATAATTTAAAGTTCACTGATAATTGCTGATTGTCGGTATTTCTGCAAATGTGAGATGCACCCCTTGCCTCTTGCCTATCCTAACCCAGAAGTTAATTTTGTCCTATCTAGAACTGTTTAAGTTGAGCAAAAGCTCCGATAATTTGACCGAGACTAATACCACCATCATTAGTGGGAACAGTTTGCTGCCAGTAGGGTTGAAATCCCGAAGCTTGTAGGCGATTAATTGTTCTTTCCGTCAGATAACGATTTTGAAAACAGCCTCCCGTCAGGAGAATTTTTTCTCTACCTATTTGGTGTGCAATTTCTACAATAATCTCACATAAACTATTATGAAACTTAGCAGCAATTATGCCGATTTGTCCTTGTTTTTCTAAATCTTCAACAACTCCTAAAATTATCTGATTCCAATCAATAACTATGGGGGAGTCGGCGGACAAAGAAAAATGATAATATTCCTCCGTTTTAATGCCATCAAGGGCAAATTCTAGCTGCATTGCTGCTTGTCCCTCAAAACTTAATTGATAACATAAACCTAGAATCGCCGCCATACCGTCAAACAAACGCCCGACACTAGAAGTTAAAGGACAATTAATTTTTTTGGTTAACATTTGCCTAAAAATCGACCATTCCTGTTCACTAAAAGCTGATTTTATCCTATCAGTATTTTCCATAACTTCTAGTAATCCTAAAGCCACTCGTCTCGGTTCTTTAACCGCTTTTTCTCCTCCCAGTAATGGCCAGGGTTTAAAATGGGCGACTCGCTGCCAAGAATCGGCAGCAATATGGATAAATTCTCCCCCCCAAATTGTGCCGTCTAAACCGTATCCTGTTCCATCCCAAGCAACCCCTAAAACCGGAGGTTGTAGCTGATGTTCTGCCATGCAGGATAAAACGTGAGCGTAATGGTGTTGAATGGGAATAACGGGTAAATTTAAGCTATAAGCGTACTTTGTCGCTAGATATTCAGGATGAGCATCACAGGCAATAACTTCGGGTACAAACTCGTATAATTTTTTTAAACTATCGAGGATATTTTCAAAATGATTAACGGCATTAACTGTATCTAAATCGCCAATATGTTGACTAATAAAAACTTGATTTTTTTGGTAGATAGCCACGGTATTTTTAAAATAACTTCCCACGGCCAAAATCGGAGGAAAATCTCCCTCATTAACTTTAACGGGAAAGGGAGCATATCCCCGCGCTCGCCGCAAAATCATCGCTTTTCCTGCCATTTCCCTGATAATAGAGTCATCCACCGGTCGAACTATGGGACGATTATGAACTAGAAATAAATCGGCGATTGTTCCTAATTTTTCTAAAGCTTCTTTTTCCTCAATACAGATAGGTTCATCGGCTAGATTACCACTGGTTGCCACAATAGGAAAGCCTAATTCTGCTAATAAAAGATGATGTAGGGGAGTATAGGGTAACATGACTCCTAGATAGGGATTACCCGGAGAAACCGAAGGAGAAAGATAATTTTTTCTTTGTTTAATCAGGACAATTGCCGCAGCAGAAGACTGCAATAATTGCGATTCTAAAGAAGATACATAACCATGTTTTTTTACTAACTCAAGATTAGGATACATTAGGGCAAAAGGTTTATCCGGTCGCTGTTTACGTTGTCGCAATTTTTGCACTGCTTCCGTATTTCTTGCATCGACAACTAGGTGAAATCCTCCTAATCCTTTGATCGCTATAATTTTTCCCTGTTTAATTGCTCTAGCGGTGGCGATTAAAGCTTGATCTTTTTCCGCTAATACAGAGCCTTGACTATCTAAAAGACTGATTTGGGGTCCGCATCGAGGACAGGCATTCGGTTGGGCATGAAAACGGCGATCCAGAGGATTTTCGTATTCCCTTTGACATTCGGGACACTGATTAAAACCCCTCATAGTTGTGGCACTGCGATCATAGGGTAAACCCTCGATAATACTGTAGCGAGGACCGCAGTTAGTGCAGTTAGTAAAAGGATAGCGATAACGACGATTATTTGGATCAAAAATATCGGCTAAACAATCGGGACAAGTGGCTAAATCCGGCAGAACAATTGTATTTTTTTCACCGCCGCTGCTATGACGTATGCTAAAGTTTTGATAACCGATAGGATTTAACCATTGAGTCTCAATATTTTCAATTAGCGATCGAGGGGGTTTTTCTAAAGATAATCGAGTCAAAAAAGTTTCTAGTTTTTCTCGATCGCCCTCGACTTCAATAAAAACTCCCGCTGCTGTATTATTCACCCAACCAGTTAGGTTTAATTCTGTTGCTAATCGATAAACAAAAGGACGAAAACCGACCCCTTGTACTGCTCCGCGCACAATTAAAGCTAATCGCTGATCCGATTGAATGCTCTGATTATTCATAAATAATTTAACGGGGAAATTATCAAATCTATCCCTGATTACTTTTCCCGTTACACTAAACTTTCACTAATCACTCGACAGCATTCTTCCACACTAGCCCTTTTTTCCATAGCTATCACCAAAGCTTGATAGGCAGTCTGTTGTTTTTCTAAAAGAGTTTTTGCCTGTAATAAACTCCAGCGCTCTTTTTGGGCATAATTATTCTCAGGAACCCCCGCTAATTTTAAGGCCGATTGCAGATAAAATCGATCGCTTTCTCCCCCTGTCGCTTTACCATAAACTAAGGTTTCGGCAGCAATTCCCGCCATCCACACCGTAGAAATTCTCTCTAAAAAAGCGGGAAAATCGCTAAAGTTCTTGACTTTTTGCTCTAAATCTGCTAGGTCAAATTGAACACCGCCGACTCCCTCCTGGCCTTGACGAAAGGCTTCCCAAGCGGTCAAACTATAACTGGCGATCGGAATGCCTAAAATATAAGCGGTGAGAAAATGTCCGGCTTCGTGGTGAATAACTCTTTGACGGTGTTTACTAGGAGAAAGAGCATCCAGTAGTAAAGTCACTCCCCGGTTATTAAAGGTGAGAGTATCGACGGTAACTAATCCCAAGAGGCTAAAAGTAGCCAAAGCGGGGACAAAAGGCGAAATAGACAGCAAAGGAGTGACAAATACGGAAAGAGTGATCGAAAAAACGGCGATCGCGATCAGATTTAAAGCTGTCTGTTCCATAAAAATTAATAAAAATATACAAATGCTTAATACTATGTTACATTGCCTAGTTTTATTTTCCCCGAATTAACCAACCAATTACCCCACCCACAAAAGCAGTCACAATCGATATACCGATCTGTTTCCAGTTTTTTACCTCGCCAATTTTTTTAGCTAAATCGGGAATTTTTCCCACGGATACCTCGATCAGTTTCACTCTTTCATTTAAACCCGTGATTTTTGCGTCTAAAGTCCTGATTTCTCCCTTAATTTCCGTCTGTCCTATCTCCAAGACCTGAATTTCTCTTTTGATCTCTCCGACACTATTCTCGATCGCTTTTTGTCCACTCTCCAAAGAGGTTAAACGAGTTTCGATCGCTTTTTGTCCACTCTCCAGAGAGGTTAAACGAGTTTCGATCGCTTTTTGTCCATTGATAATCAAATCTTCTAACCTTTTTAGGTCATTTTCCGTAAAAGCCGTCATCAGCTAAACTCCTAATAGATTAATTTTTTCTCGTCTTGAGATTGGGTCGATCGTTGACTAATTTAATTATGGAGTCAAAATCAAACTGTTACCCATTGATAGTTCTAGGTTCGACGCAGCAATAGGTATTTAGGGTGATAGGGAAATTTCCGCTAAATCCCCCACTTCCCCATCTCCCCTTTACCATAAATAAACATTATCGTTTTCCTGTATGGATAACTTTTATTGATGAATATTGATCGCACTATTCAACTAGCTCATCAATTAGCGGACACTTCTGGAGAGATTATCCGGCGCTATTTTCGGCAGCCTCATCTAGAAACCGAGACCAAACTCGATCAAGTTTCCTCAATAGTAACAATCGCCGATCAAGAAGCTGAGGAGGCGATGGTGGCGATTATTCGGCGAGAACTACCCGAAGATGGGATTATTCGGGAAGAAGGAGTTAATATTCCCTCCCAAAGTGGTCGTTATTGGGTATTGGATCCGATCGATGGCACATCCTCTTTTGTCAAGGGATTACCGATTTTTGGGACTTTAATCGGCCTAGTGGCAGAAAATCAACCGATTTTAGGAATTGTCGATCAACCGATTTTAGGCGATCGCTGGTTAGGAGTGAAGGGAAAAGGGAGTCTTTATAATAACCAGATGATTGTTAATCCCTACCGTCAAGATCGAGAAATTGTCTTAAAAAATGCCTGTTTAGCCTCCACCACTCCCTTAATGTTTATCACAGAACGACAACAAGCGATCGCTCGTCAGCTGCAAAGCGTCTGTAAACGTACCGCTTTTGGGGGTGATTGTTATAACTATATGATGTTAGCCACTGGCTGCACTGCCATGCCGATGGTAATCCTAGAATCAGACCTGAAATACTACGATTTTTGTGCTTTAATCCCGATTATTGAAGGTGCGGGCGGAATAATTAGCGATTGGTCAGGTAATCCTCTACAAGCTGATTCTAGCGAAGTTTTAGCCGTCTCTAATTCGGGTTTATGGCAACAGGTTTTAGAACAAATCAGCAGAGTGGGTTAGTGCCAATAGCTAACCCACCCCTGCGGCAATTAAACGGTGGCTAATTGAGGTTGGGGACGTTTGCTGTTACGGATACCTTCGATCGCCGCTGCGTAATCGGGGGCATTAAATACCGCCGAACCTGCTACGATCGCATTAGCACCCGCTTCGAGAACTTGCCAAGTATTAGCCGGTTTTAAGCCTCCATCCACTTCAATCCAAGGATCTAAGCCTTTTTCATCGCAGATTTGGCGTAATTGACGGATTTTGGGGACAACTTCCGGGATAAAACTCTGGCCACCAAAACCGGGGTTAACGCTCATAATTAGGACTAAATCGCATAAATGCAGCACATATTCGATTAAATCTAGGGGAGTGGCGGGATTTAATACCACACCCGCTTGTTTACCGAGTTCGCGGATTTGGCAAAGAGTACGATGGAGGTGGGGAGAAGCATTATGTTCAGCGTGAACAGAAATAATGTCAGCACCCGCTCTCGCAAAGTCAGCCACATATTTTTCCGGTTCCACGATCATTAAATGCACATCTAAAGGTTTTTTCGTATAGGGACGAATAGCGGAGACAATCAGGGGTCCAATGGTGATATTCGGGACAAAACGACCATCCATCACATCGACGTGAATCCAATCGGCTCCTGCCTTATCCACAGCCTCGATATCGGCTCCTAATTTACTAAAATCCGCCGATAGGATCGAGGGAGAGACAACGATCGACTTCGAGCTTCCGTTTTGGGTCATGGCTAACTATAGAATTTCGTGTTTATATTTTCGTAACAATCTTATCAGTAATCAGTGATCAGGAGTCAGGAGACAGGAGATTATTTTTATTGATTCTCCCCACACCCCACACCCTACACCCTACACCCTACATCCCACAACCCACCTACCTACCTAGATTTACGAACTTTTTTGTTGAAACCGGATCATAAACTTTAAAAATGGGATGATGGGAATAGTTAGGATCGAGGGTGTGGAAAGACGGATAAACAGGTGGCTTTGTACTCACATATACTTTGCTATCTCAGGAATTCACGCTACCCTAGATTTCGGGTTCTTTACATTTTGTTACTTACCATCCGTGAGAAAACTTAGTTCCCTTACCCTATTTTCTCAGAAAAAACCTTAAAAAAGTGTTAAGGTTTTATACTTGAGGAGTGTTATCAGGAGGAAAATTGTGTTTAAACGACTTGCAGAGCAGCATTGCCAACTGGTCAAAGACTTAGTCATGGATTTACAGGCTTTAGCGATCGCACTAGAAAATCAAGGTTATCTAGCATCCTGCTACACCTGTGGCGGTCAACTGAACAGCGCATCTTTTATGGTGGGATTGGGGGAAACCCATCTAATTCGGTTTCTCGTGTCCGATTACGGCATCACTTGGACAGAAATGCGCGATGATCGAGAGTTAATGAAACTCGAAGGTGCGGAAGCCATCAGCCAACTACAGGAATTAGCCAATCTGATTAAATATCAAATTTCGCCGGCGGAATTTATTGACAAAAAACCCTCCTCCGTGCTGCAACGGTTAGAGACGGTTTAACCAGAGATGTGACCTAGACTTGTATGTTTAGGGAACTTTTTTCCGTTCTATTAAACCTACTCAAATCTACTCATGAGCAAATTTGACGTTAACTTCCTGCTTCACTGTAGTAGTGTCGGCACTATCTACTCCACAAGCTGACACGGTGGAACTCACCGCCAAAGAAGCTAGATTTAGACTAGCGTTCAAGTCTCGACCACAAACTACATGGCATTGTTCACACTCAAAAACTCTTTCAGTTAAAGATAGAGACTCTTTTTTGTACCCACAATTAAAACAGGTTTTACTACTAGGAAACCACCTATCGGCTATGATTAATTCCGAACCATACAACTGAGTTTTATAATCAAGTTGTCTTCGGAACTCGTAAAAACCCATATCCTGAACGGCTTTAGCTAATTTGTGATTAGCCATCATCCCAGACACATTTAAATCCTCAATTACTATCTTGCCGTGGTTCTTGGCTAAATAAGTGGTGAGTTTATGTAACGTATCTTTACGGATATTGGCTATTCTAAAATGAAGTTTAGCTATTTGCCGTTGGGCTTTGTTCCAATTATTTGAGCCTTTTACTTTATGTCGGTTCAAGTATTGAAGTCTGGCTAATTGTTTTTCGTATTTACGATAACTTTTAGAGCCTTCAAACGTCTCACCTGTCGATAAAGTAGCTAAAGATTTAATTCCCAGATCAAAACCAACTACATCATAAGTTTTATTGGTTGTTTGCTGTTCAACTTCAATCTTAAAACTAATAAACCACCTATTAGCTTTTTTACTAATAGTGACAGATTTTGGCTGGTATCCATAGGGTAGCCGCTCGTAGGTTTTTAACCAACCAATCACAGGAACTTTTATCTTTTGATGGGCCACTTTAATGCTCCCATCTAAAGTGAAACTATCCTGTTTAACTTTTTTCTTGAAATTTGGTGGTTTGGCTATCTTCTTGAAGCATCTTTTCCAAGCATCGGATAAAGCTCTTAACGCCCATTGGGGGGCGCATTTAGACACTTGATAATACCAATCATGCTCTGATTTTACCAATGCTACCAACCATTTAGGTCGGTCGATAGCCGTAGGAAACTTGATTTTTTCATCAGGGTTAGCTTGATTAAAGCCAAACCCCAATTTCAAGCATGACGTGCGGTTCCTGCGTGTTGGGCTAATAATGAGCGTTGTTGATTATTTAGTTTTAACTCAGTCTTGAATCCTAGTAGCAACGTCTCTTAACTCCTCTACGATTTTTCTATTTTTATCGCTTCTAGAGCCATACAATCTAGCGGAAAATATCGTAATAATCTCTAAGACATCTTGCGCTAA
>VYMC01000079.1_pt1 | contig 34500 bp, 31 predicted proteins | sample 5115301 | NCBI WGS metagenome assembly VYMC01 (sample SAMN12291802, study PRJNA351875) | freshwater metagenome | isolation source: freshwater lake | place: USA: Michigan, Wintergreen Lake | collected 2013-08-08 | reverse complement strand
TAAATTAGATTTGAGCAGAGTTACTAGAGGCATCTTGACAATGCCCATCAGAATTAGATTTTGGTCTAATTCTGTGCTAGAATCTGCGTCGCTTTAGCGCGCAGAGTGTCAACTCCCTTTCCCTTGATTACGAAAATTATGAGTCAAAAAATTGCCTTTTTAGGATTAGGAGTAATGGGAGCACCGATGACGGTTAATCTTGTCCGTCAGGGTTTTGCTGTTAATGCCTGGAATCGCACCCCAGAAGCGCCGGGGATAACCATTGCCGGGGGAGCGGGTGCGAACATTTGTTCTAATATTGCCGCCGCCGTTAGGGATGCCGAGATTGTCTTTACCTGCGTCGGGGATGTGCCTGACGTGGAAGCGGTAATTTTCGGACCGGGGGGTGTCGTGGAATCGGCAGCGGTGGGAACTCTGGTGGTGGATATGAGTACTATTGGCTCTCAAGCCGCTAGGATGATTGGGGAAAAGCTAGAGGCAAATAATCTCCGTTTTCTCGATGCTCCCGTCTCTGGGGGCGATATTGGGGCGAAAAACGGCAGTTTAACTATTATGGTGGGGGGGAAAGAAGCGGATTTTCAGACTTGTTTACCCTGTTTTCAAGCCATGGGCAAAACTATTCGCTGGTGTGGCGAAATTGGCAACGGACAAGCGGTAAAACTCTGTAATCAAGTCTTGGGGGCAGTTCACATGGTGGCACTGTGTGAGGCTCTCAAAATGGCAAAAATTCAAGGATTAGACCCCAATTTAGTCATAGAAGTCTGTAAAACGGGGGCGGCAGGTTCTTGGGCGTTAGAAAATTTGGGACCAAAAATCCTCGCCCAAGATTTACAGCCGGCTTTTATGATTGAACATATCTTAAAAGATTTGCGATTAGTCAAAGAAACTGCCCAGACAGCGGGGGAAATTCTGCCCGGGACAGATTTAGCGGAAACTCTATTTAAAGCAGTAGCGGAATTGGACGAAGGTAAGGGAATTAAACAGGGAACCCAAGCGATGATTCGCGCCTACGATTAAGCCTTTTGTTGACGATAAATATCATCGGTGCGGGCAGCCATAATGAAATCATTTTGATGTAATCCCCCCACGTCATGGGTCCACCAAGAAACGGTAACTTTACCCCATTCTGTCAATAAAGCGGGGTGATGGCCTTCTTCTTCTGCTGCCTCTCCCACGGCATTAGTAAAGGCGATTGCTCCTTGAAAATTGGCAAATTTATAGAGTTTTTGCAGACGGGGAATACCCTCGTATTCTAAGAGACTCCAATCGGGAATTTTAGCCTGTAAAGCGGTAATTTCCTCGGCAGTGATAGGAGAAGAACCCGATTGACAAGGTTGACATTTTTGTTGAACAAGTTCGGTCATAGGGGTATCAATTAAAATTTTTTAAGTAAGTAGTTATAATTAAATTGGAGATAGATTTTGCCTCTGATCCCCCCTGCTCCCCTTGATAAGGGGGGTGCCGATAGGCGGGGAGATCCCCCCCGCCCCCCTTGATAAGGGGGGTGCCGATAGGCGGGGGGATCCCCCCTGCTCCCCCTTGATAAGGGGGGTATCTGACAACTTTTAACACCTACCTACTTACCTTTATTATAGAGGAAAACACCCCAGAGAAATTTTTTATTCTTCCTCTGACTCTGGAGAACTCACCCAAGAGGTAGAAGATTCGGCAGCTTTCGGGAAAGAAAAAGATTTTTTTGGAGGAGAAGGCAATAATTCCAATTGTCGATTACCGGTTTTATAGCTGGTTTGATTTTTATGCTCTCCCCGTCGTCGTTGGGAGGTTTTTTCCTCCGTCGTATTTTCGGCTATCACTTCATACAAAATCGCCCGTTTATCCTCTTGTTGGCCTTTTCTTAAAACCCGTCCCAAACGCTGAATATATTCCCTCGTGGAACCGGTTCCCGATAAAATAATCGCGATGCGTGCTTCCGGCACATCAACCCCTTCATTAAGAACATGGGAAGTCACCAGAATTTTGTATTCTCCCCGACGAAAACGGGTCAGAATTTCATGGCGTTCTTTCACGGGAGTTTGATGAGTTATGGCAGGTATTAAAAAGCTCTTGGAAATGCGGTAAACTGTGGCATTATCGTTGGTAAAAATTAAAATTGCTTCTGGATAGTGTTCACAGATTAACTCGGCTAAAACCCGCAATTTTCCCTGGGTTCCAGAGGATATTTCCTTCGACTCCCGGTGCGCTAACATCGCCCGGCGCCCTTCGCTACTTCTAGCACTAATCATGACAAAATTTTGCCAACCATCTAAACCGGACAAACTGAGATTATTTTTTCTTAAAAAATCATTGCGAATTTTAATTGCTTCTTGATATTTTTCCTGTTCTTTGGCAGATAGTTTCACTTTAATTTGAATTATTTCATGATCCGCTAGGGCTTTTCCTGACAAGTCTTGGGGACTTTTTTGATAAACAATTGCACCGATAAGATAATCTAAATCTTGATGACTACCATCACCGCGATCCGGTGTTGCTGTTAAGCCTAAACGATAGGGTGCGATCGAATCTTCCGCTATTTTCCGAAAGAAATCCGATGGTAAATGATGACATTCATCAAAAATCAAAAAAGCGTAACGATTGCCAAGAGTTTCTGAATAAATTGCGCCACTTTGATAGGTGGCGATTAAAATAGCACTATTATCCTTAGAACCTCCCCCTAATAATCCCACCTCGGCATCGGGAAAAGCCGCCAACATCTGGGCATACCACTGGTGCATTAAATCAATAGTCGGCACGACAATTAAGGTACTGCGGGGAGTCGATTGTAGAGCTAATTGGGCAAGATAGGTTTTACCAGCAGCGGTGGGAAGGACGATAACACCCCTTCTCTGGGATTTTTTCCAAGCGATTAACGCTTCAGTTTGGTGGGGGTAGGGTTCCCGTTCAAAACTGGCAATTAATTCTAAATTGTTGAAAGCTTTTGCTTCATCTTGGAAGTTAATCCCCTCCTCCTGTAGGGTTTCCACGAGAGGACGATAATGAATGGCCAAAATGCGAAATCTTTCGATACGATCATCCCAAGTGGCAAAATCTAGCCATTTTTTCCCTTTTGGTGGTGGATGGAGAATTAAGGTTCCTCGCTCATATTTGAGGGTGGGTAAGCGCATTTTTCAGTTATCAGTAAACAGTAAACAGTAAACAGTATAAGTGAACTGAAAACTTACATCTGATAACTGATTCAAGGCTGACGGCGGCAAGATAGCTTATCGCTAGATCATATTGATCGGGTTAAAAAAATAGAGTGTGAATTAACACACTCTCAGCATATCGGAACAGCCAAAGTTTGGCAATCGATTAAATCTTTTCGGTTAGCTTAGTCAGAACGCGATTGGAACGTTCCACAAAAGCTTGCATTCCCTCGGCATCAAATCCTTTTTGAGCGATTAAAGCTAAATCATAAACGTGCTGACAGAGCATTTTCGCTAATTGCGCCGATGGAGATTCGCCACTACCAGTAACAATACTTCCCTGACTAATCTGGATAATCTGTTGAATTAAGGGATGATTAGTATTAATCATCAGAATATGTTCTTCGGGGAAAGCCATGGCTTTTTGTTGCATCATTGCCGTCATTTCCTGTAAGCGTCGCATAGCTTCTGGAAGTAAGACAATTGCCGGGGGAGTACCTTGGGGATCATCGGATTTCAAGGCTTCAGTTTTGATATTGATGCGGGAATTATCGAGAGCTTTGGCGAAGATTTCTTTGATCAATTCAGCCCGGGTTTTATTACTATTGGGATCGATAATTTCACTAGCTTGATCCTGTTCGAGCAGTGTCGAATCTAATTCAGAATCAACCCGGGTGAATTTCACATCGGAGTATTCTCTTTCTAGGAAGGGAATAAAGTAATTAGTATCGATGAAAGAATCAAAGAAGAGGATTTCTAACCCTTGATTTTTGTAGAGTTCGACGTAGGTGGATTGGCTACGAGGATCGGTACAGTAAAAAACTCGATTTTCGTGGCGTTCTTTATGGCGTTCTAGGTAGGCTTTGAGAGTAGTATAACCTTCCTGTTCGATCGCTTCTAGGGGAGTTTTTGCCGTTGTTTCTTGCCATGTGTCACCTTCGGCGGTTTGCACTTCCACTTGTACCGCAGTTTCTGGGGTTTTGTAGGTAGTGCGATAGATTAAAATATCTTCTACCTGCTGTTTAAATTTATCCTCTTTTAAGGAACCAAATTTAATAAAAGTTCCCACATCTTCCCAACAACGAATATATTCTTTTGCGTCTTCGTTGTAGAGAGATTTGAGGCGATCAGCAATTTTTTTGGCAATATAATCGGCAATACGGCGAACGGTGCGATCTTTGGTTAAAGCACTTCGAGACACATTTAAAGGAATATCTGGACTATCGATGACTCCTCGCAAGGGGATCAGGAAATCGGGAATAATTTCCTCGCAATGATCGCTGACAAAAACCTGATTACAGAATAACTTTAATTGTCCTTTTGAGACATCTACATCCGGTCTGAGTTTGGGAAAATAGAGAATGCCATTGAGCAAGAAAGGATAATCGGTATTCAGATGTACCCAGAGTAAAGGTTCTTCTTGGAAAGGATAGAGATAACGATAGAATTCTAGGTAGTCTTCTTTAGTCAGATTTTGAGGAGATTCTTTCCATAAAGCCCGTTGTTGATTAATCACTTCCCCATCAATTTTAATGGGAACGGGCATAAAATCTGAGTAGGTTTTGACTAACTGGCGAATGCGGGCAGGTTCTAAATATTCCCCTTCTTCATCCATTAAAGTTAGGGTGATAGTGGTGCCGATTTGGCTGCGGGAAGAATCGGTTAATTCAAACTCTGGAGAACCATCACAGCACCAATGGACAGGGGTAGCACCTTCCTGATAGGAAAGAGTATCAATTTCTACCTTTTTAGCCACCATAAAAGCTGAATAAAAACCTAGGCCAAAATGACCGATTAAATCGTTGGCTGATTTTTGGTATTTATTGATAAATTCTTCCGCACTGGAAAAGGCAACTTGGTTAATATATTTCTTGATTTCTTCCCCCGTCATCCCGATACCATTATCGGTAATTGATAGGGTACGATTTTCTTTGTCGATGGCGAGATTAATTTCTGGTTCGGGAACTTCTCCTCTCGCTTCTCCTGCTAAGGAAGCCATTTTTAATTTCGAGATGGCATCAACACTATTGGATATCAATTCCCGTAGAAAAATTTCATGGTCAGTGTAGAGAGATTTTTTGATAATAGGGAAGATATTCTCGGTATGAATCGTGATCTTACCTTTTTCGAGTACCGTCATACGTTCAATCACTAAGGGCTTGACTATTCTAACTTTTTTATTTTGCTCGATAATGGCAGCATTGATCACAGAGCGATTGCCCAACTTCCTCTAGGGGGATAACCGTACCGATAAACGGATTCTAGAATTTGATCGCAAAAATCAGGGGTAATTGCCAGATTATCGGGGTTATTTAGCACTTTTTGACTTTTGCAAGGCAATTGAGTCGGAATTGCAGTAGCTCTACTTTTGCCTTTGCAGATATCCCTCAATCAAAATATCGGGATTGAGATAATTAACCTTGACATTTTCTAACTGTAAAGCTTGGCTCATTAACTGGAAACCTAAATCACCCACGGCAGTAGGTGCATTAATTCCCCCGATGATTTTGGGCGCAATGAAAGCGATAATTTTTTGTACCATGCCCTCAGCGATCGCTGCCGCACTTAAACCGCCGCCGCACTCCCACAGAACCTGACAAAATCCCCTCTGATTAAGATTTTCCATCACTAAAGTGGGTGTCACCTCGGTGAGTTCGATCACTTCCACGCCTTTTGTTAATAATTGTTGCTTAAGCTTGACATTGGCATCAATTTGTGTATAGACAAGGGTGGGAAATTGACTGGTATCCCAAAGATGGGCGCCAGGGGGTAAATCGAGCGATCGAGTCATGACCACGCGCAGGGGATTATGATCGGAGAGGCCGTGAGTGGTGAGGTGGGGATTATCTTGACGGACAGTGCTACCGCCGACGATAATCGCATCACAAGCCGATCGCAGTTGATGGACTATTTGGCGAGAAGCGGGGCTAGTAATCCAAGTGCTATGACCGCTAGTGGCGGCAATTTTGCCATCGAGAGTCATGGCATATTTGAGGATACCGAAGGGTTTTTTAGCGGTGATGCGATGGATAAAACCCTGATTGAGTTGACGACATTCGGACTCCTCCACCCCCACCAGCGTCTTGATGCCTGCCGATGCTAGTCTTTGAATACCTTTCCCCGCCACCAGGGGATTAGGATCGATCATCCCTACCACCACTTTTTTAATGCCTGCTTGCACAATTGCCTCGCTACAGGGGGGAGTACGTCCATGGTGGTTACAGGGTTCGAGATTGACGTATAAAGTGGCACCACGCGCTTTTTCCGCTGCCTGTCTCAGGGCGAAAACTTCCGCATGGGGTTGTCCGGCCCCTGGGTGAAAACCTTCGCCGATAATTGTCCCCTCTTGAACGATGACAGAACCCACCAAAGGATTAGGAGAAGTCCGCCCCAAGGCTTGCCTAGCAAGGGTTAGACATCTTTGCATCATTGTGCGATCGAATTCCGTTGCCCGATTCATGGTTGATTTCTCCAAAGGAGACGAGTGGGATGTGGGGAGAATAAATAAAAATAATCTCCTGAATACTGAGGGCTGATAGCTAAAAAGCTGATGACTGAATTATTGATCACTTCCCTAGCATTATTACTATTTTAAAGTGAAACGTATCAGAGGATACAGAAATCTCAAATAAAAAAAAACGAAGATCAAAAAACATTGACTACTCACAGATCAAGATAAATCCCTAGCTGTTTGGTCTTCTGAAATGATTGACCTCTGTTCCTAGGATTTAGCGGTTGAACGGACATAATTGCTCGGTAATTATTTTCAACAGTAATGAATCGACCTACTAACTCAAAAAAGTAAATGAATTAACGATGAAACGAATTGCTCGAAAATCTGGGGAACTTGTCGGTTTATTACCGAAAATTAACCCTGTCTGGTTAGCCTGTGTTCCTTTGTCCGCGATTATTTTCGTGGTTTGGAACACAGCCGTACAGGCCCAAGATGCGAAACCCCTAACCCCCGAAGATGTCCAAAACGCCCTCAATACAATCTGGGTTTTAATTGCCGCCATCCTCGTGATCTTTATGAACGCGGGTTTTGCGATGCTAGAAACGGGATTCTGTCGCCAGAAAAACGCCGTCAACGTTCTTGCCAAAAACCTGATCGTTTTCGCCCTCTCCACCATATCATTTTGGGCGATCGGTTTCTCCCTGATGTTTGGGTCTGTCAGTAACGAATTTTTCGGTGCAGGAGGTTGGTTCCTCAGCAGTAGCGATCCTGCCACCTACGTTATGCCCGCCTCTTTGCCCACCTCGGTGTTTTTCCTGTTCCAAGTCGCTTTCGCGGGAACGGCGGCAACTATTGTATCTGGGGCGGTGGCAGAACGGATTAAATTCACCGATTTCCTGGTTTTTAGCTTAATTATCGTCGGTATCATGTACCCGATCACCGGTCACTGGGTTTGGGGTGGCGGTTGGTTAGCTGACCTTGGTTTTAAAGACTTCGCCGGTTCGACGGTGGTTCACTCGGTGGGTGGTTGGTCTGCCTTAACGGGGGCGGCAATTCTCGGCCCGAGAATGGGTAAATATATCAACGGTCGCACCAATGCCTTACCCGGTCATAACATGAGTATTGCGACCTTGGGTTGTTTAATTCTCTGGATTGGCTGGTTTGGTTTTAACCCCGGTTCCACTTTAGCGGTTAATGAAACTGTACCCTATATCGCTGTCACCACTAACCTCGCTGGGGCTGCGGGGGGTATTGCCGCTACCTTGACCGCATGGGCGAAAGATGGTAAACCTGACCTTTCGATGATTATTAACGGTATTCTGGCTGGTTTAGTGGCCATTACTGCCGGTTGTGATGGTGTATCCTATTGGTCGGCGGCAATCATCGGTTTAATTGCTGGTGTGGTCGTGGTTTACTCGGTGGCTTTCTTCGATAACCTGAAAATTGATGACCCCGTGGGTGCGACTTCCGTTCACCTCGTCTGTGGTGTGTTTGGAACTTTAGCCGTCGGTATCTTCAACAAAGATGCAGGTTTAATCACCGGTCAATTCCAACTGTTTATTAACCAAATTATCGGGATTGTAGCAGTAGGGGCATTTACCCTGATTGTTAGTGGTATTGTTTGGACAATCCTCAAGGTTACCCTCGGTATTCGTGTTACTCCCGAAGAAGAATTAGAAGGTTTGGATGTGGGTGAACACGGGATGGAAGCCTATAGCGGTTTCGTCAAGGAGTCCGATATCGTTGCTGGTGGCTATTATGCTTCCAGTGTTGAGATGGAAACGCCTAGCACTCGTTAGGGTAAACCTTGTCAAGATAGATTAATTGATCCCCGACAAAGTTAAAGAGAAAAGGAAGAAGGCCTCGCCCCGATGCGATCGGTGGCTATAATTGCCTTCTAAACCTTTTCTCTTTCGGTTTTTGTCTCTTTCCAGACAGAAAAAAATAATCTTGCTACTAACCACCAACCGACAATGAAAAAGATCGTAGGAATAACCATACTTTTGCTGGGACTGGGATTCAATTGCGGAGTTGCGCCAGTTTTTGCAGAAACCATCGCCGCCGCTCCCCCCAATCCGATTAGTGCTGGGGATACCGCTTGGATGCTGATCTCCTCGGCTTTAGTTTTATTAATGACCCCCGGACTGGCTTTTTTTTATGGGGGTTTAGTGCGTTCCCGCAACGTCCTCAACACCATGATGATGAGTTTGGTGGCCATAGGCGTCATCGGTGTAACTTGGGTGCTTTGGGGTTATAGTCTCGCTTTCGATGTCACCCCGGGTAAAAGTGGTTTTGGCGAGGGAATTGAAGCTTTTATCGGGGGACTAGATTGGATTTTTCTTAACGGTGTCACCGCCGCCGCACCCGATAGCACTGGCTATGCTCCCACCGTTCCCCATCAAGTGTTTATGGTCTATCAGATGATGTTTGCCATCATCACCCCAGCTTTAATTTCAGGGGCGATCGTGGAACGGGTTAACTTTAAAGCCTATTTTTGGTTTTTACTGCTTTGGTCCACCTTTATCTACTCTCCCCTAGCTCACTGGGTTTGGGGTAAGGGTTGGTTAGCAGCCACTGGGGCGCTGGATTTCGCCGGTGGAACCGTTGTTCACATTAGTTCTGGGATTTCCGCACTGGTGGCCGCTTGGGTCATCGGTCCGCGGCGTAGTTTTGGAACTCAAACCTATGCACCCCATAATGTGCCGTTTGTTCTCCTGGGTATCGGTTTGCTCTGGTTCGGTTGGTTTGGTTTTAATGGGGGTAGTGCGCTTTCCTCTAGTTCCCTAGCCACGACAGCTTTTGTTAATACCAGTATCGCCGCTTCGGCTGGGGGTTTGACATGGATGCTGATAGAATGGATTTTACGGGGTAAACCGACAGCGATCGGTATTGCTAGTGGATTTTTAGGCGGATTAGTGGGTATTACTCCCGCTGCCGGCTATGTAATGCCGATCGGGGCGATTCTCATCGGTTCGATCACTGCCCTTAGCTGTTTTTTTGCGGTTAGTCTCCGGGCAAAATTGCGCTTTGATGATTCTTTGGATACCTATCCCGTCCATGGTGTCGGCGGGACCATAGGGGCGATCCTTACGGGGGTTTTTGCGACTAAATCGGTTAATTCCTTGGGTAATGACGGTTTACTATTTGGCAACCCCGGCTTAGTCTGGACGCAATTTGTTGGCGTTGCCGCTACTTATATCTTTGCTGCCGTCGGTACTTTTGTTATCCTGAAAGTTCTCAGTCTATTTATGGAGCTGCGGGTTAAACCGAATACGGAAGCAGAAGGGTTAGATGTGCCTCAACACGGAGAGGAAGCCTACGGACAGGAATTCGAGTTTGGTAGCAGCTTTTCCTACGAAGAAAATCCTCCCGTCACAAATCCTCGAGAAAATTATTAGCGATTCAATCGGCTATCAGTCCGGCTAACAAAGGCGAAATTTCGTCTTTGTGGAACTGGGTTTAACAATTCCGTTTTTGGTCGTCTTGTCTCTGTCACCGGGGGTTGTGGGGGTTGCTGAATCAAGGTATGAATGCCAACTGTGCATCGTATCCAAAAGTTAGTTTGGGTCTAGGTTTTAAAAATCCCACAAGAGAAGATTCATATCTCAAATCAGCAACGCCAAGATTTGAACCAAAAATTTGACAAAATCGACGAACGGTTAAATAAGCTGGAGGTGGGACAGGCAAAGTTAACTGAAAAGGTTGAGGGCATCGATAATCGCCTAAAATCAGTGGAAGGAACCCAAAAAAATCAGGTTTGGACATTAATTGTTCTTTTGGCAAGTGCGGTCGCCTACGGCGCGGCGAAGCCGACCGCTACAGCCGGTTGGAAAGTATTTTTTTCAGGTAATCCCTAGAATTAAACCATGGCTAGGTAATGATTCGGTAGTAGTGGTGTAGCTCTCTTGCTTACCTGGTATGAATTGTGTAAAATATTTACTAATAAAAATAATTGCTTGATAAATGTTAAAGATTTGCTTTTTATAATTGCTATTTTTATCAATATCTTCTCTTGTATAATTAAACTTTGGTTAAATTATGATGAAAAGTCAGAATATTTTCTTCTGACAAAAAATTAACAAACTTCAACATCTTGTTGTCCTAAATTCGGTTCTTATTTCTGAAAATATAGCTGCCATACTTCATATTGGCGTAAATCTATTGTCCCAAGAAAAGACTGCCAAGGTAGGCATTGAGAACAAGCGACTTACTGCTGGTTGGAATAATCACTATCTGGAAACTCTTCTCGGTTGTCTTAATATTTCTACGAACTAAATCTTATTGAACTTTGGACGAAAGAAAAACTAATTGACGTAAAAGTTACGCCAATTATAGCGTTTCTCACACCTGTGTGGCACAGATAAACCTTTGCTGATTAAGCTTTTTACCATCGAAAATGTACCTTGTGCGAACAGGAAACGCTATCATGCCAGCTTTGTTTTTTGATTTTGCTTTGTTTAATAACGAATCAGATGACATTGGTTATGGCAAAACGCTCCTAAGAACCGCTATTTTTCAGCTTTTTTACGCGCTGAGAAAGAGGAGATATTGTCTCCAATTAGATTTGCGTAAAATGGCTCTTCTAGAGTAGTTATGATATTTTAGCAGAAAATAGTCCACACAAGCTTTGCCAAGTAAGGCTCACCAGAATTCAAAAAAGCAATTTTAATAAAAAAAGCTTTTTGCTTTGTTGGATTCTAGGCTATTTAAGGGTTTAGGCTCATTGAAACTACTAATTTGCCATAACCAGTCTAGGAGAACCCGTGAATTTTACGCAAATCTTTTTTTCTTTGTCCAAAGTCCAAAAATCTTAAGAATTGTGTGCGACTGCCCTGAAATCGCTATAATCATCCCTGAGAGGCGATAGTAATCCCTCGATCATCCACTGGTTAACGATCGCTAATGATTAGACAAACTTGGTTTTCTCAAGCGGTTTCGAGACAGCGAACCCCTGAGTTTCCCGATCGATCCGCCGATCGAGCCTCGACTTCCTTTTTCTCGGAGTTTATCGAACCATGTTGCAAGGATGGATTCAAATAGCGCTCACGATCCTGATTATCGTGGCGATCACCCCCTTTTTCGGGCGGTATATGGCTAAGGTTTTCATGGAACGGAGAACCCTACTCGATCCGCTCCTCGATCGGTCCGAGAATTTTCTCTACTCTCTCGTCGGTGTCATGGGGAAAGAGAATATGACCGGCTGGCAGTACGCCCGCGCAGTCCTCTACAGTAACGCGGTGATGGGATTCCTAATTTTTTCCATTATCGCCCTGCAAGGATTCCTTCCCCTCAACCCGACCGGAATCCCCGCCCCCACTTGGGACACCACCCTACACACGACGATTTCCTTTATCACCAACACCAACCAACAGCATTATTCCGGCGAAACCTATCTTAGCTACGCGAGCCAGATGTGGGGACTCGGCTATCATATGTTCACCTCGGCCGGAACCGGTCTAGCGGTGGGGATCGCCTTTATTCGGGGACTGACGGGGCGACCGTTGGGCAATTTCTACGTGGATCTGATCCGAGCGATCACCCGTATCCTCTTACCGATCTCGATCGTGGGGGCAATTGCCCTGATCATCTCCGGAGTCCCGGAAACCCTCGCCGGTCCGGCGATCTTACCGACGCTAGAAAACCCCAACCTGAGTCAGGCGATCGCCCGCGGTCCCGTGGCCCACTTCGAGATGATTAAGGAATTAGGAGAAAACGGCGGCGGCTTTTTTGCCATCAACTCGGCTCACCCCTTGGAAAACCCCAACGGATTCACGAATCTCGTGCAGTTGGTGGCGATTCTCTCGATTCCCACCTCGCTAATCTACACCTACGGAATTTTCGCGGATAATCTCAAACAGGCGTGGTTAATCTACCTGATTCCCCTGGGAATCTTAATCGGTTTTATCATTATCACAGCGATGGGGGAGTACGATGGCAACCCTGCGGTTAACTCTTTACTAGGAGTCGATCGAGCGGTTAATTTCGAGGGCAAAGAAGTCCGCTTCGGTTGGGCGCAATCGGCCCTGTACGCCGCGATCACCACTGCATCCATGTGTGGTGCGGTGAACTCAATGCACGATTCTTTTATGCCTAACGGTGGTTTCGTCACTCTCTCGAATATGTTCCTGCAAATAGTTTTCGGAGGCCAGGGAACTGGCACCGCCTACCTGTTCGCCTATCTAATCCTCGCAGTATTCGTCACCGGGCTAATGGTGGGGAGAACCCCGGAATTTTTGGGGCGCAAAATTGAGAAACGGGAAGTGGTATTAGCCAGTTTTTTAATTCTGCTGGTTCACCCGATCGCCATCCTCATCCCCGGAGCGATCGCCCTTGCGATCCCCGATTTTCAAGGTATCAGTAACCCCGGCTTTCACGGATTATCTCAAGTTATCTACGAGTACGCTTCCGCCGCCGCCAATAACGGATCGGGATTCGAGGGACTAGGAGATTCCCAACCCTCGCCAATCGCGATCGCGGGCGGGGCGACACCGACGATCACCGGTCTCTGGTGGAATCTGAGTGCTTCGTTCAGTTTACTCGCGGGACGCTATATCCCGATCGCCGCCCTGCTCTTGTTAGCCGATGGGATGTCCCACAAACAATCGGTTCCCGCCACCTCCGGAACCCTCCGCACCGATACCGGCTTGTTTACTGGCGTGACGGCGGGGGTGATTTTAATTCTCGGCGCGCTGACTTTCTTTCCAGTGTTGGCCTTGGGCCCGATCGCCGAAGCTTTTCAAATCGGCTAGGAGTTTAGACAAGTTATGAAAACGAACAACGGCTCTTCTAAATCCTCTCGCCCGTTGCGAGTACCGAGAGGTCGCCGGGACGACCGCCGCCATACCCCCAAGGTAAACCGGACCGGTCTCTATCAAAGCGCAATCCAGCAGTCCTTCCTTAAACTCGACCCGCGGATCACCGTTCGCAATCCAGTTATGTTCGTCGTCTGGTTGGGAACAATCGTCACGGCGCTAGTCACGATTAACCCGAATTTATTTGGCACAATCTCCGCCGATATCGGACAACAACGGCTACTCAACGGCATCATTACCCTGATCCTCTTCTTCACGGTGCTATTTGCCAACTTCGCCGAAGCAGTGGCCGAAGGACGAGGCAAAGCTCAAGCCGATGCCCTACGCTCCACCCGCAGCGATACGATCGCCCGCCGGCTCCTCCCTGACGGCTTGATCGAGTCGGTCAATTCTACAAGCCTACGCCGGGGCGATCGGGTAAAATTGGTGGCTGGGGACATGATTCCTGCCGACGGAGAAGTAATTGAGGGAATCGGTTCGGTGGATGAATCGGCGATCACTGGAGAATCAGCTCCCGTTTTGAAACAGCCCGGCACCGATATCGCCAGTTCCGTTACTGGTGGAACGCGTCTTCTCTCCGACGAGTTGACGGTACGGATCACCCAAGAGCCGGGGCAGGGTTTTATTGATCGCATGATCGCCCTTGTGGAAGGGGCCGAGCGCACGAAAACCCCCAACGAGATCGCGCTGACGGTACTGCTGGCCGTATTAACCCAAGTTTTCCTGATCGTCGTCGCCACCGTACCATCGATCGCTAACTACATCACTGGTTTTCTCGATAGTATTCTCGGTCCGGAGGTGGCGAATAGCTTTCGAGCGGGTTCGAGTATCGCCATCCTGATCTCCCTCCTCGTCGCCCTGATTCCTACCACCATCGGTGGTTTACTGAGTGCGATCGGTATTGCCGGGATGGATCGGGTCGCCCAATTCAACGTTATCGCTACCTCTGGGCGGGCGGTGGAAGCCTGCGGCGATGTCAATACCCTCCTTCTCGATAAAACGGGAACAATTACCCTCGGCAACCGACTGGCTGACGAATTTATCCCCGTCAACGGTCATAACCTCGAGGAATTAGCCCGCGTCTGTCTAGCGGCCAGCCTTTTCGACGAAACCCCGGAAGGACGCTCGATCGTTGCCTTAGCCCGGAATTTGGGCGTAAGCGTGGATATCGACGGTAAAACCGCCGAAGGGATCGAGTTTTCCGCCCGTACCCGCATGAGTGGCACCGATATGGACGGTGAGGAATACCGCAAAGGAGCCGTAGACGCGATTAAAGGTTTCGTCCGTTCCCGCGGTGGTTCCGTTCCCGAGACCCTCGATCAGGCACAGGAAAGGGTTTCCCGTTTGGGGGGAACTCCCCTGGCCGTCTGTCGGGGTAACGATATCTACGGGGTGATCTATCTCAAGGACATCGTGAAACCGGGATTAAAAGAGCGCTTCGACCAATTACGGCGTATGGGGGTGAAAACGATCATGCTCACTGGCGACAACCAGATCACGGCAGAGGTGATCGCGGCGGAGGCGGGGGTGGATGATTTTATCGCCGAGGCTACCCCGGAAGATAAGATCGAGGTGATCCGTCGCGAGCAAGCCAAGGGCAAGTTAGTTGCCATGACGGGAGACGGCACTAACGACGCACCGGCACTGGCCCAGGCTAATGTGGGTGTGGCGATGAACTCCGGAACCCAAGCGGCGAAGGAGGCGGCTAATATGGTGGATCTCGATTCTGACCCGACCAAGCTGATCGATTTAGTGACCATCGGCAAACAGTTATTAATTACCCGCGGAGCCCTGACCACGTTTTCGGTAGCCAACGATATTGCTAAGTATTTCGCTATTATCCCGACGATTTTCGCCGCTGCTGGGATCGGTGCTTTAAATATCATGGGTTTGAAAAGTGCTCAATCGGCGATCGTCTCGGCCCTGATCTACAATGCCCTGATTATCCCTGTTTTGATTCCTCTGGCACTTCAAGGCGTTCAATTTCGCCCCCTCACTGCTGACCAACTATTGCGGCGCAATATCCTTATCTACGGCGTGGGAGGCATGATTGCGCCATTTATTGCCATTAAGATTATTGATGAGATAATTTCAGCGATCGGGTTGAGGTAATGGGAAAATCTGCAATATTTAAGCCTAGTTTATTCGGATTGAAGCACTCGAATCGGGATTTTACCCAAAAAGAAACCTGGGGTAAAAATCAATTTAATTCCTCATTTCCTGCTTCTTTGTGCGCTTACTTAGATGGGAAAGGACTGAAAAATGTATATCTGAAACTCGATGAAAATTTAAAAATTAAACCTGCGGAGTTAAGTACACAAGAGTTATACGGTTTAGCTCCCGATTCCGATAATTTATTTTACGCTTTCGAGAGTCAATTTACGCCGTATAATCAATTTGTAATCGGTAGTTTGCCTAGAGTCGATCTAGTAACCCAGAGAATCGATAACGGTAATTGTCTTCGAGGTCTGGAAATTAAATTAACCGCTTTACCAGACAATACGACTTGTGACTTAGAAGATATTCGTTATGGATGTGAAATAGTGGTTAGACCAGATACCATCGTGTATCTCGCCTGTAGTACAATTAATCACATTAGGCAAAATATACAAAAATTGCAGGAGATTATCGGTAGTGATTTCGATTCTATTCAACAGTGGACAGAACCGAGAGAGGTAATGCCTTATTTACTATCAATAGTTGGCGTTATTGACCGACTATCGCTTGATTTATTGCCCTATCAACAACCATTTTTAATACAGCCTATCTGGAAAACGGAAGGCAAATCTTCAAAATTGGCAGAGCAATGTTTAGATCTGTTCATTTGGAGCGATCTAGCTTTCACTCGGCTATTCGTAGATCTGACTAAATTTGAAGCGAGAATAGAAAAAAGTATTTCCAGACAAATACGTTCTGCGATATGGCTGTTCAAAATGCTTGAGGATTTCAGCAAACAGGAGTGCATCAATCATAGAAAAATAATCGATCAACTTTCTTACAATACAAAAAACGATAAAGCGTTTGCATTAAGCGGCAAAATTACCAACCGGTATATGCCTTCAGAAATTTTGCATCGACCCAGAATTAACAAATCAGAAATAAGAGAAATTATTTTAGGAGGTGGACAAAATTTATTGAGTCCTGAAAGGCGATTTGATGCTATTATTTATAATTCACCCGATTTGTTTAATTTAGAGGAGGGAGCAAAATGATCACAATCGATTTATTCGCCGGTTGTGGTGGTTTATCTTTAGGTTTCCAGAAAGCGGGGTTTACTATTGTGGCTGCATTTGATAATTGGATACCTGCTATAGATGTCTATAGAAATAACTTTAGTCATCCGATATTTAATGTCGATTTATCTAGAGAATCTAATCAAGAAATATTGGCTCAATATAATCCTGAGATTATTGTCGGCAGCCCTCCTTGTCAAGACTTTTCCAGTGCCGGGAAGAGAAACGAGGGTTTAGGACGAGCGAATCTAACGCTCACATTCGCCGAAATTGTAACTAGAGTAAGTCCCCAATGGTTCGTTATGGAAAATGTGGATAGAATTGAGAAAAGTAAAATACTCATTCAAGCAAAACAAATTTTTAAAAGCCATGGTTATGGTTTAACTGAAAAAGTTATTAATTCTTGTTACTGCGGAGTTCCTCAAACTAGAAAAAGATATTTTCTGATCGGTAAAATGAAGGAAGAAGATGATTTTTTAATCGATGAAATCAATGAAAATCTATCAAGTCAACCTCTGAATGTATTTGACTATATGGGCAAAGAATTAGATATAGAATACTATTATAGACATCCTAGAAGCTATCAAAGAAGGGCGATATTCAGTATTTATGAACCTAGCCCTACTATTCGAGGAGTAAATCGACCAGTTCCCAAAACCTATCGACAACATCCCGGTGATGCTTGTCATCTCAAGGAAAAATTAAGACCGTTAACAACGATCGAGCGAAGCTATATCCAAACTTTTCCTAAAGACTTTATTTTTACAGGAACAAAATCTAATCTAGAACAAATGATTGGCAATGCTGTTCCTGTTAATTTGGCCAGATATGTGGGCCAATGTATTCTTAACTATGAATTGAAAAAGGGGAACAAGACAACCTATCGACAACTACAGCTATTTTCTTGATTTACTGGCAAAAACAAATCTCCAAAAAACTCTAATTCTTATGAAAGCAGCCCTTAGAAAAAACCGATTTTTCTGGTATATTTTCTTAAATTTCTGTCTAACAATTCTTTTCTCCTCCATCGTTCAAGCTTCTACGGGAAGCACTATCGATAGGTGGCAAGCTTCCGCGTTAACCCTTTTAGGATTGGTCGCTTTTGCTTTATTTATCTACCTATTTTTTGTCATCTTTATACCGGAGAGGTTTTAATTATGAGTTTTGCACGCGAGGCCGGTAGAGCCATCCGTTCTACCCTAGTTCTCTGGGTAATTACTGCCCTGATCTATCCTTTCTCGATGATCGCCATCGGTCAAATTCTTTTTCCCTGGCAAGCGAACGGGAGTTTAATTACCAATAATCAAGGTCAAGTGGTGGGTTCGGCTCTAATTGGGCAACCTTTCACCAGCGATCGCTATTTTAATAGTCGTCCGAGTACCACCGCCTACAGTACGGCCGATCCGAAAAACGATCCTGCCAAAGTCCTGCAAACCGGGGTTTCGGGAGCAAGTAACCTAGCGCCTAGTAACCCGGCATTGATCGATCGCATTAAAGGAAAACCCGATCCCGATCCGGCGAAAGCTATAGAGGGCGAAATTCCCCGATTAGAGAAAGCGGCAATTAAACCCACCGCAGATCTAGTATATACTTCCGGTTCCAGTCTCGATCCCCATATCACCCCAGAGGCCGCCAGAGCGCAGATCGAGCGGGTGGCGCGGGTGCGGGGATTACCGACGAATCAAGTGGAGATACTGATTATCAAAAACACCGACGAGCGCTTTCTCGGCATCTTCGGCGAACCGGGGGTTAACGTGCTGAAACTGAATCTGGCTCTAGACGCGATCGCCAATACCCGATCAGGTTTCTGATACTAAATCCTGTTTAAAAGGTATAGGAAAGTGGCAAGTGGAAAGAGAGAGTTTGCCCTTAAAAACCCCAACTTAGTAGATTTACAAAAATGAGATACAGCTGCTAAAAAACTAACTGGGAGAGGATTGTTTACCTGATCTTAGCTTGGGATTCACATTGAAAACCTTGATCGCGCCAAGCTTCTAAATCAACGGAATTTAAGGGGATGACTTGCCCACAAGGGGGATAGATTAATTGTCCCACAAAAGCCCAAATTATACTTCTAGTCACATCTAACCCAGTTTTTAGCATTGATTCGTGATTACCCGGAATACCAATTTCTCTAACTGCATCGATTTCTACTGCTATACCGTGGGATTGCAAGGGAATTTCTGCTAACCATTTAGCGCGGGGTAAATGAGTAGGGGAGGTGACAACTTTTACTTTATGTACTCCCCATTGTTTTAAAATTGGCACGGCAAAGAAAAAATTACCGAAGGTAGAATCAGCACACTTTTCTAACCAGACGTTAGTTTTTGGCGCTTTTGCCCGTTCAAATAGTAATAAAATACAGGGGTCTTTCGAGCCTTGGGAAATTAAAATCGGTGTATCGGGGTATTGCTGGGCTAGATTGGCTACATAAATTTCCCGACGAATGCTGCCCCCCAAAACTAAAATGGCATCAACGGGTTTTTGTTGATTAATTGGCAAGCGGATGGCTAAATTAATCGCTAAATTAAGGATAATAAACCCAAAAACCAGGATTGGAGTTAGTTTTAACCATCTTTGCCAATGCCGGTGTTTACGCGCAACATTTTTCGGTTTTTTCGCCATTGACTTAGAGATGGTGTAACAATTGTGCTTTGATAATTTTTTCTGCGGGGTTGAGTTTGACTAATTGTGAACCTGTCCCGTCTTTACCCGTAACTGTGACAGTTTCCACCTCTAAGGTTAGTTTTCGATTCTGATTGGTACTTAATAACACTATACTCCCCGGCCGCGCCGCTACCATGGCCGCTAAACTATCCTGTTTGTTAACGAATTGTAAAGCAGGTGAACCAAGATCGCCTAATTGTGATAAGCGTAAATTCTCGATCGCTAGTCTTTTTCCGTAACCTAATCCCGAAATCAGCAGCAGATTTTCCCGATGAGGGAGAGAAACACAACCAGCCAGATTTTCCCCGTAGCGTAATCGCAAAATTGCTAAACCCTGGGCAGATTTACCCATAATTGGCAATAATTCCTCGCGCACGGGATAACGCAGCACTCGACCGCTACTGGTGGCGATCGCTAAGTCTAGGTCCTCGTGAGTAAAAATAGCAGCATATAGGCGATCGTCTTCTTTCAATTTCATCAGGGACAAACCCCGACTACCAACCCCCTCTAATTCATTGATGGGAAGCCGCTTTATTCGCCCCTGTTGACTCAGTAAAAGCAATTCTTGATTTTTTTGAGGTTCCGTCAAGAAGAATTGATTTAATACGGCTTCTGACTCTTTTTGGGCGGTTTTGGTCAGCAGACGGTCGATTAACACCGGTTGATTCGCTTGCGGAGGGACTTCCCGGATAGAAATCGGGTAAGCTTTGGCATTATCGAGGATAACTAGGAAATTTTCCCGTTTTTCGATCGCCTGTTGATAGATAATTAAACCCTGGTCCGGCGCTCGCTCTTCTGGTGTCGTCCAACTGATTTTATCTTCGGCATCAAGCAATAAAATCGCATTTTCTGGGGGTTCTTGGGGCGTAAATAGGCTTAAACTCGGTGCATTCTCACTCTCAGACTTTTTCTTAACTTTATTCTCCTGTTTTTTAACTTCTGCCTCCTGCTTCCCGTCTCCTCCCTCCTGTTTTTTAACCACAGAATCCTGTTTCTTCCCTTCTGTCTCCTGTCGACCGTCTCCTGTCTCCTGTTTTTTAACCACAGAATCCTGTTTCTTCCCTGCTGTCTCCTGTCTCCTGTCCCCCGACTTCCCGGTGCGAATTTTTGTCCGTCTGCTATCGGCGAATTTTTTCTTTAAAGAGCGCAATTCTTTTTTCAGAGACTTGAGAAACTCCTGACGGTTATGGAGGAGAGTTTCCAACTGTTGAATTTTTGTTTGTAATTCCGTCGCTTCCGTCTCTAACTTTTGTCTTTCCAAACCAGTTAAACGACGTAGGGGCATAGCCAAGATAGAATCAGCTTGAGGGTCACTAATGCCCAATTCTGCCTGAAAACGATACTTAGCCGTCGTCCCATCGGGAGCATTTTTGAGAATATCCACCACTCGATCGATATTCTGCAAAGCTAATAATAAACCCTCCACTAGGTGTAAGCGATCGCTGGCCTGTTGCAACTCATCGCCATACTGACGGGTGAGAGTTGTTTCTCGAAAGCGCAAGAATTCCTGTAAAACTTGTTTTAAAGATAACTGCCGGGGTTGATTATCGACTAAAGCGAGGATAATCGCCCCGAAATTAGTCTGTAGGGCTGTTTGTTGGTATAAAGCCGCCAAAACCTGCTGCGGTTGACTTTCCCGCTTTAATTCAATCACCACCCGAATGCCTTCGCGATTGCTTTCATCGCGGATATCGGCAATTCCCTCCAATTTGCCTAAATTGACTAATTCGGCGATTTTTTCAATCCATGCCGCCTTATTCACCTGAAAAGGCAACTCAGTAACCACAATTGCCGTCCTTTCCCTTCGGCGCTTGCCCTCAATGATAATGGTTTCAGTTTTCGCCACTCCGCGCACGGGAATAATCCCCCTACCAGTGCGATAGGCCTCGCGAATGCCGGTATCATCTAAAATCTCGCCTCCCGTGGGAAAATCGGGACCGGGAATAATTTCTACTAACTTTTCCTCGCTTAAATCGGGATTATCGATCAAAGCGATTAAACCTTCCACCACTTCCCCTAAATTATGGGGAGGGATATTAGTCGCCATCCCTACCGCAATACCTGAACAACCATTAAGAATCAGTATTGGTAACTGAGCGGGTAAAACAACTGGTTCCTGTTGAGAATTATCAAAATTACTGCTAAAATTAACGATCGCTTCGCTAATTCCCCCTAAAACCGCCTGATCACCGATGCCAGCCAAACGGGTTTCGGTGTAACGCATGGCCGCTGGGGGGTCGTTATCGATCGAACCAAAGTTACCATGGCCCGATAAAAGTGGGTAACGACTGGAAAAATCCTGTACCATACGAACCAGTGCTTCGTACACTGACTGATCGCCGTGGGGATGATATTTACCCAACACATCCCCTACCACCCGCGCACATTTGCGAAAAGGGCGATCGGGAGTTAAACCGAGTTCGTGCATAGCGTATAATATGCGACGATGGACTGGTTTTAAGCCATCGCGTACATCCGGCAAGGCTCGCCCCACGATCACACTCATGGCATATTCTAGATAGGAGCGTTCCATCTCTTGGTGTAAGGCCGTGGGTACAATTTGACCACTAGCTAAGAAATCCAGTTGTTTGGCCATGAGTCTCTCGTTTTCAATCTGTCTAGCTGTGAATCATAAGGCATTTTGCCCGTTTTAACCTCGTTTATCCCTGAGCATCCCTATGACGACTGTTTTGATTGTAGAAGACGACCCGATAAATTTTCGCGTTTTTGCCAAAATTTTGACCAAACGAGGTGGTCTAGAGATTAAAGGGACTGAAGATGTGGAAGAAGTGCTTCGTATTGCTCGGGACAAGGAAGCGGATGTGATTTTAATGGATGTCTCCCTCTCCCATAGTGTCTATGAAGGGAAAGCAGTAGATGGTATTAAAATCAGCCAAATTCTCAAAGCTAACCCAGAAACCGCCGATTTACCCGTTATTCTCGTCACTGCTCACGCTATGGAGGGCGATCGAGAGAATTTTCTCCAGCAGAGTCGGGCCGATGGTTATATTTCTAAACCAGTGGTTGATCACCAAGCTTTTGTTGAGCAAATTTTGGCGATTATCGATCAGAAGCCGGTCTAAGCTTTGAGTCTTCTTTTGTTAGTATATCAGTACTGATATAGACCAGCTGCTTTCAGTTTACTCCTAACAGCTATCTCCCTAATCCTCAACTCTGCCATAAATGGCGTAGGCTCGATCGAGCGACCAGGCCCACATCTGATCCCCTAGGGAAAAATGCCACCATTCCCCCTTATGTCGGCTAAATCCTGCCTCCTCCATCACTTTAGCCAATAAAACTCGTTTTTGATGATAACCCTGTTCTCGTGGGCTTTTTGCGGCGATATAATAATCGGGATGCGATCGCTCTCCGATCTCATCGATTTCTCCTCCCATGTCGATGGTTTGTCCCTTCTTGTCCACTAGGGTAATATCGATCGCCGCTCCGGTACTATGGGGAGGCGGGGTGGCGGCATTATCGCTGGGAACCGCCCAAATAGTGTAAACTTCTGTTAAAATCGCTTGACTTTCTGCCTCCGATACTTCCTCTTTGGCTAACCCTCTTGTGTCTAGGAGAGTCTGAAAACTATAATCGACCATAAATTGTTGCACTTCAATCGGTCGATAGGCATCAAAAATCAAAATTTGCCAACCGGGTTGATAAACTTGCACACGGTTTTGAGCGTCAATCAGAGCATTTAACACCCCCTGTCGCAAAAAATAGGGAGATTTACCCCGATAATTAGCTCCTAATTTCTCGTAAGCATGGGGAGAAGGAATAACAAACTTATCTGCGGGTATAGGTACTAGGGGTTCCCCGCATTCACGAATAGGAATTTTTTGGTAGGGTTTCATCGCGTCATCGGGAAATGGTAATTTTATTGATGGTTCACTCGATCGCCAGTTTACGGGTAAAATAAACCCGTTATTCTTCCTCCTCAACGGTTGCAGGGAATTTCATACTGGCCCAAGTTAACTGTTTTTGTGGGTCTTTTTCTGGTTCACTAAAACTCTCCTTGAGTTGTTCTTTCACCTGAGCAATGTTGCCACTTTGAGCGGCATTCTTTAGATCATAGACATAACGAGCATTTTCGATCGCTTCCTCTTTACTACGAGAACTAGACTCAAAGCATTTTTCTAGGTCTTTGTAAATACCCTTGCGAGAGATTTTGAGAAAATATTGACGTTCCGTATCGATTAGTTTAGCCAATAATTCTAGGTGCATGGAATCCTCAGCACAGATATCCGCGAGTATATCCCATTCTTCACTCCCCAAAAGATTATTATCCGCTCCCGGTCGCGGGTCTTGAAAAGTTTCTCCAGTCACTTGTTTATAAATCTTCGGTAATTGGTCATCAAATTCGTGCTTTTCTTCCCTCCAAATCCGGCGAATTTCGCTGAGTTCCTCCGTGGTAATTAGGGTAATATCTTTCATCTCCTCTGGGGCATTAGTACGCACGCTCTCCTGAGCCTCTAATACCCTTCTCAGCCAATATTCCCGCCATTGTTTAGTATAAGGGCCAGGTATCGGTTCGATCGATATTTCTCCATTTAAGTTTCTTTCAAATAATTGAACTTTCCCAAAGATACGGCGAAAATCCCGTTTTGGTCGGTCATCTTCTATATCTAATTCGTTGCGAAGGTCTAAAAGTGGTTGTAACCATTCTTTTTCCTCGTCATTCTGTATCATTGCCTCCATGGATTTATCTTTATTCACCAACGTACACACCCAACAACCAAAGCGCGAATCTCCACAGCTAGGAGTGGAAGTATCTACCACTAGGGGACATTCATTATCCGCAGTTGCTCCTCGATACATTGCTAATAGTTCTTTGTTATCCCCTCCCCAGGGATTTTCCCACTGCATTAAGTACATCCATACCTCATCAGTACGCCAATCTTCTAAAGGGCTATAAATAATTGCATTAGGAAGACTACCACTATAGCGCAGTGGTTTACTAATATTCTCCTTGAGATTAAGTTGTTCTTGAAAGCTATTAATTTCATATTTATTCATTGTTGAAGCACGTTTATTACTCTCAGCCTTTCTTGTACCAAGCATAAGAATAACTTCGCCATTTTCTCGAATTTGCTGACGAATAAAATGATTTGTTGGTGTTATCTTCAGTCTTTCAGTACACCAACGAAATCCATGACGAGGTGCAGGATAGCCTTTCCCAATTAAACAAGTCCAAAAAGTATCTTTTATTTCTGGGCGTAATAAATAAGGTTCTACAGGCATCTGCTGCATTTTAGCTTCATTTTTCATTCTGGCTAAAGATTGCTTAACCCAAGTAGATACAAGAGGATTTTCAACTTGAGTATCTGTAGTCATTACATAAATTTTTTTATGACGCTCCTCAATGGAAAGCTTGCCGATTGCATTCCAAATTAATTGAACAACAGCACTACTATCTTTTCCGCCTGAGTAACCTATAACAAATGGAATACTGTTAGAAAGATACAAATTTTGAATTTCTTTCGTAATTATTTCAATATCTATAACAAAGTCGTCAACAGTTCTAGAAGGAAAAATACTTATCTGTGTTTGCTCGCCCAAAATAACATTATTTCTCATAAATTTAACCTTTAAATATATTATCTCTATGCCATTTTACTGATTCAAGATTAGGCAGATATTCGTTATTATCAGGCAGTAAAAGATTCTCACCATGAAAATCTTTTATAGACTTTGCGTTCGGTGAAACTTCTTCAAAATCTTTTGTGATAATAATTTTGTATTGATCATCAATTGTGAATAATCCTTGATCAAATGCCCAATGATGATTTTTACAAAGAGATAAACCGTTGTTTATCTGGTTATTATAGAATTTAGCAAAAGGTTTGATATGTGCGCCATCGACAATACTTTGTGTCAAGGAGTGGTTGACTTTAAGACCGCAAAAAGAGCATTGATAATTATATATATAAACGACTGCTTTACGAAAAAAAGCACTTCTTATTAAAGATTTTCGTAGATAGAATTTTTTCTCCTGTTCTACATTATCGAATATTGATAATTCTTCCGTACTTACATCCTGCAAGTTAGTGTTAATAGTCAATATTTCACTAATTTCTTTTTGAGATGATGAAAACCATACTGATATTAAAGTGTCTATTAATTCCTGACGATAGTTTTGATCCTGCAGCAAATCATATAATTCCTCATCTAATAAGGCATATTCTACGGCTAATTTGAGTTTTTTCGTTGACTTTGGCTGTAGCCCATTAAAATCTGGCTTTAATCTTAAATACCAGAATCCTTCGCTTTGTAAGTGAAAAAATGGATAATACAAACCTCCCTCATATTGGGAGGATAAAACACTCCAGTATTTATTAAATGTATTAATTAATTCATCAGAAACAAAAATTTTATTTTCCGTGATTAATCCCTGTGAAATTAGATCGATAACTGATAAAAGTAAAATTGGTTTATATTGAGCATTACCTCTTTTTTTACTAACATTAACATTCAAGGAGGCAAATCTTTCACAATAATATTTTAAATTGCGTAGAGGAAAACTATCGACCATAGGGGGGGGGGAGATATGCTGCTAAAAAAAGGAAACTATTACCAGCATACAGAAAAACACCCCACCGAGGGGAAAAATATAGAAAGCCTAAAGAGATAGTCATAATAACATCGATCGAGCGCAGCTGACGAGCGATCGCAAACTACAGAATATATGTACTAAAAAAGCAGGCTTGTGGGAGAGTAGTTAACCTAATTGGGACTTGCTGAATATCAGTGAAAGCTTTGCCTGAAAAGGTTTTTTTGACTTTTTTAGCCAAAAAAGTGCCAGAACCCACATTCAGCACTTGATGATGTGAGTATATATACTTAACGAGCTACTCCCAGCAGATTTCCAATATCTCCCCCATGAGAGATTTAGACAAAAATACTTAAATAGCTGTAAGCCTTTCTATGACTGGGTTAGGTTAAATAAAAAATATTCAAAATAACCTGCTGGATGTGGGCCAGAAACAAACGTTGAGAAATCGATCCGAGGGACTCAAAACCCTGGCACTTTTATTAGCGAACGCCAGATAAAATTGAGAAACTAAGCGACGAAACTACCATTTTGCCGACTGTGTGGCTCCTAGATTCCCTCTGGGGAATTATACAGCAAACCCTAATTAAGTTCTCTTGATCGAGAAGAATATCACAATACTGGCAAGCAAGTTATACATTGCCTGAGCGGAATGGATGCACTAAAACTTCCGTCAGCGTCAACGTAGAGGTAACGGCTAACTCCTTTAACAAGCGAAGTTGCTCGTCTGGGGTGAGATTCTCAACTTGCTGGCGAACATCTTGATAGGTAGTCATGCTCTTTACTCCCTGTTTCTTCTGTTAATCATGTCATATTGCCCACAGATCACGGCTCCAAAAAGTCAGGTAAAATGCCCCCATATTTGTCTAAATTCGATCGCACTCCCGTCTGTCGCTGTGCCTAGACGTTTTTAGATTATTATCATTTACTTGAATCAATGACCATGGTGCGTTCCCCCAAATCGATCGCTGCAGCGGTAGGACTTGCATGAGGGAACGAACTCTACCAGATCTGCACTGAGTTCCGTTGTTGCCTTGTTAGGATTAGGAGGATTAGAGTTAGTCTCTAGCCTGAAAAAACGGAAATAGGAATAGTAGGGGGGCAATGTCCACCTTACCGCTTTTTCGGTCATAATAAATCCGAATTAGGGCGAACTGTAGTAAAATAGGAAACGAACCTCTTAAGCAGGGTTTATAAGGATGTCCAGACGAGACGATCTACATTTATCATTACGTCATACTTTAGAAAAAGAAGGTTGGAAAATCACTGATGATCCTTTAATTCTAACCTTAGAAAAAACCTTGCTTAAAGCTGATTTAGGAGCAGAAAAGTTTTTTGCCGCGGAAAAAGAAGATCGTAAAATTGCCGTAGAAATCAAAGACTTTGATACGCCTTCAGTTATCAGTGAATTAGAAAAAACAATAGGACAACTTCAATTATACCAATGGGCTTTAGATTCACAAGAACCTGAAAGAAAACTTTTTTTGGGCATTAGTCAAGCGGTTTATTTAAAACACTTCAAAAAAGCTATTTTCCAACTGGTTATTAAACGTAACAGAATCAATTTAGTTATTTATAATCCTCAAAAGGAGATAATTGTCGAATGGATAACACAGTAAATTATGCCGATATTCTGACTCAAGTTATCAGAAAAGAATCGGCGATGCAACCTCGATTACAAACCCTTAAAATTACTCCAGTTTGTGATCCAGAATCAGGCAACTTTTTAATAATTATGACTGGTTGGGAAAAAGAAGCGTGGATTAATACAATTTTATTTCACGCTCGTTTATTGAAAAATAAAATTGTCATTGAAGATGATAATCTTGAAGAAGGATTAACAACCAATTTAATTCAAGCTGGGATTCCCCCAGAAGATATTATTACTGGACTTTCCCTAGAAAGGTAGGCATTGCCCACCTTAGCGATTTTTCGGTCATAATAAAATAGCTTAACAGCACTTCGACACATTTCGACAGGCTCAATGTAAGAGCTTCGGTGTCCACTAAAATCTTGACAATCTAAGTGGGTGGGTGGAATTAAATATAAGACGAACGTAGGTTGGGTTGAAGCATGAAACCCAACGCCTGATCGCACTCCCGTCCGTCGCTGTGCCTAGACGTTTTTAGCTTATTATCATTTACTTGAATCAATGAGCATGGTGCGTTCCCCAAAGTTGATCGCTGCGGCGGTAGAACCCGCATGAGGGAACGAATCTTACTAAATCGGCGATCATACTATTCCCAAGTTAGAGTTATACCTTCTAGGTTACATACTCTCTGGATAGTTTCCAGTTTACTTTCAGTCAATTTCCCAAATAGATGAACTCTCATTTTATGTTTGGGATAATACTGTCCATAACTCTTTATTTGCCCAATCGCTGATTTCCAACCTTTTGTATTTTTGACTTCAATTATTTCAGTTTTGGTTAAGACATCTATTCTACCTACCTTATCAATGTAAACCTCGGTTTTTCCTCCTAATTCCCTAGCCAGTTTGTCCCGATACCAAGCCTCTGTCCCCTTTACAGGAGTATTTATCTCCGGCTCAATAACTATGCCATTAAGCTGATTAATAAAGTCCCGAATTGCTCCTCTTACTAATTTTTGAGCAGCATTGGGGGACTGTCTTTTCCGTTTAGCCATTACTTACTCAGTGAATAATTTAGAGATACCATACCCAGCCAAACCAATTACTGCTCCTACTGCCGCTACGGGAGCCATTGTAACTGCAACTGCCGTCCCCCCTACTGCTAATCCCATACCTCCAACCAATGCTGATATGCCGGCTCCAGCACCCGCACCAATTGCCGCTGCTCCAATTGCCGTTGCGTCTTGTTCTTCTATTGCTTTCTTGGTTCCGTAAACTGCTGTGCCGACCACTGCTCCTGCCGCTGCTACTGGAGCCATACCGACTCCCAGAGCAGTTCCTCCTACAGCCAATCCCATACCGCCAACTACTGCCGATGCACTAGCTCCAATCGCTGTACCCACTCCCACTGAAATCATTGCCTCTTGAACTTCTTCTGGCTTATTTTTGTCCGTCATTATTTTGCCTCATTTTTTAGGTTTAACTATTTGATTATACAGAAGCTTTCCGAATAACCAGAGTAAGGATATCGGGAAACTTTCGGCCTATCACCCGTTTTGTGGATTCCTGACAATTAGCCAGGGTACAAAGAAATTCTCACTTACCATAGCACCAATTATTCAATCTGGCTGCACTTCGTAACAAAAATTTACAACCCCATCATAAGCGATCGCACTCCCGTCCGGCGCTGTGCTTGGACGTTTTTAGATTATTATCATTTACTTGAATCAATGTTTAAGGAACGAACTCCACAGATTGGCGTACTGTTACAGAGCATCCAAAACCAAAACTTTTAAATCTGGGACAGCAGCTAAACGGGCATCATTGGTCAAGAAAAACATAGCACCTTCTCCCATAGCAGTGGCAATCTGGATTGCGTCTGGAGTTCGCAAGTTTTGTCTTGCTCTTAACTGGGCGGCAACTTCGGCAATCTCAACGGAAATAGGTACTGTAATTAAGTTTTCTTGATCAAGAAGAATATCGCGATACTGGCCAGCAAGTTCTACATTGCCTGAGCGTAATGGATGCACCAAAACTTCCGTCAGCGTCAACGTAGAGGTAACAACTTGAAACTCGCCTCGACTTAGCGTCCAAAAAAAGGTACGAACAAGCCCTAAATATGCCTGATTTTGCTCCATCATGTAAATGAGTGGCGCGGTATCCAAACCCACAACTTGACCTTGTAGTTGCATCAGCCATTCCATGAGCCACGTTCCTGATTAATGTACTCTTGAGCATCAAGTCCACTCCAGATTTCTTTTCCTAGTCCTTCTAGTTCCATAATGCTATGCTTGGGCTTAACAAGCATAGGGCGACGTACCATTACAGCTAACTCTTTTAACAAGCGAAGTTGCTCGTCTGGGGTGAGATTCTCAACTTGCCGGCGAACATCTTGATAGGTAGTCATGCTCTTTACTCCCTGTTTCTTCTATTAATCATGTCATATTGCCCACAGATCACGGCTCCAAAAAGTAAGGTAAAGTGCCCCCATATTTGTCTAAATTCGATCGCACTCCCGTCTGTCGCTGTGCCTAGACGTTTTTAGATTATTATCATTTACTTGAATCAATGATGGTTGTGCGTTCCCCCAAATCGATCGCTGCAGCGGTAGGACTTGCATGAGGGAACGCACCCTACTGGATCCTGTCACACTAAAGAATAAGACAGCCGATGAGTACCTAACCAATATGCGTATAGGTCTTTTTTGCCCATTTAGCACCAATCATCCTCTTCTTATATAAGCGATCAAAGTCGGGATATTGTGCTTCTAAGAGGGTACCTTCACCGTAAGGGCTATCTATTATTGTTATCCAGGAATGTATAGTATCCATCAACTGTCCTAGCTGAAAGTAAAGTAGGCGAATTTCAATTGTCTTATTGAGCGCTTCGTTACTGATCAAGTCAAAGAACTCAGCCATACGCTCTACAGCACCATTGTCAGGGGGACCCTCACTGAAGAGATCAGATAGCGGACGTTGTAAACTTTTGCCGTCGATAACTTGCACTAAAAATCCTTTCTTCACTCCTGCCGGTTCTGAAGTAGCATGAAAAATGTTTTTCCAAGCTTCTATATCCCCTTCGTGCAAATATTCCCTAAACATGGCTATCAGTCGAAAGCTATTCTCCAGACGACGCTGTTTCTGGTTGCCTAAATACGTCTGTATAGCTATGCATCCGCCAACTACGGTGAGGATGAAGGGAGTCCAGTTTCTAACCTCAGCTAATACACACATCTGCAAAGTGATTTAAAGTATTTTTGGATTTATCCAACTGTTAATTATACAGAAACTTTCCGAATAACCAAAGTAAGAATATATGGAAACTTTTGGCATATCACCCCGTTTTGTAGATTCCTGACTATCAGCCGAGATACAAAGAACTTTTCAGCGACCATAGCACCAATTATAATTCTTCAGGTAACTGAGCAGACTAACTAAAAGTTGCGATGACGGAGCAAATTCTTTCTCTACTCTTGTACTTAATTGTCATTTTAACGGCTTTTTGGTTTATTAGCCCCCAAAAAAAGTCCCGTAGTCATTCCCGCATATCATCTTGCTTGTTTGCTAGAAGATGCTCCTGAAAGCTCTTTAAAGGGTCAATTTTTTCCCCTGGCTACTCCCTTGGCTACACCGATCGCCTGTACTGTTCCGCAGGTGTGGCGTAGTATATATAGGCAGTCTCTGGCAAAACCAGATACTAACTATTGGCAATGGCGCGGTATGCCCGAAAATGAGCAGTTTTGTCGGGAATTAGGGGAATTATTGCAATTAAATCCGGCTAGAGGTTACGCTCAGGAAATTCTGGAAAGTCTCGCCTTGGGTCAAGATCCTTTTTATCATCTTTACTGGGATCTAAAAGCGATCGCTAATGGTAACTTTAACACTATCGGGACTAATAAACTAGCTGAGGGCAGATTTGCCCAGCGAGATTTGCGAACTCATCAGCAGATGCGGAGGGATTTTCGTCAATGGCATTTACAAGCTTGTGAACAGTTGGGAAAAGAGCGGGTTAAAGCGGTTTATCGGCTGTGTTATGGGTCAGATTGGTCATTAATCGCCCAAATTCTCTATCCTTCGCCCCGTTCCTTGGCCGTGATGATTATGGAGTCGCCTAATCCCGTTTGGTGGCGAGTTTTGGGGATTACTCCTTTGAGCAAGACTAGCCGGATTGAGAATAATTATAAAACTCTCTTGTGTTATTGGCATCCCGATCGCAATTCCCATCCCAATGCTACAGAAATCACCGCCCATCTTAATCGTGCCTACGATTGTTATCAAGGTTTTCAGGAGATGAGCAGTCAAAATAATGCACCTGTGTGGACGAAAATCCGTCGCTGGATTCCTTAGGCTTGACTCTAGTTTTTCCCTTGACTTCTTCCTTAACGAAAGAATGTTAGTCTAGGAACAATTTACGACCACGCTTGCACTCTCAGGGTAATGAATCTAGTGCTTTTAAACAATCGCTACCAAATTGTTAGTATCCTTGCTAGGGGGGGATTTGGGGAAACTTATATCGCTATCGATACGAATATGCCTTCTCAACGGCGCTGTGTGATTAAAAAATTGCAGCCAGCTGTTCAAAGTGAGGAGATGCCAGAATGGCTAAAAGAACGTTTTCAGAAAGAAGCAAGCGTTTTAGAGGAACTGGGTGAGCAAAATCGCCAAATACCCCGTTTATACGGTTATTTTGCCCAAGATAATCATTTCTATCTGGTGCAGGAGTGGATTGAAGGGGAGACACTAACCCAAAAACAGCAACGACAGGGAAATTTATCCTCCTCAGCAGTGCGGGCGATTTTAGAGAATTTACTGCCTGTTCTTGATTTTATTCACAGTCACCGCATTATTCACCGGGATGTGAAACCCGATAATATTATCTTAAGAAATAGTGATAATTTGCCCGTTTTAATCGATTTTGGGGTAATGAAAGAAGCAGTCGCCACCTTACTCGATCCTACGGGAAAAAGCGCCTATTCGATCGCCCTTGGCACCCCCGGTTATATGGCTTCGGAACAGGCTGCCGGGAGACCGGTCTTTTCTAGTGACCTTTATAGCTTAGGCTTAACGGCGATTTTTTTATTAACGGGAAAAACTCCCCAATATCTAGAAACTGACTCGCGCACAGGGGAAATTCTCTGGCGACAGGAGGCAGAAAATGTTAATCCTAATTTAGCTATGGTAATCGATCGAGCGATCCGTTTTCATCCACGCGATCGGTTTGCCACTGCGAGGGAAATGTTAGCAGCTTTGGCAGAAATATCCCCCGATTTGTCCACCCAACCGACTATCGCAGTTTCTCCCCATAGTCCCCGATTAAAGTCCTCTACACCCCCAAAACCAACCGTTTCCCCTACTATGGTTATTCAAACCAATTCTGGGGAAAAAAAGAATCCTTGGCTGCGGATTTTGCTGATTTTTGCGGTGACAATTGGAGCTTTTGTCCTAGGATATCGGGGATTTATGGCTCTTTTACCCAAAAATGAAGAAATTAAACCATCACCAACCCTCGAACCTTCTCCTAGTCCTGAAATCATTCCTCCTCCCTCCCAAGATTTTCCCCCTATCCGACGACCTTCTCGCCGACGGACTCCCTTTTATTCCCCGACTCCTACTCCATCCCCAACTCCTACCCCAGAGGTGATTCCCACTCCAGAAGCGACTCCAGAATTAACTCCTAGTCCCACCCCAGAAGAAGTAATTCCTATTCCTGTTCCCCTTCCTGAAACAGAGCCGAGTCCTCAAGTTTCTCCCCTTCCTTCCCCTTCTCCTTCCCCTTCTCCTGTTCCAGAGGTGATTAATCCCCCGGTTAATGAGGATAAAATTGAACCGATTGCTCCTCCGGTTTTATCACCTTCTCCTCCTGAAGAAAATAGTAATTAATAGACTGCTTGCAGAAGTCTGACAAGGGGAAGATGATAATTTTCTCTTAAACCTTTGCCCTTTTCCCTACAATGAAAGAGAGCTAATGTTTAGGCTTAATTCTTCTGATTCTATCTGCTCTGCCAGTTGACGCAGTAGATCAAAAATGCTAGTTAAGGTTTCCTCCGGTAATTTAGCCATATTCAATTATTTCTATTATCCCCAGTCTATCATCTGGTTGGTGCGAGGTAATCCTGTTTAATTTAGTTTGCGATCGAGTTGAGGATCAGTCAAGGGACAAGGCAAAGGCGAATCCGACACACTGCACCAAAATCCCTCACGGAAAAGGATAGTTCGCCTGAGAAGCAGTAAAACAGGGGAAAACACCTGAGACTCTTTCCCCTGTCAATCCCTAAGCTAGGGAGAAGAATGTAAAGATTTATTAAATTGTAGCTTTTGACACAGTTGTTTTTTTGGGATGTGTATCCTTCTGTTGTCTGCCTTTGAGGTTGGGTGGCGATCGCCTGACATTTTGGGAAATTTACCAAATTCTTTGAACGGGGTAACGGTCAAATATTTCATCAATGCTCAGAATCGGCATAATTTCGGTTATTGATTGGGATATTAAAAGTCGATCAAAGGGGTCTTTATGATAGTGGGTAAGGGTTGCTATTGTCCAGATATGAGCTAGATCAATAGAAAGTATTTCTAGATTATTAATGGTTATTTGATTTTTAATTAATTCCTGTAAGGATGGGTTAAGTTGTAATTTTCCCAGTTGCAGTTTTATTTGCATTTCCCAGACACTAGCAACGCTTAAAAACAAGCGATTATTTCGATCAAATAACAAATCTTGCCCGGTTACTGATAGTTTTTCTGAGTTAATTGACCACCAAATAAAGCTATGGGTATCTAATAAAAGTTGCATGGGTTAAGTTGACGGCAAGAGTTCATCGGTTAGGGGTTCGTTAAAGTCATCGCTGATCCAGCCTTGACCTTGATATAATCCTGCAATTCTACCTGTTTGGGTTATTTGGGTTTGATGGTGTTGATTGACTATAGATTCCAAAAAATCGAGAATTTCTTGTTGTTGTTGGACAGGTAATGTCTGAAGGGTTTGCAACAAAGGAGAATTGGTATCTAGGTCAGCATTGTTCATAACGATTTGATTTGAGGATTTTGGGGGAATACCT
>VYMC01000074.1_pt1 | contig 34723 bp, 29 predicted proteins | sample 5115301 | NCBI WGS metagenome assembly VYMC01 (sample SAMN12291802, study PRJNA351875) | freshwater metagenome | isolation source: freshwater lake | place: USA: Michigan, Wintergreen Lake | collected 2013-08-08 | reverse complement strand
TAGTTTATCAGTGATCGCCGATAACTTCAAGGTTTTTTTTCTTAGAATATCTTAGCGAACTGTAACGCATAAATATTACAAATTTATCACAATTAAAAGTAAAAAGGTGCGTTAAGTAACGCACCCTACAAGAGCGGCCAGCAATTCTCATTTTAAGGTTTCATGACATTAAAACCCTTGCACCTAGAGGGGTTAAAATTCTTTAACGAATCTCTAGATCGCTGAAACAACGCAAACTCGTTTCAAAATGAGAATTGCTGCTGATCACTGATTATCTGCCTAAAACTTCCAAGACCACTGGGGCAACTCCCGACTGGAAGACACCGATAATCGCTGCCGCACCTCTGGAAAGGTCGATGAGGCGGCCACCGCTAAACGGACCGCGATCATTAATTCTAACCACCACCGAGCGCCCATTACGCAGATTAGTTACCCTAACCCTAGTGCCGAAAGGTAAATAGCGATGAGCGGCAGTTAAACCACCAGAGTTAAAAGTCTCACCACTAGCGGTGCGACGACCGTGGAAACCAGGACCATACCAAGAGGCCATTCCCCGTTTACGGGGGCGACTGCTGGTTTTTGTCCCCTGGGTTGTTTTTGGTTTCTCTGCTGGCGTCACTAAGGCAGGATTGCTGGCCGGGACCGGTTTGACTTGATTGGGTTGTGATTGGGGTTGTATCGTCGAAGGAATGGCCTCTTGGGTCCGGGGTGTAACGCCTGCTGGGACGGTATTTTCTTTGTCCACTAGGGACTCCAAAGTTTTTAGAATTTCGTTAGCATCGTCTTGAACCGAACGTGATAATTTAATATCCGAATCGAATGTTCGACTATTAGAAAAAGCGGGCAGAACGGTTTGAGTAGTTGACTCGATAACAGTTTGACGACCTACGCCAATATCCGTCAAGCTGTTGCTGTGTCCTGCTGTCTGGGAACAAATTATTGAGGCTGTAGTACCCACTATGGTCAGTGCGGTTAGGGCTTGTAATTTGTTGATCAGTTGTTTATTCATAGACTTTCTTATTGTGCGTTAGCAAGTTCCCAATGCAAAGCTGAAGGAATTTGCTAACGTTCCTTTTTGCTTGCAGAGCTAACTTGGTTGCGTTCTGTTCAACCCTATCACGGAAAATTGGTTGGTCATTACGAGAATTTATATCGTTATCGGGCAAGAGAATCAAAAATTTAAATAAAGGGTTGACTTGCGCTAAGAACTAAGTTAAAGTGGGAAGTTTTTAATTTTTTGTCTCCTAGAGGGGGTCAAGGTTAGGAAAACTTGGGGAATTAGTGAAATTTCGAGAGGTAATAACGCTAGTATTGACAAGGCTTTCAAGGATCATCAGCCTCCCTCGATTTCCCTCTATAGCAGCAGATAATAGTTAATAAAACTGTTTTCTTCGCTACAAAAAACCAGATTTTTAATATCAATGTTAAATCGGACTAAGGATCAGAGATTAAAAATTATAATAGGGGCTTGACAAGGAACTAAAAATAAGGTGTTATTAGCCAAACTTAACTATAGAATCAGAAATGCTGATACAGGCTAATACTAAATCCTGTTTAAAAGGGATAGGGAAGTGGGGAAGTGGGGAAGTGGGGAGTATTTTGCTGTGAACAGTGAACTGAAAACCCGCATCTGAATACTGAATACTGGATACTGAAGACCGACTCCTGACCCCACGAAAGGCTTTTTCGACAAACCCTATATATATAGATGGCCGAGGTCCGAACGGGTGTAGGGAAAGAAACCTCTTTCATCTGTGGGGGTGAAAATTTTTTCATCGGGACTGACTCCTAACCCAACGAAAGGCTTTTTCGGCAAACCCCATCTAATTGTGTGTTGGGTTTCCTTAGGTCAATCCAGTTAGAAAATTAATCGCAGTAACGCACCAATTTAATGACAAAGTTGGTGCGTGGGGCGCCGATTGTTAATTTTGTTTTTTCATCAGAATTAGTAATCACCTAACGCATCCTACAAGATTAGGCAATCGCACTTATTTTTCAGGGATAGCGGATAAGATAGCTCGAAGTGCTTTGTTTACATCTTCAGAATTTTTGAAAACCTTAGCGACATCTGGTTCTAAGGTGACAGTTATTTTTATTTCATTTACCTGAGGAGCAAAACGATTGGGATGAGCCTTAGTATAATCAAAATTATATTCAGGAAGTAGATCATCTTGTAAATTTTGTTTGCTTTCAGAATCCTGTGTAATTTTCATAGTCTTGACGTTCCTTTTTGGTTGTTAAACGTGCGCTGATAATGCGAATTATTTGATTTCTTTCAGTAAAACAAACTACTAAAAGGCGATTCTTGTTATCGTGTCCGATGATAATTTCTCGTTTTTCACCGACCAAATGCCACTCATCATCAAAAATGTAGGCTAGAGGATCTTGAAAAACAGCCTTGGCTTCTTCAAAATCGATGCCATGCTTTTTGAAATTAAGTTTCGCCTTGGGGTTATCCCACTCAAATTATAAGTTCATAAACTCAATTTTAGTTCAATCTCCCCCTAAACAGCACCCTCTCAAATTTTGTCGTTGTCATACTCCCAAAATGTCATAGTTAGAATTTAGGGTACGCCCTTCGATAGAATAACGCAGCAGTTTAATGACAAATTTGCTGCGTGGGGTGCGGATTGTTAATTTTGGTTTTTCATCAGAATTAGTAACCACCTAACGCATCCTACAAGATTAGGCGATCGCACTCAACTTAATATCAGCATACTTTCTGTTTCACTATTGTAAAATTTAATAATGATTAAAAAATTATCCCTTAAAATTTCGATAATTTTTGCAGTGGGACTATTACCAATACGAAGATAAATAAATTTTGGTGGATGACCATATAATAGACTGCGCTGATGAAAATCGGCATCTTTAGAGACAATTACAAAATCGTTGAATTTGGCAAATTCCCAGATAAGTGCATCATCAGTATTGATCAGTCCTAAAGTCTTGACGTGCTGAGAATCAGAATATAAATCAATTATTTTGTCAATAATCCGATCTGACAAATTTTCATCTAATAACAGTTTCATAAAGAGGTGATAAATAATTTTTTCTCTCGATCAGCAGCAAAAGCCAAACAAGCCTTGATATCCTCGGAAGTTAATTCTGAAAAATCCTCAAGAATTTCTGCTTCTGTCATTCCTGCTGCTAAATATTCTAGAATATCGTACACAGTTATACGCATTCCTCGAATGCAGGGTTTTCCACTTCGTTTTCCAGGTTCAATGGTAATAATGTTTTGGTAACTCATAATGCTTTAACTATTTTTACCTTCCCAATTATATCTTATTCGATGACAGAGATCGCACTCCACCCCACCGACAAGAACGATCACCCTTCAACTTCGTACCACTCTTAGGGTGTGAAGTGCGAAAGCGTAACGCACCAATTTAATAATAAATTTGGTGCGTGGGGTGCGGATTATTGATTTTGGTTTTTGATCAGAATTAGTAGCCGCAAACACGCACCCTACATTAGCTTGTAGGGTGCGTTAGCGCAAGCGTAACGCACCCATTTAATGACTCACCCTACAAGATTAGCAGATTAGCGATCGCGCTGATTTAAACCTCTCTCTTTAACTTCTTTAAGGGTTTTATTAACAGCATATTTTTGATTGATACTATTAATCAATTCAGTTTGACTATGTTTTTGAGCAACTCCCCATAAATCAGCAATTAAGTCAAAACTTCCGTCGGTATTACGAATCCAACCTAGATCATAATCTCCCTCTAGCACAGCAACAATATCTGCTCTAACTCTTTGACCATTAGAACCACCACGAACATCTGCTTCACGTTTAACTATTATTCCTAAATCCTGCAAAGATTTTACTAAAATTTCAGGATCAGTTATTTTAGTTCTTAAAGTAGAAAAATGACCGCCGCCACCTCTTTTGTTCTGAATATCCTGCTCTCTTTTGTTCTGACTATCTTGATCAGGATTTCTCAACTCTCTGAAATTATTACGCCCAAGAAGTTCTCGAAACTCTTCTTTAATGTCAGAATCTAGATCCTTTCTAGCTAATATGGTTTTGATAATTGCTCCTATTTCCGAGTCAATTTTTATTCTAATTAATCCCCTCAAAAGTTCAATAATTTCCCTTTCACCCTTATTAGCTAGTTGTTGAATAATGGGTAAAGTTTGCGGATTATCTCGCCAATGGGTTACTAAAGCTTCAATTGCTTCTGATTCACCCTTATTAGCTAGTTGTTGAATAATGGGTAAAGTTTGCGGATTATCTCGCCAATGGGTTACTAAAGCTTCAATTGCTTCTGATTTACCCTTATTAGCTTGTTGTTGAATAATGGGTAAAGTTTGCGGATTATCTCGCCAATAATTGGCTAAAGCTTGACCTGCTGTACCTGCCGCTGATTCACCTTGTCTAGCAACTTCCTGTAGATAAACTAACGCCTCAGAATGAATTTTAGCAATTCTAGATAATTGATTAACAGCTTCCCTTGCGCCACTCCAGTAATGTTGCTCAATTGCTATGGATTGAAGAACACTCCATCCTGTCGGATCATCTTGCCAGATGTTTCCAATTTTAGCAACTGGTTTTTCCTTAAAATCAGTATCAGCATAACTATAAGACAATTTAGTTAAGGATTGAAGACTATTTAACAATCGCTGACTTAGTTCAATATAAATAGACTGATTTCGCAATTCTCCATAACAATCTGCTGCCAAAAAAAGATAAGAAAATTCATGATCTTTTTCCTCTATATCAATGAGATAATTAATTAATTCTTCAGCAATTTCTTTAGGAAATTCTGCACTTAGCATCCCCATTAATAAACATAAAACTTCTTTCCAAACAGGATCTGAATAATGTTCTCCAAATACTTTGGTTTTCAAATCCTCAAGAGGAATTCCGTCTGGTAATCCTCGGTTTTTAAATTTTTCATAAAACTCGCAAGCACAGAAGTATTCTAAAAAAGTTCGATGAACAAAAGCGAAAGCATTGCCACCTAAAGAACAAAGAATAAAATTACGATAGCGGAGTTGTTTGATAATTAAATCAGTCAGATCACTAGCGTCTCGTTTGTTAATTCCTGTTCCTTGAAGATATTGAGTCAAAATATTTTCTAATTCTTCCTTATAGATTAAATTAGCAGCTAACCCTTTTTCCCCTGCTTGTATGGCACTTGCGACTAAACGCAGAATGTCCCTTTTATCTCGTAGATCAATATTGTAAAGATATTTTTTCAGTTCAGGATCAATTAATCCTTCCTTGGTTTCAAAATCCCATTGATGTAATAACACTTCTGACGCTTTTTCATAAAGTTTTGAGCGGTCTCTTGGTAATTCTTGAGTTCGATTCAGAATAGCCATCATCGTTAATAATAAAGGATTTCCTGCTAATTCTCGAATCGCTTTTGACTCCTTAATTGCCTTTTGTAAACGTTCTTGTTTTTGGGGTTTATCATCTCGATTTTCAAAAGCTAAATCATGCCAACGTTGGATAAAATCTTCAATCTGATCTTTATCTAAATCTTGGATCATAAAATGTTCAAAACCAGCATGATTTAATTCTTCTGCTTTATATCCTAACCAGCGAGAAGTGACAATAATCTGCACTTGAGGATATTCAATACTAAAACGCTTGATATCCGTGACAATTTCTTCTCTTAATTGGGGATTAAAAACTTCATCTAAGCCATCAAAAAGCACAAGAACTTGACCCTTGTTAAGCTTATCATCTAAAGCAAGTTGATTGAGATGACAAATCAGATTACCTTGATGGAAAAATTCTAGAATATTCTGACATTTTTTTTCATCCTTATCTCTGGCATAAATACGCAATTCTATCAAAAGAGGAAGGGGAAGCAAAACACGCTGACTGAGTTTTTTTTCAGCCCAATTTAAAGCTAAATACTGCAATAAACTCGATTTTCCCGCCCCTGGATCACCTAAAATTACGGTTCTTCGGTATTCAGAAGAATTGACGATATTCAAAACAGGGTCTAATTTTTCATTGACATATTCTCGCCGTTTTCGTTCTAGTTCTGCTTGTATTTGTTCTAACTCCGCTTGAGTAATTTCTCCCCTATCTACAAGTTCCTGCAGCACTTCTTTAGGTAATTCATAAAGTTGAGGAATAAACTGTTTGCATCGTCTCACATTTTGCGGCACAAACATTCGCCAGAGTTTGATTTGCTCATAAGTCGTTGTGTCTAAACATTCTAATTTAAGATGACCATATTCCTTTTTTAATCCTTCCCCATAGTTATCTAAATTGTAATCTGTTTTAACTCCTGCTATTTCTTGAATATTTTGGCTATCTCTATCCTGTAACTTAACTAAAAAAACGGCTCTTAGCTTTTCAGAATTTTCAATAATTTCCTGAGTTTTTCTCAAATAAAATTTACCGAGTTTTTCCCAGTTAAATTCAGCAGGTAACGGGGGTAAATTAAGTCTTTGCCAAGATTGAGCTAACGTAAAAGTATCAAGAACTTGACAATCAATATCAAAAGCATCCCCTAAAATAGGTTTAACTTGGTCATCTTTAATAAAAGTCTTGAGAGGTTTTTCAAAGTTTTTAATTTGATCATCCTCCAGATTCGCCATTTCTAACTGTTGCTGAAAGAGTTCTAAAAACTCCTTCATTGCTTTTCCATAAGCTTCTTTTTGAATATCTTTTTCGGGTAAGTGTAACACTTTACCTAGACTATTTTTAAAAAATTCCTTTCCGTAATCTTTTGCACCCTCTATGGCCAACTCTTGCATTACTGAACGAACCAGCGAACCTGCAGCTTGAGTAACCCCCCAGACAATTAACCAGTCAATCATGGCGATAAACTTAAGATCCTGGCCAATCAGTGTTGGACGGGTGTAATTTCAGCTATTCAGTCATTATGAGGGTTATGACATTTTTGGTGGGGGTGCTAAAATCTGCTTCTAGCATCAAAATGAGAATTGCTGCTATCTAAGCTTACCAACTTTAATCATTTTTCGCCCATCATTCCGACAGATGAAGAGAACGATTTAAAATATCCTCAATACCGTAGGGACAAACGGGGGGAAACTCTAATCCCGTCTCTCTAAAGGCATCGGAACAAGCAACAGCATAGAGTTTAAATAGGCTTTCATCGGTTAAATATCGCCTTAAACTGGGGATATCGTCCAAATAAAGCCTAATATTAGCTCTTTCTTGTTGAATAGTCCCCAGCCAACTGTGCGATCGCCGTTGAGGTTGATAGTCCCACTTTAATAAATGATGCAAAATTAATCTGAGACTAGCGAGTAAGCGATCGCGCTCCCGTTTCGACAAATCCCGCACCTCTTCGACTAAATTCTCAATATCTAACTCGGAAAACCGACCAGAGGCTAATAAATCGGACATTTGTTCGGCCCAAAGTCCAAAGTCTTGCTCATAGGATGCCGTCATCGATTTATCTCCTTCTAAGCTCAATTATAGCGTTTCTGATTCACAAGAGGTACATTCCCGATCCTGAACAGCTTAATCAGCAAAGGTTTAAGTGTGCCGCACAGATGCGAGAACCGCTATAACATTATATTGAACCTCTTGCATAATTAATTTTTGATGGTTCAAAAACGGCAAGACCAAGGATTAAATTACCCAAAATCTGTAAATTATTATTCATTGATAGCCGAGAAACTGGTGTTTTTTCAACGATCGCCGACCAATTAACGGGTTTTGCGTCTTCGGATGACATTATTATTAGAATAACGAGAAGGTTTTGGCCGGGGTTCTTTTCCCCCTCCCAATTCGCGACTAACTTGCTGAAAAATATCCCGTCGCAGCACAGGATATTCCCCTATCCACTGGTCGAGTTGGGGAAGATGGACATCAGAAAGCTGATTGATATCCCCTAAATCGGGATCTCGAGACATTAACAAAGCTTCGGCCACCATCCCGGGACGGATCGATTTATGGATGCGTTTGAGGGGAGCGCGAACGATCGCCGAAAAGCCAGTTTGATCACCGATTTCTAGATTAATACAACGTTGGCGATTTTCGATAATCTCTAATTCCCCGCGTTTATTGACCCTTTCTTCTTCCCCGATTAATTCCTCGGTGACAAAAGCATCGAAAACGCGACCGCGCCAAAACCCTCCGTAGGGAAGACGACGATAGGTATTATTGCGAACACTGGCCCAATAAACCGGACCCCAGAGCCAATATAAACCAGCGATAATGTCGAAAATCAGTTTAATTGTTAAACCACCGGGGCCGAATAAATTACCGATTAACCAAGCTGCGGTGAGAGCGATGATAGAAATGAATAAACGGCGCAGAAAATCAGACCATTTACCCCAATGGTGAGCGTACTGGGGACCTGTGGCGATAATTGGGACAATTTGCTCGATCGATTGACGGGTAAGGGGAACCAACATTATCAGTTATCGATTATCAGTTATCAGTTATAGTGTGCCTAATTGACTCGTGAACGGGTAGGCTCGAGAAGAGGACGTTTACCTTTCCTTTAGGTGCGCTACATCAGTTATGACAGCGTTTCTCATAACTAGATGAAGTGTAACCTAATTTGGTATCGACTACCGACTTCCCAAAAGGAAAATTTTGTACCTCATCACTAAGATAAATGCTATAGTTTTGGGTAATTGTCTATCTGTTGGTCGCCATTCATCCCATCGCTAAAAGCTCAGGACTTCTGGCGAAATTTCAGTTAAAAGTTAAATCCCTCAAGAAGTTCAATGAAACAATCTATAATAAAATCAATGCTGTTTTGTTCCCAAAGACTGCCACCATGACTTCTTCTCCAGTTAAATCCTTAACTTCTCAGACTGTAACCACTCAATATTTACCCCCGTTAGAAAATGGGGATCGCTTAATTCGTCCCGAATTCGAGCGCCGTTATCAAGCTATGCCAGGATTAAAAAAAGCCGAACTTATCGAAGGAGTTGTGTATATGGCATCCCCATTAAGGTTTAAATTTCATGCTGAACCCCACGGCAATCTTGTTGGTTGGCTATGGACATACAAAGTTGCTACCCCCCAAGTACAAATGGGTATTGAGCCAACAGTTCGCTTGGATATCGACAACGAATTACAGCCAGATGGGGTGTTATTAATCAGTCAAGAAAGCGGGGGAAAATCAACCCTAAGTGTAGAGGGATACCTAGAAGGATCGCCGGAATTAGTGGTAGAAATTGCCGCTAGTAGTGCCGCCATAGATTTAGGTGATAAAAAACGTGCTTATCGACGCAGTGGCATTCAAGAGTACCTTGTTTGGCAGGTATTTGACCAAAAAATTGATTGGTTTAGTTTAGAAAATGGCGATTATATTTCTTTGTTACCCAACCAAGAAGGAGTGATTTGTTCTCTAGTATTTCCGGGTTTGTGGTTAGATATTTCAGCCATGCTCAACGGCAATATGTCACGGGTGTTAGACATCTTAAAAGCTGGAATTAACTCGGTAGAACATCAAGAATTTATCCAAAAGTTAACCGCAGCGCAGTCAGAGGAAGCCAAATGAAACCTCCAGCTATTCTCATTTTAGGAGAAACCAGTATTCCCGTGGCTCGTCAAGTGCAAATGGCCCTACCGGAAGCAGTGGTTTATGGGTTAATAAATCGTACCCAGTCGGCTGATTTTACCTATACTAATTTTGGGGAAACGGTGCGAGAATTTTTCCAGACGGGAACGCCAATTATTGGCATTTGTGCGGCGGGTATTTTAATTCGCACTGTAGCACCTTTATTAACTAATAAATGGCAAGAACCGCCTGTATTAGCAATCGCAGAAGATGGCAGCGCCGTAGTGCCTTTGTTAGGGGGTTTACAAGGGGTTAATGATCTCGCTCGTCAAATTGCCTCGGTTTGGCAAATTTCCCCCGCAATTACCACCACTGGTGATATTAGATTTAAAACTACTTTATTATCGCCACCCCCGGGTTATCAGTTAGTTAATCCCGATGATGCTAAGAAGTTTTTGTCCGATTTATTGGCGGGTGAAAAAGTAAAATTAATCGGTGAAGCGGACTGGTTAAAAAATAGTAATTTACCAATTTCATCAGCAGCAAAATTGAGCATTGAGATTATCGATAAAAATAACTTAAACTTGGCAAAACCTAGTAGTAACTGTTTAGTTTATCTCTGTGAGGAAAGCCAGCAAATTAAGGAAAAATCTAGTTTTTACCTGGGGGATTTGGATCAAGAAAGTCAAGGTAAATTAGCCATAGTCGGAACTGGACCGGGTGCGCTAAATTGGATGTCGCCGGAAGTTCGAGAAGTGTTGGAAAAAGCCACGGATTGGGTGGGTTATAAAACCTATTTGGATTTGGTAGAATTCCTGAGAAAACCAAAAATTGTCCGCCATGAATCGGATAATCGGGTGGAACTCGATCGCGCAGAAATAGCCCTAGATTTAGCGGCTAAGGGGCGGTCAGTTGTCTTAGTTTCTTCTGGAGATCCGGGAATTTATGCCATGGCTGCGGCCGTATTTGAGGTATTAGAAAAAAAAGCCAAACAGGAATGGCAGCAGGTGGCCATTCAGGTCTGTCCGGGGATTTCGGCCATGCAAGCGGCGGCTGCTAGGGTTGGCGCACCTTTGGGCCATGATTTTTGTGCGATTTCCCTATCAGATATTCTCAAATCTTGGCAGGTGATTTCTCAGCGCATTGAGTTAGCGGCCCGTGCTGATTTAGCGATCGCATTTTATAATCCTGTGTCTCAAGAGCGCACTTGGCAATTGGAGAAGGCAAAAGAGATTTTATTACAATGGCGATCGCCGCAAACTCCCGTGGTACTAGCGCGTAATTTAGGGCGAAAAGGGGAAACAGTGACGGTGAAATTCCTAGAGGATATGACTATTAAAGATGCGGATATGCGGACTATAATTTTGGTCGGATCGAGTAAAACTCGCCTCATTGGGCAAGGTAAAACAAAACAATGGGTTTATACTCCACGTCACTATTAAAAGGATTAATGGTACCAAAAAACGCCCCGGCTACGATCGAATTATCTTAATCTGTAAGGTAAGTTGCCAAAAAGGAGACAATTGTGCGACGGGGAAGACATAAAATTTTTATCGGGATGGCTCCTGGAGTCGGGAAAACCTACAAGATGCTGGAGGAGGGATATAGCCTCAGAAAGCAGGGAACCGACGTGGTGATTGGACTGCTTGAAACCCACGGCAGGAAAGAGACCGCCGAAAAAGCCGGGGGATTGGAAATCGTACCAAGAAAAATCCTAGAGAAAGAGGGATTCACTCTCTCGGAAATGGATACGGAAGCGATTATCGCCCGCTCACCACAGCTGTGTCTGATTGATGAATTGGCCCACACGAATGTACCCGGTTCGGAGCGAGAGAAACGCTTTCAGGACGTAGAGATAATTTTATCCCGGGGAATCGATGTTTACTCGACCGTGAATATCCAGCATATCGAGAGTTTAAACGATCTGGTTGCTAGGATCACTGGGGTGGTGGTGCGGGAGAGAATACCCGATCGAGTTTTGGAGGAAGCCGATGAAGTGATCGTGGTAGATGTTACTCCCGAAACCCTAGAGGAAAGATTATTAGCGGGAAAAATCTACGCTCCTGAAAAGATCCAACCATCTTTAAATAATTTCTTTCAACGGCGTAATTTAATCGCCCTACGGGAACTCGCCCTGCGCGAAGTGGCCGATACAGTAGAAGAAGAAGCGAGTAATTCGACATTTATCGGTCAATCCTGTCCCGTTCACGAACGGGTATTAGTCTGTGTTTCCACCTATCCCAACTCTTTACGATTATTACGGCGGGGAGCGCGGATAGCGGGGTATATGAACGCGGAATTTTTTGTGATTTTCGTCGATAACCCCGATCGCTTTCTCACCAGAGAGGAGGCTTTACATATCGAAACCTGCGAACGTTTATGTGGGGAATTCGAGGGCAAATTCTTACGGATTAAAAGCTATCAGGTGGCCGAAGCGATCGCCGAAGTGGCCGAGCAGGAACGAATCACCCAGATTGTAATCGGAGAGAGCCGTCAGTCGCGCTGGAAGCATTTCATCAAAGGTTCTTTCACCCAAAAACTCATGCGCCTGATCTGGCAGAAAAATATCGATCTTCACATCATCGCCACCGATCCGAAAGTACCAGTTAAAGACGCGCGAGGCAAGGGGGTGAAAAGATAACCACCGCTCCGCTATTTACCAGCGAAGTGCTGAAAGAATTTTCCTTCTACTAGCAACAGGTTTCAAGATTTTAAGTCCCACTACTTATGAGCTGTTGACTATCTAAATTATTGGTTAAGACTGTCTATGATCGGGGAGAAGGAGGCTGGGTCGAAAAAGTCGGATCATTTGTACTAAAATTTTCAGGACGGGGTTTTAATATAGTACAGTTTATCTATAGGAGGATTTCGGCAAAACATGAAAATTATCGCCTACACCTATACTAACCCCCTGATCGATAGTCCCCCCGATGCTTCGATTTGGGACTATTTTCCCGAACAAGTGTATCAGGATTTTGGCGATCGCTCACAGCGGCGGCAACTACTCCGCGATTGTCAAGGGACTCCCCCCCGACTGTTGATCCTGCGTCGCCTAGCAGAATTGGGAGACAATGGCACGGAAGTTAGCAAAGTTTTACAATCCTTAGAAGCCCTCGACATAGATATAATTGCCCTAGAAGACCCAGATTATAAGCTGAATTTTGCCAAAATTCTGCAAGAAATATCAAAAAACGAACTAAGTAATCGTTTAAAAGCAGGTCATGCTCACAATCGTCTGCAAGCTTTGCCTCCCCCCGGAAAAGCACCCTACGGTTATCGTCGTGGCAAGGATCGTTATATACTCGATCGCAGTACCGCACCAGTGGTCAAAGACTTTTTTGATCGCTTTTTGATTTCCGCTTCCCTGCGTTCCACGGTGCGCTATCTAGAAAAACGCTACGGCAAAAAGATATCCGTAGCTACTGCCCATAAATGGCTGACCAATCCCGTTTATCGCGGCGATTTGTGCTATCTCGGTCAAGATATTATCCCTGATACCCACACCCCGATTATCTCCCGGGAAGAAGCAGCCCAGATTGATCGCATCCTGAGAAATAATCGCAAATTACCCCCCCGCAGCGCCAGCGCCCCGCGTTCCTTAGCGGGTTTAGTCGTCTGTAGTCAATGTCAATCGGGGATGACGATTACCAAAGTGACAGCGCGAGGAAAAGGCACAGAATACCTCTATTTGCGACCTTTGCAATGTCCCCAGACAAAAAAATGTTCGGCGATCGCTTATGAAAAAATTCTTCATAGCACAATCGAGCGCATTTGTCAAGATCTACCACCGACGATCGCTCAGATATCTTTACCGGATTTAGAAACGATTAAACGGGGAATGAGCGAGGAAATAGGTCAAAAAAACGATATTTTGTGCCAATTGCCCTCCCTAGAAGCGGCGGGAATTTTAGATCAAGAAACGGCTAATCTACGGGCCTATAAACTGAAAAACGAGATCGCACAGATTCAAGGACGTTTAGACCAATTACCCCCCGATAACCTGACTATTATCGCTCGTGCCGTTGCTTTTCCGCAATTTTGGCGAGATTTATCGGAAATAGAGCGCCGTTTTTATTTTCGTGAGTTTATCCGTCGCATCGAAATCGAGAGAGAAACGGCTAATAATTGGCATTTACGTTTAATCTTCGTTTTTTAACAATCTTGGACAATCTTAAAGTTAGCTAAAAATTGCGGCATTTTTGAGGGATCAATGCTAAGAAAAAGGCAAATAGCGATCAATCTCAACTATGAGCAATAACAAAAAATTAACTAGGTATAAAAAAGGGCGAAAATCCTCCCAAACAAAACCCCATCTTTACGATTATCACTATAACCAACCCGGGACAATGCCAGGGTTAATCACCATCGACGAAAATGCCGTTGCTACGGAGATATTTTTAATTAATTATAACTCCCAACAAGCCACTAGAGTTAATAATCTCTTACCCCAAGACTGTCTTAAATACTTATCCAATGATTCCATCTCTTGGATTGATATCGTCGGTTTGGGTAATGAAGATAAACTGCAAGAGTTGGCAGAAATTTTTCATTTACATCCCTTAACCCTTGAGGATATAGTCAGTATTCCCCAAAGACCAAAAGTGGAAGAATACGAGAATTATATTTTAATTATAGTGCCAATGGCTATCCTGATCGATCATCAAGTTTTTTTGCTAGAACAAATCAGTTTAATAGTCGGGAATAATTATATTTTAACCGTGCAGGAAGAAGGACAATACGATTCTTTAGAGGGAGTTAGGGAAAGAATCCGTTTAAATAAAGGTTCTATCCGGCAGCAAAAATCGGGTTATTTAGCCTACTCGATTTGGGATGCTATTATTGACGGTTATTTTCCTGTTTTAGAGTCCTACGGAGAAAGAATCGAGGAGTTAGAAAACGAAATTTTAGCTAGTCCCACAGAACAGACTTTATCGCAAATTTACCAACTACGTCAGGAATTACTCTCCCTGCGACGAGCAATTTGGCCGCAAAGAGACACTCTCAATGCTCTTTTGCGCGATGAGTATATTCTTATCGATACAACAATTAAACCCTATCTACGGGACTGTTATGACCATGTGGTACAAATCCTTGATGTTATCGAAAATTACCGAGAATTTGCCAATGGTTTAATGGATTTTTACCTGTCTTCTGTGAGTAATAAAATGAACGAGATTATGAAAACTTTAACCGTAATCTCGACGATTTTTATCCCTCTCACCTTCATTGCTGGTATTTATGGCATGAACTTTAATCCTGATAAATCTCCCTATAATATGCCCGAATTAGAATGGTATTGGGGCTATGTGTTCGTCTGGGTGTTGATGCTAACGGTTGCTTTCAGTTTAATCATTTTCTTTTGGCGACGCGGCTGGTTTAAAAACCTATCGATAGGGAAGAAAAGATAAACCATTAAGCAAATTAGGCGGATTCTATGGCATTGCCGGCATCTAGCAAGAGAAAATGGCTATTGCAGAGAAATCAATAATTTGGTGTCTGGGGTATTTTTTAACACTTTCAGTTGATGGCTTCTAATTTTGTCCAACCAACTATACTGCTGGCGCGGGAGGCGAAGTTTCCTTCTAGTCGTCTAGGGGGCAGCGCCATGACTAGGTAAACGGGTTAATTTACCGAAGAAAGGTCGAAGTAATGCCCAAGCAATGCCGATAATTGCGCCAAGTCAAGAAATAAAAAATTCTCCCTATCGTCTTTCACTTCGCCCAGCTTCGATAATTAATTCGCATATTAGAACTCCTGCAAACTAATTATATGTGATAATTATGGGCTGACTATTTTTTGAGGAAAATTAGTTAATTGGTACATTTGTCATGAATGAAAACCTGAAGTTTTACTTTTAAGTCAAAATTCTTGAGATATGCTTTAATTTGGTTATCAAAACCTCTTTATTTAAGCGGCACAAACTATCTCAATTATAAAAATTGAGAATAATTATGGCTCTTCTGAGTTTGGTATGCTTCTCGGCGGTTTATCAGGAGATTAAGGGATTGAAACACCTTCCAGATAAGTCTTTTGTGTTTTTTTCCAAATCTAAATTGAATTAATCCTTTGCCGGATAGGGTTTCCAGCTAATCAGATGAACCTTTCAGCTTCTACAAACAGTTCACTGACGACCTGGAATTTAAGGTCCGGCCCCTCGGTTTTCTCTTGAATCGATTCCTGCAGCGATCGAATACTTGCGAAGCTAAGACAGAATCAGTTTAACATTCGATCGAACTTTGCTGCCGATCCCTGACCAATGACAGGGTAAGAACGGGGGTCTTCCCCCGACATTTGAGATAAAATCGATCTAGTTAAAAATTTAATTCCGAAACTATGTTCGACGCACTGGCCGACCGCTTAGAAGACGCATGGAAAAAATTACGAGGTCAAGATAAAATCTCCTCGGCCAATATACAAGAAACCCTCAAAGAAGTCCGGCGGGCTTTATTAGAAGCAGATGTTAACCTACAGGTAGTCAAGGGATTTATTGCTGAGGTCGAAAAACAAGCCCTCGGCGCTGAAGTTATTTCCGGAGTCAATCCCGGGCAGCAATTTATCAAAATTGTCTATGATGAATTGGTCAAAATTATGGGGGAAAGTAACGTTCCCCTAGCTCAGGCCGATAAACCCCCCACCGTAATTTTAATGGCCGGGTTGCAAGGGACAGGAAAAACCACCGCCACCGCCAAATTAGCCCTATATCTCCGCAAACAGTCCAAAAGCTGCCTGATGGTGGCTACCGATGTTTACCGTCCGGCGGCCATTGACCAACTAATCACCCTCGGTAAACAGATAAATGTTCCCGTCTTCGAGATGGGTTCTCAGGCTAATCCCGTCGATATCGCCCGTCAAGGTGTGGAAAAAGCCAAAGAATTAGGCGTAGATACGGTTATCATCGACACCGCCGGTCGTTTGCAGATAGATATCCAGATGATGGGCGAACTAGCACAAATCAAGAAAATTGTCAACCCCGACGACACTTTATTAGTGCTGGATGCGATGACCGGTCAGGAAGCGGCCAATCTCACCCACACTTTTCACCAACAAATCGGCATCACGGGGGCAATTCTCACCAAACTCGATGGCGATACTCGCGGTGGGGCAGCCCTATCAGTGCGGCAAATATCGGGACAACCGATTAAATTTGTTGGGGTTGGGGAAAAAGTCGAGGCTTTAGAGCCATTTTATCCCGATCGCCTCGCCAGTCGCATCCTCAATATGGGTGATGTCCTGACGCTAGTGGAAAAAGCTCAGGAACAGTTAGACCTAGAAGATGCGGCCAAAATGCAGGCCAAGATTTTAGAGGCTAAGTTTGATTTTAATGACTTCCTCAAACAGATGCGGCTGTTAAAAAATATGGGTTCCCTAGGGGGAGTCTTGAAGTTAATACCTGGTCTGGGCAAACTGAGCGGGACAGACATCGAAAAGGGCGAAAAAGAGTTAAAACGCACGGAAGCGATGATTAATTCCATGACCACGGAGGAACGCGCTAACCCCGATTTATTGGCTAAGTCTCCTAATCGTCGTCGTCGCATTGCCAAGGGTTCGGGACATCCGGAAACAGAAGTTACCAAACTAATTACTAATTTCACCAGAATGCGAACGATGATGCAACAGATGGGACGGGGACAAATGCCCGCTATGCCGGGGATGCCCGGGATGGGTGGCGGAATGTTTGGGGGGGGCAGTCAACCGGGGTTCCGCGGTCAAGGTGGCAGCCCAAAAAAACCGAAGAAAATCAAGAAAAAGAAAGGTTTTGGCGATTTATAGAGGCTAAAAATGTTGAAATCGGGAGCTTAAACTGAGGTTTCTACCGTCGGCTAATTTTATCTCTTTTCCCCGGACAATTTGACCGATTATCGCCCCCTCTTCCCCCACTTTCTCCAGCAATTCTCGGGCATCGTCCGGGGGCAAAGACAAAACTAACTCAAAGTCTTCACCGCCGTATAAAGCCCATTCTAGAGCTTTTTCGGCTCCTACATATTCTTTCAGGGTTGGATGCAGGGGAATCCGCTCGATTTCGGCACCAACCCCACTACAGCGACAAATTTGCATGATGGCATCTGCTAACCCGTCACTGCTATCCATGCCGGCGATGGGAAATTGCTTGACAATTTTTTGTAAATGTGGTATGCAATCAAGTCTCGGTCGCGGGCGTTGATGAGCTTGGATTAATCGCTTTTTTTGGGCGGAATTTAAATTCCTCCCGGTTTCAGGGTGAAAGAGTAACTCTAATCCAGCCCGCGATAAACCGTGATAACCTGTAATAACGATACTATCGCCCACTTTGGCATTAAAACGTCTAATTTCTTCATTTTTTGCCACTTGTCCCAGGGCGGTGATGCTGATGTTAATCTCCGTAGCCCGACAGACATCGCCACCGACGATCGCCGTCTGATATACTTGCAGACAAGAGCTAAGACCCCGATAGAGTCCTTCTAGCCAATCGATGGCTAGATTGGGAGTTAAGGCCAATCCTACCGTAATTCCCAGGGGTTCTGCCCCCATAGCCGCTAAATCCGATAAATTAGCCGCCGCCGCTCGCCAGCCCACATCTTCGGGAGAGGTGGTAAGATCGCTAAAGTGGACGTTATTAACTAAAACATCGGTGGTGACAACGAGAGAGTAACCATCCTTGAGGGATAAAATCGCCCCATCATCACCGATAATCTCCGCAGGACAATATTTTTGCAGAATCGGTAGCAATCCCTGTTCACCCAAGTCTTTAACGGTTAAATTCATAATTTCTGGGAATTGAACGATACAGCTTCTAAAAAGTCTTTAGTTAAGAGGATTGGCGCTGATTTTTTCGTAGGCGCGATCGATAATTCCCCGACCGCGTAAAAAGCCGGTATTAGCACCAGGACAAAGATAGGAGAGAGTTTCCGGACTAAAACGGTCTAAAATAGCCTGTTGCGATCGCAGTTGTCGCGGCCAGTGGAAAGTTTTCGCGGTCTGTAGGGGTTGCGGTTGACCCTTGGTGTCAGGGAGAAGATGACGACCAGTAAATAAAACCCCCCCGTGATGGTTCCAGTGGAGACAGGAGGAACCGGGAGAATGGCCAGGAGTCCAAAACCCCCTACAAGTGGGAGATAACTGGATTTGCTGCTGAAAAACGGTAATTTGACGGTGAGGAAGCAGATAGGCTTCCTGTTCCTGGAGAATAATCTCACAATCAAGCCAACTTTGCAGAGAATCCCTCTGTTTACCCTGACCCCCGCGATGGGTAAAAAATAAGTAACGGACTCCCTTTTCTCGGAGAAAATCCCGCTCGCTCTCGTCACAGCCAGGACAATCCACCAGAATATTGCCGGTATTTTCTACAATAAGATAAGAGGTTCCCCCTAGGGTTTCCCGATTGGGCGAGAAAGCGTATAAACCTTCTAGAATTAATCGAGGGGGTTTTGTGGTTTTGCTAACCTCTAAAGGAGACGATTCAGTTTCCGATCGCATGGTTTGCCTATCCAAATCACAATCAATGCGGTTTATAACTTAGCACGATCAATGACCGGGCTGGCTGAAATTAGCCGCTTTTTATTCAAGAGAAAAGAGCCGATATGGAAATGTGGTTGTTATTAGGGATTCTTGGCGGTTTCACCTATTTTATCGTCAAGCGTAGCGTGGCCAAAGTCACGACAACACCAATATGGTTAATTTGGTTAGTCCTGATGACTCCGGCTCTAATTTGGACGGGGTGGACGTTAATCTATGGAGAGGATACCCCCATGCCGGCATTTTTGCTGTTCGGCCCCTTTGTGATCTGCCCTTTCTTGTACTGGTGGTTAGTACAAAAAGGTCGGGTTACTCCCCAAGAAGGTCCCCCATCACCACCGAAACAAGGGAATTTAGTCCTAGAAAATATTGATAATCCTGCACCTAAAAATGATTTAAAACCGATCACTGCCGAAGAGGAAAAATCCCTAAGAGATTGTTTTCCTTGGGGTATTTATTATCTACAAAATATCGATTATCGTCCCCAAGCAATTCTCTGTCGGGGTAAATTGCGAGCGGTTCCCGAAGAAGCTTATCAAGTGATTAAAAACAATGTGGAAAAGGTTTTTGGCGATCGCTTTTTATTGCTTTTCCAAGAAAGTTTTCAGGGACAACCTTTTTTCGCTCTTGTGGCTAACCCTTGGCAGCAAAAAACAGAAACTATAGAAACTGAAAAAATTACTCGCCCCTTTCTTGCCCTGGGTTTATTGTTATTAACTCTCTTAACCACCACGGTTATCGGTGTGGGATTAAGTGGCATTACCGCCCAACAATTAGAAAATAATCCTAGTTTATTATGGCAAGGTTTACCCTACAGTTTGGGCTTAATTGCTATTTTAGGACTGCACGAATTCAGTCATTATTTGACAGCAGTTAAATATAAAATTAAAACTACTTTGCCCTATTTTATCCCCATTCCTTTCTTCCTCGGCACCTTCGGGGCTTTTATTCAAATGCGCTCCTCTGTACCCACCCGCAAAGCTTTATTTGATGTGGCGGTGGCTGGGCCTTTGGGGGGTATAATTATCGCTATTCCTCTACTATTTTGGGGATTGTCCCTCTCGGAAATAGTTCCCCTAACTAATCAAAGCAGTTTATTAAATTTTCAGGCCTTAAATCCGCAGTTTTCTTTTTTCTTGTCTATCGTAGCTAAACTAGCTCTCGGCAGTAATTTAATCGCAGGAAAAGCCATCCATTTACATCCTTTAGCGGTAGCTGGTTATGTGGGAATTATCGTTACAGCCCTAAATTTAATGCCCGTGGGTCAATTGGATGGTGGTCATATTGTTCACGCCATGTATGGACAGAAAACCGCCATAATTATCGGTCAATTAGCTCGATTATTCATGTTTATTTTAGCTCTAGTGCAGCCAGATTTTTTACTCTGGGCGGTTATTCTCTTATTAATGCCAGTCAGCGATCAACCTGCTTTAAATGATGTCAGCGAATTGGATAATAAACGAGATTTATTAGGTCTATTTTCCCTGGCTTTGTTATTAAGTATTTTGCTCCCCCTTCCCGAAGCGGTGGCCCGTTGGTGGGGTATGTAAGCGACCGCATCAATCAACCTGAGTTCTGGGAAAATTATCAGTCAGTTAGGGAGTAAAATCCCTATCTCCTACGTCAATGTGGGTTCGATGATCCTCACCCTCGATCACTTTAATCCACAAAGCTGAAGGCTGACAACCGCTCACCGATCACTGTTATATGGTTCTCAAGGCTAATTCTCAGAGAAAAAAGCGAGTTTCTCCGCAAGGGAAGTTAGGCAAATTTAGGTTAAAATTGCTGGCTATTCCGCTAATTTTGGCGGGTTTAGGCTGGTTATACCACGATTTACGTCAGCAGTGGCTAAAACCGGAAGCGATTTTTGTTTTGGGAGGTCATGCCGATCGAGAACGTTTTGCGGCAAAATTAGCGAAGGAATATCCCGATCTACCGATTTGGGTGTCTTCCGGTAGTCCGCGACGATATGTGCAAAAGATTTTTAAAAAAGCGGGAATTCCCCTAAAACGTCTCCATCTCGATTACAATGCGCGAGATACTGTCACTAATTTTACTAGCCTAGCCGATCAACTGAAAGCCCAAGGTATTGATAGTGTCTATCTAGTCACTTCCGATAATCACATGAGAAGGGCGCGATTAGTGGGAGAAATTGTTTTTGGTAGTCGCGGAATTGTGATTAAACCGGTGACTGTTCCCTCCCAATCACCCCCCGAACCCCTAGAAAAGTCCCTCAGAGACGGTTTTAGGGCAATATTATGGATAATAACCGGTTCTACCGGGGAATTTTGGCTAGAATCCGATTCTAGTCCCCCTCAGTTCCCAACCCAATCAAAATAAAATTATCTTGACAAAATCAACCACTTTATGTTAAGCAAAAATACCATTTTCGCCATCTTATTAATTTTTGTGCCGCTATCGATCGCCGGTTCCCTGTTACACTGGGGCGGAACAGTTGTTTTTATCACCGCTTGTCTAGCCATTATCCCCCTAGCGGCCTACATGGGGGAAGCCACGGAAGCGATTGCGGTGGTGGTTGGGCCAAATATTGGCGGTTTGATGAATGCCACCTTTGGCAATGCCACAGAATTAATTCTCGCCTATGTCGCTTTGCGGGAAGGGTTCATCGATGTGGTAAAAGCGACGATTACTGGCTCAATTATCGGTAATTTACTCTTGGTTATGGGATTATCGATGTTTTTAGGCGGTTTACGCTTCAAAGAACAGGAATTTCAACCGATAACTGCTCGTTTAAACGCTTCAGCTATGAATTTAGCGGTGGTGGCGCTCCTTTTACCCACTGCCGTGCAATTTACCTCCACGGGAGTGGGGGAACCAGTCCTGCAACGTCTATCCGTGGCCGTGGCAGCGGTGTTAATTTTCGTCTATGGTTTAAGTCTCTTGTTTTCCATGAAAACCCACACCTATCTCTACGATGTCGGGATTGCCGGTATTGAGGAGGAAAGCGCCACAGAAAGCGCCGCAAAGCCGAAAATCTGGTTTTGGTCTTTGATTTTATTGACCGTTACCATCGCTGTGGCCGTAGAATCGGAGTTATTGGTGGCATCCCTAGAGGAGGCTACGGAACAGCTAGGTTTAACGGCGCTGTTTACTGGGGTGATTCTTTTGCCTATTATCGGTAATGCGGCCGAACACGCTACGGCCGTCACCGTCGCCCTTAAGAATAAAATGGATCTATCGGTATCTGTGGCCGTCGGTTCCAGTATGCAGATCGCCCTGTTTGTGGCTCCGGTTTTGGTTATCATGGGTTATATTATCGGTCAGCCCATGGATCTAAATTTTAATCCCTTTGAGTTGGTGGCAGTGGCCGTGGCGGTGTGGTTGGCTAATTCGATTAGTAGTGATGGGCGATCGAATTGGTTAGAAGGAATGTTACTCTTAGCTACATATACTATCCTGGCCTTGGCTTTCTTTTTCCATCCTCTCACCGCTTAGAGTTATCCCTTGCCGATATATAGACAATGACGGACGCTTTGGCTTAAGGGAGTGGTAAAACTGGCAATTTCGAGGATTTTACCGCCGGCTTTCCTTAGATTCTCCTCTAAACTTAAACTATCCTGCGCGGACCACTGACCACGATAGAGAATAGCGATTCCGGTCTTTTTCAGGAAAGGCAAAGCATAGTTAACACAGATATCCACATTACCTACCGCTCGCAAACAGACGATATCATAAGCACAGTTATGTTTAGGGTTTTTCCCGACGATTTCCGCCCGACCTAAACGAGTTTTCGTGTTATTTAACTCTGATTTGTCAATAACTTCTTCAAGAAAATTAATCTTTTTTTGGGTGGAATCCAAGAGAGTCACCGACCAATGGGGATATGCGATCGCAATTGGCAGCCCCGGAAACCCGGCCCCGGTCCCCAAATCGATGACTGATAGGGATTTTGTCGATAGATCTGGCTGGGATTTTTGTAACCAAACTAAACCCGATAAAGAATCCCAAAGATGTTTTTCCCAAAACTCCTCTGGTTGGGTAATTCGGGTGAGATTAAAACGTTGATTACCCTCTAAAATCAAATCATAAAGTTGTTGAAATCGCGCTTGTATGGCCCCATCGGGTTGCCATTCTAGGGTTTCTTGCCAAAGGTCAAATAATTCAGGAAGGATCATTAATTCAGTTATCAGTTATCAGTACAATTTAAGCCAATCCTTTCTCAGCCAACCATTGAGGATTATATAAACGAGATTGATAACGGGACCCACCATCACACAGAACAGTAACAATAGTGTGGCCTGGTCCCATTTGTTTAGCTAAAGCTACCGCAGCACCAACATTAATACCCACAGAACCCCCCATAAATAAACCATCTTTTTGTAATAGTTGATAAACAACTTTGATGGCAGTGGGATCATCAATTTGAATGGCATCATCTATGGGTACGCCTTCCATATTAGCCGTAATACGACTATTACCAATTCCTTCAGTAATTGAACTACCTTCCAGGGTAATTGTCCCAGTTTTCACATAACTATATAAACCGCTACCCATCGGATCCGCCACCACGCAACGCACCTGGGGATTTTGGTCTTTTAAAAACATCGCCACCCCCGCGTAGGTTCCCCCAGTTCCTGTGGCAGCCACCCAAGCGTCAATTTTACCGTCGGTTTGTTCCCAGATTTCCCGGCCGGTGGTTTCGTAGTGAGCGCGACGATTAGCCAGATTATCGAATTGATTGGCCCAGATAGCATTTTCCATCTCAGTGGCCAATCTCCCCGATAATTTAACGTAATTATTGGCATCTCGGTAGGGAACGGCGGGAACAGTACGCACTTCCGCGCCAAGGGTTCTTAAGAGGTCGATTTTCTCTTGGGATTGGGTATCGGGAATGATAATCAGGCATTTATAACCCTTAGCATTGCAGATATGGGCCAAACCGATGCCAGTATTGCCGGCGGTTCCTTCGACGACGGTTCCCCCTGGTTGGAGAATGCCAGCTTTTTCCGCTTCTTGGATAATATATAAAGCGGCCCGATCCTTGACCGAACCACCGGGGTTAAGAAATTCGGCCTTACCGAGAATCTCGCAGCCAGTTTCCTCGCTAAAACTATTAAGACGAATTAGGGGAGTATTACCCACCGCATCGACGAAACCATGTTTAATATCCATAATCTGTTATTTTTCGTGCTGTTCCTAGGCTGAGACGATTTTTTGTACTAAGGGATGACGCACCACATCGGCCCGCGATAGGTAAGAAAAAGCGATCCCTTCTACTGATTTTAGGATTTTTTGAGCGGCAATTAACCCCGATTCCTGTGGTTGCGGTAAATCGGTTTGAGTGACATCTCCGGTTACTACCATGCGCGAACCGAATGCCAAGGGAGTTAAGACCATCAATGCGATCGCAATTTCTCCACTGGGGAATTGAATCGTTGGCCAAATTCTACCACTTTAGCAAAATTGTTGTCTTAGCTGGAAATATTGATTAAATTGGAAGTTTTTAGCTGTTATTAGTTACTTAACCTAGTATAGTGGTGGCATTCTATAAGGAGTCCCACCGTGACTAACAATTCCATCGCTCCTTTGACTATTGGCAATACGATTAATACTGCCTTCCGTCTTTATCGCGATCGCTTTCCAACTTATGTATTCTTTGCTGTCCGCGCCTGTTTGTGGTCGCTTTTTCCCTTAGTTTTGCAATTAATTCTCAGTCAATTACTTTATCAAACAATTACCCCCGAACAAGGCAGCGATATCGGTTTACGTTTATTTCTTTTCCCGATACAAATTTTCTCGGCCGCTAAGTATCTTTTCAATAATGCGGTTATCTCACGATTAGCTTTTCAAGACATCATTTATCAGCCAGAAACTGCCGGACAAGCGGAAAAAAAAGTTAAGCCGAAAATGTGGCGCTTGTGGTGGATGCAGGTTTTGATCGGTTTGTTGGGAGCGGCAATAATCTTGGCAATATCGCTGTCTCTGGTGCTAGTAAGTTTTATCCCTATCCTTGGTGTATTGCTTATTTTACTGGCTTTTTTCTGTCTTCCTTTTTTCTTCCTTTGGTTATCTGCTCGCATTTACATTGCCGAATTGCCCTTAGTAATTGAAGATAATTTAGGCAGTTGGCAAGCAATCAAGAGAGCTTGGCATTTAACTAAAAACTCGGCTTGGAGAATTGTGGGGCTGATGCTGATATTTATTGCCAGTTTATTAATTATTTCAGTTTATCTTCTGTCAGGGGCTTTGGCTTCAATTCTCTTTTTCTTTTCGGTCAAAATTCTCTTTTTCTTTTCGGTCAATTCTTCGGAGTACTGGCAAACGCTCACGGAAAATCCTCTTTTTTTCCAACAAACGGCGATGTTTTTCTATGGTCTGACTACTATTTTCTTACTTCTGAATATTTTATTAGTTCCCTTTTGGCAATCTCTCAAAAGTGTGATCTATAATCATGTTTTAGACCAGAAAAACAATGATGGGGGAGAATACTAATAACTGAGTGGCTGTTGATGTAAGCTAAGACGCGTTTAAACCGCTTATTCTTAGATTAGCCGAACTTCCCCCAATCCCTTTACTATTGCCTCTTGTCTCGCATCAACAAGCAATTTATCCTAAATCCGTTGAGTAACCCGTTTTCTACTCATGATAATTCTCTCAATCCTTTTATAGTACACATATAGTACATTTGCTCAAAAAAATCGAAAAAGGGTAAAAAGAGAAAAAAGAGAAAAAGGGTTACAAAGTCCTCCCGAATACGCACACCACCCGAAAACCGTAGTCGTAGTGGCGGTCGACGCGGCGGAGGTTGCTGCTGCGGTAAGCGGAACGGCAGAGATTCGGATTGCTGTACCAAGAACCGCCCCGCAGAGCTTTATATGCCTGATTTTGCTGTTTTTTGCTCTTTCTTATCTCCTCATAGTTTTCGCACCAATCATCTTGACACCACTCCCAGACATTTCCGTGCATATCATATAAACCAAAGTCGTTGGCGTAGAATTGCCCAACAGGGGTGGTTTTTTGGAGATTGTTATCATAGTTGGCTAAATGTGGGGTAAGAATTTCCCCAAAGTGATAGGGGGGGTAGGTTTCTCCTTTGTCGAGATTTAAGGGTTTGGTTTGCGCTCGACAAGCGTACTCCCACTCAGCTTCCGTTGGTAGCCTATATTTTCTTTTACTTAATTTAGAGAGCCTTTGGCAAAATTCCACAGCATCTAACCAACTTACCCTTTCAACGGGGTTTGTGCTGCCTTTAAACTCCGATGGCTCTGGTTCTAAATCTTGCTCTACTTTTAAATCTTCTCTTTGGGCAATATATAACCATTGAGCTTGGGTAATGGGATAAATACCCATCAAGAAGTTTTTCAGGGTGACGTTGTGTTGAGGCTTTTCACTTTTACTACTACTTTCTTGTTCTGAAGAACCCATTGTAAAGGTTCCCGACGGTATTTTGACTAATTCTATGTCTAGGTCATCAGTGAGTTTTTCTCTATAGATTAAAAGACGTTTTTGGGTCTTTTGGATGATTATTGTAGGCATAAGTAGAGTTTACTGAATAAATGTGAAATATAGACGAGGTAAGGGTTTTAGTGTTCTGTATCGGCCGCGTCCTGTAGGGGCGAAGCATTCGGGCATAACCTATCGGTGAAACCGTAGATTTTCTATCCGAATGCTTCGCCCGTACTTTTTCAGCAAGCCCTAAGTAAGTAATTATAATTAAATTAAAAATTGATTTTATACTCTATCCTTCACCAGCTAATTTTAACACAGAAGTACGAGTAGTCGCATCTAAGCGAAACTTCAGCAATTCTAGTTGATTAAGAATTGGCTCAATACGGTGTAGATAACCATTTTGTTTAGCCTTTAATAATATTCCCATTGTGCCAGTGAGTTTTATTCCTAATAAATTTGCATATCGTCTCGCCAAGCCATCATCAAGTAAAGCGAGAGAATCGGGAATTTCTATTGCTAAAGCTAATACTTCTTTTTCTCCTTTTCCTAAATCAGTGACAAGGGGTAAAAGAGAAACTGATTTTGCTTGTTGAATAATTATCCAACTTAAGGAGGTTATATCAGGTAAAGAGATTCCAGAAGCTTTTCCAACGGCTAACTCTTGAGCTACTGAAAAAGGAATAATTATCTGTCCGTAAAAGTTCGGTAGTAAGTCAAGTAAGTTAGTCTGATAGAGGTATTGAATCGGTGATGTATCGGCAATGACGTTAGGCATTAGCCAGATCCTCGATTAATTCTGCTTCCTTGAGTCGGAAGGTATCAACTCCATAGTCTGCAAGTTTAGAAAGAAAAACAACTCGCGGAATACCTGCTAAGTTGGCAGCAGTGCCAGAGGAAAGTTTTCCCAGTTCATAAAGTTTAATGGCAGCAAGAAGAGAGATTTCCTGTGCTAGTTGTTCTGGGGTGAGATGTAAAGCGAGAGCGGTTTCATCGGGTAGGGAAAGAGTGATTTGGTACATGATGAATCCTAGTATTAATTGATTGTAGGGTTGATTGTAGGGTTGATTGTAGGGTTGATTCATGAATCAACCCTACCTTGATAAGGGGAGAACCCAAAACCCGTCTTCAATTTAATTATAACCAGCTACTTATCAGCCAACTCATATATAGTACATTTGTTCAAAAAAATCGAAAAAGGGTAAAAAGGAAAAAAAGAGAAAAAGGGTTACAAAGTCCTCCCGAATACGCACACCACCCGAAAACCGTAGGAGTCGTAGCGGGTGACGCGGCGGAGGTCGTAGGGGCGGCAAGCGGAACGGCAGCCATAAGGATTGAAGTACCAAGAACCGCCCCGCAGAGCTTTATTTGCCTGATTTTGCTGTTTTTTGCTCTTTTCTCGCCGAGGACTACCATCCCTAGGTGCGCCTTGATAATTTTCCCAGAAGTCATCCTGACACCACTCCCAGACATTTCCGTGCATATCATACAAACCAAAACCATTGGGGGGGAATTGCCTCACGGGGGTGGTTTGGTGGCGATATTCTCCTGCTGGTTCCTCACCAAAGCGTTTCGTAGTATTGTAGTTAGCTAAATTTGAGGTGAGGGTTGCTCCGAAGTGGAAGGGGGTGGTGGTTCCAGCACGACAAGCATACTCCCATTCCGCCTCACTGGGCAGCCGATACTGTTTCTTGGTCATTTTAGAGAGCCTTTGGCAAAATTCTACGGCATCTAACCAAGATACATTTTCAACAGGGTTTGTGCTGCCTTTAAACCACGATGGCTCTGGTTTTAAATCTCGCTCTACTTTTAAATCTTCCCTTTGGGCAATATATAACCATTGAGCTTGAGTAATCGGAGTTTGACTTAGGTAAAACGGGGGGATTTTTACTAAATGTCTGGGGGATTCTCGTTGGAACCAATCCCTATCGTATTTTTCCACTAGCCGCGCTATTTCCCCCTCTTCGGTTCCCATCCAAAACTCCCCCGAAGGAATATAGAGCATTTTTAAGCTGGGGGGATTTTCTTCAAAGTAGAAGGCTCTCACGGGTTCTTTGGCGGTAATTTGTCCCCTCTCATCCACAAAAACGGTTTCAGATTTGAACAGGGTTAGGTTAAATTTCTGGGTGATGATTTCTTCTTCTGTGTTATCCAAGACTTCCCTAAACTGGACTGGGATTGTCTCGGCGGTTATTTCTTCGCTTGCCAAAATTTTAAGCTGCTCAGGGGTTAAGCGAAGGCGCTGATACAGTTCCCCATCTTCTACGCTGAAATCCTTAAGTCTATCCTTGAGCAGTTGAAACAATATTTCCTCTCCTCCCGTAAGCTCTTTTACCTTCGCTATGGTTACGGTTTTATATTTCCTTAGCCACTTTTCCTCAACCGGTGGGGGTGAAGGTGAGTCAACCATAGATTGCAGCTTTTGGCTAATTTCTTGGTACTTTGCTTCCCCTAGCTTTTGGAAAACCTTAGCAGATACCTTGGCAAAGGCGCGGACTAGATTAGCAGCTTCTTTGCCGAGGAGAACTTGGGGATTGGTAAGAATAAGACCAAAAAAGGTGGTGGTACTCAGGTTGAGTTTTTGGGCGATGTATTCCGAGAGGACAAAAATTACCTCTAAGGCGCGGCTATTCCCTAGTTCAGTGAGCAGAAGCTCTCTGTCCTCATCATCAAATTCAAAATCTAGGCTGTTGGGGGGAGTATGAAATTTAAATTTACCTCCTTTGTCCCACTTCACTGGTTCCCCTCCTAGATGGACTTTCAGAAAACCACTGAGGATGACTTCTGCTATGTTTAGGGGGTTAGAGGCGCTTAAAAGTTTGCTTTGGATAAGACGGATGATGGGAAGATTTACCGGGGCTGCGGCTAATTTTTTCAGTAATTCCCAAGCTAGAGGTGAGGCGGTACTAGCGAATAGTTCTAGAGCTTGCTTCCTAGACATCTCCAGAGAAATAGTTGCGGGTATTTCTCTGTTTTGGGGGGATTTTTCTAGTAGTACCCCCGCACAGGTGGCGTTGCTGTCACCACTGAGAACGAGCGCCCAAGCTTTTAAGGATGAAGGGGTTAGGGAGATGGTGGGTAGGGGAAAGTAGGTTTTTTGGATTGTTTCTCTGAGAATATGTTGATTTTCCTCTTCGTTCTCAATTTGTAGTAGCAGGGGGATAGAGGTAAATCTCCAGTTTTGTGAAGGTTTCCGGGGAGTTTGGTTGACTAGGGAGACGAACCAACCTCGACTAAGGGCGGTTCTTTCCCACATTGCTTCCGGGAAGGGAGAAAGCAGGGTGACGATTTGGTGTTTTCCCCAGTCCTGAAGAGCTTGGTTATAGCGTCCTTGATACCAGTCTGGGGAAGTACAATCACTGTAGAAGAGGATAAGTCTTTCGCCGCGAGGATGGATGAGATCTTTTGGGTGCATTGAGCAAGTATCGTTAGAGTAGGTACGGATGGCTAAATTTTGCTTGTCTTCGTCCCATCCGATGCGGTAGAGTTTGACATCCCGAAATGCGCCGATTTGTTCTAGCCAATCGCGGATTTCCCCAGCCATTTCTTTCCAAAAGACCATGGAGGCCCATTCTTCAATCAGTAAAACTACCTCTAGGGAACGGACTTTTTTGGCTTGGTAAACGGGTATTAGGGCTAAACTGCCATCTTTCTTGCCGATGCTATACTCGGCCGATTTCTGTACGGTGCTGTTTAGGTTTATTTGTCTTTGGGTGGCTGAGTCTATCTTTTGGATAAGGGGACGCACTGCCTGCCCTAATTTTCGGGTTTCTCGCCAGAATTTGGCACTGGGGAGGCTAATGGGTAGGGTGTCTGCGCCTATCTTCTCAGGCTGTTTTTGTGCTTCTGTCTCCCGTATTAAGAGAACTTCATCGGATGGGGCTGCTGGCTCTTGGGTTTCGTTTTTACTCTCCTGGGGGGGGTTGTTAGTGGTCGGGGTTTCTTTCTTTTCTTCCCTAGGCTCTGGAGGGGTTTGGGGTTTTCCCTCCTCTTCTTGGGTGAGAACATACCACCATAAACTATCAGCTATCTGGTAACTGTCTAGATCCCATCCCCTGCCCTTGACAAAGGTGATAAATTTATCAATCAGTTCTGGTGTGGGAGGGGTTTGGGTCATGTATTGCCTGTGTCGGTGAGGTAGGTAAATAGTAGGTCGGTAAGGGACTTTAATTCTGCATCCGTGGGTTTATTTTCGCCCATGCTCATAAAGACGGCGTTTAAAAGCTGGTCTGTTGCTAGTTCCCCTTTTTCTCGTTTTTTAACATATTCTGCGATCGCTGTTTCTATTTTTTTACTTTCGGGACTGGCCTCTTTATAATCAAAATGGCTTTTTACTATGTCTTTTAGTACCTCTGGGGTGGGTTCGGGGATTTCTAAGGGCAGACATCTACGTTTAAAGGGTAGGGGAAAATCCCTCTCGCCGTTGCTCGTCATAATCACTATGGGGAACTGGAACTGTTGGCAGCTTACCTTGCCTTGGGGGATGGGTTCCCATTCACCGTCATGGGTTTGTACTGGTATTGGTTGGTTTTCGGTATCTTTAGCGAGTCGGGAAAGTTCGGTGATTTCAAATCTTCCCTCTTCAAAAAGGTTTAAGAGGTCGTTAGGTAAGTCGATGTCACTTTTATCTATCTCATCGATAAGCAGTACCCGGGGATAATTTCTCGGACAGAGGGCTGTCCCCAAGGGACCCAAGCGGATATACTGCCCTATGTCTTTTTTTTCTTCTAATTGGTAATCTTGCAAACGTGCGATCGCATCGTAGTAGTATAATCCCTCTTGTAGGGTGGTGCGGGTATTAATTGGCCAGACTAATACTTCTCCTAAGTCTAATTCGTAGGCGATTGCGTAGGCTAGGGAGGTTTTCCCTGTACCCGGTTTCCCTGTGACTAAAATAGGCCGGCGTAGGTGAATGGCTGCGTTTACGGTTTCGATGGTTTTATCGTCAACTATGAGTTGTTTTCCCCGCTCCTCGGACTTGTCGGTGGCGAAGCTTCGCCAAGGTGGGATTTTTGGCCAGGTAATCTCATCCTTTGAGCGTTTTTCATGATTGCCTTGAAAGATTTTCCATGAATTCATAGTTAGTTAACCTAGGTGCTGAGATATTAAGTAGTGGAAGGGTGGCGTCCGATTAGGGTCTTCTAAAAAGCATAATAGATGATGTCCTAGATGTTCTGGTTCATCTTCTAAATTATCTGGTGATTGTCGCCTCACCTCTTGAACTCTTGTGGACAATTGACTAATTTGAATACCCTGTAAGAGTGTATTAATTTTTGTTCTGTGAATTGCTTCCTGAGCATGACAGCGTGACCCAACGGCTAAAGGTATGCCATATTTTAAGCTTCTTTTAAAGAATTGCTCTAAATCCTCTTGAGTTGAAGCGCAAAGATTGCTCCATAGAGTTGTTTCTTGGCACAAATAGGATTCGCTGTTAGTAACTGTTTGTGTATCTATAGAATTTGTTGTTAATCTCTCCCATCTACTTTTCCAATGTTGATAAACTGGCATTTTACTATACATTGTTCCCAATCTCGTAAGAGAACGAACATTAACAAAATATGTTCTCTTAAGTTGAGTTAGGCTATTAAAGCAATTGTATTCCCAAGATTCAAAGTTAGTATATAGTAGCTTACCATCGGTAAAAAATTCAATATTTAAGTTTGCACCTCCTCGCTCATGACAATCTTCAATAATTTTTGTTAAAATGTTCGTTATATCTTTTTGAGTATAAACATCTTTGCTAACGCTACTCTCTACAGGAAGAGGTATATAATTATTTCCTTGACTTTGAGATGTATTTAACTGTAGAAACCACGCAGCAAATTTATATTCATGGTAAGTATTTGCTTGACCTTTACTCTCCTCTATTTTGATAATTAGATAGTTATTAATATTTTCTCGATTGTCAGGTTCTGGATTAATTTCTGTTATCTCTCCTGTCCAAGCATTGTAATCTGTGTCAGTAATCTTTAATAGTTCCTTTAAATCCTGTATTGTTTGTTCAATCTTTGAGCAAGTGGAGCTATTAACTCTGCTATCTTGAGTAAGTCTAAAAAGTATTATTAATGAATCTTTATCTGGAGAATCTATGATTTTATCGATGATTTTTTCAAAATTAGCATTGTCATTATCTGGCAAGTACGACTTTATGATCCGATTCAGTTCTGATTTTTGTTGTCCAGACAAGTTATTTTTAAGCTTTGTAAATATATTAATTTTTGTCTTATTTTCTTCAAATTCATCCTGTAAAAAAGTCCCATTGTCACTTATTTTTCTATTATACTCTTCAACCAATGAGATGACATTGTTCTTGTTAACTTTTTCTATATCTCTTTCTAATCCCTTGTTAAATGCCTGGGCAAGTAATGGAAAAAAAGTTTTAGCTGCGTGCGTTTTCAGTGTCGCCTCGGAGTAGCCGCACTCTCTTTCTATGTCTTCATAAGTCCAACCCTGTGCGAACCCTTCGATTAAACATTTTTGAATAGGTTTAATACCATTAGGCTCTATCAATTGAATCACTTTTTCCACACAGCTTAAAAACTGTTCTTTGCCTAAAGAACTTGGAATTTTTGGCTTAGATTTTCTATCTCCCATTTGTACTTGTGGTTCTCCTTTTAAGAATACAATTCACAAAATGCTACTTTTAGCTACTTAATGATACTTTGGCAAGTTGACTACTAAATGCTACAAAAACTACCTCGACAATTAAAAGGGCTAGAAATAAGCTAAAAGTGTAGTCTAATTCAGAGCTTATGTACATCTCAAACTACCAGATTAAATCACTAACCGAGAGGCTAAAAAATCTCTTGGGGTATCTACCCAAAGAAGCTTGGGTAATTAATCTCGCCTTCGAGATAGAAATCTCTCCAAAGCCGTTTTTTAGTGATGGGCAATTAGTCCAGCACTATCGAAAAATTGAACGGCTGCACAGCTAATAAAACCGCCTGAATTTGGTTATTTAACCATTTTCAGGACAGTACAACTTATTTTCTACTACTATGATACTCAAAAAACCCACCCCAACACAAGCATCGGCTTTAAGGGATAATCCACGCCTAGGGATGCTCCAAATCAGCGATAATCGTCTCGTACAAGCTTTCTTTGACTGGCTAACAGGCTACTACCTTGCTCCCCCTCTCTGGAAAAGCACCCCCTCCTTAGAGCTAATCTATGGCATACTCCAGTATATAGGCGGATTAGCGATCGCTCTTAGCCACTGGCAATTAATCCCCCTAGGATGGGTGTTATCCGTAGCTGGAGCGGCTCAATTGCAGGAAATAGCCCACTTTTGCGCCCATAATGCTTTTTTCCCTCAATATCCCACTTATAACCATCTTTTAGGTTGTTTGCTCACCTTAATTACCGGAAAAAAGCCCTTTCCATTGTTCAAAGAAGATCACCTATTAATTCACCACCCCCCGAAAAACCTAGCTACCATGAATGACAAGGGGAATACCCCCTACCTAGTAGAAGAGTTAGATTTTGAATTTGCCCAAGAAGAGGCCTTCTATTGGCAAAATCTCGGCAAGTTATTACTCTCTCCCAAGTTTTACGGAGAAACCTTCCTTTCTCGTCTGACTAATCTCCTTAAAGCTCCCATTAACTATCAAATAGCTACCCTGATTGTGCTTTTCTTGGCCTCTGTTTGTGCGAGTTTAACCCATTCTTGTTTAATCTGCTTACTCTGGGCGGTATTTACCCAACTCGGAACCTATGCAGCCGCACTCTTGCAACAGCTACCGGAGCATAATTGGGCCTATGAAGCTGATGATAATGAGGGAGCTAAATCTCAGGTAATTGGTAAATCTTTTGCTCTATATCTGGGTGCTTACCCCCCGCGCTCAGACCACTGGTTAGAGTGGTTAAAGTGGTCCACGGAATTAGTGGGAGCAGTCTTTATCCGGCTAATCATCCTTCCAGTTAGCCTAGGGGCGCACTGTGTTCATCATGCTACACCAAACGATCACAACTGGGCTAACCAACTATATACCCTAAGAGCTTTTCAGACTGGCTCAGTGAAAGGATGGCAGCGTTATCAATTCCTTGAGGTGTGGGGATACCGAAACGCCTTAAACTACGTCTTTGTCGGTTTTAGTTTAAGGGGAAAAAGCTAAATTAAACTCGGTGTGCAACTATATTTTTAGTCTTGATTTACAACAAGGCTTTCAGAAATCAGCAGAGATAAAGTATCCACTGGAACCCTGATTCTGTCCTTTTTAGTTGCACATCGCGTTAAATTAACCTAATTCTATAGTTACTAATTCTGTAGGCAAATATTGCATCTAGAATTAGCTTTGTACGCTTTGACCCGTACTGGGTTAACTACGAACCTCTCTATCGGATTCCCGCTAAAGGCGGCCTCT
>VYMC01000051.1_pt1 | contig 35967 bp, 39 predicted proteins | sample 5115301 | NCBI WGS metagenome assembly VYMC01 (sample SAMN12291802, study PRJNA351875) | freshwater metagenome | isolation source: freshwater lake | place: USA: Michigan, Wintergreen Lake | collected 2013-08-08 | reverse complement strand
AGTTATAAGGTTGGTCTGGGTTGACCTCTTAGATTCAGTCGGGGGACTGAAGACCTTACTAGGCGGTTATTTCAGGCATTTGGTTCCCTATTTCATGCCTAAACGTTTCGCACCCTACTATTTTCAATATATCTCGTGGGTGGTGCGTTACGACGGATTGCTAGTCCTAAGTAAGAGCAGAGATTGTCGCCGTCTAACGCACCCTACTGGACTATTGATTATACGGAAATTTTCCGTATATTACGCCCAAAAGCGTGTTAGCCAGATTAGCCTACTGCTAGTGGAGCGGTAGGAGCCACATTAGGGAACACACCCTACAAGATTGGCGATCGCTCTGAAGAAAAATTTTTAGCAATGTTAAGCTAATCATTTGCCAAATGTACACCAGAAAATTGACAGTCATTTTTGATTAGATTGGCACTCGACTGCGCTCGCTTTACAAAAGTAATTGCAGTTTCTAGATTTTTGTCACCATTAATATCATCAACTCCTGAATTTACGTCCACTCCGTAAGGATGAACATACTCTATTGCTCGTTCAACATTTTCAATTGTTAGACCTCCCGCTAAAATAACATCACATGGTTTAATTGATTGGACGATTTCACGACTAATTCTCCAGTCATGAGTCTTACCGGTACCACCTATTCGTGAATCTGTCTTGGTATCAAGTAATATTGCATCAAAAAAAGTCGAATAGTCTTGAGCCATTTTTATACTATTTCTCCCAGTAACATGAACTGCTTTAATAAGCTTTACATAAACAAGTTTGTTCCTAATAATATTAACTTCTTTTTCAGAAATATTATCTTGTAATTGTATTGAAGATGTGGGAATATGCTCATAAACATCTAATATTTGATTAGCAAACATAAAATGAGTAACTAGTACAACATCTACGAAAACAGGGATTTTCTTTAAAATCTGAGACGCATTCGTAAGACTAACTTCGTCTTCAGAGGCATAGTTTATACCATGTATCAGTCCTATCGCATCAGCCCCAGAGTGGCATGATATGAGAGCATCTGATAGAGTTCGATTACCGCAGATTTTGACTCTAATAGACATTTCAAATCCTAATTTAATCTAAGTCTAAATTTTAGTGATTTTTTTGATGAATTCAATTAATACATCAGGAGGAATCAGACGACTTAAGAAAGCTATCATAATCCCACTAAAAATGAAAGTGTAAAAAAGCATTGTTGCTGGTAGGGCTTTGACTGTAACAAAATAAAAGCAGGCAATATTGACCAATATCATATACATGAAAAATCCAATTTTAATAAAATTGGTAGATAAAGCAGTCACTTCCTTATAGTCATCGTATACCATTTTTGTTATATCTTCTTTTATTAGCAAATCAGCATCTATTTTTAATGAAATATCTTCTGTCGCTGCATAGATAAAGTTATTCATCTTGTCAAAATCTGGTTTAAAATTAGTTCTTGAGTTCATATCTTTAGTTTCATGAAAATAATAGTGAGCAGCACCAGCAATGATTGCATCGCCAACTCCTTTTCCTTTTGGTTTTTTCAATTGAAAATAAGAAGAACTTCCGTCCTTTGTCAAAATAAGATAACCTCTATTATTATCATGTATTAAAAAACACTCAACTAAGAATTTTTTACACACACTAGCAATACAATATTGGTTAGCATTATTTCTCCCGTTAAATACAGAAACTAAATCTTCACATTCACCATTTAAAATAATACCTACTTCTTTGGCATATTTTACTAAACTAATAAATTCATCCATGTTACATGAAAAAATACTAATTATAAAGTTATGGGAATTATCTGGCTGCCTATAACTGGGTTGCTTAGTTATTCTTATTAGTCTTTTACACTTGTATTCGGAAACACCTTCAACGAATAATAAAGTTTTTGTTTCCAAACATTTATTAGAAATATCACATAAATGTTTTGAATGTAAATTACAGTCAGCAATCACAATAGAAGTTTCTTTACTAATTGCCTCTTTTATCTTATCTGTAATTCTTTTACTCAGATTATCATTTATCTTATTTGTCTCTAGTGAAGTTTGAGTAACCGCACTTTCAATCTTTTTTTCATCTTTGTTATACATTCCGACGAAGCAACCCTCTTTAATAGCATTATCTTTAATGCAATATGTGTCGTCAATATCAAACTTTTTTAAGACTTTTAGCATACTCTTGCCTCTTAATGTATTAGGATTGACGGTGGTTAAAAACCGAATTTTATATTCTTTATCTGGTAGAGTGGCAATCCTATAGGCGATAATAAGACCAGTTCCTCCTAGTGAAAAATTAACTTCACCTTCCTTGTCTAACTCTGAATAGGAATAAGAATCTGATTGTTCTTCCCCCGATCCGTATTGTGCAATTATGTCTATATGACTTGCACCGATAACTAAAATTTCTTTACCATTTGACATAACTTTATTTTCGTTGATTTATAACGGGTATCTTGAAAACTGACACCATCGTAACACAGAAAGCCAGTTAAGTATTATCAAAGTTCTCATTAACCAGAAGCTTAATCATGCTTGCCGCGCTGCTTTACGCGCAAGAAGGCGATCTCGCAATCCCTGGGGGTCAAATCTCGCTTGATTGATTACCCGAATCTCCTCTGCTTGCTGTTGTCGCTGTTGCAAGTAGGCTTCCACTTCCGATTGGTGCTTGAGGTAAAAAGAGATCGTGGCGTAAACGTCAGCTAGGTTTATAGCGGTATTCGCTTGAGTGAGATACATACAAAGTCTTGCCTAGACTGACTCATAGCCTGTTGCACTATACCTCATTCGACTGCATACCGCTATAGTGATGGATAACGATTAACGATTTCCTCTGCTGTCGCACCCTGATTAAATACAGACACTACAGTATCCAATGTGACACGAGTTTTTCCGACGAGAATTAAACCGTCTTCATTGGCTTGCAGAGGAGCAGGTTCAGCCAGAATTGCTAAGGTCATAAGCATTTTCGTCGCCGTGCCTAGAATTTTATTGTCTAGTAAAGGATCGCTACTATAGCACGATCGATTTAACTTGACTAGGAATGGATAAAGGCAAATAATCAATTAATCGATCGAGATCAAGACTCAATGTCTGATAACTTGTTATTGGTGGGGTAGGGAATCACCTAAGTCACCCTGTTGAATTATTGATTGTCACTAAAAATGTTTAAGCGATCGCTTTTCTTGCCCTTGTTAATTTTATCCCTTAGTTGTACGCTGCTTTTTAGTGCTTGTCATCAACAAACAGCTAATAATCCTCCGGCAACGGACAATAATAACACAGAAACTTTAAAACTTTTATATTGGCAAGCACCGACGATTTTAAATCCCCATCTCTCCACGGGATTTAAAGACTCAGAAGCGAGTCGCATTACCTTAGAACCTTTGGCTAGTTTCAATGAAAAGGGGGAATTAGTTCCTTTTTTAGCGGCGGAAATTCCTACTATTGAAAATGGGGGAGTTGCCCAGGATGGTAAATCGGTGACATGGAAGCTAAAAAAAGATATTAAATGGTCGGATGGTACTCCTTTTACTGCCAAAGATGTCATCGCTACCTATAATTTTATTACCAATCCGAAAACCGGTTCTACTAGCGCTGGCAATTATGAAATAGTTAAAAGTGTGGAAGCGATCGATCCCCATACGGTCAAAATAAATTTTAAGCAAGTTAATCCCGCTTGGTCATTAGTTTTTGTGGGGACAGAAGGAATGATTTTACCCGCCCATCTCTATGAAAAGTACAGCAATGAAACAGCACGTCAAGCTCCTGCTAATTTATTACCGGTGGGAACTGGCCCCTATAAAGTGGTAGAATTTAAACCGGGAGACACGGCAGTTTATGAACCAAATTCTTTCTTTCGAGAAGCAGATAAATTAGGTTTTCAAAGAATAGAATTAAAAGGAGGAGGTGATGCAACTTCGGCGGCACGAGCGGTTTTACAGACAGAGGAGGCGGATTATGCCTATAATTTGCAAGTAGAGGCAAGGGTTTTAAGTGATTTAGAAAAAGCGGGTCGGGGTCAGTTAATATCTAGTTTCGGTTCTTTGATTGAACGAGTTTTATTTAATCTGAGTGATCCTAATCAAGTTACTCCTGAAGGTGAGAGGTCTAGTATTAAGTTTCCTCATCCTTTTTTGAGTGATGTGAAAGTAAGAGAAGCTTTATCTTTAGCCGTTGATAGAGATACTATTGCTACGCAACTTTATGGTATTACTGGGAAAACAACTCCTAATTTTATCGTGATGCCATCGGAATATAATTCTCCCAATACTCGCTATGAATTTAATCTAGAAAAGGCTAATAAATTACTAGATGATGCGGGATGGAAAGATAGTAATGGTGATGGTACTAGGGATAAAAATGGGGTAGAAATGAAATTAGTTTTTCAAACTACCGTCAATCCTCTTCGTCAGAAAACCCAAGAAATTATCAAACAAAGTTTACAAGCGATCGGGGTAGGAGTAGAATTAAAAACTATTGATGCCAGTATTTTCTTTTCTAGCGATCCTGCTAACGATGACACGGTAGAAAAGTTTTATGCTGACCTACAAATGTACACTACAGGTAATAATAGTCCCGATCCGAAAGCCTATTTTAAAACCTTTACTTGTAGCGAAATTCCCCAAAAAGCTGATGGTTGGGCTGGGGATAATTATGCTCGTTATTGCAATCCTGAATACGATAAATTATGGCAAGCTTTTAGTCAAGAATTAAACCCGGAAAAACGGCGAGAAATAGCGATTAAAATGAATGATATGTTAATCAATGATTTTGTGATTATTCCCCTAGTTCATCGTGCCGATGTGGTGGCAATTAGCAATAGTTTATCGGGGTTTGAATTAACTCCCTGGGATAGAAATACTTGGAACATCAAAGACTGGAAGCGTAGTAAATAAATGCTGAAATATTTTCTGAAAAGATTATTATTTTCGATTCCCACTCTTTTAGCTATTAGTATGGTGGTTTTTGGCATTTTGGCCCTAGCACCGGGGGATCCGATGGGGGAATTTGCCGCTAATCCTGCTATTACGGAAGCGGTGCGAGAAAATATTCGCAAAAGTCTCGGATTAGATCAACCCCTTCCTGTGCGTTATGTCAAGTGGTTGTTAGCATTTCTTCAAGGAGATATGGGCTATTCTTTCACCAGTCGCAGCCCAGTTTTTACCCTAATTTGGCAGCGTTTACCCACAACTCTCTGGATTGTCGGTAGTGCCTATATTTTCGGGGTTTTGATCGCTTTTCCCTTGGGCATAATTTCAGCAGTCAAGCGCTATTCTTGGTTAGACAAAATTATCTCTACTTTTTCGATGCTTGGCTTTTCGTTACCCACCTTTGTGACGGGATTGTTATTAATTATTATCTTTAGTGTCCAGTTAAATTGGCTACCATCTTTTTATAACAGTACCCTAAAAATCAGTGATTTTAATAGTTTGATGGAGCAGGTTAAACAGTCAATTATGCCCGTAACCGTATTAAGCTTATATCAAGGGGCGATGTTGATGCGTTTCGTGCGTTCTTCCGTAACTGAAGAAATTCACCAAGAGTACGTTAAAACTGCCTTAGCGAAGGGATTAACTAATTTTTCTGTCCTCACTAAGCATATAGTTCGTAACGCTTTAATCCCCGTTGTCACCCTGATTGCTCTCGATATTCCCTCAATTTTTACCGGTGCTTTAGTCACAGAACAAGTGTTTCGTGTGCCGGGTATCGGTGCTTTATTAATCGATTCTATTTCCCGCAGTGATACCCCCGTAGTGATGGCGATTACCTTTATCTATGGGATTTTAATTGTTATCTTTAACTTAATTGCCGATTTAACCTATAGTTGGCTCGATCCGCGAGTCAGATATTAACTATGAACATCACGAAATCCTTACACACGGCGATTTTAGTCACGGAGCTAGAAAAAGCCATTAACTTTTACGAAAATGTTCTAGGATTGACTAGAATTGATCGCCCTTTTCAATACGATGGGGTTTGGTATCAAGTGGGAGATTATCAAATTCATTTAATTGTCGATAGCAATTACCAAAACTACCGTCCCAATCCCGAAAAGTGGGGACGTAATCCTCATATGGCCTTCGCTATTGATGACGTGACAGCCATGGGTAACTATCTAAAAAGTCAAGGTTATACAATTCAAATGAGTGCCTCGGGTAGAAAGGCATTATTTGTCAGTGATCCCGATGGTAATATCCTAGAAATGAGCCAAATTTAGCCTGAAAAATTCCCTGATATGTTAGACCAATTACAGACTCAACTCTATCACCTTGAACAATACGCCGATCGCTTAGTCACCTCCCAACTAACGCACCTTAGTTTTGTCAGTCTTGCCGTGATTTTTCTAGCGGGTTTACTCACCAGTCTTACCCCCTGTATGCTGTCGATGTTGCCGATTACCGTCGCTTATATCGGGGGTTACGAAAATAAAGGTCGTTTAGCGGCTTTTTGGCAGTCCACATGGTTTTCCCTAGGATTAGCCACCACCTTAGCGGGATTGGGACTAATTGCCGCTACTCTAGGAAAAGTCTATGGACAGGTGGGGATCGGTTTACCAATTATCGTCAGTGCGATCGCTATTTTGATGGGGTTAAACCTCTTGGAATTATTACCCCTGCGCTTCCCCTCCCTTGGTGCTACCGATTGGATTACCGGCGATTTTCCCCCGATTTTGCGGTCCTATCTTCTCGGTTTAACATTTGGTTTAATCGCTTCTCCTTGTAGTACACCAGTTCTGGCAACGTTATTGGCATGGGTGGCAAATACGGGAGATTTAAGCTTAGGAGGGGGATTATTGTTATCCTACACTGCTGGCTATGTTTTACCCCTAATTATCGTCGGTTCTTTTACTGCCTCGCTGAAAAGCTTTCTTTCCCTGCGTCAATGGTCCGGGTGGATTAATCCTGTCAGTGGGGTTTTATTAATCGGTTTTGGAGTTTTTTCTTTATTATCCCGTCTGCTGTGATGGTGGAGAGTTATGATAGATAATTGGCTAGAATTGCAAAACTTTTAACTATGACTATATCGGAAACTTCCTCAAATTTAAAGAATACACCGCTCCGATGGGGACGTAAATTTATCCAGACTATTGCCGATCTGCGATTGGCAATTATTCTTTTACTTTTAATCGCTATTTTTAGCATTTCTGGGACGGTAATCGAACAGGGACAATCCCTATCTTTTTACCAAGCTAATTATCCTGAGAAACCCGCTTTATTTGGCTTTCTGACTTGGAAAGTTTTATTACTATTGGGATTAAATCATGTTTATAGCACTTGGTGGTATCTATCATTATTAATTCTCTTCGGTTCCAGTTTAACCGCTTGCACCTTCCGACGACAATTACCCGCTTTAAAGGCAGCCAGAAACTGGCAATTTTATCAACAATCTCGCCAATTTCAAAAACTAGCTTTAAGTGCTGAATTAGAAACTGGTTCCCTAGAATCTCTCACCCCCCTATTAGAAAAAAAAGGCTACAAAGTTTTTCTAGAACATAACAGTCTCTATGCGCGTAAAGGTCTGATCGGTAAAATCGGTCCGATTATCGTTCATGCAGCCATGTTAATTATTTTAGTAGGAGCGATCTGGGGAGCATTAACGGGGTTTTTTGCTCAAGAAATGGTAGCTAGTGGCGATAGTTTTCAGGTTAAAAATATTATTGAAGCTGGACCCTTATCTAAAAATTCTCTCCCTAAGGATTGGGGGATTAAAGTTAATCGTTTTTGGATTGATTATAGTCCTAAAGGTGACGTAGAACAATTTTATTCTGATTTGTCGGTGATCGATAATCAAGGACAGGAGATCGATCGCAAAACTATTCAAGTTAACCAACCTTTGCACCATAAAGGGGTGACTTTTTATCAAACCAGTTGGGGAATTGCTGGGGTAAAAGTACAGGTGAATAATAGTCCGATTCTACAGCTACCGATGGCTAGTTTAGACACCAAAGGTAATGGACAAATCTGGGGAACTTGGATTCCGACTAAAACCGATCTTAGTGAGGGAGTTTCTCTTTTAACCAGAGATTTACAAGGTACGGTAATTGTCTATGATGCTAAGGGAGATTTAACCTCTGCTGTACGAGAAGGAATGACGATTCCCATCAATGGAGTTAATCTAAAAATAGTCGAATTAGTGGGCAGTACAGGGTTACAAATTAAGGCAGATCCGGGAGTACCTATCGTCTATTTAGGTTTTGCTTTATTGATGGTGGGAGTGGTAATGAGTTACTTTTCCCATTCCCAAATTTGGGCTTTACAATCGGGCGATCGCTTTTATATTGGTGGTAAAACTAATCGCGCTCAAGTCAGTTTTGAACGGGAAATAATTGATACTATCGAAATGTTAAAGTTAAAGTAGAATCGACGTTAATTTGCTGTCGTTTCCCGATCAAAAATTCTGTTTATCTATCTTTTGCCTCTTGCCTACCCTAACCAAGAACTTAATTTTGTTCAATCACTTATATGCCAGAATTGCCAGAAGTAGAAACGGTGCGTCGCGGGTTAAATCAAGTTACCCAGGGCAAAAAAATTATCGGTGGGGAAGTATTATTACAACGTACCCTAGCCTACCCTAATTGCGAGGCAACTTTTCTGCAAGGAATTGCTCAGACCACGATTAGCAATTGGCAGCGCCGAGGCAAATATCTCCTCGCTAATTTAGATAATGGTAGCAGTATCGGGGTTCATCTGCGTATGACCGGACAATTGCTCTGGGTAAAAGATACCACTCCCCTCCCGATTCATACCCGCTTACGCTTCTTTTTTGCCAATCAGCAAGAATTGCGCTTTGTCGATACCCGCACTTTCGGGAAAATTTGGTGGATTGCTGCCGATAAAACTCCAGAAAGCGTGATTACTGGTCTGAAAAAACTGGGACTGGAACCCTTTGATCGCAATTTTACCCCCGATTACCTCTATCGTCACTGTCAAAAAAGTCGTCGTCCGATTAAAACTTTTCTCCTCGATCAAAATGTAGTCGCGGGAATTGGTAATATCTACGCGGATGAAGTTCTTTTTAAAAGTGGTATCCATCCCCAAACTGCCGCCAATTTCTTGAAAATTGAGCAAATAGACTTATTGACAAAAAACATTGTTTCTGTATTGGAAACAGCGATCGCTGAAGGCGGCACCAGTTTTAGCGATTTTCTCCACGTTACGGGAGTTAATGGCAATTATGGCTCGATGGCCTGGGTTTATGGTCGTAATGGAGAAAATTGTCGTCTTTGCGGTGCAACTATTGCCAGAATTAAATTAAGTGGACGCTCCTCTCATTTTTGTCCCCAATGTCAAGTCTCAAGGGAATAGGGAGTGGGAATTATGAATTATGAATTATGAAGTGGGAAAGTGGGGAAATTGAACTAAAACCCCAAAACCCCAAAACCTGTCTCCTCGATCCTGCTGTAAGCTGATAGCTAGATGGTCAGGTTACGGAAATCGATGCAAAGTTCACTGAAAAGGATTATCATCGGTGCGAGTTTTTTTCTCGCTACGGTAGTCGGGGCAACTATCGGTTATATGGCCTACGGTTGGAGTTTTCTAGATGCCGTTTATATGGTGATTATCACCATATTTGGGGTGGGTTTCGGGGAAGTTAAACCGATTAACACTCCCAGTCTGAGAGCTTTTACCATGTTAGTTATCGTCTGTGGGACCACCTCGGCCGTTTATGTGGTGGGAGGGTTTTTTCAGATGCTCACCGAGGGAGAAATTAACAAAGCTTTTAGCGATCGCCGGATGAATAAAGAGATGGAATCCTTAGAAAATCACGTCATAGTCTGCGGTTTTGGGCGCATAGGACGTATCCTAACGACTAAATTGGCAAAAACCGCCCAATCCTTCATTATCGTCGATAATAACCCCGATCGCATTCGATTAGCTCAGGAAAAAGGTTACATAACTCTTAATGGTAACGCCACCGATGAAAGTATTCTCCAGAAAGCCGGTATCGACAAAGCGCGAGTTTTAGCGACGGTGTTGCCCGATGATGCCTTAAATGTCTTCATCACTTTAACCGCAAGAGAACTCAGTCCGCAACTATACATCATCGCCAGGGGAGAATATCCCAGCACCGAGAAAAAATTAAAACTAGCTGGAGCCGATCAAGTGGTCTTACCTGCTACCATTGGAGCAGAGAGAATGGCCCATTTAATCACCCATCCGGCTGCGATTGATTTTTTACAGGAAGATGAAGGTAGGCGCAATCTTAACGAATTATTGGCCGATATCGACCTGCAATTTGAAGAATACTCGATTTTAAGCGATTCGCCTTTTTTGGCACAACCCATCAGTCAGATGGAAGTGCGAGGACAGGGTGCTTTTATTATCGTCGCTATCCGTCAATTTGATGGTCGTGTCATCACCCACCCCGACCATTCCACCATCCTACAGCAAGGCGATACGGTCATTTTATTAGGTCATCGGGGCGATGTTCCCAATTTTGCCCGTCGTTATGCTCTGCGTCGAGAAATGCGCTATCGGGGGTCTTCTTGGTAGGATATTTACCCAGAAAAAAGTTTAGCTCTCTAATTCCTTGTGTAATAAGTTTAACTTATGTAGGAGCGATCAATCTTTGTGTCCTCTGTGTCTCTGTGGTTCGTTCCACTCACTGGCCCAAGACTGTATCTTAGAATACATTTTACCCACCAAACCGGGGAGAGCCAACTGCTGATAGTTATCAGTTTTTTGTAGAATAGGGAGATTGAGAAAACGAACATCTGCCCCTATGACAAGATTCCCTTTGACTGGTCGCTATTCTGGTTTATGCGTCTTGCTCACTTTATTCTGGTTAAGCGGTCAATCTTTACCGGTGCGAGCAGAAAAAATCTATAATCCCGTCCCCCTCATCCTCAACAAAGAAATTAACGATACTCTTACCGACAAAGATATTCCCACGGGTGAGGGTGGGTTTGCTAGGGATTATACCGTAGATTTGGACAAGGATGATCAGGTGGCCATCGATCTCAAATCGGAAAACTTTGATGGAGTTTTAATTCTCCTGGCCGACGATGGTTCCACTGTAGCGGAAAATGATGATGGTCCCGATGGTGGCACGAATGCTCTCCTGTTTGCGCGTATTACCGAGTCGGGTAAATATATTATTCGGGTGAGAGCTTTCGGAGAAACCGGTGGGGGAAAATTTACCCTGAAATTAACCCGTTTACGGGCTGTGGAGGGCAAAAATTAGCTAATTGTTGTCAAAAAAACCAAGAATAGAGCCTCTGTCCACTCTACCACCGCACCGTAGGTATCACCAGTGTGACCGCGAAGACGACGATATAACCAGTAACCAGTAAGCAGAGCGAGGGCGATTCCGGCACTAATGGCGATTATTCCCCACCTTAGACCGCCAAATAGGGCGATTAACCCCCAAATTACTCCCCCACAGTCCCAGGGCAGACAAAAAGCCACTTTATGAAAGGCTCCCTTGCCGGTGGGTTTGAGGTAGGGATAAAGAGCTATCGCCATTACTTGCCCCCAACGTCCCCAAATTGGTGCTAGAATTAGAGCTAAAGCTCGATTATCGCTTAAATCAGTCAAAGCGGCGATTTTGAGCAGCAAAACCATGGTCACGGCCATGACGCCAAAGGCCCCGGTAACACTATCGGCCATGACCACTAAACGACGCTGGGGGTCGGTGACAGCTAAACCATCGGCCGTGTCACTAACTCCATCAAGGTGTAGTCCTCCCGTTAGATAAACCCAAACCCCCACAAGGACAACTGCACGAGTCAGGGGGGGCATTCCCAGACTAGCTAGAGTTAGATCGAGCAAAACCAGAATTAAACCCAAAAATAAGCCAACTAGGGGAATCCATCGGGCAATTCTGCCAAAATCAGGCCAGGCAATCGGAACCGGGATAATCGTGTAAAAAGCGATCGCGCCTAAAAATGAGCGAATTTCTTGACAAATGAAGTTAAATATGGTAGTTAATCTCCCCCAATAATTCAATCCAGATACTGCATCCTTTCTCCTCAAGATGAAGAGTAACCTAATTTTGTATTGACGACCGACTCCCCAAAACGAAAACCTCGTACCTCACTATTAAAGTAACTGCTGTCAACACCAATCAGTCAATCATCAAGGGGACTTCTCACACCTTTGCCACCTTTGCCCAAAACGTGGGTATAAATCATCGTCGTCCTCACGTCCTTATGGCCAAGCAATTCCTGCACCCTGCGAATGTCATAGCCATTTTGCAGGAGATGGGTAGCAAAACTATGGCGAAAGGTATGGCAACTGACTCGCTTAGGCACGCCAGATTGCTGAACCGCTTGCTTGAGAGCTTTTTGGATGGTGCTTTCGTGGAGATGATGGCGACGGGTTTCCCCTGAACGGGGGTCTTGGGATAGAGTATAGGAGGGGAAAATATACTGCCAAATCCATTCACGGTCAGCCGTTGGATATTTTTGAGCGAGGGCAGAGGGCAAATAAACAGAACCGTAACCTCTTTCCAAGTCTTGTCCATGTAGGCGTTGTACAATTTGGAGATGTTCTTTGAGAGGGGCTTGAATGCGTTGGGGTAGGGGCGTTATGCGGTCTTCTTTGCCTTTGATATCGCAGATAATCAGTTGATTTTGGGCAAAATCCACATCCTTGACTCGCAAATTGAGGGCTTCAGCCAATCTCAACCCGCTACCATAAAGGAGTTGAACGATAAGATGCTCTACACCACTGAGATGCTTGATGACGTTTTGCACTTCTTCCTTGGTGAGGACGGTGGGCAGACGTTTGGAGCGTTTTGCCCGTAAATATTCACCAATATTTCCCAATTCAATTTTCAGAACTTCTCGATAAAGAAAAAGGATGGCGTTGAGGGCTTGGTTTTGGGTGGCAGCAGCAACATTTTTTTCAACGGCAAGATGGCTCAAAAAGGATTTGATCTCTTCTTCCCCCATTTCACGGGGATGTTTTTCCTGATGGAAGAGCAGATAACGCTTAATCCAGTCCAGATATATTTGTTCGGTGCGGTAGGAGTAGTGTTTAAGGCGAATGGTTTCACGCACTACGTCTAGGAGTTTGCGAGTTGGAGGGGGGTTCATAAAAGAGTACACTAATCGGCATAACACGCTTATTCTAATATTATACAGAAAACTTCTTAAGATCACTCTATTTAAGAGTAATATACAGAAAAATTCTTAAAAAAGTGTGTATTTGGTGTTATACACGGAACATTTCCGTATAGTATCTCATTATGCTACTCGTTCTTCCCGCTCAAATACAGTTTAAAGGTCGCTCATAATACTCAAGTCCAAGCTATTGCAGGATGATTGAGCAAAAGGGAGTCCCAAGATTAATTGTGTAAATTACTGAGTATTGAAAAGCACCCTCTAAGGGTACTATCAAAGGTGGAGTGAATATCACAGACCCAAATAGATTACTCAAATCAGTGAGATTAACTTTATGGCAAACAACGGCGATACTAAGCGGCAATTCAAAGTCGGCGAAGAAGAGATTGTTGGCGTAGGAAATTTCCACAAGACCTTGCCTCACAACGACTATGGCGAAGTTTGTCCGAATGCATTCAATATTTTGGTCGCTGCGACAGAAGGAACGGCGGCATTTGCCTCTGTTTCAAAAGGTTCAGGTGAGAAGACTGCCCCTTTCGTAAATCCGCAAGCAGGGTTGGCTCATGACCGCCTAACCCGTCACCCTGCGAGCTTTGATATGCCGCCTGCTCCCACTGTTCTGTCTGACACTACGGCTGCCGAAATGACAGAACTTTACTGGATGGCCCTTTTGAGAGATATTTCTTTTGACAAATTTGCAGCTAACACGTCTGTAGCTAAAGCCGCCGCCGAGATTGAGGGTAAGTTCAAGATGGCGGTACAAGATATTGGAGATGCAGGACATTTGAAGACCGGGATTGATGTTCCAGGTGCAGCGGGAACCCTCGATCGAATTACGCCGGAAAATGTCTTTCGTCTTGGATTACCCGGAGAGGAGTTTGGCCCATTGGTCAGCCAATTTTTCATTCGAGACGTTAATTTTGGCACACAAACCATCAATCAAAAACAGCTTCCATACCGGAAGGACAGGAACTATCTAACGAAATTTGACAGTTGGCTGAACGCACAAAACAGCGGCAACGGTGATGATGGTATGCCTTATCCACAAGGCAATGAAGCTGATCCAGGATACTACGAAGGCCCAAATAACGTTCGATATATCTCTACCATGCGCGATCTTGCTCGCTTCGTGCATAAGGATGCGCTTCACCAAGCTTACTTCAATGCAGCTTTGCTCTTGCTCTCAGGAAAGGCAAAGTGGACACCTGGAAATCCCTATGGCGATGGGGGGCGATTGGCAGACCGTGAAGCCGGTTTTGGTACACTCGGTGGCCCACACATCTTAGCCCTGGTGTCAGAGGTTGCCACTCGCGCCCTGAAGATTGTTTGGAATCAAAAATGGCAGGTTCACCTGCGACTGCGCCCCGAAGCTTATGGTGGTCTGGTTCATGTCCAGAACATCGGGGTGGGCGGCACAATGCGCGACTATGGTTTGCCTGAATGGGTATCGCAAACCGAGGCAGCGGAAGCCGTGAAAGCAATGAATAAAGTGATGAATAAGCAGTGTGGCGAAGAAAGTGGCGAAGAAACCTTACTTCTCCCAATGGCTTTCACTTCGGGAAGCCCCGTGCATCCTGCTTATGGGGCAGGTCATGCTACTGTTGCTGGAGCCTGTGTCACAGTACTTAAAGCTTACTTCAAAACTTTTGATTGTGACTCAAATGGTAATGTATGGCCGCTACCGATTGACACTCTAATGGAAAAATCGGCTCCCTATGCCGAAGCTGAATCTTTCAAAACTTACATCACCGGTGTGGACAAAAATGGCGTTGGGTTCCGTAACTGTATCGACGCTACGGGAATTACTATTGAAGGTGAATTGAACAAACTTGCCATGAACGTAGCAATGGGAAGAAGCATGGGCGGCGTACACTGGCGTACTGACAACACCCGCAGCCTGATATTAGGTGAAGCAATCGCAGCACAGATTCTTGCGGATATTACAGTAGATTTGGCAGAACGCCCCAAATTTGAGTTTCGCACCTTCAGCCGCAAGGCAGATGGTCAACCTAAGATCGTAGAAATTCAGCAAGGCAGGATAAAAGTCGATGGAACCCTTGTAGATTCCAACAGCAATGTCTTGTGATGTTCTGTGAGGATAGTGCGCTAGTAGTAGTGCTTGAGGCAGATGGTTTCACGCACTACGTCTAGGAGTTTCCGGAGTGGCGCAGAGTTCATTTAAAGGTACGTTAATCGGCATAACACGCTTTTTAGAATGATATACGGAAAACTTCTGCTGATCGCTCCATTTGAGCGTAATATACGGAAATATTCTTTAAAAAGTGTATATTTAGCGTAATATAAGGAAGTGCGATCACCGATCTTGTAGGGTGCGTTAATGAAATGTAACGCACCTTATATAATGTTCAAAATTCGTGCGTTACGCTAACGCTAACACAGGCTACATCATATCGATCTTGAAGATTAAGTGATTGCCAAAGCGATCGGGCATAACACGCCATTGGAGCGGACAAACTTGTGATATTTTGGTTGAGAGTGAAAAATTTGTTGCCGCTCAATTAAGCCGTTAGACCGCTAAATTAAGTCATGGAGATTAAGCAATGGTCGCCGAAGGAGATCCAACGATTTCAAAGCAAAGACAGAACTTGTTACAGTCCTTGATTTTTCTCGATCTAACCGAGGAAGCGATCGCTCTAGCACAAGAATTCTTACAACAAGGCAACTTACCCCCAAAGCCTCTAATGATGCCTTACACATGGCACTAGCGACGGTTTATGGTTTGGACTACCTGCTAACATGGAATTGTAAGCACATGGCAAACGCCCAAATCCAAAGAAAACTATCACAAATTAGCCTTGAGCTTGGATATAAGCTGCCAGCAATTCTCATTTTGAAATGATTTTGCGTTGTTTCAGCGATCTAGAGATTCGTTAAAGAATTTTAACCCCTCTAGGTGCAAGAGTTCTAATGTCATGAAACCTTAAAATGAGAATTGCTGGCGAATGAGGCAATGGGTATTACTGCGGAACAAAGCTCTGATGTGCCAATTCACTTGGTGCTATTTGAGTCCACAATTCGTGAGAAGATAAGTGAGAAAATTTTGAATATCTCCCTATGAAGATCTTAAAAACTAGCATTTCAGCATTCTTCGTTGCAGCCGCAATTGTATCGGGTGCTCTATTTGTTGTCCAGCCATCTGTTGCAGATACTAGTGACTCAAGGGTATCTCCTTCAAGCCTGAAGACATCCGTCGTCAATAAAGCGATCACCGAGAGTGAAGTCTTGGCTGCTCAAAGGGCTTGGGGAGATGCCTTGGTGGCTATTTCCACAATATATGAGACGAAGGGTATTCAAGCAGCTAAAACATTGGCTGAAAAAGTAATTGACGAAGCCTACGGTTACCAGTTCGGCGCTGTTCTTTTCAAGCCAACACTTACTGTGGCTCCACAGACGTTCCGAACCACCCGTGCAGGAGCTTTGGCATACTTTGTAGGAGATGATCCTGCCTTTCCAATGGATAAAGGTTTTGCGTTGAATGGCTGGCGAAAAGTAGAAATAAAGAATGCAGCGATCTTCATTTCTGGTAATACAGCTACTACAATGGGCAATGTGATTATCACCGATAAAGATGGCAAGATCACGACAGTAGATAAGACTTGGCAGTTCATTAAGGATGATAACGGTAAGCTGCGTATCATTCTGCACCACTCTTCACTGCCTTATACAGGAAAATAAGTTGGATGATGCCGCTTTAAAAAGCCTCCCAACAAGCGCTTGCACCGGAACGGATGTATACGCTATCGGCTAGGATAACAGTATTATAACCGTCCGGTGAAGCTTGTCGTTAGACGTTCCTCGAATTTACGTTTGTGTGGTTGAAACATTCACCGTTTCCCAAAACATTGGATGCACAGAGATTAGGTTTACTGAGATAGTTGCCAGAAGCGATCGTCCCGGTGAGTTTAGTTTCAGAATCGTAAATTAAGTTGACAAAATTTATTTGTTTGAGACGATCGTCCCACGAGATTGTTGAGGTTTAAAAACGATCGCTTGGCAACCAAGGTTGAGTTTACTTAACTTTTGGCTCGTCACTTTCTAACACCTCAGTACAGCGGACGTGTAGACTTATACATCGGTCTTTTCCGAAGATTAATCCACGCCGCTGACTTATACCGTTATACGGAAAACTTCTTGCGATCACTCCATTTGAAAGTAATATACGGAAAGATTCTTTTAAAAGTGCGTATTTAGCGTAATATAAGGAAAGTTTCCGTATATTATATAGTTGGGACAGAAAACGAAGAACAAACTATGAGACCAGATAAACTTAATTTTGGATGTGGAACCCGCTTTTCCGGCAATTGGGTGAACATTGATTTTCACAGTTCCGACAAACGTGTTCAGAGGGTTAACCTGCTCTTAGGCTTTCCGTTTTCGGATGCATCCTTTGGAGCTGTATAGCACCTATTTGGTATCTCTCTTGTGATGCTTCACGGGTAAGAATTACAGGTATTTTGGCTAATTCGCTCTAATCCATACTGGGTAAGGATTTTGGGAAAGATACCAAATGGACTCTATACTGAGGTGGATACGGGTTTGGGGGTGTGCGGAGTTCAGTCTTTTGGTGTGAGCAGAGGCAAATGCCCAGGAGATTGATTTGGGAAATACTTTGACTACCAAGCTATTCCTATAATTTGGTAGCCTATATATAAAGCAATTCATAAGTTAGAGCTTTTGGTTTGAGAGGGTGTTGCAAGTTTGTATTATGAGGATTTATTTTGATATGTGCAGTTTGCAACGCCCGCTTGATACCAAGACGCAAATTCGAGTCGCTGTTGAAGCTGAAGCTATTCTCAATGTCATTGCGCTATGGGAAGCTGGACAGTTTGAATTAGTGTCTTCACAAGCCTTGATGTTTGAAGCTGAACAAATTACGCTTTCTCCAAGAAAATCGTATGTTTTAGAGGTGTTATCGAAGGCAAACTTATTTCTTCAACCAAATAAGCAAATCGAAGAACGAGCGCAAGTGTTTATTAATTCAGGTATCAAACCACTTGATGCATTGCATTTGGCTTTTTCAGTTGAGGCAGAAGCAGATTATTTCTGCACATGCGATGACAGATTTTTGAGACGGGCTAAAGAAGTTAATACTTTGCAGACCAAGTTGTTTCTCCTCTTGAATTGATTACGGAGCTATCGCAATGAGCAGTGAAACGAAGTCCCTGAACGAAATTACGCAGCAAGCAATCCAAGTGCTATCTAAAGAAATTGGCATTGCAAGTACAGTACGTTTTCTAAATCAGTTTTCAACTGGGTATGGCAACTATACAGAAGAACGCAAAAGTCTATTCAAAGACTTAACATTAGATGAGATTTTGAAGCGTATGCAAAACACCTAACAATTCAAATGCAGCGGACGGTCGGGAGATCTTGGTGCTGAGTTCGAGGTTATCTACCGCCGCTGATTTGAGCCGTTAGACAGCAAAAATACCCAGGAAATGTAGCATGAATTTACAACACTTGAAGTGGACAAAAAACATTAAACCCAAGGAGGATGAACCTTGGGCATATGAAAAATTTGGAGTGGGTAGTCTCTTTAAGCTGGCTTGGAGAGATGGGGAAGCAAATGCCAGCAAACCTCAACGGGAAGATCTAATTTTATTGAGGCAGAAGGGTTTCGTAACTCATCTAGTTAAAGTTCTTGATTACAAGCCAGAACGTGAAACTGGTCAAGGCGAATTTGATATTTATCGAATCGTAGAAGTGCTTTGGGTCATTGCCTGGAATAATCCGCCTGCCTCGGCAAAAGCGGATGAAGTTTTCGGATATTCAGAAGTTCTCAATTATCAGGGTGGAAATGTGATGGAGTTAGAAAGCATTATTCTCAAGCACTGGGAAAGCAAAGGTGGGCTTGAAGCCTTTCGGAACCATGTGGTGAGTCAACTGAATCTAGCGTGAATGCTGTTGACCGACACTAGCAATAATCTGTCCAATATCTTTAGGAGTTGCACCTGCTGCCAACATTGCTCGAATCAATAATTCGATTGAGACTGAAGCATCACCATTTTCAGCCTTAGCAATCCGAGGTTGACTGGAGCCAATTTTAGAAGCGAGTTCAACTTGAGTCATCGTTCCTTGCCGACGATCCTTCAAGCTGCGGCTAAGAGCCAGCTTAATTTCAACAAAGAGGGTTTCTTCCGGTGTTAACTCTAAAAAGTCTGAGACTGTCCCAATTTTCCAACCTTTAGATTCCAAACGTTCTTTCTTAGCTTGTTCCATCGCCTTACTCCTGTTGGTCAGTATCGTATTTGCTCAAACGCTTTTTGCAAATCTCAATTCCGTTTTTGGGTGTTGATTTCGTCGTTTTGTTAAAAACCTCGACAATCAAGATTGAATCGTCATCAATCCGATAAATGATCCTCCAATTTTTATCCGTATCTCGAATACGTAACTCGTGACAGTGAGTCCCTATACTTGGCATGGGACGCGAATGTGGTAGTCCAAGTGCTTCGTCTTCCTGTAGTTGCCTGAGCAGAAAACCTGCTTCTATCCCCGCTTCTTGACTGAAAGGCGGAGTCTTAACTTCACCGTGCAGCCAAGCTAAAGGTTTGCTTTGATCTCCCACAATGTATTTATATCATATCTGGTATAGCAATGAGCCTTTGTTGTCGGTAATGATTTGTTAGTAGTGGCGTAGCTCTCTTGCTTACCTGGTATGAATGGAATCGTAAAACCGCTCTCCTCCTTCGGCCTCCTCTCGTTCGGCGTAGGGACAGATAATGGCCATTCGGTTGGCTCGGGCAATTTGGGCAACTCTCGCCATTGAAGGGCCACCAACGGGTTCGGCCAACTCTTCCACTTGCTGCCGGTCGAGCGCATAGCCGCTCAGGTACAATTCGGGAAGGGCGAGTAACTGAACATCGAACCTACTGGCTTTGGGAGCCACCTCTTCTAGTTTTTCGAGATTGCTCTCAATCGCTTTGGGAGTTCCTAGTAGGCGTTCTCCTTGATAGAGTGCCAACCGAATCCCCTCTCCCCAAGCGGGAACCTGTTCTTTAATTCGGGTTAGATAAATCATAATTCTTATTGACCCTGCTCTTCAAGGTCTAGGCTGAATAATTTTAGCCGTTAGCGTCCCTACCCGACAATGCTCCCTCAGAACAACAATCACCTCCTCAAGGAGATTTTGTCTTGCGGGCGGAAGATGGCTATAAGGCCATAAAACCAAAAAAGCCTCAAATACAAGGCCAGAGGGGATTGTATTTGAGGAATTTGATGTTTGAAGGGAAGTTAAGTCACTAACTGAACCATCTAGCCAATTTATATCTAAATTAGGCTGGTTTATTGATTACAGCCATGGACTGACGAGCAAAACTAAAATAACCATCCCAGAATTGTTTCTGACTATCGAGGGCAACTTTGGTGGCGGTTTCTTGGGCGGTTAGGTAGGATTTCACCCATTCTTGTTGATATTCGAGGGATTTAACCAAAGTTTCCGGAAACTCAAACACTGGTGTAGTCGTGGGAACACCATTACCCCAAGCGGACAGAAGTAGTTTCTGCCATTCGGCTAGGTATTTTTGGTATTCTTCAAGATAATTGGTGTTCATAGAAGTCAAACCGCTAACTAGCCCATCTGGAAGGAGATGGTGAGAAAGTGGGGCGGTGTTGCCACCTTCTCGAAAGCAAAAATCGCGCCGAGATAAAATATAATATTCTATCCCTTCCTTGATTATAACCTGAGTTTGCGATCAGCCAAAATCTTCATGCGATCGCCTTCAGCCCTGCCTATTTTTTTGGTGACTGGGAACTAACGCTAAAATAGTCCTACTCTAGCCATTTTCTCCCAACTATGATCGATCGCCCTATTCATGTAATTGGTGGAGGATTAGCGGGGACTGAGTCGGCGTGGCAGATAGCCCAAGCAGGTATTCCCGTGATCCTGCACGAAATGCGCCCAATTCGTTCTAGTCCCGCCCACCATAGCCAATTTTTAGCTGAATTAGTCTGTAGTAACTCCTTTGGTGCCATGGCGGTGGATCGCGCTACTGGGTTACTCCATGAAGAATTACGACGCTTAAATTCTCTAGTTATTGCCCAGGCCGATCAGCACAGTGTCCCCGCAGGAGGGGCTTTAGCGGTCGATCGAGGGGTCTTTAGTCGAAATTTGACGGAAATTTTGGCCAACCACCCTCTAGTCACCTTAAAACGTCAGGAGATCACTGAAATTCCCCGGGATGGTATCGTCGTTTTAACCACTGGACCGTTAACCAGTGCTGCTTTAGCCGCAGATCTGCAAAATTTCACCGGCCTGGACTATCTGAGTTTTTTTGATGCCGCTAGTCCGATTATTCTAGGGGAATCGATCGATCAATCGATCGCTTTTCTGGCCTCTCGTTACGATAAAGGTGAGGCTGCCTATCTCAATTGTCCCATGGATCGGGAACAATACCTGCATTTCTGGCAAGAGTTAAAACAGGCAGAACAGGCAGAATTAAAGGATTTTGAGCGAGAAAATGCCAAATTTTTCGAGGCTTGCCTACCAATCGAAGAATTAGCTAGTCGGGGAGAGGATACCATGCGTTTTGGTCCCCTGAAACCGGTGGGATTAGCGGATCCTAGATATCCGGATCAACGTCCCTACGCAGTTATACAGTTGCGAATGGAAGACAAAGCGGGGCAATTGTGGAATATGGTGGGATTTCAAACTAATTTGAAATGGGGTGAACAAACACGAGTTTTCCGTCTAATTCCGGGGTTAGAAAAGGCCGAATTCGTCCGTATGGGGGTGATGCACAAAAACACCTTTATCAATTCCCCCCAGTTATTATCATCCAGTCTCCAGTTTAAATCGCGATCGACGCTATTAGCGGCAGGACAGTTAATCGGGACGGAAGGCTATACGGCCGCGGCTGCTGGGGGATGGTTAGCGGGAACTAATGCCGCTCGTTTAGCTTTAGGATTAGAAACGTTGACATTGCCGACCACAACGATGATGGGGTCATTATTTGAGTTTATCAGCAGTGCCGAACCGAAACATTTTCAACCGATGCCGCCAAATTTTGGCATTTTGCCGAATTTTACCAGAAAAATCCGCAATAAACGGGAACGTTACGGTCAATATGCCGATCGCTCTTTGCAGGATTTAGAAGCATGGATGAATCAGCTAAAAACTCCCTGTCTCGTCTAACTGTCAATCCCCAAAAGAATCGCCCATAATAGAGAAGGAACCTATTTCTTTCTCTATCGCTATGCCAAACCCCGATTTTTTCCCTCCCCAATCCTACAGTCAAGAGGATGTGCAGGAAATTCTCTATTTGGCTATCTCCCGTCAAGGGGATAAGGGAGAAATTACCCGTCAACAGTTGTTAGAAATTGCCGACGATTTAGCTATTGAAGTTAAAGACTTAGAAGCGGCGGAAAAGGACTGGCAAGAGTCAAAAATGGTCAGTTATAAGCGGCAAGAATTTGATCGCTTTCGTCGGGAAGAGCTAAAACATAAAACCGTTCGCTATCTGATTATTAATAGTTTTTTTCTTGCCATTAATTTAATTAGTGCGGGAACAATTTCTTGGGCAATTTATATCTTTTTGCTGATGGGTTTACCTCTTTCTCTCTCGGCTTGGAAAACTTTTCAAAATCAAGGAATTGCCTACGAAGAAGCATTTAAACGCTGGAAAATTAAGGAGGAAATGAAAGAGTCTTTTAGCAATCTTTGGACACAAATTAAAAAGTTTTTACAGTTTTAATACTGTTGAAAAAGAAAGATTTTTAAGGAAAAAACTCTTTGCTAAAATTGGGCGTTACTTGCGATTTTTTCCCTCAATCCAAGCTTTTGGGGGGTTTTACCCCCCAAACCCCCCGTTGGGGGCGTGGCGCGGTCACTGAGCGTGTTGAAGTGCCGCCCCCAAACCCCAGAGCGCATTAGTTTTTCGGTGGGATGCTTACACGCGATTGTTCATATATTTGTCCCAGTTTAAGGGTCACTGATAATTGTTGATTGTCGGTGTTTCTGCAAATGTGAAATGCAGCCTTTTTGTGAACCACAGAGACACAAAGGATACAAAGTTGAGCTTTCCACGACTACTTACTGTCATCAAAAATATCTAACTGCTGCAGAGACGGGGAATTATCCGACTTAACCGGTTTAATTTTCTTAATTCCCTGACGCAAACCGATCGCAATTTTACTATGTTTTTCGATTTGACCCATCACCTGCATGGCACGATCGATCACAGAAGCTGGTAAACCGGCTAATCTCCCCGCTTCGATACCATAGGATTTATCCGCGCCTCCCGGTCGTACTTGGTGCAAAAATACTATCTCATGGGGTAATTCCTTGACTGTTACCTGATAATTAGCCACATTCTCTAAAATTGAGGATAATTCGTTCATTTCGTGGTAGTGAGTGGCAAAAATCGTCCGCGATTGCAGTACCGTGGCTAAATACTCCGCCACAGACCAAGCTATGGATAAACCGTCAAAAGTGGCTGTTCCCCGGCCAATTTCGTCTAGTAATACTAATGATCTGTCTGTGGCGTGATTGAGAATATTGGCAGTTTCGTTCATTTCCACCATAAAGGTGGATTGGCCAGTGGCGAGGTCATCCACAGCCCCCACCCGGGTGAAAATGCGATCGCAGATGGAGATTTTGGCTGACTTTGCTGGGACAAAACTGCCGGTTTGGGCTAACAATTGAATTAATCCCACCTGTCGCAGATAACAACTTTTGCCACTAGCATTGGGACCGGTGAGAATAATCAAGTCGGGGTATTCTAAACCCTCCTGATTGCCCAAATTAATCGAATTCGGCACAAAAAAGCCAGCCCCAAGGGATTGTTCCACCACGGGATGACGACCATCCTTAATATCGATAAGACGACCATCGGCGATTTCTGGGCGACAATATCCCTGATAAACGGCGATTTCTGCCAATCCGGCCAACACATCCAAAGCGGCGACTTTTGTGGCCACTTCCCGGATTTCTGGGGAAAATTCGGCTACTTGACGGCGTAAATCACTAAAAATCTCGTATTCTAACTTATTTAAGTCATCTACTGCCGTCAAAATTATATTTTCTTTCTCCTTTAACTCGGTGGTGATATAACGTTCCTCATTGACTAAAGTTTGCTTACGCACATAATCTTTTGGGGCGAAATCAGCTTTACTGCGGGGTAAACTGATATAATAACCGAAAGTTTTGTTGTAATTAACCTTAAGATTACTGATACCCGTTCTTTCTTTCTCTGTCGTCTCTAAATTTTTAAACCAATCGATTACTTCCTGATAGTCGCGCCGCAGGGCATCCAATTGGGCATCAATTCCCTCGCGAATCACCCCCCCTTCCTTCAGATGCAGCGGAGGAGATTCCACCAGATGCGCTATCACCTGCTGGCCTAATTTTTCCAAATCGGCGGGAATTTGCTGTAAAGCTTTCAAATAGGGCGAATTTCCCGAAGCAACCAAAGCCGCTAAATCGGATAATTTGACTAAAGATGCCGCCAGGGAAAGTAAATCGCGGGCATTAGCTGTTCCTGCACCAACACGACCGCTTAAACGTTCTATGTCGTAGATTTCCCTTAGTTTTTGCCGAATATCTTGGCGCAGGGCGGGATTATCCTTTAACTCTTGGATAGTATCCTGACGAGCGCGAATACCGCGAGAATCTAAGAGAGGTTGCAGTAACCAACGACGTAAAGCGCGACTACCCATGGCTGTGCAAGTGCGATCGATCGCCCATAATAGAGAACCATAGAAGCTACCATCGCGCACCGTTTGGGTAATTTCAAGGTTACGACGGGTTTGCCCATCTAAAATCAAAAATTCGGAGACAGAGTAGGTTTTTAAAGGTTGTAGGGGGACTTGATTGGCTTTTTGGGTATCTTCAATGTATTCTAATAGGCCCCCGGCAGCGCGAATAGCAAGGGGTAAATGTTCGCAGCCCATCCCCTCTAGGGAACGCATTTTATAGGTGATTAGGAGACGATTTTTCGCTTCTGTGAGAGTAAAGATAGTTTGGGGACGGAGAGAATAACAAAAACTATCGGGTAAACAGGGGGGGAGATGGTCGGATTTTTCCCCAGGGCGCAAAATACGGTTTAAATCGGGGGCATTGATGGGAAAAAGGATTTCCGAGGGCTGTAAACGGGTTAATTCTAGGCTTAAAGCCGTTAAATCGCTGGCTTGGGTGGTGTAGAATTCTCCGGTGGAGATGTCTGCATAGGCTAATCCCCAATTTTCTCCAGTAATCACCACTGCAGCCAGAAAATTATTCTTTTTTGCGTTTAACATTCCCTCATCGGTGAGGGTTCCGGGGGTGAGCAGCTTGGTGATAGCGCGTTCTACTAGCCGTTTTTCGGCGGCTGCTTCCGTTGAATCCTCTACTTGGTCACAAATCGCCACCGCATAGCCTTTTTCCACCAATAAACGACTATAGCGCTCTAGGGCGTGGTGGGGAACCCCGGTCATGGCGACTCTCCCAATACCTTTACCTCCTTCCTTGCTGGTGAGAACTAATTCTAATTCTCTGGAGATAATCACCGCGTCCTGAAAGAAACACTCGAAAAAATCGCCCACACGATAGAGTAAAAGGGCATTGGGATAGGTTTCCTTTACCTCCACATAATGCTGGTACATGGGGGTGAGTTTATCGCGATCGAGTCCGCGATAATCACGATGGGGGTCTTTATTGGTAGCTGGTGGTTCTAGGGGAAAATCCGAGGGGAGAGTCATGGGTGAAGGAAAGCTGGACAATTCTTTATTCAATTTACCGCTCTTGAGAACCTACGATCAAAGAATCCCAATAGCCTAAGCTGCTGGTTCGCGTTATTCAACCCAGGGATTAACATCTGAGCTATCTGGGGGGATTTGGCATCACTCCCCGTCCGAGAATTATATTTTTGTTAATAACAGTTATTTTTAAAGGGTGGGCTGTACTCTTTTAGTATAGACTTCGGCGGGATTAATTGAAGTGATTATATCTTCTAAATCGAATTTTCGCAGGGTTTTATCTTTGGTATTGACCTGATAAACCAAACGATTAGTGATATCTAATCCAGTTAACCAATTACTGAGGGGATGATAGGCTCCCGTGTCGATATCTAACCAACCGGCACCGGCGACTAATTGCCCCGGACTTACCAAGGTTCCGGCATACTGTGGAATTGATCGCGGATCCAACAAAAATGAGTGGCATCTTGTTCTTCGAGGGGTAAATGGGGATAAACCTCGGCATGAACCAGCCAAATATCGCCTAAATCGAGGTAAAGAGGCAAGGTTTTCAGCCAATCGATATGATCTTGCGGTATTTTGTGGTTATAGCTCACGAGAGTGGCATGACCGCCACTATAAAGCCAAGCTGGCAACATTTCCCCCATCATTCTTTGGCTGCCCAACACTTCTGGCAGCATCTGTTCATGATTGCCCAATAGACAACGATAGCGGTGTTGACAAACAAATTCGACTACTTCGGCGCTATTAAGACCACGATCAATTAAATCGCCCAAGAAATAAACTGGTCCCTTTTCTTCAGGCGCGATTGCTTCCATTAGCTGCAAAAGAGCATCGTATTGACCGTGAACATCACCGATGATGATTCGACGGGAGGACATGGTGGTGGAAGTTGGGTATCTGTGTTATTGTCCCTAGAGCGGGACTGACTCTAATATGCCCAGTTGAGACTGAGAAATTGACATTGATTTAGGGGATAGGGATTAGGGAAATGGGGAAATGGGGGAATTCAACTAAAACCCCAACACCCAACCGGTCTAAATGTTAAGTTAAGTATCGAAGAGCGTCCGTTTCATGACCCAGTAGTAATATAATCACTGAGTTATCAATTTTGATCCTTGAGTATGACTGCATTCACCACAACCCCCACCCTTGCTAATTTGCCAGCCAGTGACAGCCGTAGCCGCGTCAGTGAATTTATGAAATCCCTACAGGATGAAATTTGTCGGGGATTAGAAGAAGTGGATGGACAAGCAAAATTTATCGAAGATAGTTGGCAACGGCCCGAAGGTGGCGGCGGACGTTCGCGAGTTTTGCGGGAAGGGGCAATTTTTGAACAAGCAGGGGTGAATTTTTCGGAAGTTTGGGGGAAAGAATTACCTCCTAGCATTGCCAAACAACGGCCCGAGGCTGCCGGTCATCAATTTTATGCCACGGGAACCTCGATGGTTTTACATCCTCGCAATCCTTATATTCCCACGGTTCACCTCAATTATCGCTATTTTGAAGCTGGTCCAGTTTGGTGGTTTGGCGGTGGTGCCGATTTAACTCCCTACTATGGCTTTGAAGAAGATGCTAGTCATTTTCACCGCACTTTTAAACAGGTTTGCGACCAACATCATCCCGAATATTATCCAGTTTTTAAACGCTGGTGTGATGAATATTTTTATCTCAATCATCGTCAGGAAGCCAGAGGCATCGGTGGGATTTTCTTTGATTACCAAGACGGTTTAGACCCTCTCTATCGGGGTCCCCTTGCCGAAAGTGATGCCGCTATCTATTCAGAAAAATTATCTCCCCAACAACCGCGCAACTGGGAAGAAATTTTTAGTTTCATTAATGACTGTGGCCGAGCTTTTCTACCCGCTTATGTTCCCATTGTCCAGAAACGGCACTCGACGGAATACGGTGACAGAGAACGTCAGTTTCAACTCTATCGTCGCGGTCGTTATGTAGAATTTAATTTAGTTTATGATCGTGGCACAATTTTTGGGTTGCAAACTAACGGTCGTACCGAGTCGATTTTGATGTCTTTACCTCCTTTAGTCCGTTGGGAATACTGTTATCAACCTGCACCCAATACCCCAGAAGCAAAACTCTATGATGTCTTCCTAAAACCCCAAGATTGGGTTAATTGGCAAGGTTAAATCAGTTATCAGTTATCAGATTTGAGTTTTAAGTGAGCAGTATTAAATAGCAGTTTCCTACTGTCTTTTTACTGTTTACTGTTCACTGAAAATACTTCCCACACCCTTGTCAAGTAAATAAATCTAAAGATTTTGGCTAATTTTTGGACACCTCTCCATACTCGTCTGGAAACCACGGTGAAAAAGGGACAATTACTACCTAAAAATGCTTCTCTGTTAGTGGCATTGTCGGCCGGTCAGGATTCCCTCTGTTTAGGTCAATTATTGCTGGATTTGCGTTCTCGTTGGGGTTGGCAACTAGCGATCGCTCATTGTGATCACCGTTGGTCCTACGACCGAGGATTAGTGGCTCATGTGCAGAAAATCGCCGAAATTTGGCAATTACCCGTTTATATTGCCACCGCCCCCCCCATGGCGGAAACGGAAGCCAAGGCCCGACAATGGCGTTATCAAGCTTTACAAACAATCGCCCAAGAACAAGGTTTTAATTATCTTCTCACGGCACACACGAGGAGCGATCGAGCAGAAACTTTTCTTTATAATCTCATGCGCGGGGCGGGTAGTGATGGACTTTCTGCCTTAACTTGGTTGACAAGTTTAACCCCGGATATTTTCTTAGTCCGTCCCCTCTTAAATGTTACTCGCGAAGAAACTTTCGCTTTTTGTCAAAGTCGAGAACTACCGATCTGGTATGATCAAGCTAATGAAAATTTACGCTATGCTCGCAATCGCATCCGTCGGGAATTATTACCCTACCTGCAAACTAATTTAAATCCCCAAATCGAAAAACATCTCGCCCAAACTGCTGAAATTTTGGAGGCAGAAAGCGATTATTTAGATAGTATTGCCCAGGATATTTTTCGTCAGGTTATTGATCTAGATCAACAAAGACTCGATCGCTCCCCTTTACAAATTCTACCTCTAGCGATACAAAGACGAGTGATTCGTTTATTTTTAGCTCAATATTTACCCTCATCGCCTAATTTTGCTGAAGTTGAGTCAGTGGTTAATCTCATTACTGGTGTTAATCGCGATGCCACTTCCTCCTTAACCGGCAAAATTCGGGTAGAAGTACAACAAAATTGGCTACATATCAGTGATCAGTGATCAGTTATCAGATTACATTTTTAAGTGGACAGTGTTAAAGTAATACAATTAAACTAAAAATAAAATTGGCGGGGCATAATGAGCGAAACTAAAGTAATTAATCGAGAAAATTTACTGGTAAATCTCCGACAGCAACTGCGTGCGGGACAACAGGAATTAGCCGATTGGCAAGGGGGAAAAATGGCCATTTCTGCGGTGCCGGGGGCGGGAAAATCCCACAGTTTAGCCGTAGCTGCCGCCATGGTTATTGCTCGTGAGCAACTTCATGCTAAAAAACAGTTAATTATTGTCACCTACACCCGCTCGGCTGCCGCTAGTATTAAAGCTAAAATTAAACAACGCTTGCAAGATTTACAACTTTCCGCCCAAGGTTTCAGCGTCCAAACTCTGCATGGACTGGCCCTACAATTAGCCCGTCGTTACCCAGAATTATCGGGATTAGACCTCGAATCTTCTACCTTAGTTATTCCGACTCCTAGCCACAGAATTATTAGAAATTCGGTGGAAAAATGGCTAATTGCCGATCCAATTCGTTATCAAAAGTTATTAGAAGGAGTGGAATTTGATGGGGAGGAAACTGAAAGATTACGCCGTCAATCGGTACTGAGAACCGAAATTTTACCTAGTCTTGCCTATGCGGCCATTCATGAGCTAAAAAGTTCGGGATTATCATCGCAGCAAGTCTGGGAATTAAGCCACTATACCGACGATAATTATCAAATTCTCGCTATTGCTAGTGGTTTGTACCAACAGTATGAAATCCTGATGCGTCAGAAAAACTATATAGATTACGATGACATGATTTTAGGAGCCTTGCGAGTATTAGAGGAAGAAAAAATTCGCCGACAATGGCAAAAATCTGTTTTTGGAGTCTTTGAAGATGAGGCACAGGATTCTAGTCCTCTCCAAGAAAAACTAATTACTATTTTAGCAAAAAATAATGACGGGGAAATACCTAATTTAATTCGCGTCGGTGATCCCAATCAAGCGATTAATTCCACCTTTACCCCCGCCGATCCTGTTTACTTTAATTGGTTTTGTGAAAGTTGTCAAAACGAAGGCAATTTATCGACTATGAACCAAGCAGGTCGCAGCAATACTAAAATTATTGAAGCTGCTAATTTAGTGTTACAATGGGTCGATCGAGATTGGAAACAGGGGAAAGATAATCATAAAGTTACCGAGGCTCCTTTTCGGGTTCAAGCGATTATTCCCGTTGGTGCTGAAGATCCCCAACCTAATCCAATCAAGGAGGGAAAAGGATTAGAAATTTATCAACCTGATGACATTTATCAAACAGTGGAATTAATTGAAAAACGTTTGGTTAAATTACTCCAAGAAAACCCTCAACATAATGCCGCTATCCTCGTTAGAGAAAATCGACAGGGACAGTTTTTTGCTCAAAAATTCGCCCATTTTTATAAAAGTTATCAAATCAGAATTTTTGAAGCTAACGAGATCGATCGCTTTTCCCAAATTCCCGCCGAAATGCTGAAACTATTAGCTTTTGTCGAACGTCCCCACTCTCCCGATTATCTCAAAGCGGCCTTAGAAGTGTTACAATTGAGGGGTTTAATTACTGCCCAAGATTTAAATCCTTTAGTTACCTATCCCGAACAATTTCTTTATCCCACTCCCCTCGATCCTGAACTGAAATCTAACGAAAAAATCGCCCGTCGTTATTGTTGCAGTTTACTAAAAGCTAGATTAGAATTACCCCATTATCAACTCCTATCTTTTTTCGCTATGACTCTCCAATATTCGGGGTCAGAATTAGCAACTTTGCAAAAATTAACCGCTCGTATTTATCAGGAAACTGCTGGTAATAGTTCCCTAAAAAATACAATTAATACTCTTAATGAAATTATCGCCTCTGAGCGCTTTGAAGGAGTGGAAGAAGATAACGATGATTGTTATACTCGTCCCGGACAACTGACGATTATTACTATGCACAAAGCCAAGGGTTTAGACTGGGATTATGTTTTTATTCCCTTTCTTCATGAAGATATTATCCCTGGCAAACCTTGGGTTCCCAATGGGGCGAAATTTTTGGGAGATTTTACCCTCGCAGAAGTGGCCAGAGCGCAAATTCGAGCAGCGGTTCACCAGCGCTATTTAAACCCCGACAGCATACCAATTATTCCCCCACCTTTAAGCGCTTGGTTAGAAGCTGGACAACTTAAAAAAGCTGAAGAATACCGACTTTTGTATGTAGCGATGACGAGAGCAAAAAGACTTTTATGGATGTCGAGTGAAAAAAAAGCTCCTTTCCGTTGGAACACTTTTCGCGGAGATGAAAGTAGTCAATTACAGGATAAAAATCCCTGTCCTGTCTTTCCTGTTTTAATCAATGCTTTCCCCGATTCTTTCTGTGTTTAACTGTTGCTGCAGCGTCCGCGGATAAAGAATTAGGAAGACAAACCACCAAAGGAGTATGGGAATAGATAGGAGTAGGGTTAACCAGAGATGCTGAGTTAAAAACCAACACCCAGCAATCAGGGTAATTCCTGTCAACAAAATCGACCAAGGTTGACACCAACGGGGTTTGTTATTCCAAACGCTACTAGATTTCGAGTTAGACATTGGTTAAGGTTCGGTAATTTACTAACTTGATTTTAGAGCGATCGAGCTTAAAAAATGCTTGGGAAGACCGAAAGAGTAAAAAATTGCTCGATTTACTTATTTAAAAATAACTTCCCCCAATCATAGCCGCTAATAAAATAAAACCGACCCAAACATTTTGAGCGAACATTTGACCATAAACTGGTTTGGGTAAATCCGATTGACGTAACAGCAGGTATTGACGCAACCACGCGATCGCCGCTAGAGCCAACCCTAGCCAAAAAGAGGCTGATAACTGCATTTTTTGACCCTCCCAAGCCAATAAACCCACTGTTAGGGCAAAAAAGACCCCCACAGCTTCCGGAGCGTATTTGCCGAAAAATATGGCGCTAGAGTTAATACCAACCTTGAGGTCATCCTCTCGATCGGACAGAGCATAAATTGTATCAAATGCCAATGTCCAAAAAATCACCGCTCCCCATAATATAAATGTATTACTATCTAACGACCCAGTGACGGCACTCCAACAGATTAAAACCGCAAAACCCCAAGCGAGAGAAAGAACCAATTGGGGTACAGGAAAAAAACGCTTGGCCAGAGGATAGCAGATAATCAAGGGAACGGCGGCTAAACATAGACAAAAACTCAGGAAATTCAGATATAAAGCTAAAATTGCGGCGCAAAAGAAAGCAATCAGAGCGATAATCAAACCAACCTTGATCGATAAAGCTCTGGCCGCTAAAGGACGGTTACGAGTGCGATCGACTTGTGGATCGATATCCCGATCCCAAAGATCGTTAACCACACAGCCGGCGGCGCTAGTGGCCAAAGTTCCCAAAATGATCACCCCGATCAAGGGTAGCGGTGGCACCCCGTCTGCCGCCAAAAATACTGCCCATAAAGCGGGAATCATCAAAATTAACCTACCGGCGGGTTTATCCCAGCGCAAGAGGCGAATAATCGTCATCCAAGTGGGTTCTAGATCGGGTTGGGATATAGTCATAATTTCTCGTAAAAAGTAGAAACTGGGAGTTAAGGGGGTGTGGGGTGTGGGAAGAATAAATAAAAATAATCTCCTGACTCCTGACGACCGGCTACTGACTCCTGACCCCACCAATAAACTTTTTCAGCAAACCCTACTTACTTAATGTGATTACCAGCCCCAACTATTGGGAACGCCTTTAAACGGACCAACTACATCGGAGGTTATCCATCCCCCGTAAAAGTTGCCCGGTTGCGGTTGTACTAATTCCCCGTCGGCATAACAAGCGGTCATTTTGGCAGGATAAAAAGCCAGATAATTCTTAATTGCCTGAAACTCTGGTGTCGGATCTGGATAATACCAAGCGGCGTTAATTGCCTGTTGATCCCCAACGGTGATATTGTAATATCCGGCTAAACCTTTCCACTCACAAAAAGACTTTTCTGCTGTGGCTTGCAGGTATTCCATTTTAATATCTTGGGGCGGTAGACAATAAACTGGAGGATGACTGGTTTCTAGAACTCGATAACTGCTTTTAGTATCGGCAATTATCACACCATTAAAGATGATTTTTAGGTGTTTAGGCGATAATTCTAGGCGGGGGGGACGAGGATAATCCCAGACGGATTCCTGTCCTGCTTTTGCTGGTATCGGTTGGGGACGAAACATAATTTTTCTTATATTATTCTCCGAGTCAGTATTCTCCTAGTCATTTCACCGTTTACTGATTACTGATTGGGTGCATCTCATATTTGTGACTTTCTCTCACATATGGGTGGGCAACAGAAGTAGTTCAAAGAGGGCGAATGCAATTCGCCCCTACAATAATAATATTATCGCACCAATGGTAGGGGCGCATTGTGGTCAGTGAGTTTACCGAACTGCGTGCACCCAAATCTAGTAGAGATATTTCTACAAAATTGAGATGCACCCGATTACTTTTCACTGATTACTGTTTACTGATCACTGAAAAGAGTTTTCTCAGGGTTTCCACTCGTTCTCGATTGACATTTAAATCCGATTCTCCTAAGCGGGAGGCCGAGCGAACATCGATCGCATTTTTGCTAGGATTAAGAGAAAATTCCAGATCATCGACAAATCCCATCCATTGACTGCTAAATTCGGCGTAGAGATAGTTACTATCTTGGCTAATAATTTTAGTTCTCGGTTGGGAAGCGATAATTTTAGCTAATTGCTCGATCGCCTCTTTGCCGCTACCCTGATAACTAAGGGGTTCGATCGAATGAGCCGGATCCTGACTCTGACTACTAACACAATTAGGAGTGGTCGGACAAGGGGTCAGTTTACCCTCCCTGACTCCCAAATAATCGGGACGAGTACCAGCGAATAAACTGACGCTATCGGGAGCAATTAACCTAATTCCCAGCCAGATGAGCAGTATTCCCAGGAAAATAACCGGGGTTAGCCGGAAGGATTTTTTCACCGTGTCAGAAGTTTCAGTCATGCTAGTCTTACAGAATCACTTCAATTAACTTAACATTGATAGGTGTGACAATATCAGGAGATAGAATAAGATGTTTCTCGATGAATTACAACCCGTTGTTAAAGAGCTGATTCAACAACCGATCGCTTTTTTCGGTGGTTTTGTCTCTGGATTACTGCGTTTGAAACTTTCGGACGATCCCCTGAAAACATGGTTAGAACAGCAGGGATTAGTCAGTTTTAACGACGACAATAATCAGGATAACGGCAACAGTCCCCAGTCGATCTCGATCGATTAGGGATCAGGGGTTAGCTGTTGGGAGTGAGGGTATTCTCCCATCCCCAACACCCCCCCCTTACTACCCCATCAGCTTAACTTGTTGCTGAAAGTAGATAAATTTCCTCGGCTACTCGTTTTAAGCGTCTTAATTGCGCTTCCATATCCTTTTTAGTCCATTTGGCGGCGAATTGCTGGAATCCCCACCCCACCACCGGATTAGGAATCGCAAACTCAAAACGATTGATTAGACAAGTGCCGCCATCATTGGGTTGACATTCCCAGCGATCGCATCCGTGAAAAAAGCCTTCAAATTGCCAGACAATTAATCCCGGTTCCCTCTCAATCACCGTACTTTTTAGCGTCGGCTGAATTAGGGGAATTTGAATCAAAAAACGACTTCTCCCACCGATATCGGTCTTCCAATCGCCGATAGGTTCACAAACTAACACCGGATTTAACCAACGACGCATTAACTCTAAATCCGTGATACAACGCTCTACCGTCGTGGCACTAGCTTTAATCTGAATTGATTGTTCAAATACTTGACAAGATGACATTGATCTGTTTATAAATTGCTGGCTGAGAATTATCGGTAGTCGGACAAAAATAAAGTTGACTGTGCAGACAAGGCAACAGTAAGGGTTTTGTACTTCGTTACATTTCTTAACATAGTTTTGTTTATAGCCTTTCTCATCAAGATGAAGTGTAACCTAATTTGCTATGGACGACCGGCGATCAACTCCCCAAAACGAAAACTTCCTACCTCACCATTAAGATAACTGCTCTGAAGCTCACTTTTTCACTAGCTTGAGCAACTCTCGAAAACGTTGGCGTAAACTCTCGATATTAACTGATAATAACATTGGTATCGATAACAAAGCGTCTAGTCATCTTCATTTAAGAGAGATTCTAAAATTTCAGGGGTTAATCCTCTCTCTTGCGCTTTTTGTCCAATAGTAGCCATCTTTTTATATAATTTGTCCAGAGATTCTTTTCTAGATAAATTTGAAGATTGAACATAAAAAGAGATTTTTTCTGCTATTTTTTGACGATCTTCTTCCGTTGCATTCCAATAAGTTTCAGCAACATCTAAAGGAACTTTGATTTTAATTTCTGTTTGATAATTTGTCATAATTATATTTTCTTAGTTTAGTAGTAAAGAAATTTTCAACATCTGCGCTCACGGCTGTTAGCAGCCAATTATTGATTAGTTAAACTTATCACCATCAGTCCAATAGACCCTGCTTAGTTCACCTAAGGAGAATCAATCTCTCGAAGTAAAAGTGAAGGGAATTTCTGAAATGGAATTCAGTCTGTCTATATTTGACTATACTTTTACTAACTATCATCATAAGAAATAGACATCTCCAAAAATCTATACCCCAGTCCTAGCAATGGTATTCCCACTTGGTAATGGAATTTCTTATCCTTTTAGCTAAACAGCAACATTGCTCCTATGAAATTAGCCCCCATCCCAACAAAACAGTACATCGAGCAACGAGACGAAGAATATTGGCTCGAAGGAACTCGTATCTCTCTTGACTCAGTTGTCTATTCTTTCTTGAACGGAGAATCGCCCAAAAGCATTGCCCAAAATTTCCCACTCCTTTCCCTCGAACAGGTTTATGGTGCGATCGCCTTCTATCTTGCCAATCGAGAGCTTGTCGATGCCGTTTCAGCCACTACAACAGTCT
>VYMC01000146.1_pt1 | contig 36113 bp, 41 predicted proteins | sample 5115301 | NCBI WGS metagenome assembly VYMC01 (sample SAMN12291802, study PRJNA351875) | freshwater metagenome | isolation source: freshwater lake | place: USA: Michigan, Wintergreen Lake | collected 2013-08-08 | reverse complement strand
TTCAAAAATTTGTCAAGCATCATAAGTAAAATACTCGGGTTTTTGGCCATTATATCAAATCTTAACTCAATTGTCTATCTTTTGGTATTAACCTATTTGTGCCGTAAGTGTCTCTCTGTATAGATTTCAGCTACTTTTAGGCGTAGGCACTCTCATCGAATTTTATTTTAAGTTAATTATTTGCATAACAATTACCGAAGAGCCTTATAATCTTCGTCCATTGCATAACACAAACCGAAGAATCCTTTTAATTTGTGTGTTCTTAATCGAGGTTGAAATGAATCCACGGATAATAAAGCTAAAGTTTCTTGGGCTCTTCTGGTTTCTGTGTGGAAACGGGGTCTATACTGATAGTTTCTTCAGCAAAATTGAGGTTTAATATAATCGTCCCAAGCTCTGAGTAGATAGACAGCATCTTCGTTTGAAATCCTTCCCAATTTAGCAAGCAGTAAGTTTTTTTCCAAGCAATCAAGACGGGATAAACGTACAGTAGAGGGAACCCTCAAACCACTATTGACCCAATCTTTTAATAATATATCTGTCTGTGTTCGGGGCATTGCTGAGGTCACTGCCGTTACAACAACATCATCTCCGTCAACCCAAAGAATCAACACAGGTCTTTTTTTTGATGATGTACCATCAGTAAATAGAATTTTGGCAACCCAGAACTCACCTCCTTTAATAGTCGTCATATAAACCTTCGTCTTCTGGGGCATAACTATTCAAAAAAGAAGAATGAAGGCGATCGCTAACTAAGGTTTTGGGCTGAATAGTAATCACCCACTTCCCTTTACCAATTCCTTGCACAACAGAACTGGGAAGATTGAGTTGCTCTCCTTCTTCAATTTCTACTTCAAAAGCTAATTTTAATAACTGATTTTTCATAAAGCAAAAGCACCTATAATATTGGAGATATTAGCACAGAGCGTAGAAGCACCGGAGATCGCCATCATCAAAAGTGAAAATAACTCGGCCTTGCAATAAAGCATAAGCTAACTATTCCTGATCAGAAACCCCTATTAACCCTTTCTCTGAAGACATTGTAACATCAATCCCTCGCATCCTTAAACCTTTGGGGATCGCGTTAGAAACCCTTTTATCTAGTGCGATCGCTATCTTCTTGTTAATTAAACTTTAAAACAGTGCGATCGCCTACGCCAACCCATCCTACAATTGCTTGAACTATCAAAACAGATTAGAAAGGCGGTAACTGAAAATGACCAGCGACAATTCCAGGAACGGTAATATCCTCATCTAATTCTTCCCACCGTAGAGCATAGCCATTTACCTCAACCTTAACCGCAGCCAATTGCTCATTCGTTGCTTGTTTCAAAATACGGAAGCGATCGCCAGGAAAACCAATAATACGTCCATCACTGAGTTCAACGTATATCATGCGTTCTTCTGCCCAGGCTCGAATGGCGGCAGGCTCAACAGTCATTATAGGATTAATGTTTGTGGAAATCACGATAAGCACTCCTTAAAAGGTCTTGATTTGTATAAACTAGCCTCTCTACTTCCCGTAGCTCATGGGAAGGAATACCACGATTGGAAGCTAAAATGATTATCGGTTCAAGCCAAAATTTACATTCACCATCAGGAGAACGTACATGAATATGTGGCGGTTCGGAACCTTCATCGGAATAGAAGTGAAACCGAAAATGTCCAATTCTAATGACCGTTGGCATTCAGTGAAATTCGTAATCATTGAGAGTTGCTAGTTCTTTATTCTAGTCGGAAATTGTGGCGATCATTGTCGCACCCCAATCAGACCGATAAGGACTTTCAGAGCGATCACCAATCGCGTAGGGTGCAATTAACGCACCTTTTTATTTTTATTGAGCTATTATATGCGTTCTTTATCGAAAGCTTCAATTAATAATATCTATTTAAGAGATATTGTAACATCAATCCCTCCCATCCTTAAACCTTTGGCGATCGCATTAGAAACCCTTTCATCCAGTGCGATCGCTGGTGGGCATTGTTAAGTTTTCTTGAACGGGTGATTTTTGTGATCAAGAGTAAAACCATCAATATTTATGGTTCGGTTGGCTCTTGGTATGATACGAATGTCTGTGGAGAAATGGGTGTTATACACTCCTGTCAAATTAAATTTGACAACTAGCGATCGCTTTTCCTCGGAAACAGAGAATTGCTATAAGAAATACTAATATTTTGTCGCCATCAGGTTCTAGCCGCAATTCAATTGAGTATAAAATGATCTCAGAAAAAGCCTCCAGAAAATGTAACATCAACTATGAAAAAAATTATTTTGATTTCTAGTCTATCTTTAACAATGGTAGTCGGTACTTCCTGGGCAAAACCTAATCTAGTTTTGGCTCAAACTTGTAATTACTTTGGCGGAACTGCTGTGACGGGAAAAAGCATTAACATCGATTTATGTTCGATTGTTCCGGCTAGTTCCCGTAGTGTTGACTTTGTTTATTATTTAGGAAATCAACGACTGGTTAGCCAAGCTAATTGTGATAACGGAACTTGGACGACTTTTCCCGAAAGACAAATTCATCGTCCCCGCTCTCAGGCGACTCAAACAATGCTAGAGGTGGTGTGTAGTTACAGATTCGATAGTTCTCAATCCACATCAAGAATCGCTACAGCAATAGTGTTTTCTCCACCATCAAATGTGAGAACATCCCCCAATGGCAATATCATCTGTTCAATCAGAGAACGTAGAACCATCAATATTTATGGTTCGGCTGGCTCTTGGTATTATACTAATGTCTGTGGGGAAATGGGTGTTATACATTCCAGTCAAATTAAATTTTCCAACTAAAGATCGCTTTTCTGCGGGAACACAGAAACGGGTAGAATCGATCAATGCAGTTGTTTTCTTTCGAGGTGTCATCATTAATAAGAAAGCTACCCGTTCCTTAGCCGGTATTGCCGGAATTGTCGCCGTTGCCACCTTAATCAGTAAGGTTTTTGGTTTAGTCCGCGAACAGGTAATCGCCGCTGCCTACGGTGTCGGGCCGGTGGTGAACGCCTACGCTTTTGCCTACGTTATCCCCGGTTTTCTGTTAATTCTCCTCGGTGGCATTAACGGTCCCTTTCACAGCGCTTTGGTCAGTGTTTTGGCCAAAAGAGATAAATCCGAGTCCGCGCCGATTGTCGAGACTATTACCACCCTAGTCAGTGCGATTTTATTAGCTGTCACCGTCTTTTTAATCGTTTTTGCCAATATTTTTATTGATGTTCTCGCTCCCGGTTTAGATGCCGCCACCCGCAGCATGGCCATTCAACAACTGCAAATTATGGCCCCCATGGCGGTTTTAGCCGGTTTAATCGGCATCGGTTTCGGTACTCTCAACGCGGCGGATCAATACTGGCTACCGAGTCTCAGTCCCCTTTTTTCCAGTGTGGCGGTGATTTTCGGGGTGGGTTTGCTGGCTTGGTTCGTTGGCGATCGCATTGATCAGCCGCAATATGTGCAACTAGGGGGTTTTGTCCTCGCTGGCGGTACTCTCGTCGGGGCGCTCTGGCAATGGTTAGCACAAGTGGGCGCACAAGTCAAGGCAGGTTTAGGAAAATTAACATTTCGTTGGGATTGGCGGATTCCGGGGGTGTCGGAGGTGTTGCGGGTGATGATTCCGGCGACCTTATCTTCGGGAATGTTGCATATTAACGTTTATACTGACCTCTTTTTCGCTTCTTTTATCGAAAATGCCGCCGCTTCTATGCGCTACGCCAGTTTTATCGTTCTCACGCCCTTGGGCATCATGTCTAACATGATTCTCGTGCCGTTTATGCCGATATTTTCTCGACTGACGGAACCGGAAAATTGGGGAGAATTGAAGCAAAGAATCCGTCAGGGTTTATTATTGACGGCTTTAACCATGTTACCCTTCACCGCTATCTTTATCGCCCTCGCTTTCCCGGTAGTGCGGGTTATCTATCAACGCGGTGCCTTTAATCTGGCTGCCTCGGAACAGGTGGTTCCCGTATTAATGGCCTACGGTTTTGGGATGTTTTTCTATCTCGGCCGCGATGTTTTAGTACGAGTGTTCTACGCTTTGGGTGATGGCGAAACTCCTTTTAAGGTGAGTATGGTGAATATTTTTCTCAATGGTGCGCTGGATTTCCTCTTGTATAGACCTTTTGGCACTCCGGGGATTGTTTTAGCCACCGTGGGGGTTAATATTCTTTCTATGGGTATTTTTACGGTGATTTTAAATCGTCGTTTAGGAGGTTTACCCTTAGGAGAATGGGGTTTATCCTTATTGGGATTAACGGTAATTACAATGCTTTCTGGTGTTGCTAGTTGGGGTGCTAGTTGGGGTTGGGAAAAGGTTTTCGGTGCTGGTAATATTTTCCTACAATTATTACAGTTAGGCTTGGCTTCGACCGTAGCAGTAGGTTTATTCCTCCTCGGTGCGATGTTATTGAAGTTACCGGAATTAGACCTATTAATCTCGCGAGTTCGTCAGAAGTTCTTGAAAAAATCTTAGGTTTAAGTTGCTGCCTCACCTCATCGTTACATACTATAAGGTTATTTATTTTTAGGAATTGGGGGCAGTTGCGGTGATTTTCGGCGAGAATTAGCACCGGATATTTTCGGGGGTAGGGGTGCAGAATTGTGATTAGATAAACTTTGAAGGCTCTTTTTCATATTAGCAGGTTCCGGCAGTTCTAGAGTTACCCCTTCTCTAGCGGTCATTGTTTCCTCTGGTAGGCATAAATCAAAAACAAAGGCAGAATTATTGGTTAAATCGGACAATTCTAATTTTACCATCTCTGGAGAGGATTCTAGCGCTAAGAAAGGTTCAATTTCGGTTTTAATCAACTGTTCTAATTGAGCCAGATAATTGATCTTAACAGGAGTAACAATTAAAGTTAACACTTCTTGCCAACCTTGCCCCCCCAATTCTGCCAGAATATCCCCATAACAGCGAATTTGCCAGCTACCTATTCCTAAATCTCGATAGGAAAAAATTTCCAGCCAACCCCCGGCATCCGATCGATAATAATGGGTATATCGTTCGCTACTTTCGGGAGATTCGTAATCGATACGCACTTCAATATGAGCAAAAGGAGAATCCAGACGGGCCAAAAGACGATAGTTTCCTGAGACAATTTCTAGGGAATTAGTAGAAATTGTGCGTCCGTGATTTTCCCCTTGTTTTTGCAGTATAAATTCCATAATCTTAGCCTAGGCCTAATGTTTCCCCATGACGCTAAAACTTAGGATTTGTGCCGGGAGATTTGCGCTTTTAATTCCCCTGCTTGTGTCAGTAAATCCGCTTGGGTTAGACTAATTTGTTCTTGGGTGGCCATCCATTTCAGTTGTACCGTGCCATTTTCAGCCTCAGCATCCCCCAAAATTATACAGCCCACGGCCTTAGCTCGATCGGCCCGTTTAAATTGTTTCCCGAAAGCGCTGCCGCTTAAGTCCAACTCGACGCTAAACCCCAATCCGCGTAATTGCTGCGCTAACACCACACTGCGGGCCTCAGCTTTTTCTCCTTTGGAGACGAGATAAAAATCGGGAACCAAAAAAGATAAAGATTGCTTTTGTTGTAATAATATAATCAGACGTTCTAAACCGATCGCCCAACCCACTGCTGGTGTGTCTGGACCGCCTAATTGAGCTATTAAACCATCATAACGACCACCACCGCAAACTGTGGCTTGAGCGCCTAAATCATCGGACTGAATTTCAAAGGCCGTATGGGTATAATAGTCCAATCCTCGCACTAAACAGGGATTAAGGTTATAGATAACTCCCAAATCTGTTAGTAAAGATTGCACCCGTTCAAAGTGCTTTTGAGAATCACTACCTAGATGTTCAAGAATACTGGGAGCATTCTCACAGATAATCTTGGTTTTCTCGTCCTTACTATCCAAAATTCGCAGGGGATTTTTTTCTAATCTCTGTTGAGAATCTGCGTCTAAATCAGCTTTATAGGGAGTCAAATAATCTAGCAAGGCCTGACGATGATTTTGCCTATCTTGGGCATTTCCCAGGGAATTAAGGTCTAATTTTAGGTTTTCTAGCCCCACAGCTTTTAATATCTCGCTGGCAAGGGTAATTACTTCCACATCCGCCCTAGGGTCATCACTTCCTAACAATTCGACCCCGATTTGATGAAACTGTCGCTGCCTACCCGCTTGCGGACGTTCATAACGAAACATCGGCCCCTTATACCAGAGTCTTTGTATTCCCCCGGCGGCCTGTAATTTGTGTTCAATGTAGGCGCGAACGACCCCAGCCGTTCCTTCCGGTCGCAAAGTCAGGGAACGTTGACCGCGATCGAGGAAAGTATACATTTCTTTACCTACCACGTCCGTCGCTTCCCCGATACCCCGTTCAAAAAGTTGCGTCTGTTCAAAAATGGGAGTTCGTATCTCTTGATACAGCGCAGTCCCTAAAATTCTGCTGGCAGTTTCCTCTAACCACTGCCAGTAACCGACCTCCGCCGGTAAAATATCTTTTGTGCCTCGGATTGCCTGAATTTCGCCCATAGTTCCCTGTATTTTTATCCTTATTTCAACAATCTTAAACCGCTGAGAGTCACTAATACCGTCGATCCCTCATGACCGATGACACCTAGAGGTAAAGTTATATCACCAACAAAATTGGCTATGAGCAATATGCCGATAAACGCGAGGGCGAAAGTGATATTCTGTTTAACAATGCGATTGGCACGACGACCAAGGTTAATCGCGCTGGGAATTTTGGCTAAATTATCGGACATAAGGATAATATCGGCCGTTTCCAAGGCCACATCACTACCCGCTTTTCCCATGGCAATCCCCACATTAGCCATGGCTAAAGCGGGCGCGTCATTAATGCCATCTCCTACCATAGCGACAGTGTGATATTTTTCTTGCAGATTTTTGATCACGGTTAACTTATCTTCGGGCAGTAAATCAGCGTAAACCTCCTCAATACCGAGTTTTTCAGCGACTTTATCGGCACTTTGTTGATTATCACCCGTAATTAAAACGATATGTTCGATACCGATCTTTTTTAGCTGCTTCACCAGATTAACTGCCGATTCCCGAAGGGTATCGGCCACAGCGATCGCACCGAGCATTTGATTCTCTTGTACTACCCAAACGAGGGTTTTACCTTCTTTTTGTAAACGCTCGTGGGTAGCTAAAATATTCTGGTCAAGATCAGCAATATGGTCACGAATATAGGCAAAATTGCCCACAGATACCGACTTATCGGCAATTTTTCCCGTGATACCCCGTCCCGATACCGCTTGCACCTGATTAGCACTGAAGAAATTTATACCACGTTCCCTGGCTGTGGCGGTAATAGCGGATCCGATGGGATGTTCGGAACAGGATTCTAGGGATGCAGCCACCGCTAACACCTCATTTTCGCTGACTGCATGGATGGGGATAATTTCTACCACTTGCAACTTACCAAGGGTGAGAGTGCCGGTTTTATCAAAAGCGATCGCTCGTATGCGGCCAATCATCTCCAATCTTGCGCCATTTTTGAATAAAATCCCCTGTTTTGCCCCGTTAGCGATACCCGATAACAAAGCTGGCATAATTGAGGCCATTAAAGCACAGGGAGAAGCCACCACGAGAAAAATTAAGGCCCGATAGATAGTGGTTTCCCAGGTCCAACCCCAGAAAAAAGGCGGTAAAATCCCGAAAATTAAGCCCAAAATCACGATAATTTTCGCATAACCCCGCTCGAAACCTTCGATAAATTGTTGGGAGGGAGGGGATTCATTTTGCGCTTTTTCTACCAAACGAATCACCCTCTCAATTAAGCGACTTTCGGGGGGAGTTTCCACCTTTAAACGTAGCGCTCCCGCACCGTTGAGGGTTCCCGCAAAGACTTCTTCACCGATGGTTTTATCCACGGGAAGCGATTCCCCCGTAATTGGCGCTTGATTGATGGGACTGTTTCCCTCCATAATAATGCCGTCAATGGGGATTAATTCACCCGGTTTGACCAAAACTGTATCACCGATGTGTAATTGCTTGATAGAAATCTCTTTTTCGCCGTCTCCCGTGATTAATCTAGCAGTATCGGGAGTCATAGCCATGAGAGAACGAATATTGCGATCGGTTTTCGCCAGGGCAATCTGTTCTAATGCGCCACTAATGGCGAAAATCAGGATTAAAATGGCTCCATCGATGATGAGATAGTAATTACTATCCCAGAGTCCCAAAATCGCCGCCCCCAACGCCGCTACAATCATTAACAGGTCCACATCCAGTTCTTTTTCCTCAAATAAAGTCGTTAATCCTGCTTGGGTACTCTCGTATCCCCCCACCACATAGGCGATCGGTAGTAAGATGAAAGCTAGGCCGATCAGATTAAGGTGTAGGCATAACCAACCAAAAAAGACTAAAATAGCGCAAATTCCTGCAGCAAATGCCGAGGAATACCGAGACAACCAAGAGGACGAAATATTCTGAATCATGGAGCGATGGCAATTGAGTAGCTGGTTATAATTAAATTGAAGATAGATTTTGGTTTCGATCCCCCCTTAATCCCCCCTTGATAAGGGGGGTGATAGATTTTGGTTTCGATCCCCCCTTAATCTCCCCTTGATAAGGGGGGTATCGGAAAGTTTTTAACATCTACCTACTTAATTCTCTCCCCATTCTAGAAAACATTGGATCGATGCAGAAAACCGCTATCACGTTATCTCCTGCAGCTAACCTAACCGATAATAATTGGAATTTTGCAGAGGTTTGGAGCGATACGCTGCTATATACTCCCTATATCTTGCTTTTACTCGCTGAATCTTCAGGAAACTGTCGCGTGTACGATCCCTCTGAGGGTTATCAGGTAGTATTCACCAGCGCGAGTTAAGAGGAAGCGGAAAATTGGCTATTAGAGGACGAGTATAAACCCCGAAAGGGACGACTTTCGGCAGTAGAGATATAATTTCCTTATCTTCCTTTCCCCCTTTCTTCGATGCTATCCTTACTAAAAAAGCTCTGGAATTGGCTAAAATCCCTCTTTATAGGCAGTTTGAGGGCAGTTAACCCCAAAAAAGTCCAAAAATCCCCTCCAGAACCCAGCGATGGCGAATATGAAGGGATATTGATGGGGTTATTCGAGCAGGTGGCAGCGGGAACCACCACTGGTGGGTTACGGGGATGGCTATACAGTCGCCATTGTAACGATAAAAAGCTGGCGCACTGGTTAGAGGTCAAAAGCGAGGAATGGCTACAGTATCCGGAAGATTATCAAACTTTAGCGCAGGATTTGGCGGCTTTAGGGAAAGTGATGACGGGAAATCTGGGGGAAGTATCCCAACGGATTAGCCTCCAGTTACGCGACGCGGTGAGGGATGTTTCCAGTGTGGAGGGGGAAAATCTAGGCTCAACGGAGACGGATTTAACGAAAGTCCAAAAATTATATCAACTTTTGAATCAAGGGAAAACTTCAACAACTCAAAGACTATAGCGGTATTCGCTTGAGTGAGATACAGACAAAGTCTTGCCTAGACTGCCTTATAGCTTGTTGCAGTATACCTCATCCGACTGCATACCGCTATATCCACTGCTAATAATATCCCGATTGTTCAGGATGCCGAATTTTGGTTTGAGCAAGGATACCAGAAATACATGAATGGGGATTTTATCGGCGCGATCGCAGAATGCGATCGCGCTTTAGAAATTAAACCCGATGACCATAAAGCTTGGAACGGCCGAGGGGTTGCGTTAGATAAATTAGGAAGGTATGAACAAGCGATCGCATCCTACGATCGAGCTTTAGAATTTAAACCCGATTTCCATCAAGCTTGGAACAACCGAGGGATTGCGTTAGATAACTTAGGCAGATTTGAACAAGCGATCGCATCCTACGATCGAGCTTTAGAATTTAAACCCGATTTCCATCAAGCTTGGAACAACCGAGGGATTGCGTTAGATAACTTAGGAAGGTATGAAGAAGCGATCGCATCCTACGATCGAGCTTTAGAAATTAAACCCGATAAGCATGAAGCTTGGCACAACCGAGGGGTTGCGTTAGATAACTTAGGAAGGTATGAAGAAGCGATCGCATCCTACGATCAAGCTTTAGAAATTAAACCCGATGACCATCAAGCTTGGTACAACCGAGGGGTTGCGTTAGATAATTTAGGCAGATTTGAACAAGCGATCGCCTCCTACGATCGAGCTTTAGAATTTAAACCCGATGACCATCAAGCTTGGTACAACCGAGGGGGGGCCGTTTGTTCTCTGAGTAAAAATCGTATTTCTACTCCCAGTCTAGAAGCTCTCATTTACCGTAAACCGATAGTAGCCCTTAATGACCGAGAACCCCATATTTTCGCCCTCCGGGAGGCACTTCCCCACCTCATTCAAGGATCGCCTCCGTGGGGGCAAATTTATCGCTATCTAGGGCAAGCTTATCTGAAACATTCCCAGTATCAAGAGAAAGCTAGTCCCTATTGTCGCGACGCAATCCGACATTATCAAATCGCTTTACCGATTCTCAGCGAAAAAGACTTCCCGGAAGATCATTTAGAAATTCTGCAAGGATTGATCCGCGCTCATCTTTCCCTACAGGAAATCCCTGAAGCGCGATTCTATCAACAACAGGGGCGCCACCTTTTCACCCGACTACGCGCCCAGAAACGGGATAAACCCGCTTTTGAGGCCAAATTCAGCAGTTTTAGTCACCTAGAAATCGATTTACTGATCGAGGAAAATCATCCCCTAGACGCAATTGAACAGGCAGAATTTTATAAAAATCGTTGCTTGACTTGGATTCTCGATAATTGGCAAGAAAACCCCACCAGTCCCGATTATGCCACTATCCAAAGCCTGACAAGTCCGAATAAGGCGATTATTTACTGGTATCTCAGCGAGGACAATCTCACCACCTTTATTATCACCGCAGACGCTGATCCCGTAATTCTGGAAAGAGAGCAACGTTATCAACAGGCGCGACAGTTTCGGACTTGGTTAACCGAATGGGATAAACAATACCGCGACTATGCTAGTAAAAAAGAAACGGAGAATAAACAAAATCATCCGTGGAGATTGTCACTTAACAACTGTTTTGCCCAATTAAAGCGGATTTTACAGATCGATAAAATTCTCGCACATTTGCCGGTTTCCGTTAATTCCCTCATTCTCATCCCCCACCGGGATCTGCACCGCTTCCCCCTACATACCCTCTTCCCCGAAAAATACACCGCTACCTATCTCCCCTCTGCTCAGGTCGGTTTGCGTCCCCAGTCCGGCGATTTCTCCTATTCTCCCCTCCTCAGTGTCGAAGACCCCAAAACGGAGCAAAAACCCATGGATTTCGCCCAACTGGAATCGGCAATTATTAGCCATATCCTGCAACCGAGCGCGAGAATTAGACCGAAAAAGGCCTCACGGGAAAATGTCCGCAAAGCCCTCGAAAATGCCTATAAAACCTTCCATTTCACTGGTCACGGCTTTTATGACTCTTTTCGCCCCCAAGCCTCTGCGATCGCCCTTAGCGATGGTTTATTGACTGTCCGGGATATCAACGGACTGAACCTCTCTAGTTACCGTCTCGTCTGTCTGGCTGCCTGTGAAACCGCTCTCACCGGTAAGGATGGCATTACCACCGAATACGTCGGCCTCGTCAGTGCTTTCCGGGCAGCGGGTGCGACTAATGTGGTCAGTACCCTCTGGCCGGTGAAGGAGATTTCTAGCGCCTGGTTTATGATTAACTTCTATCAAAGATTATTAGCGGGTGAATCCCCGGCTCTAGCTCTGAAAAATACACAAAATTGGTTAAAAAACATCACTTGGCAGCAACTAGCTAACTGGATCGAGCAACTTCGGCTACTTCCCGACCTAAGGGAAGGAGTCGATCGACTGGAGGTGAGGGCGGCGAATATTTTAAAAGAAGGCAGTACAATAGGGCTAGATCAACTAACAGAATATAGCGATCCTTACCATTGGGCAGCCTATACCCTGACTGGACAGGACTAAACTTATGGAAATCCCCAAAACAATTATCGATCTTGAAGCGCTGCTAATCGCCCTCGCACAGCAGACTGAACCCTTGCCAGAATATCTACAGCGATCGCTCGAAGCAATTAGACGATTATTAAAGGAAGAACAACCCCAGGCAGCAACACAATTGCGGCAACTTGTCAAGGGTTATCCTCCCCTAGAAAAAGCTTATAAAAAAGCGATCAGAGAATTAGACGCAGCCTATGCTAACCAAGAACGCACCAAAAGTTTAAGCGTCATTTTTCCCGATAGTTTAGATTTCGAGTCCCTATTTATTAATGATGTTATTCCTAGCCAAGATTGGGTAAAAACTGCCCAAAAATTAGCTGGATCCCCCCTGCCCCCCTTGATAAGGGGGGTGCCGACAGGCGGGGGGATCCCCCTTGATAGGGGGGGTGCTGATTCCCCTCGATTTTGGGATAAAGCCGATCGCCTGATGGTGGTAACGGTGGGAGGTGCAGCTCTAGGGGGAGCGATTGCGGGAGTTTATGGCGCGGTTATTGGTGCGATATTAGCGGCGGGCTGCGGATGGTATATTACCTTTAGAAAAACAAAATCAGCCTAAATTTTTGATGAAGATTGTTAACATTGAAAACTTTCTTTTGTTAATCGGAACCTTGGTTATTACCGCAAGCGTGGCACTGGTTACAAAAAAACAGCCAAGACGGGGAAACAATAAATCTTATCTAGAAATTCTTTTTGTTTCTGGGTTGAGTTTATCGGCTGTATTGGCAATGTCTAAGGTCGTCCATAAAGTGTTAACCGATGAAAATTTTCAGAATTGCCTTGGCTCGGATAGTCAAATCCTTCTTTTGTTAGCTGCTGTTCTCGGTATCTATATTTCTATTAAAGAGATTTGGAAATTATTTGAAGCGAAGTAATAGAAATGCCAGCTTTATCCATATCCAAAAGTTATACTAAATCCTGTTGAGAAGGTGTAGAATAAGCGTTGGGTTTCATGCTTTAACTCAACCTAAGTTCTATAAACATTATCAGTAAACCCCAAAAAAAAGGAAGCTAAATCATGAAAATTACTATCGATATTCCCGATGAATTGCTTCAACATTACAACTACAATAATCTTACCCGTGAAATTTTAGAGGCTTTGGTGGTGCAGGCCTACCGAGCGGAAAAAATCACCAGTGCTGAGGTCGGAAGTATTTTAGGTCTATCTTCTCGTTGGGTGGTGGATGCTTTTTTGAAAAACCATGATACCGATTTACATTACGATGAAGTCGATCTAGACAGCGATCGCAAAACCCTTCAGCAACTTCGCAACAAACACGATCATAGTCTTTTATGATAGTCGTTTCAATTAAATTGAAGATAGATTTCGCCTTTGATCCCCCCTTAATAAGGGGGGCGCTGATACCCCCTTGATCCTAGGGTTGATTCATGAATCAACCCTACTACCCTTAATAAGGGGCGCTGATGGTTTTTAACACCTACCTACTTAGGGTCTGCTGAATAATGGTACGCCAATTCAACAACGCCGAATAATCTTATACTACTCCTAATCACTTCTTATCTCTTGACAATGACCTTAGAAACCGATCACGGTAAAAGCCATCCCGTCGGTGCGACTGTCTTGGCCGATGGTGTCAACTTCTCACTATTTTCTAAGTATGCCACTGCGATCGAATTATTATTATTTGATGATGCCAATTCCCCGCAACCTAGTCAAATTATTCGTCTCAATCCCCAAGAAAATCGCACTTTTTTCTATTGGCATATTTTCGTTCACGGGATTGGAGCCAGTCAAGTGTATGCTTATCGAGTCTATGGTCCAGATAATGCAGCCCAGGGTCATCGCTTCGATCCTGATAAAGTAGTTCTCGATCCCTATGCGAAAGCGATTGTCGGTGCGGAAATTTATGATCGACAAGCGGCCAGCGAAAAAGGCGATAATTGTCATCGAGCTTTGCGGGGTCTGGTGGTCGATCCGGGCTGCTATGATTGGGAAGATGACAAACCGTTACGCACTCCCTACTCTGCCAGTTTTATCTACGAAATGCACGTCGGTGGCTTTACTCGCAACCCGAATTCCGGCGTTAGCGAGGAAAAAAGAGGTACTTTTGCGGGATTAATCGAAAAAATACCCTATTTGAAAAACCTAGGCATTACTGCCGTGGAATTGTTGCCGATTCATTACTTTGATCCCGCTGCGGCCATGCCGGGGTTAACTAACTATTGGGGTTATAGCACGATCAGCTTTTTTGCGCCCCATGCCGGTTACAGTAGCGATCGCTCACCGTTCGGTCCTTTGAATGAATTTCGGGATCTGGTGAAAGCTTTACACAAAGCGGGGATCGAAGTGATTCTCGATGTGGTTTTCAATCATACCGCCGAGGGGGACGAAACCGGGCCGACTCTTTCCTTGAAAGGTATCGATAATCGCACCTACTACATCCTTGATGCGGTCGATAAAAGCCTCTATAGCAACTATACCGGCTGTGGTAACACCCTCAAGGGCAGTCATCCGATTGTTGGCAAAATGATTCTCGATTGTTTGCGCTATTGGGTGTCGGAAATGCACGTCGATGGTTTTCGCTTTGACCTAGCGGCCGTGTTATCGCGCAATGTGGACGGGGAACCGATCCTGCAAAAAGGTTATAACATGATCTGGGCGATCGAATCGGATCCTGTCTTAGCCGGGACAAAATTAATCGCCGAAGCTTGGGATGCGGCAGGATTGTATAGTGTCGGTCAATTTGTCGAATTTGCCGATTGGTTTTCCGAGTGGAATGGTCCTTTTCGCGATGATGTGCGTGCTTTTGTCCGGGGAGATACCGGCATAGTCACGAAATTAGCGGCGCGGATTTTAGGAAGCCCCGACATATACCACAGACCTGACAACAATGTCAAGAGAAGTATAAATTTTGTTACCTGTCACGACGGCTTTACCCTTAACGATCTAGTGTCCTACGACGAGAAACACAACGAGGCTAACGGCGAGGAGAATCGGGACGGTTGCAACGATAATTTTAGCTGGAATTGTGGGATAGAAGGGGAAACCAATAACGAGGCGATTAAAACCCTGCGACTGCAACAAATAAAAAATCTCTTAACGATCCTGTTCATTTCCCAAGGAACACCTATGCTGTTGATGGGGGACGAAGTGCGACGCACCCAAAAGGGCAACAATAACGCCTATTGTCAGGATAACCAGTTAAGTTGGTTCGATTGGAGTGCGGTAGAGCAAGAGTTCGATCTTTGGTGTTTCGTAAGGAGACTGATCGATTTTAATAAAAAATTAGCTCTTTTCCGTCAAGAAAAATTGCTAGAAGTCACCTATACCAGTCTTGAACCCCATCTCAGTTGGCATGGTGTACAGTTGAGTAAACCCGATTGGTCGGAAGATTCCCGCAGTTTAGCTTTTTCCCTGCGTCATCCCAAGGCAAACGAGTATTTACACATTATGCTCAACGCTTACTGGGAATCTCTCAACTTCCAGTTACCATCCCTATTCCCAGAGGAAAAATGGCATCGTGTCATCGATACTGCTGGGCAATTGTCCGAGGCAGCCTGTGATTTAGATGCCGCCGTCGCTATTGAATCGGAAAGTTATCGGGTGCAGGCGCGTTCGGCGGTAGTTTTAATCGTTAAACCAGTATAACAAGAGGAGAGATATTGCCCGATCGAGCGATCTTGAATGCTTTAACTAATGAACAATGGCATCAATTCAATCGTCAAGTGGAAAAACGTTATTTATTTGCGGAGCAATAGCTGAAATGATGCGGCTTTCATTAGCGAAACGGGTATCGATTCTCTCTTTGTGTTTAATTGGGTTTTCGCTGCCTTGGACCGCATTCAGCGTTTCACCAGTACAGGCGAACCTAGAACCGAATGCGATCGCTATTGGTGATCCCGTTCGGGAAGAAAAGCAAGCTCGGCAGCTAGTAGAATGGTTGGGAACTAAACAATACGACAAGGTGATTGCAGCTTTGTCACCCCAACTAAAACCCCTCTGGAGTGCCGAAAAACTGCAAAAGGTCTGGGAAAGCCAAGTAACTGAGCAGACCGGACCGTTTAAGCGCATTGTCAAAACCAAGCTACTTGATGCTATCAATGCCAATCTGGTGATTGTCACCGTTGAATTTGAGAAAGTTACCGACGATGTGATACTTACCTTTAACCGGGCTGGTCAGATAGTTGCCGCCGATTTTCCCGAATTTCGCAGTATTTCTGAGATTGGCACCGCTTTTGCCAAGGCTTTGGTCAATAAAGACTACGGCCTGGCCCGAGGTTTTTTACATCCTCTCCTGAAAGCTGAGGTTTTCCCCACCAGAGTACAAGGCGCTTGGGAGAATTTACTTAAGCGTACCGGCCCCGTGCGTCGGATCGTGGGAACTCAGGTCAGAAAAGGCTCGGATACGGACGGTGTGGATCTGGTGTTGGTGACGATTCAATTTGAAAAACTGACGGATACTTTAATCCTCGTTTTTGATGATCAAAAGCAGATTGTCAACGTGGATTTCCCTTTAGGCAATTAGTAATCAGCCGAAATTACCTCGTAAATTGAGTTGGAGACGATAAGTTATGTTAGATAAAATTGAAGTTCCCATCGAAGCGATCGCAGCTAGGGAGATTCTAGATTCCCGTGGCCGTCCCACTATTGAAGCGGAAGTGCTGTTAGAATCGGGGGCACTCGGTTTGGCCCAGGTTCCCAGTGGCGCTTCTACGGGTAGTTTTGAGGCCCACGAATTACGCGATGATGATCCCGAGCGTTACGGTGGTAAGGGTGTCCTAAAAGCGGTTCGCAATGTCCACGAAAAAATCGTCCCAGTTTTGGAGGGGATGAATGCTTTCGACCAAGCTAGTATCGATTTAGCTATGATCGATCGCGATGGCACGGCTAATAAACGAGAATTAGGGGCTAATGCTATCCTAGCCGTCTCTCTGGCCACGGCCAAAGCAGCGGCGGCGGATCTGGGATTGCCTCTCTATCGTTATCTCGGCGGTCCAATGGCCAATGTGCTACCCGTCCCGATGATGAACGTGATTAATGGTGGTTCTCACGCTGATAATAACGTCGATTTTCAGGAGTTTATGATCTTCCCCATCGGGGCTGATTCTTTTAAGGAAGGTTTGCGTTGGGGGGCGGAAGTATTCGCCGCTTTGGGTAAGACCTTGCACGAACGCAAATTACTGACCGGTGTGGGCGATGAGGGCGGTTATGCTCCTAATTTGGCTTCAAATCAGGAAGCGTTGGATATTTTGATCGAATCGATCGAACGTGCTGGTTATAAACCGGGGTCAGAAGTGGCTTTGGCTATGGATGTGGCCGCCAATGAATTCTATCGGGATGGTCAATACCTCTACGATGGTTCGGCCCATTCTCCCGCCGAAATGGTGGATTTTTTGGGCAGTTTAGTCGATCGCTATCCGATTGTTTCCATTGAAGACGGTTTACACGAGGAAGATTGGGACAACTGGAAATTATTGACCGATCAACTGGGGGCGCGGATTCAGTTGGTGGGCGATGATTTGATGGTGACTAATCCTATCCGTCTGCAAAAAGCGATCGATCTGGGTATTGCTAACTCGATCCTGATTAAACTCAATCAGATCGGTTCTTTGACAGAAACCCTACAAACGATCGCCCTAGCTACCCGTCACGGTTATCGTTCTGTAATTAGTCATCGCTCTGGAGAAACGGAAGACACCACGATCGCAGATCTGGCGGTGGCTACTAATGCCGGACAGATTAAAACCGGTTCTCTCAGTCGTAGTGAACGGGTGGCCAAGTATAATCGCTTATTACGCATCGAAGAGGAATTGGGCGATCGGGCGGTGTACGCGCCGAAAGTCGGTTTAGGTCCAAAATTCTTGGCCTAAAATTTGAAAAAAGTCTTGCAGTGATCGAAAAAGGGTGTTATACTATAAGGTACTGATAACTGATAACTGGTCACTGACTATTGTGGTACTTCGCTGAAACCTTTTTCGGCGAAGTATTTATTTGTGGCCTTTTTTTGTACAAAGTTGTGATTTTTGGATCAAAGGTGTTATACTATAAGGTACTGATAACTGATAACTGGTCACTTTCACCGATAGGTTATTGCCCGAATGCTTCGCCCCTACAGGACGCGGGCCGATGAAGACGCGAGGTTTTGAACGACGATTCTCTCAAAATCTTGCACCTGTTCCGCGAGAAAAGTCCCAAAACCCTTACTTTGCCTACATTTCACATTTATTCAGCAAGCCCTATTTAAGCTCAGTTCGGGTTAAACAGAGGGGGATAAAGCCCATTCCATGGTCAAGCTGAACTTATCGGGCGTTGTCGCCGTCAGCACTAGGGAGTTTTTGGGGAAGGGAAAGCATCCCGTCAGATGGCGACCTCCATTGATTTTTGTAAATAATAATTTCAAGGCACTCGCTACTAGCATAGGATAGAAACGTCGGATTTCTAGGATGGGGATGATGAAAGACAGTTCTATATTTCGACGTTTCCCACAGGTATTCGCGGGTTTATCGGTGCTATCGATCGCTCTCGTCTTGAGTTCGTGGATAGCGGCACGCTCGTTCTTGGCGGTGAAACGGGCGAGCGATGTTTTTGTCGTCACTGGTTCGGCCAAAAGGGCGATTACATCCGATTATCTTCTCTGGCGTTTATCGGTTTCCAGTCAACAACCTACCGCCCGGGATGCCTACCGTGATCTGATCCAGCAAACCGAGCGGATACGAGCTTATCTCAAAGAAAAACAAGTTCCCGAGGACGCAATCACCACCAACGCGATCGAGACGATGGCGATTCCCGAAGTAACAGTTAACGGCCAGGAAACCGGGCAAATTCTCGCCTATCGTCTCACCCAACGCTTCGAGATCCGAGCGAGCGATGTGGCCCGTTACACACAACTTTCTAGGCAGGTAACGGAATTGATCGAGGAGGGAATTAACCTCGTCTCTGAACCCCCCCAATACCTTTACACCCAACTGGATAAGCTGCGGGTGGAAATGGTGGCGGCAGCGACCAAGGATGCGAGAGCGAGGGCTGAGGCGATCGCTAGTAGTACCGGCAGTCGGGTGGGAAGGGTGCGCGATGCGAAAACGGGAGTTTTTCAGATCACCTCGCGCAATTCCACTGACGTGAGCGATTCGGGAATTTACGACACTTCCTCGGTCGACAAAGATATTACCGCAGTGGTTTCGGTGACGTTCGGGATCGAGTGAATTACAGTCTTTACCTAGGGGTGCATCTGATTTTTGTCAATCTACCCAGTGGGGATTTTTCCAGGGAAACTATCTGCTAAAATTCGCGCTTAATGGCGATTTTTTCCGCAATCCCGCCGCAGATTAGCTTTTGCAGTGGGATGCTTAGACGTGGTTGTTCATACATTCGTACTAACTTAAGGATGACTGATCATTGTTGATTGTCGTTATTTCTGCAGATCTGAGATGCTCCCAGAAAGTCCGGACAAGCTAAGAGAAGATTTAGTTTCAATCTGGTCATGACAAAACTACCTGAAACTTCAGGAACTGTCCTTGCTATTATCTTTTTGGTTGTCAATCTTTCCCAACTGCTTCGGCAGTTTTTTGGGGCTTTTTTTGTCTTTCTGGCTTTTTTGCGAACAAATGAACTAAGATAGTCTCGCGTCTTTAATAAAAATTATGTCTAAAAGCGTTTTACCTAAGCAAAACTTATCAATTTGGCGACAAATCAGTGGCATTTAATAGGATGATTTCCGGAGCGACTTTTTCAGCAGCCCCTATCTCATAGCAAGGAGAGAGTTAAACGGCTCTCTCCTTAATTATGGCTATTCGTCGTCGTCGCTGGCACCAACTTGCTTGAGATGAATATGTTTTCTCCCCAAAGTAATTTCAAATTCATCTCCCGGTTTGAGTCCCATTTTTTTGGTGTAGGCCGAACCGATCAGAAGATTATTATTTGATTGGACACTGATCCGGTAGCTGGCCGAGCGCCCACCCCGTCCATGACCATTGGCACTGCTATCTAAGTCAATTCCCTCCGCGTCGATTAAAGCATTGAGAAATTTCATCATATTAACGCGTTCAATACCATTTTTTGTCATGGTATAGTAGCCGCATTCCCGGGCTTTTTCCTCTTTGCTGAGGTTGCCTAGCTGTTTAACTTTCTCAATTAGTTCGAGGCCAGTCAGGGGTTCTGGATTAGTGGTTGTGTTCATTTAAGTTTGCAGTAGATAAGTAAAGGTTAGGGTCATCAAGGCTAGTCGAGGAGAATTGCTCCCCCTGACCAGAAACAATCGGGTTACGATTGATCTCTACACTTATCTTACACGGTATAAACTAAAAATTGTCACTTGCTTGGGGAAATTGATTTTAATTGATTAGACTCTATCTCTCGATCGAAATCTTAACAGAATTTATCAATGTTGATCGAGATGCTGGGGTAAGGGAGGTTAGCCTTTCTGTCATCAATGAGGGCAGGGGGTAGGATAAAGATAAAGAGGTAAAAATGAGGGATAATGAAGCTAACAACTAGGGGTCACTATAGTGTTAAAGCCTTGCTGGATCTTAGTTTACAACCGAGGGGAACTCCCGTATCGGTAAAATCGATCGCCCTGCGTCAAGATATCCCGGCTGCTTATCTAGAGAAATTGCTGATAGAAATGCGACGAGCGGGGTTAGTTCGTTCCTTTCGGGGAGCGCAAGGGGGTTATCAGTTAGCTAGGCCGGCAAATCGTATCTCGTTGGGGCAAATTTTGGAGGCAGTGGGAGAGACGATCGAGCCATTATCAGGTTATCATCCCAGGGACGAACAGGCAGAAGATTGGGTGACATTTACTATCTGGAAACACCTCCACGAGAAATTAAAAGAGGCCCTAGGGAAGATTACCTTAGCCGATTTATACTACGATGCGCGTAGCTGGATCGCCGCTAGGGGAGAGGAAACCAGCTTTATCGTTTAGTAGTTTAGAAGTTATGACAGCAACAAAACAAGCAAAGATTTATGGGGGAGGTTGTCACTGTGGAGCGATCCGTTTTCAAGTGGCGATCGATCATGATCAAGCTCTAGACTGTAATTGTTCGATTTGTCAGAAAAAAGGCTTCCTGCATCTGATTGTTCCCTCGGCACAATTTACCCTCCTAAGGGGTGAAGATTTCTTAAGTACCTATACATTTAATACCCACACAGCCCAACATTATTTTTGTCGTGTTTGTGGTATTCATCCTTTCTATCGTCCCCGCTCCCATCCTGACGCTATAGATATAAACCTGCGCTGTTTGGATGGCAATGTCTTGGAAGATTTTCAGTTCCAGTTCTTTGATGGAGCTAACTGGGAAGACAATATTGAGAAAATTCGGGATATCGATGGGAAAAGGGAGTAATTGTGAAGGGAACGGCAACGGCGATCATTTTAGTATTAGGGGCGGTTTTAGATTATCTGGTGGGCGATCCTTGGGGATGGATTCATCCAGTGCAGGTGATGGGGGCGATTATTGCTGTTGCCACAAAAGTTATCCTTAATTGGACGCAGGAAAAAATTCGCCAACGTTTAGCGGGCATAATTCTGGGACTAGGTTTAATTATCTTGGCTGGGGTCTTAACTTGGCTAGGAATCCAATGGTTAGGTCAGGTCAATTTGCTGCTGAGTTGCCTAGTACAAGTGATTCTCTTGGCTAGTTGTTTAGCCGGTAGAAGTTTACGCCGGGCTGCCGAAACCGTCATCGCAGCTTTACAAGCGGAAAATATCACCTTAGCTCGTTGCCAACTAAGTTTATACGTTGGTCGCGACACAGATAATCTCGGCCAGGAAGAAATCCTTCGCGCCCTCTTAGAAACCGTCAGTGAAAATGGTGTGGATGGAGTTACCGCGCCGCTTTTTTATGCCCTTCTCGGTGCCTTTCTCGGGGTGGGACCAGTTCCCCTCGCTTGCGCTTATAAAGCCGCTAGTACCCTCGATTCGATGATTGGCTATCGTCGGCCACCCTACACCCATATGGGCTGGTTTAGTGCCAAAAGCGAGGATGTTTTGACATGGCTACCCTGTCGTTTAACGGTCTTAACTCTCGCCCTAATTTCGGGCCGGCCGGGGCGGGTTTTAAGCATTTGTTGGCGCGATGCCCGTCGGGATCCTAGTCCTAATTCCGGTTGGAGTGAATGCGTCTATGGGGCGATTTTAGGGGTGCAATTGGGGGGGAAAAATCAATATCGGGGCCAGATTGTGGAAAAACCTTTATTGGGCGATGACCTCAACCCGATTACCGTCAAAACCGTCGAACAGGCTTGGCATTTAACTCGTACTTGTGTATTACTTTGGTTGGCGCTCGCTGTTAGCTGCTTAGTTGCTAGAGATTTTGCTCAATTTTAGCGACCACAGGCGACGGCGTTGACGGGATTGACGCTGCCAGTAACGGATAATCAGGGAGAAGGTCAAGAATAGGGATTGCAGTATCTGTATCTGTCCGCAGAGACGTTGATAGTTTTGTCGGAGATAATAGGTTTTCGCCCCGGCGATGGCAATATATTCGGGGGCGGGGTAAAAAATGTGGTGTAAACGTCGTTCCACCCGGTTTAAAATTTTGGTCACTCGCCCTAAAATCCGCCGCAATTGCCACAATTCCCAGACTAGAAAGCAATTAAATAAAGTTAAGCCTAGATTGAAGCCGAGGACAAAAAAGAACATGATCGAGGCGATGGTCGAGTTATGCCAATTTTAGCCTAGATTCCCGACCTGAAAGTGTCGGGGAAAGAAATCTAGGACTAAATCCCGTTTTAAAGGTGGATTTACCGTCCGAGGGCGTGTAATCCGTTAATAATTTCGGCACAGCGCTCGGTAACTGCCTGTAAAGCTTCTCTTTTGCCAGAAATCGGTGGCGGCAGCACTTCCCCGATGCGAATAGTTAAGGGGATACTATGGGGAAAAGAAGAGCCTTTTTGAAAAATCTTTTCTGTCCCCCACAAACTGACGGGTAACAGGGGAACTCCCGCTTTAGCGGCAATCATCGCCGCGCCTAGTTTTGGTTGATGGATCAATCCGTCCTCGGTGCGGGTTCCCTCCAGAAATACTCCTACTGCCCAGCCCGCTGCTAAGGCTGCCATCGCCGCCCGAATTGCCCCGCGATCACCACTGCTGCGTTTGACGGGATAGGCCCCGTAAAGAGCGATCGCCTGTTTTAAAATCGGGATGGCGAATAATTCCTCTTTAGCCATATAAGCTACGGGACGACGCACGGCACAGGATAATAGGGGTGGATCGAAGTAACTGGCGTGATTGCAGACGATAATTAGAGGATGACGCTGGGGGACATTTTCCACTCCGTAAACGCGCCCGCGAAAATAGCCGTGTAGGGTGGGGCTAACAATCGACCATTTAAAGAGATGATATAAAACTAAACTGGCAAAGGGTTCTCGCTCTTGAGGCTGGTTCATGACTGACAATTGTTCCCTAGACATGGAAAAGCCCTTGGGAGTCTTGCCGTGTTTCGACCCCAAGGACTTTGCTTTCTTCTCACTCCTCACACAACTAAAACATATAGCAATTTATGGGTTAGGGAAAGGTTAAGCGTGCCGCTTTCTTAACTGGCATAATTACCTACCTAGGGTTGAGAGCGGCAAAAGGATTAGCAAGATTTGACACTCTGCGCGCTAAAGCGACGCAGACCCTAGCACAGAATTAGACCAAAATCTAATTCTGATGGGCATTGTCAAGATGCCTCTAGTAACTCTGCTCAAATCTAAGCTCCCGTCTTTTTTCGTGTCATTGATTTTGCTTGGGTACTGAAAAAAGGGATGGTGATTCGGTAGTAGTGATGGCGGCTTAATCCTTTGCTTTGCTGTGCATTGTAGTCATGGGTAAAACGCCAATTCAAAAATGAAACGCATCAACAGGCTGCTATCTACCTGACACAGCACAAGCTGAAAGCGAGACGCGCCGAAAAAATGCCAAACAACCCTTTAAAAATGTCAGCGAGTCAGTCTTAGAGTTGGTGAAAGAAGGATTGAAAAATTATCATAGTCCCGAACAAATAGCAGGTCGTCTGAAAAAAGCTGGTCAAGAATCGCTCAGTCATGAAACCATCTATCAAATGATCTATCAAAACTATCGAGACTGGGTAAAATATCAAGAATACCTACGTCAAGGACGAGGAAAAAGAAAGAGTCGAACATAACTATTCATGGCGTTCATGTTTTTGGCGCAAATATTTAGCAATTTTTTCCCTGCGAATATCTCTGTTAGACAAGTCTTCTTTTTCGTCTAATAAATGTTCAGGATAACCACCCATTCTTTCTAGAATTGTTGGCGATTTTTTTAGAGTAATCCAATGGTTACGCAAAAGTTTTTTGACTAATTCTTGGCTAGTTATTTTCTCTTCTGATAAAATTTCAATTAAGTATTTTTCTGATTCATGATCTAGATTGACTGTTAACATGATTGATTAATCCTCCCTTAAAGTTATCAATTATGAATTAGTTAGACAATAGATTTTGATAATTTGTTTCTATTTCTTTTTCAGGAATACTCATCGCATTTAACTAATCAGCGATCGCCTTTTAGTTGGTAGTAATGGCTTTAGCCATAGATAATAAGATTAATCGTCCTAATCGCTAGGTAAAAAATCATTAACAGTAACAATATTGATAGATTGAAAAGGATGTAAAATCAATAAATCTTGATCCCCTATAATGATTGAATCTGCTTTGCCGTTAACGGCTAATTCCAAATATTTATTATCTTTAGTATCTCGACAAATATCCGTCCTAAAGTCTATTTTGAGACGAACTCAACATTTTCAGAGAAGTCCAATAAAAATTGTTTGCGTTCATCAAGACTTATATAGCGATCAAATTTTGGTCGAGATAAGACAGTTTCTAGTTCTTGCTAAGTGGCAGGAGATACGATAATAATTCCTAAGTGTTGAGTTTTTTTAAAAGCGGCATTAGGTTTACTCTTGGGCGATAGAACAGAACTAACAATAATAGTTGGTATCGATAACAAAGGGTCTATTCATCTTCATTTAAGAGAGATTCTAAAATTTCGGGGGTTAATCCTCTTTCTTGCGCTTTTTGTCCAATAGTATCCATCGTTTTATATAATTTGTCCAGAGATTCCTTCCTAGATAAGGTTGAGGATTGAACATAAAAAGCGATTTTTTCTTCTATTTTTTGGCGTTCTTCTTCCGTTGCATTCCAATAAGTTTCAGCAACATCTAAAGGAACTTTGATTCGGATTTCTGTTTGATAGTTTGTCATAATTATATTTTCTTGGTTTAGTAGTAAAGAAATTTAGTCGAAATTAATAGCCTCCCTTCAGCCAGCGTTACAGTTGAGAAGTTTCAGTTACTCTAGCGCATTGTTAAACTGATTGTCAAGTTTAGTTACTCTCAATTTAAGATATGTAATTTACTTTGGTTGCGAAAAACCAGCGCCGCTAGTGTAAGTATTCTTCAGTGCCTGGACTAAATCTAGAGATGACGTTGGGGGAAGGCTAATGCAGGAACGGTAAATAAATTTGGCTGAGTTGCTTGCTATGATTAGGGGTAATTGTTAACACTTCTTAAAGAGCGAGTGGGAAAATGAGGCAAGTCATTGTACATCGAGACGAAGATGGCCATTGGATTGTGGAGTGTCCAAGTCTCAAAGGCTGTGTTAGTCAGGGAAAAACGAGAGAAGAAGCCTTGATTAATATAAAAGAGGCGATTACCGGTTATATTGCGGCTTTAGCGGAAGACGGCCTGCCGATTACAGCAATTATTAGAAACGCCGAAGTCTAACCATTATGAGCGGAATTAATCGCGAGATTTTTCTTGACACTAAGCATATTTCTAAACATCTACCGAATACTCCACAATCACGGAGATTACTGTTACGAGGACGAGCTATTCATGTGTTTAAAGATGAAGATACAATGCTACGAGTTATTCAGGCTATCATGGAAAGGGGTGAATACACGGGAAATATTCGTAACTATGAACGCTATGGGCTATTTTTTGCCGAAGCGATTGGTTGTCGAATTAGCCCAGATGGTTTAAAGTCTTCTTTATTCTACGGCGAGGTTAAGATTAATGCAAACAACCAATATCACGCAATTCCTCGAACCCGACCTAGTGAAGGATAATTGGCGCTTCCTAGAAGTTTGGGTGGATTCCATGCAGTCCCCTCCCTATATCCTGCTAGTGTTGATCGATAAGGCGAGGGGATGTTATGTTTTTGATCCTGCTGAAAAGTATTGTCTCGTCAAGGCGTTTCCAGATTATGAAGAGGCTCAACTCTGGCTCTTGGAAGATGAATACGAACCGATTGAAGGACGATTATCTAGTGAGGAAAGCGCTTAGATTTGTTTAAACTTGTCGTTTGGAATAAAGTCAGAATATCGCCTGACCAGTGCCGTTAGGGTAAGCGCCGAGATAGTGTCAGGTTTGGGTAATTGGCGCTAGGATTATCAGAAGATTTTCTTTCGGCACTGGTAGAAAACAATTAGGAGGATTTATGATCCCGGTTAATGAGGCTCAACAAAAGTTGCAGGATTTGATTGATTCAGTGACTGTTTCCCACGAACCCATTATTATTGAGGGATGCGATGGTAATTCAGTTTTGCTATCTGAAGGGGATTGGAAATCGGTACAAGAAACGTTATATCTCCTCTAAGTTTCAGCAACATCTAAAGGAACTTTGATTCGGATTTCTGTTTGATAATTTGTCATAATTATGCTTTCTCAATTAAGTCCTGAAGATAGTTATAGCGGTATGCAGTCGAATGAGGTATAGTGCAACAGGCTATGAGTCAGTCTAGGCAAGACTTTGTATGTATCTCACTCAAGCGAATACCGCTATAGGAGATTGAGGGATTTTAATAAAGGAGAAAATGACAAACTCTACGGCATACAAATAACCCGAAAACTTGCGATCGCCCTTTGGTTGGTAGTAATGGCTTTAGCCATAAATAATCAGCCCTCAAGGGCTTACTACGAACTATGGTACAGCCTAGAGAGAAACAAAGAACCGCCGAGCAATCCATCATCCTCGAAATTTGCCAACACTGGAAGCTCCTCAAACGTACCATTCTCCAACACATCCACAACCACCCACAACGGGAAATGTCCTTGTGGTGGATTCATATTAAAAACGTATTGAGAGGGCAACCAATTCCCACTAGAACTCAGCTTTCGCCACCCTACTTTATCAGCAAATTTACGCCAAATATGAAAATCACGAACCCCTACTTCTCCGCCGCATTCTAACCAGATTTTTTTCTGCACGGAAAACCCAAATTTACCGTTACTGTATTTTACCCATAAACTATCAATTATTTGTAATTCTTCATGAGGGAAATTTTGGCAATCCTCTTTCATTAGCCACCCTGAAGCTGTTCTCCCCGCAATTTGATTAATTATATCGCCAGTTTCGTTACTTGCTTCTCGCCATTGTCCATTTTTTAAATATTGATCTAACTGGGTAAAATCAGCCTTAGCAGTTTTTGGAGATATTTGTGCTACAGGCATCTTGCCTGTTACTTGTGTTTGTACGGCATTTAAAACTTGTTCCACAGTCATTGACTCCCCTTCCGTTACCAGCGCCGGTAAGTGAGGAATATTACCAAAACGAACTAGACTTCTCCACTGCTGTAAAACACTGTTAACCTTGCTTAATTGATTGATGTCAATATTTTCCGCATCTTTCACTTGTTCTGATAACAACTTGAGCGACTCTAAAAACGGCATATACTCTTGATAAATAATGCGTTTGAAAAGACGAATATCATCATCACTATCAATATCAAAAACCTTATCTGTCGGTGCATTATTAGCCTTTAACCAATGACATAAAGCCGAATTACCCTGCTCTAAAGCCAAGTATTTATAAGCATCAGGTAAATTCGCCAAAGATAACGCTAACTTCATGCGGATTTCAGGCGAGCAAGAAGCCGAATCAGACTCCAAACTATCATAAAATCGCCCGTAAGCCTTAACAATAGTGGCAATTCCCTCCTGCCAAAACTCTGGCGTTAAAAGAGGATGATTCTTATACTTTTCCAATAAATAGGGAATTAAACTCGGTAACAACGGCGTATTTTCCCAAGAATTGCCCAAAAAGAGAATATCCGCATAAAGCCCAATCACTAAACAATGCCATACCGCTAAATATTGATAAAATGCACGATAATCGAGATTACTGAGCTTATAATCTTTTTTCACTGTCAAATCAAGACCATGCTCTTCAAATTCAGCTTTTTCAGCTAATTCTTTGTAAAGGATCTGTAAATTTTCTTCATTTAGTCCTCCTTTTTCCTTAATAAAGGCTTCATCCTTACCAATCTCTTGTAATTTTTGGCGAGTTTTTTCCCATTCTAACGCCCGATTTTTTGCGATAGAATAAAGTAAATCAGAATAGGATTGACCCGATAAAATAGTAGCTTTAGTGTAGGAAACATCCCCCGCCGACCAATAACCCAACTTAAAATTAAGCAAATCCCCTAAATTAATATCCGACTCCAAAACCAAAACAGGAATACTTTTTAATTGTCCATGAAGAGCCTGTAACGCAGAACTTCCACCCCATTTCTTGGACTCCCAAGCTCGATCAACCAATTGCACAGGATGGTGATGACTTACTAAATAACCTTGGTGCAAAAATTGCTCAATTTCTTCGGCTAAATAGGTCTCATAACCCGATGTTAATGGCTTGCCTGTACTAGGATCATGATCTAAAAAAGGCGGTGCTAGAAATAACTTTAAAGGCATTACCCCATGAGCAAAAGAATTTTCCAGTAAATCAAAAGGTAAATTAGCAATGGGAGATTTATCCGATCTCAACCTTTCCCGCATCAACTCCACCGCATTTTGATGTTGCAAACGAACTAAATCACGTTGAAAATCCTGCTGTAACTGTAAAATATCATATTGAATTTTCTTTTCCTGCTCAAAACGCCATTTTTGAAAATCCAGATTTTTTTGATTAATAGCGTGACTCACTTTCGCCCGAAAAGCCTCAATTTCCTTCGCTCTTTCGTGATTAAGTTCAGCTAATTCTCTTTGAAATTCTTGATTTTCTCTTTGTTGCAATACGGAAAATTTTAATTGATTATATTGCAATTCTGCGGAATGCTTTCTACTCAGTCGGGCAATTTCTTCGGAAGAATCCCGATTTAGCCGACTGATATTTTCAGAAGACTTACGATTTTCTGATGCTGACCAAGCATTGTTTCCACTCGATACCAGCGCACTAAAAGCTGCACCACCGGCATAAATTAAGGCATTAGCAGCTATCTTATCTAAGGGCATATTTTAAAATTCTCCACAATAAATTAATGATAATTACTTTTGAGCAAATACGAGATTTTTCAAGGCTGAAACTTAAACTTTTTTAGACTGTTCTCTTGCTTTTTCAGCCTCCGCTCGATATTTTTCTGATTCTGCCATTTTATCCTTGGCATCCCGGTCGTGGCTGGCGGCTAAAGAAGCGTCATGATGCTCACGAAACCAATCAGCAGTCTTACTATGATCGAGAGAACTATGATAACTATCGTTAGCTTTTTTCTCTAGTTCATTTGCTTTACTTAATAACTCAGAAGCCGTCTCAGAACCAGATCGCTGTGAAAGATGATCCCAATGGGAAGTATGATCTGCGTGGGAATATTGATGGTCTGGGAAACTGTTAGCATGATGGGGGTGATAATCTGCTAAGTGCTGGTTCTCAAAACCTTGATCAAAATGAGAAGGATGATCAACTTGAGAATATTGATGGTCTAATAAACCATTAGCGTGATGGGGTTGATAATCTGCTAAACTCTGACGCTCAAAAGCATTATGGATATGATGAGGCTCATAAATGCTGATATTAGATGGGACAAAGGGATCGTGGTGAACTCCCAAATTAGGGTCGTTTAACAAATCTTGGTGGTCGTGCAAATCCAGCGACGAATCCGCATGAGTATGTAAAGTATGGGTAGTATCGGACTGATGAAGGTTATGATCAAAAGCCGGTAGATCCATGATGATATCTTGTCAGTGGAGGAATGAGTGTTTATTTAAGCTAGGGAATAACTTGATCCAGATAAATTACCGCAATCCTAGCATATTTATTCTAGTCGAAGCCATCGGATTAGTGCAATGCGATCGCCATTTATCAAAGGATCGCCAAGTAATACTAAATCCAGTTATCAAAGACTAATTATTTAGGATTTGCTGAAAAACTTTTTCGGCAAACCCTAACTATAACCTCAAGCTCACTTTTTCACCAACTTGACAAATTCTCGAAAACGTTGGCGTAATCTCTCGATATTAGCCGATTTCCCGCCATAACGCCAATCAACGTAGGCGCGAGCAATTTCCTCGATAATATTCGCCACTGGGGGCGGTTGGACGCGGCGGGCGGCGGTGGCGTATTCTAAAGGGGTTTGAGCGGGATGTTTACCATAACCAGCTTCTGTTAAGATTCCTAACATTTGCTGGTATAAACGCTCGATTGGTGGTAGTTTTGCTAACTTGCGACCCCGACGCCAACGATGGAACTGTCCCCATCCTAACCAACCAGCGTAACCGAAGACGACCCCCACTAAACCGCCGAGAATTCCCCCTAAAAGACTGCCGGAAATAAAGCGCCATAACCAGGCCAATAACTTGCCAATAGTAACGATAACATTTTCCCAAATCAGACCGAGAAAACCCGTTACTGGAGAGGGCAACCATCCGGCCACCCATTGCCACAATTGCTTGAGGACGCTAAAAGGTTCCGCTTCCTCAAAGGATGGGGGAATTAATTCCCGGCCCGGGATAGGATCGAAAGTGTACCAACCGTAACCAGGGAAAAACACCTCTGTGATGGCGTAAGCGTCCGTATTTTGGACAACATAAAAGCCAGTGAAAGGATTAAACTGGCCAGTGGCAAAACCGGTGGCTAATCGGGCAGGAATACCGATCGAGCGTAACATAATCGTTAACACGCTGGAAAAATGATCGGCGTAACCCCCCTGAAAACGAAACAAAAAGGCCGAGACTAAATCCTCATTTTCGGCTAAAAAGGGCAAATCGGTTTTTAATTCGTAGTTTTGCTTTAATGCTTGGGCCAAATATAGGGCCTTCTCGTAGGGAGAGGTTAAAGGTGTGGGAGATTTGGCCAGCAATTCCTCGGTTTTTCGGCGGACTTTCGGGGCAATTTCGGCAGGAATTTGTAAATAATACTTGAGAATAGACTTAGGGTAGGTTTCTGGGGCCGATCGCAGTTGGCTGCGATTGCGTTCCGGCACTTGTGAGATTACAGTATAAGTTAGCCCTTCCGCTAATCCCCCCGGCGACCTTAAGCTATTTTCTCGGTCCAGAGATACCTGTCGGGTAGGAAAAAAGAGATACTGGGGCGAGGTAAGAGCAGGGATAATATTCGGTAAACTGGAGACAATGCTGTAGGTTTGAACTACCTGATGGGTTTTGGCTTGGGTTGCAGGTAGCGGCACAAAAAAGCGATAGGACCAACTACTGCGATTTAAATCCTCTACTTCCTGATCTCGTGAGATTTGCCACCCTTGACCAGTATAGCGATCAAAGGCCATGGCGCGCCAGAATCCGGGGGCTTGAGAACGTACCCGCATGACTGTCTGGGGAGTCATACTTCCCCGCAAATTTTGGTTAATTTGGCTGTTAAAACCGTAATAAAAGGTAGTATCTAACTGTCCTGACCCTGTAGTGGGACTGTTACCGCCATTTACGCCACCATTCCCCGTTTCACCCTCGCGCACATAGCCGGGGTTAACGATTTGTCTGTCTCCCTGTTCAAAATCCTGATTTTCCATACCTTCGGGACTATTGACGGGAAAAGATTGAATTTGATAACCCGGAAAACGCGGCATCAGAGCAAAAATTGTCAATCCCAAGAGGAGAATTGTCAGAAAGAAAATCCCGAAACGTTTGGGAGAAAGGGGAGAATTTTGCAGGGAAACTAATTTTTTTGTGGCTAGATGCGGGGGTTTTCTTGGGAAGAAAGGGAGACTCTGATTGAGATTATCTAAACCTAAACGAGAACGATAGTCTAAAACTAGGGTAGGTAGGGATAAAAGCAGAAAGAGGATTAACCAAGGTGCAAAAGCGAGGGTTTGGGAGATTGTCCCAGCGACTCCCAAGAGAATTAAACCGATTACCATAGAATAACCTAAATCTTTGCGTCGGGGCAGGTCAAAACTATGGAGAATTTGTAATTGAATTAATAATTGCGTTAAGGCAATGCGACTATCCTGCATCGCAACGATATCACCCAAGAATAGCGCCAACACCACTAACATTCCGATCGCTATACAGAATTTTGCCCCAATATTGCGCTTTTTCCTGCGTCGCCAACTCCAGATTCCGCCGATAATACTGAGAGGAACCGCCCAAATACTGGTATAACTATCGATAGCCACATCGGTGGCGATAATACCGACGATTACTAAAGCTTGCACCAGAATTCTTAAAATAATCGATTCCTCGGTTTCTGGCAAAGGAGAAGATTCTATCTTTTGCCAGAGGGTTTTTAAGGAAGGTCTTGGACGAGCAGCGCTGCTAACCATAGGGTAAATTGGGAGAAGGACAAAGAAGTTAATTTTATATTTCCCAGTTCTAATCTCGATCGCTCCCTGGGGTAAAGTGGATTTTAGATGTCAGGAGATAGGGAGATAGGGAGACGATAACTGATTACTGACTACTGATAACTGACCTATGATAGCCGTTACCAAGCCTGAAATTTTACCGTTACTTCATCCCCTGATTGGACAATTAGCCACGGCAATTCTGTCCCACTGGGAAAATTATCTTGATTTGTCGCCCTTTGAGTTGCCGGAAGGTTTAGGCTATGTGGAGGGACGTTTAGAAGGGGAAAAATTAATTATCGAGAATCGCTGCTATCAAACCCCCCAGTTCCGCAAAATGCACCTAGAACTGGCTAAACTGGGCAATGGTTTGGATATTCTCCACTGTGTCATGTTCCCCCGTCCAGAATATCCGCTGCCGATGTTCGGATGTGATATAGTCTCTGGCAAAGCGGGAATCAGTGCCGCTATTGTAGATCTTTCTCCCACCAGTGGCGATAAAACCCTCTCTAGTGCCTATAATCAAGCTTTAGCGGCTTTACCTGCAGCTAATTTCGCCCAAGCTCGTGATTTGCCGCCTTGGGGTCATATTTTCTCCCAATATTGTCTGTTTATTCGTCCCGAAACCGCCGCCGAGGAACGACAATTTTTACAAAGAGTAACAGATTTCTTGACAATTCACTGCAAATGTGCTAGGGAAAGTCAGCCTCTTTCTGGGGAAGAAGCGCGCATTTATTTACAGGGACAACGGGATTATTGTAGTCAACAGCAGAAAAACGATAAAACTCGGCGTGTACTAGAAAAAGCCTTTGGTTGGGAATGGGCAGAGCGTTATATGACGGGTGTTCTCTTTGATTTGCCCGATTAAACTGAACTATCCCTTCCCCCCTTGCTCCTAGGGTTGATTCATCCTAGGGTTGATTCATGAATCAACCCTACCTTCAATGGAGCCGACAATTTTTAACACCTACCTCTTATTTAGAGATTTTCTGCAACCTCATCGCTATTTTTCCCATTTTTGAACTCTCAAACCCTAATTAGGCCAGAAGTCTCTTGAAACTTAACAATATTAACAGACAAGGACGGGAGAATAATTGCTAGATTGGGTTAGGTGCAGTTAAATGTAACCGCGAGAACGAGGGAAAAAAAGGCGGTTTTCCTCGGTAAAACCGTCAAAAGGCCTTAGCTTAATTTCTCGATTCTGACGATTAAATAAATATTAAAACAGCCGATGAATCTAACGAACTTTCCTTGGTTAACTGCCATCATCCTTTTTCCCATCGCCGCCGCTTTATTGGTTCCCATAATTCCCGATAAAGACGGTAAAACCGTGAGATGGTTTGCTCTGACGGTGGGATTAATCGACTTTGCCCTAATTATCTACGCTTTCTATAGCAGTTACGATTTCGCTAATCCCAATCTGCAATTAGTGGAAAGTTACCAATGGTTGCCCGAAATTGACCTAAGATGGTCTTTAGGAGCCGATGGCCTCTCCATGCCTCTGATTATCTTAACGGGATTTATCACCACTCTGGCTATCTTAGCGGCTTGGCCGGTGACTTTTAAACCGAAACTATTCTACTTCCTGATGCTGTTGATGTACGGGGGACAGGTTGCGGTGTTTGCCGTGCAGGATCTGTTACTGTTCTTCCTCGTCTGGGAATTAGAATTAGTCCCCGTCTATCTAATCCTCTCTATTTGGGGCGGTAAACGCCGTCTCTACGCAGCCACCAAATTTATCCTTTACACCGCCGGAGGCTCCCTATTCATCCTTGTAGCGGCGCTGACGATGGCTTTTTATGGCGATACCGTCTCCTTTGACATGGTGACTATTGCTGGTAAAGAATTCCCCCTGAAACTACAATTATTCCTCTACGCTGGTTTTCTGATTGCCTACGGGGTAAAACTGCCGATTTTCCCCCTCCATACTTGGCTACCGGATGCCCACGGCGAAGCCACGGCCCCTGCCCATATGTTACTAGCGGGAATTTTGCTTAAAATGGGTGGTTATGCGCTCCTACGCATGAATATGGGGATGTTACCCGATGCTCACGCCGTTTTCGCCCCCGTTTTGGTGATTTTAGGGGTAGTCAATATTATCTACGCCGCCTTAACCTCTTTTGCCCAACGCAATCTTAAGCGCAAAATTGCCTATTCTTCCATCTCTCACATGGGATTTGTCCTGATTGGTATGGCTTCCTTTACCGATATTGGTACAAGCGGGGCGATGTTACAGATGATTTCCCACGGACTGATTGGGGCGAGTTTATTCTTTATGGTCGGTTGTACCTACGATCGCACCCATACCCTAATGTTAGACGAGATGGGCGGTGTCGGCAAGAAAATGAAGAAAGTTTTTGCCATGTGGACCACCTGTTCCCTCGCTTCCCTCGCTTTGCCCGGGATGAGCGGTTTTGTGGCGGAATTAATGGTATTTATCGGTTTTGCCACCAGTGATGCCTATAGTCCCACTTTCCGCGTCATTATCGTCTTTTTAGCGGCTATCGGTGTCATTCTCACCCCGATTTATCTCTTGTCCATGTTGCGAGAAATTCTCTACGGGCCGGAAAATAAGGAATTAGAAGAACACCATCCCCTAGTGGATGCGGAACCCCGGGAAGTCTTTATCATCGCTTCTCTATTAGTGCCAATTATCGGCATTGGACTCTATCCCAAAGTGGCTACGACAATTTACGATGCTACTACCAATAAATTAACCGCCCTAGCGCGTAATTCTGTCCCCAGTTTAGTGCAACAGGCAAAGGCAAAAACCCCTAGTTTCTCCCTTTATTCCTTAAAAGCCCCGGAAATCTAAGGAGTTATCAGTTACCAGTTACCAGTTATCAGATTTGAGTTTTAAGTGAGCAGTATTAAATCCCACTTTCCGCACTTCTTAATATTCAATTGATAATTTTTACTAATATTAAATCCGGTTATTAAAGAATGATTATTTATTCTCCCTTTTGCCTATTGCATGAGTGCCTCTCCTCATAACTAGCCTGTACTCAACGGATTTAGTATTATTATACTTTTAATTGATTGTGTGATTATTTTAATGCGATCGCCACTGAGTACAGCCTAGAGAATTATGAGAATTAGTCCCCACTGGAGCAATCGCACCCACAGAAGATTAAGCGGTCGCAACGCGCTCGCTACGCGAGACCGCAACATAGCAAAATATAGGAGTTTAGGCAATGTCTAACGAAACCGTGACTTATTCCCTAGAAGCTGTTCTGACAAGGATCGAGGGGAAAATAGACAAAATTGATGAACGGTTAACCAAAGTAGAAATAGGACAATCGGAGATAAGAGGGGATATTAAAGCATTAGGGTTTAAGGTTGAGGGCATCGATAAAAGATTAGAAAAAGTAGAAAACGAGCAATCTGTTTTAGTTAAATCTGTTTCTGACTTACAGGGATTTCGGGGGTTAATTTTACCTCTGATTGTTGGGGGAATTAGTGCCGGTATCGGGGCAATAATCACCGTTAGTATCAGATTTTCTCTACTCGGTGGCAACTCCTAAATAAGGCAATCGCAACATAGCAAAATATAGGAGTTTAGCCCATGTCTAACGAAATCGTGACTTATTCCCTAGAAGCTGTTCTAACAAGGATTGAGGGGAAAATAGACTCTCTACAAAGGGATGTCAATCAAAAATTCGACAAAATCGATGAACGATTAACCAAAGTAGA
>VYMC01000061.1_pt1 | contig 36516 bp, 37 predicted proteins | sample 5115301 | NCBI WGS metagenome assembly VYMC01 (sample SAMN12291802, study PRJNA351875) | freshwater metagenome | isolation source: freshwater lake | place: USA: Michigan, Wintergreen Lake | collected 2013-08-08 | reverse complement strand
CTCTTGAAGCTAATTATGATGATTATCTTGAAAAAAAATGATAATTAGACAGAAGTTCTCTATGTGAACAAGAGAACTTTATCTTCTTTTGTTTTCAAAATGAGAATTGCTGGTTCGAATTGGGGTGGCATCACGGGGAAGGCGTTTTTGAAAGCGGTTAAGGTTGTCTAGAACAGCCTTAGTAGCTTCACTCTCAGCCTTCGCCACATCACTCACTTCATCAACAGCTTTAGCCGCACTACTCTCAGCCTTAGCAGCATCACCCACTTCATCAACAGCTTTAGCCGCTTCCCCCATTTTACCAGCAGCCTTAGCAGTATCACCAATTTCTTCACCCACTTTAGCCGCATCACTAACTTTGTTAACAGCCTTAGCAATATCGCTAACATCATCAACAGCCTTAGCAGCAGTTCTAGCTCCCTTACCACCCGGTACAAGATTCAATGCTCTTTGCCACCAAGCCAACTTGTCACCAGTTAGGATATCTCTACCTGTAATTGCCTCAAGTAAGCCTTTCCAATAGCCAATAGGGGAAAAATCAAGCAATAAACTCAACAAAAGAGCAATTAAAGCAGCCGCGAGAGCCGCTAACTTGGATTGCTGATAACAATCTTGAAGTCCACTACAGTTATGAGCTATTGCTGGCTCTGAATAAAAGAGCAGAACTACAGAAAAAACTAATAGGACAAGAGTGCTTTTTTTCATTAGGGATTCCTCTATTCTAATGCTTTTTGTTTTGGGTTAGGCATCAGTAAAGCAAAAATCATAATTCCAACCATTGTAGAGATAACGATTGATATAAAAGAATCACCTCTCCACATTAGTTCGATAATCATTGAAGCCAAAAAATAACTCAACCATGTCGCAGCAATTAGACGCAACACAATAGGACAACGACAAACTATATTGGCCCATCCCATTAACTTTTTCGGCGTGCTATCTCGAAGTAACATCACTCCAGTGATAGATAATCCCAGAATGATTGCCTCAAACCAGTTAGATAACATTCCTGAAAGCATGGCAGTAGAACAAATAGCTTTGATAAATACTCCAATTACAGGGGGTAGAGAATTATTAGGCATCTTCCTACTGAGGAGAACCTCTCGAAGTTTTTCCCCTCGCTCTTTTACTTGGGAATCCGATGAACTTTTGAACTCCAAGAAAATTCTCACAGCACCTAATATTCCTGCCAATAAAGCTAACATTTGCCCATTGTATTGAAGAGGCTGAATTGCCTCTACTGGTGGTGTAATGCCTTGCCATGTATATACCGGACGAATCAATATCGGTACTGCCTGTGTCCAGACAAATACAAGGGTACTTTGTATTACTGCTTGGAGTAATCCCTCAGTAACTAAGCCAATTGTTCCTAAAGTCTTGAGACGAGGAACTGTTTGCAAACGCAACCCTTGACTTGTTAGGGGTATTGATATTAAGAGAATCGATAAAAGAGCATAAGAGAGTAGCAGAGGAATCTGAACTATCAAAAAAGTTTGAAATATATTGCCTATTTTTGGGTGTTGAAACAGAAAAAAATCACCGAAGGCATAACCTACAAGAAGATAGCTTCCAAGTCCAGTTCCAAAACTGCTGATTGTCATCAAAAGTGCCATCACACCAATCGAAAAGGTAAAAGTTTCCCCAGGAGCAAAATGAAACCAACCTATTAGTAAACCTAACACCAATGATACAACAGGAGCATAAGCGGCAACTTTTGACCAGTGTGTCAGATAAATTCCATCAGCTAGAATAACAGAAAGAAATCCAGAAACTCTACTAGCTGCTACAGGTAAATCACGCCACCAAAAATTAATTAACTTAGTTTCCATAACTTCCCCCAATATTAATTTTTAAGAACCTATTGCAGAATAAACCTAAAACAGATCCATATACCAAATGTCCAGAAATTGAAACAATAGTAAATTCTTGCATCACCGCTTGTAAGTGAAGCCAAGATGGATAAATACTGAACATAGCAATTTCAAGGCACATTGCCCAGGCAATGCCCCACTTCCAGTTTCGATTGCCAAAGAAAAAACAGTAGGCTACTGCAAATAATATTCCATTGAGTAGATGATATAAAATCCCCCAGATTAAGACAGCAGCTCCAGAAGAATTAGCACCTAGAATTAGCTGTCCAAAGACAGGAATTGCCTTAAATGGATTGAGGGGAATATTAAACAATTTGACAATTAATAGTCTTGATAGGTCATAAGCACCTGTAGCAATAACACCGGCGGACATACCAGTTATAGTTTTAGCTCGAATGATCTTACGTTCAGTAGGCGATGAACGTAGCCATTTTGAAACAGCTAAAAACCCGGAAAAAGCTCCTAAGTAAATAAGTATCGTTGCCAGAGATGCGTTAGTTATAACTGAAACCACTAAAGCTGCACCACTAGCCATTGAAGCGGCTCCAAGAACAAATTGTGGTTTTAAGTGTATTTGCTGGTTCATTGATACAACTTTGGTAAACGTTCAGTCCAGTAGGGTGAATTAGCAAAGTGTAATCCACTAACCAGCATTATAAGACAATAGCCATCGATGATTCAATAGGTTGTGCTGGGAATTAGTTCGGTAATACAAGATCGGCGATCACACTAATTCGTCAGAGCAGAGGTTAAGAGCAGAGGTTATAAAGAACGATCACCATATAAAGCCTCCAAAAATTCTGTTTCAGAAATTGGTCTTGCATTGAACTCTAATTGAGGTGAATATCCATACTTTTTATATTCAAATTCCATGAAAGATTGGGAGACATTCCACTCATTATGGCAAATAGCCCAATATAAACGATAATCGCCAACATAGCTAGGGAAGTTGCCGGGGGAAAGATTGAGAATCATTATAAGAGAATTTTGCGATTCTTTTAAGTTATCGTAATCATTAAGAGAATAAGCTATCCAAGGATTATTCTTTGAACATTGAACCCACCTTCTCCACTCTCTTTTTACATTATCTTTACTTTTTGACTCGTATATAACTTCATATAATTCTCTTCGAGAGCCATCTAGGAGAGCTTTAATATCTTCTCTAAAAAGTCTAATATTAGTAACTAAAACTCCTTCTACTAATAACCTAGGGATACCAAACTCAGCTTTGGCAATTTGTTTGTCTAATGAGCGTACATTTTCTGGCGAAGGATTGAATAGGCAGCTATTACCGTTGTTCGGCTTCCAAATTTTGTGATACTCTCGCCATCCCAACTTTTTATAAGTGTCCACATCCCATGTTGTATGCAATCCACTTACCTTACCTTTCCCTATAGACGTAAAGAAATAGGAATCCGTCGCATTGGAACCATAGGCATCGGGTGTTCCGGCTGCTGGTCCATGGGTGATTAATCTACCATTCTCATCGTAAGTACATTGCTGACCTGGCCTTAATGGGTATAAATCCTTCCTTCCTTCTGGTCGATATTCCTCAGAGGCAGCAGAACGATAAAAACCTTTAGCTCCCGGATGATAAGACATTTCAAGTTGACGCTCGGCTGCATTTGATGGGGTCAATGGATAGGATTTCGCGTTAATCTTCCTTTGTTGAATAATCTCGTCTTCAGTACAAGGACAGGCAAAAAGTTTATCTTGCCAACCCGGATAATTTTCTTGTAGTCTGCGTACTACTTCTTCGGGTTGCAAATCTATAGGTTCTTTTTTGGAGATTTGATTGGATATAATGATACTCACAGTTGTGACCACTGGTACTCCTACCAATAAAAGTAGGATTAGTTCAATCAGTGTTGGACGGGTGTAATTTCAGCTATTCAGTCATTATGAGGGTTATGACATTTTTGGTGGGGGTGCTAAAATCTGCTTCTAGCATCAAAATGAGAATTGCTGGCTAACTAAAAAGCCTTTAAGATAACTGAACATTACCAAAATCCTCAATTTTCATAGGTTCGTTACTGCAAGCGAACGGCTGAATTAATCGGCAGGAGGTCGCCTCTAATGATCAATTCAAACCGAAAATATCACATCTGTCCGCTCCAATGATGTGTTACCTATTATCACTCCATCAGGCGATCGCATAAATCCTTGACCAGCATGGTGTGTTGTTTCCGTACACAGCTTTTATTTATTCTCCCCCGCAACGCGCACGAAGTGGTCTGCCAACTTCCCACCCCAACACCCAACCAACGGTCAACTACTCAAAATCGTTATGACTATGATATAGTTGTTAAGGAATGTAAAAATAGTTGCATTTTCCCAGAAACTAGATTAAGGAGATTAAGAGTATGACCGCCGAAGGTTGCTTAAGAGTCGGGCAAGCGGCGCCGGATTTCACCGCCACCGCCGTTTTCGATCAAGAGTTCAAACCCATCAAATTATCGGATTATCGGGGTAAATACGTCGTTTTATTCTTCTATCCCCTCGATTTTACCTTTGTTTGCCCCACGGAAATTACCGCTTTCAGCGATCGAGTTAGCGAATTTGCCAGCATCAACACCGAGATTTTAGGGGTGTCCGTCGATAGCGAATTTGCTCACCTAGCATGGATTCAAACCGAGAGAAAATCTGGTGGTGTCGGTGATGTGGCCTATCCGTTGGTGTCGGATCTGAAAAAAGAAATCAGCACCGCTTACAATGTTCTTGATCCTGATGCGGGAGTGTCCCTGCGTGGTCTGTTTATCATCGATAAAGAAGGTGTTATCCAACACGCTACTATTAATAATCTTTCCTTTGGTCGCAGTGTCGATGAAACCCTTCGCACTCTGAAAGCGATTCAATACGTCCAATCCCACCCGGATGAAGTTTGTCCCGCCGGTTGGCAAGAAGGGGATGCTACCATGGTTCCCGATCCTGTGAAGTCGAAAGTTTACTTCGCAGCAGTTTAGTTAAAGGTTTTAAGAAGTCCCTCAGCTATAGATGGGGAGAGACTTTTAAGGGGGGTGAATTTTTCACCCCCCTTTTTAATCGGAAAATTTTCGGGAAAATTGGCCCCATTAGCCATAATCTCATCTAGAATACAGGCCAGCAAGTCTAGAAAGAGTCACGGCAATCTATGACTACCAGTAATTATGATTCCGAGTTGACAGTTTTGGGATTACCCGCAGCCAAAGGTAGATGGTTATTAATACCTCTAGGAATGGGCGTTTTACTCTGTTTAGGGACGGTGTACTCTTGGAGTATCTTTAGAAAACCCCTAGAAACAGAATTAAATCTCGGCGCCACGGAAAGCCTATTACCCTACACTGTGGCTCTAGTATTTTATGCCGCTTCTATGCCGATCGCTGGTTTTTTTATCCCCCGGGTAGGCACTCGCAGGATGACTGCTCTCGGCGGAATTATCGTCGGTTTAGGCTATATTCTCGCTAGTTTTGCCGCTCAGATCCAGACAATTATTCTTACCTACGGAGTCATTGCCGGCACAGGAGTCGGCATCGCTTACGGTGTTCCCATGGCAGTGGTGGCACGCTGGTTTCCCGACAAAAAAGGTTTAGCGGTGGGTTTAACCATTATCGGATTTGGCCTTTCTCCCCTAATTACCGCACCTTTAGCCAATCGATTGATCAATGAATATAGTGTTAGACCAAGTTTAAGATTTTTGGGGATTATCTTTACAATAATTATTGTGATTATTGCCCTCGCCATGAAATTACCCCCTCAAGACTGGCAACCTGCCGCCAATTTAGCTAATCGGAAATCCGACTTTCTGGCCAATTATCCGGTGAATATGCTAAAAAGTCGCTCATTTTACGGCCTATGGCTTTGCTATGCCATTGGTGCTTTAATTGGCTTGAGTGCTATCGGTATTTCTAGTCCCGTCGCTGAGGAAATTATTCAGATTGAGCCAGGGTTAGCCGCTAGTAGTGTTGCTCTATTTGCCTTGTTTAATGGTATTAGTCGTCCTTTGTTCGGTTGGTTTAGCGATCGCTGGAAACCCCATTATCTAGCGATCGGGGCCTATACACTCATTTTGATCGGTTGCCTGTTGATGGTCAAGGCCGAAAAAGGGGCGGTTACTAGCTATCTAGTGGCTTTTTGTCTATTTTGGTTCTGTTTAGGGGGATGGTTAGCCCTAGCTCCCGCTACTACTCTCCACTTCTTTAATCCTGACCACTACGCCCAAAATTATGGTATTGTTTTTACTGCCTACGGTGTCGGTGCTTTAACCGGCACTTTAGTAACCGGTAGAATTCGCGATTGGTTCGGTACTTACACTTATGCTTTTTATGCTATGGCTGTATTGGCAATACTGGGCATTTTTCTCGCTAGTGCCTTACTGAAAAGAGAGCGATCGCATTTATCAAATCCTAGCTAAGGGAGTTAATCTTAGCCTAGAGTAGATACTGCTGGCATTTTATAGTTTAAAAGACTCGAAAGAGGTCATATTAGACTGTATAGGTCTTTTAATCGCTCTTTTTCTGGGTGATTGTCGATCTTGAATCAAATCTCGGTTTTCCTCGAAGAAAGAAATTAACTGATCATCAGGGATTTCTTGGAATTCGCCAGTTTTCAATAAAACAGTAGCCATGGTAAATCGAACTCCTGAATATTCGTCTCGATCGCTATCAAAGCAGTCCTCTACTAATCAGGGGGTGTTCGCAGCTCTCAATAATTGTCACCTAACCGCTCAAAATTGTCTTTATTCCTGGGATTTTTTCGGCCACTGCTGACGGCGATAACTGCTATACTGCCCATGAACATTGACTAGATAGGGAACTAGATAAGTCAGTAATGCCGCCAGCCAGCGATCGCTTGTCATGCGGCCGTTGACTATAGCATAACCGTGGTTAATTGTCAATAAAATTGTACCCACCACTACAGCCACTTTTATCCCAGTGGGGGCAAATTGGGGGGATAATAAAGCATGAAAATAGCCGATAATTCCTTTCATTGTCTATAAATCGCACTCTATCAGGCGAGTAAAACAAAAAGTCACCATTTTTAACCCGTAGGGAGACTTCCACCAAAGAGCGGGAAAACAGCCTTGAGGAGCTGCGAGACTAAAATCCCAGTGGTCATAATCATCGATGCGCCACTCATCTTTGTTGCGCCATCCCACCAATTCCCCAAATTTTCTAATCGTTTCCGCGTCTTGGGTACGCAGGGTATTAATACTACCCCCAACGGCAAAATATAACTTCACCTGATTGCTAAAACCGAAATGATCGCCGCTATAATTTTTCCAAAGGCGATCGAGTACCCGAATCACATTAACGGGAAACTGCGTCATATCCTCTGGGGTTAAAGTATCGCGGGTTCTGCCAGCAGCTTCGAGGATAACTCGGAGAGTTTCTGCGTCTGCTTCCTTAAAGTTCCCCTCAGCTAGGAATTGCTGTAATTTACCATAGCGCTCGATGTCTGGTACTAACATCTGCCGCGCTTCGATCAGGGCAACCCGTTCGGTTAAAGATTGTAATTGAGCTAAAATATCCTGAAGTTGGGCGTTAAGATCTGACATAAATGTAAGGGTGGTTGTTGACTGCAAAAATTACCGATTTATCGGCAGAATAATTATTGATTTACCGCTTCTAATCGCGACTTGACAAAGCGATTCATCCATGCTTCTAGATAGATGCGATTGGCTTTTTGTTCTTTTAAATCTGTGGTAGTTAAAGGGTAAGGTGCTAATCCTTGAATGGCTGCCGTTGTCACACAAAACATCGACTTTTGAAAAGTTTCGCAGATCTGGACTAATAAATCTTCCTCTTGACGAAAACTCTTTTTATAAATGTCGTGCAGATAATCTGGTAAAAAGTGACGCATATCCTGCATTAATAGTGTGGGAGGAATCCCTGCACCTCCGATGGGTAAAGGATCTGCATACAAAGCACCATAGGCAAACATTCCTTGATCGTAGGGAATTTGATAGGCTTGGGCATTATAGGAAATTGTACCGGGGAAAGGTGTTCCGCGAAAGAAAACTGCCTCAACGTAGGGGATTGCTGTATCTGCAAGAAAGGTTAATCCTGCCGATTTGGGGATCAGATCATAGGTTTGTCCTTTGATTTTTACTTGATAGACAATTGGTTTACTAGCATTATCGACTAAATTTTTCCTAATGTGTGCCACCACTTCGGGAATACTGGTAATTTTTCCGGCATCGTAGAGATCGGATAAACTTAAAAAAGTATCGGCCATAATTCGCCAAAATTGACCTAAACCGCTATAGTAGGCCATCATCCGCATTTGTTCTGGCAAAAATTCAGGAAAGGCTTTATTTAAAATTAAAACTAGCGGATTATTCCTAAATTTGGCTTGAATAACTTTGGCTGTCACTTCCCGAAAAGCGGCACCATCTACATAACTATCTAAACCACCCCCACCATGCCAAAACATGGCTTTCATACAGTATTCAGCATACTCAAAATTAATGCGGTCATGCCACCAGTGTTGGAGTAATTTTTGCCAAGATACTTGACCATTAAAATATTTAAAGAAGGGGAAAAAAACCAAAAACTGATTTTCCGCAATATAAATTAAATTTTTGGAATAAGCATCTAACACCACCCCGTAACTTTTCAGGATACCCACCACCTCGATCAAATTCTGGGGAGTATCTTTTAACAATGCTTCCCCAGCAGTGAGACGCTCAATATAGGATGCTAGGGGATGAGAGGAGGACTTGACAGGGATAGTGACCATGCTAGAAGCTTGATAAAATAACTTTCCTTATCTATTTTAACCCATAAAAGCACAACCAATTAGCGGCGGTGGCACGGCGAGTCATGCGGGGATTGAATTGGCCAATTTTATAACCAGTAAACCCCAATTTATCTTTTAATAATTGTTTATTTTCTGGCAAGATCGATCGAGTTAATTTTACTGTTGGGGGACGATTGGCAATAAAATCTGGGGGTTCAGGATATTCACGGCGCCAATCTTCCTCTACTTGGCTATTATCCCATTTTCCTTGACTTTCATCGTAGCGATAACCTAAACTTTGCCAGACCAATTTATTAACGGTTTCGTCGTCAATTTCATCGTTAATAATCGCCCAAATTGTCTCTATATTCAATTTTGGTAGTTCCATAGATCAAGTGAATGGGGTGTGGGGAGGTGGGGAGAATAAATAAAATAATCTCCTATCTCCTGACGACCGGCTACTGACGACCAGCTACTACCTACGGTTAAAATAACTGGTGAATAACATTATCGATCATCGCTCAAGAGTAGCCTATTTTGCCCCCTTCTAACGCCAAAATTATTTTTATTTTAACTATCGGTGTGGTGTCGGTTTCTGCATCGGCAATTTTTATCCGGTTAGCGATCGAAGCGGTAGGTAATGCTACGATCGCATTTAGTTTATTTTTAGCGACTTCCCGTCTGATATTGGCTTCTGTTGTCCTAATTCCGAACTGGTTGACCTTATCACGCCAAAAAGTCCCTATTCAAGCCTATTATTACGCAGTGGGGGCAGGATTTTGTTTAGCTCTCCATTTTGCTACTTGGATTACTTCTCTATCCTACACCTCGATCGCCGCTTCCACCACTTTAGTCACTACTAATCCTCTCTGGGTTTCCCTGTTGGGTTGGTGGTGGTTTCGAGAAAAACCGACCAAATTAACCTTTATCGGCATTTTTGGGGCTCTAACGGGGGGATTATTGATTGTTTTAGCCCATCGAGATGTCAGTAGTTCTTATCCTAACCCTTTATTGGGCAATAGCTTGGCTTTAATTGGGGCAATGCTCGTTAGTGGTTATATTCTCCTCGGACGGGAAGCACAAAGAAAGGGCTTAAATATTAAGAATTATATAACTGTAGCCTACACTACCGCAGGATTAGCCTTATTACCTCCTATTTTTTTATTTGGTCAAGGTTACGAAAGCTATCCCTTATCCGTGTATGTTTATGTGTTAATGATGGCGATTTTTCCGCAATTAATCGGTCATACTAGCTTTAACTGGGCTTTGCGATGGGTAGCACCGACAATAGTAACCATGGTAATTTTATTAGAGCCAATCGCCGCTAGTCTGTTAGGAGTGTTCATTTTTGGTGAAATCCCCCCCCAAGAAGTCATTTATGGCGGATTAATTCTATTAATCGGCGTAGGAATTGCTATTTTAGGCGGATAAGCTGTTACTGGCTCTAATATTACTGGTTGAATGTGATCTCGATCGCCGATTGTAACCACAGACAAAGACTAGATTAGTGTAAAATGCTAAGTGGGTGACAGTTTAAGTAGGTAGATCTTAAAAACTTACGGATGCCCCCCTTATCAAGGGGGGATTAAGGGGGGATCAGCACCCCCTTATCAAGGGGGGATTAAGGGGGGATTAAGGGGGGATTAAGGGGGGATCGAACCCAAAATCTATCTTCAATTTAGTTATAAACAGCTACTTAGACAATCCAACTCACTTGAAAAATAGGGTTTTCGGGGAATTAATTCCCTGACTAAAGTTAGAAATATCTGGTGATCTTGGTACTCTGTGGTTGAGATATAAAAAAGTCAGTAGTTTTCAGGAAAAACGGGGGGTTGAAAAGTGAAATTAAAAGGAAAGGGGATACGGTCAAAACTGTCATCATCCGAGTCGGGTTTCTCGATGTTGGAAGTGATGATTGCCATTCTAACTATTGCCGCTTTCTTAACAGGAACCCTCCAGTTAATGGCATTCACTGCCTTATATAAAGTTCGGGCAGAAAGACAGGCTCGAGCTAACTTTTGGATACAAGAAGATTTTGAGGATGTCAAATATTTAGCTTCGACTTTGGATGTGAACTCCAGTCCTAATTATGTCAAGACGGATGTGTGTACGGGAACGGAGGGTTATGCCACAGCTTTAAGAAGACAACTAACGAATACTCCCCTCCCCACTACCCTCCCCACCCCCCCTATACCGACGGAACAATTAGTAGATACAAAACCATTTGTCCGTAAAAACTATTCTCTCTATCGGACTTTTCCTGAAGATGAACAAGCCCAGTCCGCTCATCCCCATCGTCTCCGTATAGAGTATAAGGTGAAGTTAGCTGATGATGAAATCGCTAATGACTATCAAACTCAAGAAAGAGACGAAAGAAACGAAGAAGAAGGAAAATTTCTTGCCAAAAGTTCTGTCGAGGTGATTCCCGATGCGTCGTTTAAATGTCCATAAAAATCAGGGTTTTACCCTGTTAGAAATTTTGATAGCTTTGGCAATTGCGGGAATTCTTGCCGTCTTAACCGGACCTAATTTATTGGCTTGGTTGAATAACAATAGAGTCCAACAAGCCACCGATGCTATACAATTAGCCCTAGAGGATGCCCAAAGACAAGCTATCCGTCGAGGGAGAAGTTGCACGATTAATTTTACTAATGGTACTGGCACCACGGTTTACCAGCAAATAACTGCCAGTGAAGCAGGCTGTTTAGTGGCGACTAATGATAAGACGAGTCCCTTGCTTCCGCTAGAGAATCCTGACGAGCGCTCCTTAAGTCTGCCAGAGGAAATATTTATGGTGGTGAATAATTTTCACACCCTGGGCAGCAGTCCGGGGGTGCAGTTTTCCTTTCGGGGTCATGTGCCGGGGTTAACCTTTGCTCCGCCGGCAAGCCAAGCGATAATCGTATTATATCCCGCCGCCAATGCCACCGCCGCTCCCTATCCCAACCAAGAAAGAAAATGTATAGTTATCGCTTCTCTGTTAGGAATAGTTAAACAAGGTACTTATAACGGCGATCCTCTAGGTACGCTCAATGCCGATAATTGTCAAATCCGTCTTGATGGAACTCAACCCTAATCAGTTATCCGTTATCAGATGCGAGTTTTTAGTTCACTGATTACTGATTACTGTTCACTGATTACTTTTGATTGCTCAGAAATAGTCGTAATTTTAATAAACTGAGAGTTTGACCGAGATTGAGGGGAAGGAGAGAAATGCCTTCTAAACGTGATTGTAACCAACTATCACCCCAATACCATTCGTGATAGCCATCGATGCCTTGACTCAAAAGCAAGCGTAAACACTGGTCATTGGCCGATAAAACCTGATGTTGTACGGGGATTAAACCTAACCAAGAGGTAAAAGTCAAGCCTTCCTCTAATTTATCGGGTAGATTGGGTGAGAGCATTTGCGGCCACAGCCATTGACGGAGATGAGCAGTTTTGAGCAAACTATCCCGGATAGCCTGTTCACTGGCCGAGATTTCGATACGCAGCTGACTTTGTTGAAAATTGCCGAACATATTATTGTCTGATAATTTTTGTTAAGTTAGTTAAAGAATAACTAAAAATCGGGACAGCGTTTTCCAAGGATAACAGTAAGTAGTATGGCAGATAAATTAATCCGCGCCACGGCCGCCGATGGCGGAATTAGAGTAGTAGGAGTGATTACCACCCGTTTAACCGAAGAAGCTCGCCAAAGACATCAATTATCTAACGTAGCCAGTGCCGCTCTCGGTCGCACGATGGCATCGGCTTTACTCCTGGCTTCCAGTTTAAAAAAACCCGGTTCTAGGATCAATATTCGCATTAAAGGCGATGGTCCGCTAGGTGGTGTTTTGGTTGATGCTGGACTCGATGGCACGGTGCGCGGTTATGTGGACTATCCCCAGGTGGAGTTACTCCCCAATGCTAAGGGAAAATTAGATGTGGGTCGCGCCATAGGTAACAAGGGTTATGTGCGGGTCTTACGGGAAGAAAAAGGCGAGGAGAGAAATGAACTTCAAGAGAGCATCGTCGAGATAGTTTCCGGGGAAGTGGGGGAAGATATCGCCTACTATCTAGACCAATCGGAACAAATTCCCTCCGCTTTGCAAGTGGGGGTTTTTGTCGGCACGACCACAGGAGTGACGGCTGCTGGGGGAATTTTATTACAAGTTCTCTCCAAAGAAGCGGCCCGGGATGAGGTCTTAGTGGCTCGTTTAGAGTCGAGATTGCGAAAATTAACGGGATTTACGCCCCTTTTACGCGCAGGAAAAAGTCTAGAAGATATTTTTCAGGAACTTCTCGGAGATATGGGTCTAGAAATTTTTCCGGCTGTGCAGATGCTGCATTTTGATTGTAATTGTTCTTTTGAACGGGCCCTAGGAGCTTTAAAATTCCTCGGGGTCGATGAATTAAAAGACATTATCGAAAAAGATAAACAAGCGGAAGCCGTCTGTGAGTTTTGTCGGGAAGTGTATAATGCCAACGAGAGACAATTAATCGAATTAGTCGAGTCTCTACAGGCTGAATCTTGCTGAGAAGTCGGGCAATGAGCGCCATTAGGGTAAAATCTATCTAAAATATCTGCTAGGGAGTCGTGAATGTTTAAAGGAAAAGAATTAACCAAAAATCTAGTCAAACGAGAATCGATTGACCCCCTGACTCGTTGGCCAGAGAAAACTAAGTCTTTTCTTTTTCTCTTTTGGTCTCGATACCAGCATCGTTTCACTTGGAAAGTTTGGGCGGCTTTATTTGTGGTGGTCTTTGGTGGTGTTGGCTTTCTCGCCACTTGGCAGTTATTAAATATGCAGAAGTCGCCCAATTGCCCAAAAATCTTCTGGCCTATCGCTTCTGCCTCCCTGCGTCTCTACTGCGCTCAACTTTCCGCCGATAGTCGCACCGTGGCAGGCCTACTCGAAGCCATTGCCCTGGTGGAAGCTTTACCCGAAGACCACCCCTTGCGATCGCAAGTTAATCAACAGGTGGAAGAATGGGCGCGAGATATCCTGAATTTGGCCGAAAAAGACTATCAAGCGGGAAATTTAAAGCAGGCAATCGCTAAAGCTCGTCAAATCCCCAATAATATGGCAGTAGCGGCAATTATTGGAGAAAGAATCGCTAAGTGGCAAGGAACTTGGACGGAAGGCAACGAGATCTTAAGCAAACTAGAGGAAAATCTCCGCGCTTCCAACTGGAATCAATCTTTCCGTCTGGCAGTGGATTTATTGAACTTAAATAATGAATATTGGGCAACGGTTAAGTATAATGAAGCGGTCGCTAAAATTACCGTCGCCCGGGAAGATAGCAGTAAGTTAGATAATGCCTTTAATCTCTTTGCCCGAGGCGGTCTCGACAATTGGTTCAAAGTCATTGAAGAAGCTAGAAAAATTCCAGCCAGCAGTTATGCCTATCAGGAGGCAGAAAAATTAATCGGGAAAACCGAGGATAAACTAAAAGAATACGCCGAAAGATTAATTGAGCGGAAGCAATGGCAAGCTCTCCGGGATTTGGCTAACCAAACCCCCAAAGACCTCAAAATTAAAGCAGATGTCACCGATTGGTCTCTCTTGTCCGAAGCGGCCTTAGATGCGGAAACCGGCACGGTGGACGGATTAGAAGCTGGCATACTGGGACTAGAACAAATCGACGCTTCTCGACCCCTCCATCAAACGTCCCTAGCTATGAAGGAGCGCTGGCAGTTACAGGTACAGGATCTAAAAATACTGTCCGAGGCCAGAGATTTAGCACAAGCAGGTACAATCGAGCAGTATAGCGCCGCTATCACGAAAGCGGGCGAGGTTCCCCGTAATAATCCCCTCTGGTCGCAAGCACAGCAGGAAATTGGCTCTTGGAATCGTCAAATACAAGTGATTGAAGACCGGCCCATTTTAGAACGCGCCCAAGAAATTGCTCTCCCCGGCGATATTAATTCCCTCAGTAGTGCTATTATCCAGGCCTGGGCTATTGGCAAGAATCGGGCCTTATACCGAGATGCTCAACGGGAAATTGGCGACTGGCAAGCGCGGATTGAACGCATGGAAGATCAACCCATTTTAGATCAGGCTCAAGCTTTGGCCAATCTCAAAGACTATAGCACAGCGATCGAAACGGCCAATCAAATTCCTCCCGGTCGCGCTCTTTCCTCGGAAGTTTCTCAAAATATCCGTCGTTGGCGCCGAGAGTTGCGGGCCCGTCAAAATCTCCAACAGGCTAATCAATTAGCGGCGACGGGAAGCGCAGAGGGTTTAACCCGAGCGATTGCTTTAGTTACCAATATTTCCGCTCAAACCGACGCGGGTGTGCAACGGACTGAATTGCTGGAACGTTGGAGTTATCAGCTTTTGTCTTTAGCCACGGCCCAAGCTAATAATGGCCGTTATCTGGAAGCTATTCGCCTTGCTGAATCCGTATCCCGGGAAAGTACCGCCTACAGTTCGGCTCGCTCCCAAATGCAAGGCTGGCGCAATATTCTCCAACCGCCGCCCCCACCACCAATAGTTGAATCGACTCCCCTTTCCCCAGAGTCCCCGATAGAAGCACCAAGTCCGGGTCAATAATCAGTTTTAGGGGCTGTTTTTGCCGTGGATTGCCCCTAAAAAAAGTCCCTCATCCCCGGGGGTCTGTCAAGTTCAATCTGTATTATACTAAATCCTGTTTACGAGGTATGGGAGAGCGGGGAGAAACAATCTATAACTTGGGAGTTCATCGCACTATTAAAAACCGATTTAGTATAAATTGCCAAAAAATAACCAAAGCCAATTTAAAAAAGATAATAAGTAGGTAGGCGTTAAAAATTATCAGACACCCCCCTTATCAAGGCTGTCCATTGGTCACATCTTTCTTAACATTTCAAACCTTTGTAGCACAACGCTTTCAAGACTCGGTTAACAATTTGTAATATTCCTTGTTGACATCTTTACTGACAAAGAAAAAACTGAAATCCAGTCAGGATAAGGGTTAGAGTGCTTAATGAAAAAATTGTTAAGAAAGATCCCGATAGGGGATAGAAGGGTAGGGTTGATTCATGAATTAACCGTACTATGAATCAGCCCTAGGAATTAAGGGGGGATAAATCTTCAATTTAATTATAACCACTTACTTAGGTGTTATGAATTACATTAATCAATCAAGCAAAAAACAGACCTCGGTAATTTCTATGAGAGCAAGGGAGGTACTGGATTTATATGCCAAAGGCCAACGCAATTTTATAGGAGTAAAATTAAAAGGACAGTGTTTTCGCGGACAGAATTTATTGGGGGCTAATTTTAGTCAAGCAGATCTGCGTGGTACTAATTTTCAAGGTGCTATTTTAGAGGGAACTAAATTTACCGAGGCCAGGGCAGGATTACTAAAGCGCGGTCGGCTACAATTAATCTTAATTTCTTGGTTAATAGCGGCTTTCTGCGGCTATCTGTGGGGATTAGCTGGTTATTATCTAGCTTTAATGCTGGTGACGGATGTAACCCAATTTAAAATCATTGCTGGGGTGATAACCACGATTATATCTCTAATTTACGGAAGATTTTATCGTCAGAGAGTTGGGGGATTACCCTTAGTTTTATCTTTAATTTCTGGTCAATCAACAAGTTTTATCTTAGCAATTTTTATCAGCTTAATTTTAACTTTATTGACAGTAATTATACTAGCTTTTCAGGGAGCATTAGCTGGAATAGCCGTGATGAATGGAACTTTTTCTATAGCTTTGATTGTTGGGGTTTGTGGTACTTTATTCACCGCTTATCTAGCCTGGTTATCCCTAGAAGAATCAAGACAAACAATCACGAAATCGATAGCAATTGCTTTTTTAGCCAATCAAGGTACAAATTTTTGCGCAGCAAATCTTAAAGAAGCAGATTTCACGGGAGCGCAGTTAAAAGCCACTGATTTAAGGGCAAAAGATTTAACTAGAACTCGATTTTATCTGGCATCGGGCATCGATCGAGCGCGTTGGGAAAAGACAATTTTAGCCGAAGTGGCGATGAGAAATCTTCTGGTGACTGGTCAAGGGGAAAATAAAGCTTATATTGGCTATAATTTTCGTGGACTAAATCTTTCCGGGTTTAACTTCAAAAATGCCAACCTGACCAGGGCAAATTTCAGCGAGGCAAATTTAGCCTACGCTAATCTAGAAGGGGCCAATTTAGCCCATAGTAACGTGATGAGAGCCAATTTACAGGGAGCCACCCTGACGGGCGCTTGTATCGAAGCTTGGAAAATCGCCGAAAATACCAATTTAGAAGCGGTTGATTGTGATTATATCTATTTAGTCGAGTCCGAGGGAGAGCGCCGTCCCAAGGCGGGAAAATTTGGGGAAGGGGAATTCCAGCAATTGGCCCTGGAGCAGCGAAAACTGTATATTGACCAATAAGATGAATGCTATACAAAGCTAAAATTGCCGCGCCGAGGCGGACAATTAGAGGGATAATAAGACCAGCCTTAACACCTATCCCCCGACTGGTAACTGATCACTGATAAGCGATGGTGAATATTTCTAATCAAGTTACACCCAATTGGGGACCAGCTCCCTTGGCAAAAGTCCCCGATGTCCAAATCCTAGCGGCGATCGATATTGGTACGAATTCGGTTCACATGGTAGTGGTGAAAATTGAACCGTCCTTACCCTCTTTTACGATTATTGCCCGAGAAAAGGATACAGTCCGTCTGGGCGATCGAGATAGAAAAACTGGTAAATTAACCCTAGCGGCCATGGAAAGAGCGATCGCCGCTTTAAAACGCTGTCACGATCTAGCTATTAGTCTCCATGCGGATCAGATTATCGCTGTTGCCACCAGCGCCACTCGAGAAGCGACCAACGGTGACGAATTTTTGGCTTTAATCGAGAAAGAAGTCGGTATTTATGTAAATCTCATCTCGGGACAGGAGGAAGCACGCCGGATTTATCTCGGTGTCGTCTCGGGAATGGATTTCCAAAATCAAGCCCATATTATTATCGATATTGGTGGCGGTTCCACGGAATTAATCTTAGCCGATAGTCAAGAAATTCGCTTTCTTAGTAGTACCAAAATCGGCGCGGTGCGTTTGACGCAAGATTTGATCACCACCGATCCCATTAGTACCACAGAATTAGCCTATTTAAGGGCATACACCAGGGGAATGTTGGAGCGGGCAGTAGAGGAAATTAAACATCATTTACAGGTGGGAGAAGTGCCGCGTTTAGTGGGAACTTCTGGGACGATCGAAACTTTGATGACTATCCATGCTTTGGAGAAATTGGGGTTAATTCCCAATCCTTTAAATGGCTATCAATTAACCCGCAAAGATGTCAGAGAATTAGTCAAGCGTTTCGCCACTTTGGACTATCACCAAAGACTGGCAATTCTGGGGATGTCCGATAAACGGGCTGAGATAATTCTAGCTGGTTCGATCGTGCTTTTGGAAGCGATGACCATGTTAGATATTGATAAGTTAGTTCTCTGTGAAAGGGCCCTGCGAGAAGGGGTAATCGTCGATTGGATGCTGACCCACGGTTTAATTGATAATCGGTTACTTTATCAGAGTGAAATCCGTCAGCGCAGTGTCTTGAAAATAGCGAAAAAGTATCAAGTTAATTTAGAATCGGCCGAGAGAATAGCGACATTTGCCCTGTCTTTGTTCGAGCAAACCCAAGCACAATTACATTCCTGGAATCAGGAGGCTAGGAATCTATTATGGGCGGCGGCAATTTTACATAATAGTGGTTTATATGTTAGTCATGCTGCCCATCATAAACATTCCTATTATTTAATTCGCAATGGTGAACTGTTGGGCTATACGGAAATAGAGTTAGAAGTTATCGCTAATATCGCTCGTTATCACCGTAAAAGTAAGCCGAAGAAAAGACACGCTGATTTTATGAAATTAACGGAATACTATCAGTACATGGTCAGACATCTAAGTGCTATACTGCGCTTGGCTGTGGCTTTAGATCGACGACAAATAGGGGCGATCAAAAAGATTGAATGTAAGTACGATCCCGAATATAGAACCCTACATCTGCATCTTTTTCCCAATAATGCTGAAGATGATTGTGCCTTAGAATTGTGGAGTTTAGACTATAAAAAACCCGTTTTTGAGGAAGAATTTGGGGTGAAAGTAGTGGCAACTTTGGCATTTTTACCCTTAAATTATGAACGGTGATCGGTTAGTTAGCTTGAGATCGGCAAGATGGAAAATTTCGATAGTTTTGACCTAGAATAATAAGTCAAAATTATCAAATGCGGTAAATTGATAAGTGGGCAGGTGTTAAAAGTTGTCAGATATCCCCCTTAATAAGGGGGAATCCTCCCGCCTAAGGGATTAAGGGGGGATCGAAGCTAAAATCCATTTTTAATTTAATTATAACCAGCTAGTTAATTTTTGTTGATAGTCAAGAAAAAAAAAGTTAAAAACTGCGAAGTTACTGTTATAATCCAGAGGGAATAGGAACGCAGAAAGAAAAGGAGCAGAAAAACTTGTTGCAATTAGCCAAAATCAGCCGCTCGATCGCTCTTGGTTGCTTAGGAACAATACTGACTAGCTTCCCTGTCCTCTCGGCCGAGAGAATCACTTTTATCTTAGCACCATTTAGTCGTACCCTAGAAATTAGTTCCCTAGAAAAGTTCGCCAAAACTGGCAGAATTGACGCTAATCTAAGACAATATTTAGGTAATACAACTACGGAACAACAAAAAGAATTTCGGCAAGCTTTAACCACAAGTAAAGAAATTAATCCCGTCCTGATTTCGCGCTTTTTTAACACCACAATGGGGGAAGATATCCTCAACCTTTTAGGGGAACTGATCACTATTCAAGGAGGTATTAATGGTAAATTTGCCCTGCGTTCTGCCCTAGTTAAATCAGCTTTTGAACCGGAAGGGGTAACTATTCTTAGCCTGCTGCGTAATCTGCCTACTAATATGCAGATTGATGTGACAAAAGTGCAAAGATTAGCCCGGGCGATCGATGTCGTCCTGAAAGCCACCAGAGTATTTACAGAAAAGGTGGCGCAATTATCCTTAGAAGAAGCTAAAAAGGCTGGTGAAATTAATTTTACCGCTATGACCGACCCCCGACAACCCGGACCGCAACAAGTGGAACAGATGCGGCTGGATTTAACCGATAGCCGTCGTCAGAGGGAACTTTATCTAATTATTGTCAAACCCAAGGGGCAATTAACCCAAAAAACCCCCGTTATCGTCTTTTCCCACGGTTTAGCTTCCCGTCCCGAAGATTTTGTCCGACACGCGGAACACTTTGCTAGTTACGGTTATCTCGTCGCCATGCCCCAACACCCCGGCAGCGATACCCTACAGGTACAGAATCTACTCGCCGGTTTATCGCGGACGGTTTTTTATACCAACGAATTTGTCAATCGTCCATTGGACATATCTTTTGTGATCGATGAATTGCAAAGACGCAATGCGGGGGAATTTCAGGGGCAATTGGATTTAGATAATGTGGGAGTTGGTGGACACTCCTTCGGCGGTTATACAGCCTTAGCTGTAGGTGGAGCGACAATCGATTTCGAGAATTTACAACGGGACTGTCAAAGAAGATTAGCTTTTCTCAATGTCTCCCTCTTGCTGCAGTGTCGTGCTTTGGATTTACCCCGAGAAGAATACAACTTTCGCGATCCGAGAATAAAAGCGATTTTTGCGGTTAATCCGTTTAATTGGAGTATTTTCGGGGCTAAAGGACTAGGTAAGATCGAAATTCCCACTTTTGTAGCGGCAGGAACCTACGATCCCGCTACTCCCGCTATTTTTGAACAGGTGCGCTCTTTTCCCCTCCTCAATACCGAAAATAAATATTTAGCTCTGATTGAAGGTCAAGCTCACGTCGATTTTTCGGTACTAGATGCGGGAATTAACGAAGCGATCAAATCCGTAGCCGATCTTACCTTGCCAGCACCATATCTGATCGATAGTTACGCCCATTCCCTATCTTTGGCCTTTTTTGAGGTGTATATTCGCAAAAACCCTGGCTATACACCTTTTTTACAGGCGGCCTATTCCCAATATCTCAGTCAAGGCCAAGAGTTTAGATGTTTTCTGATTACCCGCGCCTCCTCGGCGGCTTTAGAACAACTCATCGAAGATTTTACTGCACAAAATGTCCGTTAATCAGTGATCAGTGATCCCTGAAAAGCCCCCACTTTCAATTCATAATTCATAGTTTATGTTTGTTGAGGGCGTTTAAGTAATAATTGGATAGCCAAAAGAATTAAACCAATGGTGACAAAAGCAAAAATAAAGGTTCCTAGAGAAGCTAAACCAAAAACTAAAGTGCGGACAGCGCTGCCAATTCTCAAGGCGATCGGACTATGAGCAACCATTGGTTTTGAGTAAAAAGAATGACCGATCGCTGCTGTAAGATAATAGAGAATCGTCCCCAATGCTGCCGAAATTGCCGCGCCAATTAAACAGCGAGTAGGAGTAACTTTTTTGGTTTCTAATTCTGTGGTCATTACTTTTTATTCCTCAAATACTGCCCGGGTTAAATTTTAACTAAACCTCTTGCATAATTAATTTTTGAGGGTTCAAAAACGTCAAAAATAAGGATTAAATGGCATCAAATCTGTAAATAGATCATTTAATTGATTATTATTCATTCTCAATTTTTCTGACTACTGACTTATAACCCTAACAACAATTTTTGATTTTTACAAGAGGTCTTATGAAGCTAGATCAGACAGTGATGTAATTCAGACTTGAATCAGCCTATTGTGAAAACTTTTCTGACTTTTCTTCAGCTATTTATGGATGCCTGAATGATGCCGATCTCAAACATAAAAAGTAACTGGATTCCTTGCTTACTCTAGGATTTCAGAAGTTTAATAAATCTCAGATTATGAACTTCTAAAGCATATAAACCCCCAGTAGATGGGAGTGCCGGAGCTGCGGAGCAGTAACCAGTAAACAGTAAATAATGAAATATGATTTGCTGATGACTGATCACTGATCACTGAATTTATCTTTTAGCGGCAACAATGGCAAAAACGGTGGTATGGGGATCGTCTTTTAAAGTCACCCCTTCCGGCATTTTTAAATCCCCCACGAGCAGGGACTGCCCCACACCGATGCCCGAAACATCAAATTCGATCACTTCCGGGATATTATCAGCAATACAGGAGACATTAACTTCGTTGACGAACTGTTCGATTAAACCGCCCTGTTTGGTTCCGATCGCTTCTCCAATGGCTTTAATGGGAACGACGATATCGAGCTTACCATGGGCAGATACCGAGAAGAAACTGAGGTGATAGAGATTTCTTTTCCAGGGATGAGATTGTACCTCTTGGATCAAAGCTTTTCCCGTCCAAGGCATTTCCGGAACATTCACATCCACCAGGGTATTATTCACCGAGGCCTTTTTGAGTAGGGTTAAGGCCGCTTTTTCTCCCACCACGAGGGAAACCGATTCCGTGCCGTTATGGCCATAGAGAACCGCTGGGATCAAACCCTGACGACGTAGGGCCTTAGGGTTAATATTCTCCGGTCTTTTTTGACATTCAACGCTAACTTGCATAGTTGACTAATCCTCTTTAGCAATGATTTAAAATTCGTGATTATCCCAAGGTGAGCCATTTTCTTCCAAAAGAGCGCGTTTTGGTCCGTGAATGGGGTCTTCAACGATAATAGTTTGGTCGCGACTAGCTCCTAGGGAGATAATAGCGATCGGTACTTCCATGATCGCCCCTAGGAATTTTAGATAATCGAGGGCCTGTTTGGGTAGGTCTTCCAGACTCCGACAATCGCTGGTGGGTTGTTGCCACCCCGGCATCGTTCGGTAAATCGGTTGACAACGGGCGAATTCCACCGCACTACTGGGTAAATGACGACAGGTTTTGCCGTCCAATTGGTAGGCGACACAGACTTTGATTTCCTCTAGGGTATCGAGAACATCTAATTTAGTGATCGCTAGACAGTCTAAACCATTGATTCGCACTGCGTAACGACCGATCACCGCATCAAACCAACCGCAGCGACGGCGGCGGCCGGTGGTGGTCCCGAATTCCGCACCACGATCGCACAACAACTGCTCGATCTCCCCCTCTAATTCCGTCGGAAATGGACCTTCACCGACCCTAGTGGTGTAAGCTTTGGCCACACCGATCACTCGATCGATTACCGTCGGACCGATGCCGGAACCCACACAAGCACCCCCAGCGATTGGATTGGAGGAGGTAACGTAGGGATAGGTTCCATGATCGAGGTCGAGTAAGGTTCCTTGGGCCCCTTCAAAAAGAATATTCTTACGCTTGCGGATTGCTTCGTAGATTTTTAAGGAACTATCGACCACATGGGGACGCAGTTTCTCGGCATATTCTAGATATTCCTCGATCACCGTCTTTGCATCTAAAGGCGGTAAGTTATATAACTTTTCTAAAATGACGTTTTTATAATTGATCGTCCATTCTAGTTTTTGCTCCAGATTCTCGGTATTGATCAAGTCGATGACTCGAATACCGATGCGCTCGGATTTGTCGGCATAGGTGGGGCCGATACCCCTTCCCGTGGTGCCGATTTTATGTTTACCCCGTTTTTCCTCGGATGCTTGATCGAGCAGCCGGTGATAGGGCATAGTGACATGAGCCGTTTGCGAGATATAGAGATTGTCGGTAGTAACATTGAGGGCGTGTAATTGCGCCATCTCTTTGAGTAACACCGAGGGATCTATGACTGTTCCTGAGCCGATTATACATTCCGTATCCGGGTAGAGAATCCCAGAGGGAATTAGATGGAGTTTGAACGTTTGTTCATCGACGACGACGGTATGACCCGCATTTACGCCACCTTGAGAACGCACCACCACATCCGCCGATCGACTTAGCAGATCCGTGATTTTTCCTTTTCCTTCGTCGCCCCACTGAGCGCCGATTACAATAACGTTAGCCAAGGTATTTTAGTCTAGCTAAAGTTCACACGAACTACCATTATCCACACTGGATAGACATTTTGTCAAGAGCAGTATTGATTTAGTTATGGGTTTATTTCGTCGTCCTTCACCGCGTTTATTCACCCTATTTACTTTTTCTTGTTGCTCTGCCCTGTGGCAGCGTTCTTTTTCCAGGGGAAACCATGCCGCGAGACTTTAGCCCCTCTGTCTTAAGATCCATAGAAAACGGGTTTCTTTGAGAAACCCGTTTTCTGGAATAAGCGGCGATCGCAAATTTAATCTCTCTCAATTAATCAACTGGAAGCTTTAGGAGAAGCTTTGTTAGATTTTACCAAAGCGGGAGATTTAGAGGAATGGTTGCGACCGCTTCTGTAGGTGAACCAGGTGTTAAAACTATTTGGAAGCTATCTGATCAAATCAGTTCCCCCATAGAACCCCCTTGAGCCATCCTGCACACTTTTCTCTCTTTGTCAAATTTTATGTTAAGAAAGATGTGACTATATGGATAGGGGGAGAAGGGGAAAAGTAAACCTAAGATTAACCCTGCACCATCACAGAAGCAGCCGCAGCCACACCAGCACCGGGGGTGACACCTTCCACACCTAACTCGATTAAAGTCGCTTCAATGGCAGCGATAACCGTGAGGATATCCCTCTCACTGGCAAAACCTAAATGACCGATACGGAAGATTTTACCCTTGAGGTGATCCTGACCACCAGCCACAGCGATGTCGAACTTTTTATTGAGAGTCGAGCGAATTTTTTCCGCATCCACCAGAGTGGGGGCCACCGCAGTAATCGCCGTAGAAGCCCAGGAATCCGCCGCGTAGAGGGGCAAATCCAGGGCCAGCATACCGGCCCGCGTCATCTTCGTTAAGCGTTGGTGACGGGCGAAAATTGCCGCTAATCCCTCCCTTCTCATCATTTGCAGAGAAGCTTGTAAACCGTACATCAGGTTAACTGGAGGGGTAAAGGGGGAACTGTCCTCATCGGTGGCTTTTTTGTATTTGCCCAAATCCAGATAAAAACGGGGCAGTTTGGCGGTTTCGTAGGCTTTCCAAGCTTTTTTACTCACGGAAACAAAACCTAAACCGGGGGGAATCATATAACCTTTCTGGGAACCAGAACCGACCACATCTAAACCCCATTCATCAATAGGAATATGATAGGCTCCTAAACTGGTGACGGCATCGACGATAATTAAAGCTTCCCCGTGGTCTTTTACCGCTTTGTTAATGCTTTCCAAGTCATTGAGAACCCCGGTGGAAGTTTCCGAATGGGTGATAATTACCGCTTTGATGGCTTTTTCCTTGTCTTCGGTCAGCTTAGCGGTGAATGCTTCTGGATCTAGGGGTTTACCCCATTCTGCCTTAACTAAATCCACATTTAAGCCGTAGGCTTTCGCGACTTTCCCCCAACGTTCCCCAAATTTACCATTATCCCCCACCAAAACTCGATCGCCGGGGCTGAGAAAATTAATAATTCCCGCTTCCATGGCACCGGTTCCCGAAGCGGTTAGCATTAAAACATCGCCACTGGTTTGGTGCAACCATTTAAGATTTTCGGTTAATTCGGCGATTACCTTGCTAAAAGCACCCGTCCGATGACCTATAGGCGCTTTAGCCATAGCCAATAATACCGCTTCCGGCACTGGTGTGGGGCCGGGAATCATCAACATATTTTTATTTTCCATGGTTCGTCCTCTCTCGTTGGGCCGTGTTTGACAAAGATAAAAAACCAAATCTTGATCGCATCAATTCTGAGGGGTTGATTTAAGATTTGGCAGACTCTGATTATATCCCAGGAGATAGCCTTGTCAGTTAGCAGTTATCAGTGGGAGTTTTAAGTGAGGATGATTATGGCAGTTATCTTGATGGTGAAGTACGCGGTTTTCCTTAACCAGTAGTCAGTGAACTGATAACTGAGGTTCTTCATTACTTGCTAGGGCATAAATCGACTAAATCCTTATCTGGCAAGATTTCCATTGATTAGTTCCTTCTAGAGCGAAAACAATTGACAAAAATCGCTAAATGTCTTTCTCTATAAGAGTTTCATCCCTTATAACCCCGTCCATTGCATAGCACAAACCGAAGAACCATAAATGATAACTGATGACTGAAAAACCCCTAACCGAGATTTTCAAAGAGTTTCTGGATACCGACGGCAGGATCGGGCAGTTTTACCAAAGATTCGCCGATTAGAACCGCATTTGCTCCCGCTTGCTTCACTTTCGCCAGATCTGTTGCTGTGTGTAATCCCGATTCGCTGACGATTAGAATACCTTTTTCTCGCACCTTTTCGCCCCTGGCTTCTAGTAATTGGCGAGTATTGTCTAAATCGACTGTAAATGTCTCTAAATTGCGGTTATTGATGCCGATCAGTTCGATTTCCTCAATGGCTAACACTCGATCGAATTCGGCCAGACTATGCACCTCTACCAAGGCTGTCATCCCTAAACCCTTGACAATTTTGACAAAATATGCTAGATCCTGATCGCTTAAAATAGCGGCAATTAAAAGGACAGCATCGGCTCCTTTAGAGCGAGCGTAGTAGATTTGATAGGGATAAAGGATAAATTCCTTGCATAGTAGGGGTAAAGATACCGCTTGCCGGACGAGGCTAAGATTTTCGTAACTACCTTGAAAAAACTTACTATCGGTTAAAACCGATAAACAAGTGGCTCCTCCCTGTTCATAGGTACGCGCGATCTCTACTGGATCAAAATCTTCCAGGATAACTCCCTTGCTAGGAGAAGCTTTTTTCACTTCGGCAATCAAAGCGGGGTGGGTTTTACCCTGTTTTAAGGCAGCTAAAAAGTCGCAAGGTGGCGCAGTATTGGCTATTTTTTGGCGTAATTCTAATAAAGGCAACCTTTCGCGCAATTTATCGACTTCCATCTCTTTATGCCAAACGATTTCTTCTAAAATATTTTGTGGTTGTGCCTCTGGCACTTTCACCACATAACTCAAACTCTCAACTTTAACGGCAGGATTGGGGTGTTTTCTTCGGATCTGCATTTTTTCACTGTCCAGAGCTTAACAGTGATTAGTTTAACAGTGATTAGTTATCGGTAATTGAAATAGAGACGGGGAAAACCACGTCTCTACAGACATTTAACTCTACTTGTGTGGATATTGCCAGTCTTCACCGAAAGGCTATTGCATAGCTTCGATCGAACGTTCTAAAATTTTATCTTGGAGTTTTTCGTCTTCTTGACGATTTTCGGTCAACAAAACCCGCGCTTTCGCAGTTTCTGCCTCTCCTTCCCCCAAAAGCTCCTCTGTACGAGTTAAGACGTTTTCTTCGAGCATTCGTTCTGCTTGTCGTTCTTGGGTTAGATTAAGACGTGCTTTTTCTTCAATATTCATATGTTTATCCTTGCCACAGGTGCGATCAACTTCCACCTTCAGTCTGACACAAATTTACTATTCTGTATCATTGACTACGGAAAAATTTAGAATCTTACTGGCGAAACTGAGATTTAGGTATTTGTTCTGATTGCTTAAATGGACAGGGATCGATCGACCTCAAGCTATACAATAAAACCTATGGAACAATTCCCCAGCTTAATCAAGCCCGTATATCGGGGTAATAATTATCGATTGCCTAAACCAAGAGATTTCTGGACAGTATCCGATTCTATCGTCATCTCCTATTTGCACAGCTTATGACCAAAGGTAATTTAAACGATCTCATCCGTACAGAAGCTAATAAAGAGGTAGAATCCCAAACCTCTCCTTCTCCCAAACGTCCGAAGGAAACAAGCGCCACCCTACAGGCAAAAATTAACGACTTGACCACAGAGTTAGAAAAAACCGAGAAAAATCAGCAAACTCTCCAAGAAAAGGTTATTTCTCTGGAAAAAGAACTTCAAGAACATCTGGAACTCTCTATCAAGTTACAGCAGTTACAACAACAGACCGAGCAGTTAGAATCTGTCCTCTCGGAAAAAACTACTTTGGTGGCACAATTATCGAGTCAATTAAGTCAATCCCAGACGGAATTAACCGAGAAAAAACAGTTAATTGAAAAATTATATAATCAAATTAAAACCCTAGAAAATAGTCCCACCCCCACCCCTGAACCCGCACCAATTACCAAACCTGTGCCGAAGAAACCCAGTCTTTATAACTTTGAAATGGCAACTTTAGCTCGTTATATTGCTCCCAATCCTACCCCGACAGAGTTAACGGATTCCGAAATCGGTTGGTTCGATTAATTATGGCTAGTAAAAACCAAGAACAACAACATCCACAGGAAAGACTTGATCGCCTGATTGTTGATCAGCTGCTGCAATCAGAACCTAATGATTTAAACTTAGCTGAATGCGCTCGTTTACGCATACGTTATCAAAACTTTCCGGGAGCAAGAGAAATCCAAAGAGATTTAGATTTAATCCTAGAAAAATGGCAGTTAGATGAAGCTAGTTTATGGGCAAAAACTCGACAACTGCACAGTCACGGACAAGTGTATCAAATTCGCCAAGGCGAGGAGCAACAGGATTGGAGTTAAATTAAGCTATAGGGTTGAAAAAAAAAACAAGAGATAGCCGTGGGGAAAACCTTAACTATTACCTATTGCCTGTTCCCTTTTGCCTTATCTCAGGAAATAATATTGATGTCTGGAACGCATCATAGCCGATCGATCTTTCTCTGTCAACTCTTAAAATTGATGCGTTTTATTTTTGAATTGGCGAATAATTAAGGAAAGATCACTGCTACTTAAACAGTTTTTTCTTAAGTTTAGCCAGAGAATTCTGCATCCATAATTTTTTAAGTCGCAGAGGTTCTAAACCTTCTATATCAGCCGGATAGTGTTTTTTAATATCAAAGAAATCATTAATTTCTCTTAAAATTGTTTCAAAACGTGGTAATAATTTTTCGGGATGATAATCATCGATAAAATTAGCAGGTAAAGAATTAACGGGAAAATTACGGGCATAATTAAGAATACGTTCCAGATCGTATTGAGTGGAATAGGCCCCGATTTTTTGACAATTGAAACCGGGATCGAGATAATCGGCTAGGGCGCTATTAACGCTAGAAAATACCGTACAACCACAGGCTAAAGCTTCTAGGGGCGGTAAGCCAAAACCTTCCGTTAAACCGTTTACAGCCCAATATTCAGCCGAATCGTAGAGATAAACCCGACTAAGATTGAATAATCCCACTAAATCCTCCACATAGCTATCTAAAACCTTAACGCGACAGTGGGGACGGAGAGCGGGAACTAGACGATTGAGAAGATACTTTGAGGATTTGCGTCCCTGTACTAGGACATCGATATCCCTTTCTAAGCCTAAATTGAGAAATTCTGAGCCAATTTGATTGGGAAGATAGTAAATCAGAGCATTAGGAGCTTTTTCCCCCCAATAACCCATAGTATTACGGCTTACAGTTATAATTGGTATTCCGGGGGGTAAACGGAAGCCGTAACCTGTACTATGGGCATGATAAATGATATTATGCGATCGCAATCTTGGCACCAGTTTAGGAAGATCAAAACCCCAGCTAACCACAAAAATACTGTCATCAGAGCTTATTTTAGCGAGTATGTCCTCTAAAAAGAGATAATTTAACTCTTTTTGACGATAAGTCACAATCTGGGCGCTACAAATTTGACTAGCCAAATTGACAGTTTTTATTTCTGCCCACAGTCCACCTCCACCAAAGGGAGAAGTAGTACCGGGCAAGAGAAAATAGAGGTTTCTCATCAGGATAATAGAAGTCTTGGTTAAGCGGTAGTCTGGAGACTTGGCTATTCTATACTTAATTATTAAGGTGTGAGGTATCTAAAGGCAATAGTCGATCGAGCATAGATATTATACTATAGCGTTTCCCGTTCCCAAGAGGTAGATGATCGATGTCAAAAAATTTAATCAGCAAAGGTTAAACTGTGCTACACAGGTGTCAGAAACGCTATAGATCCATTGATATTAGCAAGGGGTTTTTAATACTTAATTACTCTATTTTTATTCGGATGAGAAATGAACTAGAGATTCTATGACCTAGAGCACGGAGATCCCTCAAGTATAAATACTCGACAAAAATCGCTATTTTTTGAACTTAAATGATTGTTTTAAGTTCAATCAGTCTTTAAAAATATCTTGCTTTTTCTTGCGAGGTTCCATAGTATTAAATTCAGAGAAGTAGCTCGACAAGCCTGACAACTCTTGCCAAGACTTTTCTATTTATACTAAATCCAGTTATTAAAAACTGATTATTTATTCCCTTTTGCCTCTTGCCTTTTGCCTCTCCTCATAACTAGCCTGTACTCAACGGATTTAGTATTATATAGTCAATTACGATCGCGACCGTGTTCCCTAACCAATTCGCTCGTAATTATCCGTGAATTTCTCATTCCAACCGACTCATATCTCCCCTCCCCGACGATCCCCTCGCCTTCAGTGCCGACGCGATTCAATGGCCAGAAAGCTGGCAAAACAAAACCCCCGTACTCACCCCCACAATCTAACCATGAACGAGAACCCGAACCCTATCCCCGCCATCCTACCCCGAGCGGCGTGCGAGAGCCAGATCGCCTATCTCCGGGCCGTATTCCGGGCTAAAAAAGCAATAGATAAAATTGAACGAATTCAGGACGAGAAGACATAAACGCTTCACTCCTCATCCCTCATCGAATCGCCTGTTTTAAACTACGGCAAAGTTCTTCAAGAGATTTTAACCCATCGCCGGGGGAATTATCGGCCAAACGTTTAACCATGGCACTGCCGACAATTACCGCATCAGCACCCCAGTTTTTCACCTGTAGCGCCTGTGTCGCGTCAGAAATGCCAAATCCTACCCCGACGGGTTTATCGGTGACAGAACGGATAGAATCGAGCAATTCCTCCACTCTGGTGGCCACTTGCTTCCGCATTCCCGTCACTCCCGTGACACTAACCAGATAAATAAAACCTTGGGATTGCCTGGCGATCGCTTGTATTCGTTCCGGGGGACTGGTAGGCGCTACCAATAAAATCACTTCAATTCCCTTAGCGGCAGCCGGTTGCAGCAGACTTTCCGCTTCCTCTAGGGGTAAATCGGGAACCACCAAACCACTCACCCCGGCTGCTTTAATTTGGTCTAAAAAGACATCTATCCCGCGATGATAGATGGGATTGTAGTAAGTAAAGAGAATAATCGGAGCTTTCACCTCTCCCTGGGCATTTTTGACGATTTCTAGCACATCTTCCAACTTGACACCCCGATTTAAAGCGCGGGTGGCCGCCGCTTGAATAACTGGACCATCCGCAAGAGGATCGGAATAGGGAACCCCCAACTCGATCAGATCAGCTCCTGCCCGGTCTAAAATGCGTAAAGCTTGGGCAGTAGTAGATAAATCGGGATCACCGGCAGTAATAAAGGGAATCAAGGCACAATTCCCCTGGGAACGGAGAGAACGAAAACACTCGGAAACAGCAGTCATCGAAAATTACTGGAGACATAAAGCACCGTCTATTATCTCATGGCGGGGAATAGCTCATCGCCGGTCGCTGTCAGCTCAGGTAAAGAATTTTTCAAATAATGCTCAAGGAATATTGACAAAATGGCGATCGGGGGTAAAATAGGCTCAGTCTAGTAGTTTTGAGAAAGTTTCTGGCATAACATGGGTTTTTATTCCGCTTTTTCCGGTACAAAATAGGACTACTGCCCGATCGGGTTGCGTATAATCAAACACCATATTGTATCCATGTTTTCCATTTACATTCTCACCCATAACGAAGAAATTGATATTGCCGCCTGTGTAGAATCGGCACTTCTATCCGATGATGTGATTGTGGTTGACTCCTACAGTAGCGATCGCACAGTAGAGATTGCTTCTCGTTATCCAGTGCGCGTGATTCAGCATCAATTCGAGAGTCATGGTAAACAAAGAACTTGGATGTTAGAAAATATCGAGACTAAATACGATTGGGTTTATATTCTCGAAGCAGATGAAAGGATAACACCCCAACTGTATGCAGAATGTCTGCGTGCCACTCAACAGACGGAATTTACTGGTTTTTATGTGGCCGAAAGAGTTATGTTTATGGGAACTTGGATCCGTCGCAGCACCCAGTATCCCCGTTATCAAATGCGTCTATTTAGAAAAGATCAAGTCTGGTTTAGCGATTATGGTCACACGGAAAGGGAAGAATGTCGAGGAAAAACCTCTTTTTTAGAAGAAACCTATCCCCACTATACCTGTAGTAAGGGTTTAAGTCGTTGGATTGAAAAACACAATCGTTATTCTACCGATGAAGCAGCAGAAACCCTACATCAGTTGGCTAACGGGGGTGTTAGTTGGAAAAATTTATTTTTTGGTGAAACCGAAGTAGATAGACGGAGAGCTTTAAAAGATTTATCCCTACGATTGCCTTTTCGTCCCTTGCTTCGTTGGTTTTATATGTATTTTATCCTAGCAGGAATTCTCGATGGTAAAGCTGGTTTTGCTTGGTGTACTCTGCAAGCTTTTTATGAGTATTTGATCCTCTTAAAAGTGGCGGAAATGAAACAGGGTTTACCCACTCCCCCCGAACTGAGAAATCGTTTTCATACCCCGCAAAATGGTAACAATAGCAATTCCCATAGGCCCGGTTTCGTTTCCCTAAAAGGAAAAGCCGATTAACATTCAACCATGATTAATCAGTCGGCAATCACCTAACAACAAACTAGGGACAAAAAACAATGCCAATCCACCTACTCAGTGGTTAATTTTCAAGGGGAATATAGCCTTCGACTTCACCCAATAGTTACTTGACTGGTATCGACGCTGGTTGCCCCATGGACTTTACTGGCAATTGCTACCATTTTATTTAAAGTTGCCTGATTGGAAACTTTGCCTTTTAGTACAACTTTACTGCCAGTTTGAGCGACCCACAATTTGTCTTCATCAGCTAAATCCGGTGTCTCGTCAAAAGCTAAAACTACTCGTTTAGCTAGTCCGCTTTCGTCGTATTTTCCATCTAATCCGACTCTTTCGGGGAGAATACCGGCAGCGACGGCTTTACCTGCGATCGCACTAGCGGCATCTGCCGGTTTATCTAAGCCAAAAATTCTTTTTAACCAATCCATTGCTAACACTCCTGATTGAGTCCTGTCCTAAAACCCCAATTTCTTTAAGAGGGATTTGGTGGAAACGATGTGTCGATCTAATCCTAAACGATCGGGACTGACTCCCACCGCTAAAGCGACCAATTGGGAAAAATGTAACACGGGTAAACCTAAACTTCGACCAATCACTTTTGCCACTTCCGGTTGTCGGGAATCAAGATTAAGATGGCATAAAGGACAAGGGGTGACTAAACAATCGGCCCCCGCTGCCATCGCCTCTAAAATGTGTTTTCCTGCCATTTGGAACGATTGGGTGGTGGCATAACTGGACAGGGGCCAACCACAGCATTGAGTGCGTCCTTGATAATAAATCGGATTTGCTCCCACCGCTCGAAAGACATTTTCTAGAGATTCTGGCTGAAAAGGATTATCGTAGGGGAGAGTATCCTGGGCCCGCAGAAGATAACAACCATAAAAACCGGCACAATTCAAGCCTGATAAGGGACGAATCACCTTAGCCGCCAAATTATCTAAGCCATAATCGCCGACAATTGCCCAGAGTAGGTGTTTAACCGTCGTCGTACCTTGGTAGGGGGAACAATGTTCTTTCTGTAAATAATTATTAACTTCCTCAACATAATTGGGATTATTATGCTTTGCTTCCTTCAAGCGCTCATCCACATGACCGATCACCCCTTGACAGGTGCTACAGTGAGTCAACAGGGGTAAATTGAGGGATTCCGCTAGGGCAATATTGCGCGCATTGACGGCATCTTCCAAGAGTTGCGAATCTTCCTTATAAGTTCCTGAGCCACAACAGGCAGCTTTTTTGAGTTCGACCAAATTAATCCCCAAAGCTTCCGTCAGGGCTGCCGTGGATAAATATAGTTCCCGACAGGCACCTTGGGCGACACAACCGGGAAAATAAGCATACTGGAGATTGTTGACTGTCATGGATTCTAGGAAATTACTACTCATTGCCTATCTATCATCTTGCCCCCCTTCCCCCCTGTCATCACTAAAGTCATGGAATTTCTTAACAGACAGTCTTTTGTCAGCTGCTCCGAACAAGTGTAGAGTAGTTTGTCCCTAGAGATAATATCCAAACAGGGGGAGAGCCATCTCAACAGTATAAGGGCTCTCCTTGAGAAAAATTGTTGTCATGAGGAGTCGGTTATCTAAATGGGAATCTATCCGGTCAAGAGGTGATTTATCGATAGAATTGAGAGTGCAGCCGAGAAATTACGGCGAGAAACCCTATTTTGTCGGCTTACGCCGCTTGGGGGAGGGTGATAACAGCATCAAAGTCAGCACGGCTAGGAAAAATCGAGAGAACCCTGTCCAATTGGGTTAATTCAAAGATGATTTTGACTGAAGGTGGAATAGAACAGATATTGAGGGATTTTTCTTGACTTTGAGCCAGACGAAAGGCGGTAACTAAAGCCATTAATCCGGCGCTGTCGAGGAATTCCACCCTACTCATATCCACGAGAAAAGTGATAGAGCGACTCCGGTTAACCAGATTGGTGAGCTGCTCTTGAAATTCTAGGACGTTAGCGGCGGTAATATAGCCACTTGGCTCAAATAGAGCAATTTCTGGGACTTTTACGGGACTTTTCATGGCTGGGCTTTGAAATTCATAAATGAACCTTTTAACTAGAAATCAGATACCGCTATTATGTCCTAACTTTCTGATTTTGCAACCCCGGTCTTGATAAATTTCCTCTCTCTTGAAAAGATTAATATTTTCTTAATCTTGACCCCTGTAGGGAGGAACTGGTTTTAGGTTAACCTCATAATCTGGGCAGTAAAGAGAAACAGTCATCAAGGCTTATTAAGGTGAACACTAGGGGAAAGTCGTTAGGTTTAAGCTCTAATCCCGAATAACTGATGATAACCCGCTATTCTACCAGTATTTTTGTTAAAATAAAGTAAAGCAGGATACAGAAACTAGATTTATTGAGCTAAAGTAATAAATTTGTGGATAACCAGCCGACTATCCGCCAATTAGTGGAACAAGCCCTATATTATCGTCAAATCACGCCAGAAATCGAAAACGCAATTAATGAACTCCTCGGTCGTCTTGGCTACGTTTCTGATCTGGATTACGAGGCCCTCGAGTTACTCATGGATGAAATGGACGAAGGCCGGATTAATCTCGTTCCGCGCCGGTAAGTTGATAGGGATATTTTCGATTATATAGGTTTACTGGGGCGATCGGGGCTGTTGCAATCTAATCGCAGAGACTAGGACTATCATAGATCGGGTCTAGGGAGATCGCCGAATTGACTTCCGATGCGGCCTCTTCTGGTTTCTGTGTGGAAACGAGGTCTATACTGATAGTTTCTTCGACAAAATAGTCCTAAAACCCACATTCCGCACCCTAAAGTGTCACATTGAAAATTTTATCTAAATCGTCAAAACGATTGCTGGCTCTGAATTACAGGCTAATTTATTTGCCCAGCAGATGCACAATTAGCCCTAAAAATCTGATAGCTCTGATACCAAATTATTGAGATCAACTCTCATTCAGCTGGCGATCGCTGACTAGAGTGTGACACTTCATAATTCTTAGTAATCGCTAAAAGTCTTACTATCCATTTCCCAAGACCTGAATCAAGGTGCAGGAGGAAACTATATTTGGCTTTATTACACTGCCAATCACCTCTTTGATAGAATTAAAGCAGAAACCAACCAAATGGCAACTTATGCTAAAAACCATCGAAGGCATTTATCAGGATGGGCAAATTCATTTCACCGAACCACCGCAAGATATTGGCGATCGCTCTTAGGTTCTCGTCACCTTTCTCGATCCTGACAAAATCAATTTTGTTAAACTACGTCAACTATTAAAGCAATTGGAAACAATTAAGGGGATTGGGCAAGGCTTTGAGGAAGTCAACTCTGGTCAAACTCGCCCGATTGACGAGCTTTCGCTAACCGACATTCATCTTTCCCCGACTAACCCCCTTTTAAAATAACCTTTGAGCGTTGGGAGCCACTACCCATGACCGTAGGCCTAAACCGAGCCGTTATTTATCCTGACAGTGATGGACAACCGATGGCCGATAATACCTTGCAATTTCGCTGGATTGTCTTGATTAAGGAAAATCTTGATTGTGTATTTCGAGATGCTCCCGATGTGTTGGTGGCGGGGGATTTACTGTGGTATCCCGTCGAGGGTCGTCCAGATGTTCGCGTGGCTCCCGATGTGATGGTGGTCTTTGGACGGCCTAAAGGCGAGCGCGGATCCTATCGTCAGTGGCAGGAGGGAAATATTGCACCCCAGGTGGTGTTCGAGATTTTGTCACCTGGAAATACCCTCAAGGAAATGGCCAAAAAGTTAGGGTTTTATGAACAATATGGGGTAGGGGAATACTATATCTATGACCCTGAAAGGGTGGATTTTGCTGGGTATCAGCGCAGGGCCAACAAGCTGGAAGTAATCGAAATGGCGACGGACTGGGTGAGTCCCCGGTTAGACATCCGTTTTGTGTTAAACCAGGAGCAGTTAGAAATTTATACTCCCCAGGGCAATCGTTTTTTAACAACCCTAGAGTTATCCGAACGGGCTAGTTTAGCAGAGCAAACCGCAGAGGCAGAACGGCAACGGGCCAATTTAGCGGAACAGGAAAATGAACGGCTCCTGGAATTATTACGGCAAGCAGGAATCATGGGGGAAGGGCAGGGATAATTGTTCTGACAGTTCTTGTATTCTTTAAATTGACCCGAGGATAATCTTGTAGATCATACAGTACGATAAGAAACAGTCAAGCGAATGAAGGGAGTTTTGGATTTTTGGCTAAACTGTCTCCTAGTATTAACCACTATTTTTAGCTTACAACGACGGCTCATAGAACTGATTGCCGAAACGAAAAACACCGAATTTAGTCTTTTTGATCGTCATGGTGAAACAGAGGAGACACGAAAAAAGACGGGAGCTTGGTAGCCCCGTCGTTTCAACACGGGTCGGAAAAGCGACGCGAGCGGATTTATCCGCCGTCCTAATGTCTGTCATGATGTGGGTCATTAATA
>VYMC01000057.1_pt1 | contig 36537 bp, 35 predicted proteins | sample 5115301 | NCBI WGS metagenome assembly VYMC01 (sample SAMN12291802, study PRJNA351875) | freshwater metagenome | isolation source: freshwater lake | place: USA: Michigan, Wintergreen Lake | collected 2013-08-08 | reverse complement strand
GACATTCATAATTGGTTTACCCATTGTTGTTATTGCGATACCCCTTTTAAAGAGCCTAATCAAGAGTCTGCCTAGCCATCCCTTTGTACCTCATTCAACTGAAAACCGCTATAAGCTAATTTGTATTGATAGTAAATCTGTTTTTAATAGTATGAGCAACTCTCAATCGCACGTTAAAAACCTTGTCCCTTCTCCCCACTTCCCCATACCTATTACCTAGCATTATTAGTATTCTATAATACCAATGCTTAGGAAACTATAAAGAAAATCCCAAGATTAGGCGAGTCTCTTGGCGAAAAAGGCTATAGTAGCATAAGATCCGTAATTTTATCCACAAAATTGTTATGACAGTTACCAATAGACAAGAGCTAGAAGAACTGATTCAACAGGTAAAAAAAGCTCAACAACAATTTGCCAACTATAGCCAAGAACAAGTAGATATTATCTTCAAAAAAGCAGCATTAGCAGCCAACAACGCTCGCATTCCCTTGGCTAAAATGGCCGTACAAGAGACAGAGATGGGAGTAATAGAGGATAAAGTGATTAAAAACCATTTTGCCTCAGAAATCATCTACAACAAATATAAACACAGCAAAACCTGCGGCATTATCGAAGAAGATAAATCCTTTGGATTGCAAAAAATCGCCGAACCCGTGGGCATTTTAGCGGGGATCGTACCCACCACAAATCCTACCTCCACAGCCATTTTTAAAGCCCTAATTGCCCTGAAAACTCGCAACGGCATCATTTTTTCCCCCCATCCGCGAGCCAAAGACTGCACGATCGCGGCGGCCAAAATTGTCTTGGAAGCAGCCGTGAAAGCGGGCGCACCGGCCGGTATTATTGGTTGGATCGATCAGCCATCGGTGGAACTTTCCCAAGCATTAATGCAGCATCCCAGCATTAATTTAATCCTTGCCACCGGCGGTCCCGGTATGGTAAAAGCAGCCTATTCTTCGGGGAGACCTTCCCTAGGAGTTGGTGCTGGCAATACCCCCGCTTTAATTGACGAAACCGCTCACATAAAAATGGCCGTTTCCTCGATTATTCTTAGTAAAACCTTCGATAACGGCATGATTTGCGCCTCGGAACAATCGGTAATCGTTGTCGATAGCATCTATGAAGAAGTTCGACAAGAATTTATTGATCGCGGGGCCTATCTTCTTTCCCCCGAAGAAAGGGAAAAAGTCGTCGGGATTCTCCTAAAAGATGGTCATATCAACCCCGATATCGTCGGGCAACCGATAGAAAAATTAGCGGACATGGCTGGAATTTCTGTTCCCGAAGATACCAGGTTACTAATCGCAGAAGTGGAAAATATTGGCTTAGAGGAACCATTTTCCTACGAAAAACTCTCGCCAATTTTAGCCATGTACCGAGCGAAAGACTTTGGAGATGGGGTGAAAAAAGCCGAAAAACTGGTCTTATTTGCCGGTCGCGGTCATACGGCCGTGCTTTATACCGCACCCTCTAATCGGGAAAATATTAAGCGCTTTGAAGACAACGTACAAACGGCCCGGGTATTAATTAATACCCCTTCCTCCCAGGGTGCAATTGGTGATATCTATAACTTCCGTCTCGATCCTAGTTTAACCCTCGGTTGCGGCACTTGGGGCGGTAATTCCATCAGCGAAAACGTCGAACCTACCCACCTATTAAATATTAAAACTGTAGCCGAGCGCCGGGAAAATATGCTTTGGTTCCGAGTACCACCAAAAGTATATTTTAAATACGGGTCATTACCCGTCGCTATTCGGGAATTAGCCGGCAAAAAACGGGCTTTTATTGTCACCGATAAACCTCTTTTCGACCTAGGAGTTACCGCACCTTTACAGGAAATTTTAGAAGAAATCGGCATCACGGTTAATATCTTTTATGATGTGGAACCCGATCCTTCCCTAGAAACCGTCGAACGGGGTTTAAATGTCATTAATACCTTCAATCCCGATGTCATTATCGCTATCGGTGGTGGTTCCCCCATGGATGCCGCTAAAATCATGTGGCTACTCTACGAGCATCCAGAGATAGAATTCGAGAGCTTGGCCATGCGTTTTATGGATATCCGCAAACGAGTCTATGAATTGCCCCCTTTAGGCGAAAAAGCTCTGATGGTGTGTATTCCCACCACTTCGGGAACAGGATCAGAAGTAACTCCCTTCGCCGTCGTCACCGATCGCCGTAATAATATTAAATATCCTTTGGCAGATTATGCCCTAACTCCCAGTATGGCCATTGTCGATCCGGAATTAGTGCTGAATATGCCGAAAAAATTGACAGCCTACGGCGGAATTGACGCTTTAACTCACGCTCTTGAGTCCTACGTCTCGGTTTTAGCCTCAGAATACACTAATGCTCTTGCTCAAGATGCCATCCGACTGCTGTTTAAATACTTGCCCAGTTCCTATCATAACGGAGCTAAAGACCCGAAAGCGCGGGAAAAAGTCCATTATGCGGCGACAATGGCAGGAATGGCCTTTGCTAATGGCTTTTTAGGCATCTGTCACTCCATGGCCCACCAATTAGGGGCAATTTTCCACATTCCCCACGGTCTCGCCAATGCCTTGATGATTTCCCACGTCATCCTCTATAATGCCACCGATGCCCCCTTTAAACAGGCGACCTTCTCTCAGTACAAATATCCTAACGTAAAATGGCGCTATGCCAGGATCGCCCATTCCCTGGGATTGGGAGGAGAAAGCGAGACCGAAAGTGTGCAAAGATTGGTATTAGCGATCGAATGTTTAAAACGGGAAATCGGTATTCCGGCCAGTATTAAAGAGGTAATTCCCGAAAGTGAAGCCGAATTTATCGCCAAACTAGACCATTTAGCTGAACAAGCTTTCGATGATCAGTGTACCGGAGCCAATCCCCGTTATCCCCTGATTGAGGACTTAAAAACCCTGTTAATTCAAGCTTATCACGGCAATTTGCCCCTAGAGGCGGCGGTAAATGGTCACGGTGAGGTCAGTCTTGCCGATTTGAAGTTAGATCCGCAACCCTTGAGCTTGTAGAGATCGATTTTGCCTTGGATCCCCCCACTTCCTAGTAGGGTTGATTCATGAATCAACCCTACCTGAATAGCTGAAATTACACCCGTCCAACACTGATTGGCGATCGCGATTTTGCCACCTGTTAAATCTCTTTTTCTGTCTGTATAAATTGTTACTTTTTGAAATGAGAATTGCTGTCAATCCACCCTACCCCTTCCGCCTTGGCTTGGTTGTGGCCGTTAGTTGCTCCTCGCGGTCATGCCAATCCCAGTATCGTCGAGAAGGAGGGGATGGGTTCCGAAGGGGTTGGCTCTTACTGGCCCTTTGCCACTGGACGGCCGGTGATTCAAGCTAATCTGATTTTGCAACAAATTCTCACCACCCCCAAAGTTCGTTACACCCTCTGTCCCAATCAGTACATTGGTGCTTGGGAAGTGGGATTCATGCCTTAGTGGATCGCACGGGAATATCTAGCCCGTCGGGGTGGCGAAAAGTTTTCTCGCCAACAGGTTGTTCCCTCCCGTTGTCCCTTGCTCGGTTACACCTTCCGCTCGATGATGGTTGAGGGGCAAACTATCGGTAACTGGTTTTTCCGTGTCAACCTGCAACCAGAAGTGGGAAATGAGGCCTTTGAGTGGGGGACTACGATTCTTAAAGAATTTTTTGCCGGCCAACTTCGGCAATTTCTCAAACCTCGATCCTCTGGGTAAAAACAATTATTGACTGCTGCCTCTCCGATGCCAGTTTAGAAGATTACGAACGACTGATTCCCTACCCGATCATCAGTGATGAAGACTGATTAAGGCTGGCTGAATAAGTAGGTAGGCGTTAAAAATTATCAGATGCCCCCTTATTAAGGGGGGACTAAGGGGGGCAGGGGGGATCGAACCTAAAATCCATTTTTAATTTAATTATAACCAGCCACTTAAATCTAAAAACCTTGTTGGGTAAGACTTTTAGACTTTTTGTCAATCAAAAAGTACCAGATATGGGAGTGATCAGGGGGAAATTTCAGGGACTTTTTCTCACACCCTACACCCCACACCCCACCAACAAGCTTATTCAGCAAACCCTAACCACTCCTAAAAATTATCTTTTTTCCCCCGCAGCCGTGCAAATACTTGTACTGGTTCGTTGCTATCCATGGTCATTGCCAAAGCGGGACTATCCCAACGCAAAAAAGGATTAGTCAGCTTTTCCGTCCCCAAAATTGCCGGAATCGTGGGAAGATCTTCAGCGCGATCTTTCTCCACTTCCCGATAACGCTGTTGCAGAGCAGCATTATTAGGGTCAACTGTCAAGGCAAACTTTAAATTATTTAACGTATATTCGTGAGCGCACCAAACCCTAGTCTGGTCAGGAAGCGATCGCAATTTAGTTAAAGAAGCCACCATTTGCCCCGGTGTTCCCTCAAATAAACGACCACAACCCCCAGAAAACAAGGTATCACCACAGAATAACTCGCCGTAATCTCCGGGGTTAACTGGGGGAAAATAGTAGGCAATATGAGCGCGAGTGTGGCCGGGGACAAAGAAAACCTCGGCCGAGCGACCGGCAAATTCCACCCGATCCCCCTCCTCTAAAAACAGCTGCTGCCCCGGAATGCGACCGCGATCCTCCTTTCCCCCATAAACACAAAGATGGGGATAACGATTAATTAAAGCCTGATTAGCCCCCACATGGTCGCCGTGGTGATGGGTATTGAAAATAGCGACTAAATCCACCTGTAAAGCCTCTAATCGCCTGAAAACCGGTTCAGGTTCGGCCGGATCCACCACAGCCGCAATTTTTTGTGCGCGATCATAGAGGAGAAAAATATAATTATCGGAAAGGGCGTTAAGACGTTCGATCTCCATGGTAGAATCTTGGGCTAAGGTTTAACTCGATCATACCTATGGCAGCATCTTTTAGAAATCAGACTAGAAGCCTCAACCACTGGGACAAAATCTTAAATGTGGCCGATGTAGAATAATAACTATAATAAAAGTGTCATAAAAGTGTCATAAAAAAGCAGTGAATTTATAGTAGTTATGACGATCAAATTTCGGTTTCATCCAGAGAAAGCAGTGGAAGCCGCTGCTATACTCTTAAAGCTACACGGCAAACCGATGAAGTGTTTAGGGTTGCTGAAAATGCTCTATATAGCTGACCGTCTTGCTTTAAAAACCATGGATCAACCAATTACTGGGGATAGATATGTATCAATGGATTATGGGCCGGTTCTCAGGGGCGTTTATGATTTGATTAAAGGACAACCCGTGGACTCTGCCTTACCCCTGTGGTCGAAATATATTTCTCCTCGGGATTCTAATTATGTTGACCTGCTGCAATATCCCGGCAATGAAGAACTCTGTGAACAGGAAGAAATGATTCTTAAACAGGTTTACAACACTTTTGGCCATCTCGATTCCTTTCATGTAGCCGAATGGACTCACGATCTGCCAGAATGGAAGAATCCCCATGGTTCGGCTATCCCAATTTTAGTGGAGGATGTTTTGCGATTTATGGGTAAAACGGAGGAGGAAATCGAAGATATTAGCCAAGAAGCCCAGCGAGAAGCCTATTTAGATGGAGCTTTACCAAAAATTTTGGGTTAAAGCCCCGCCCTTTAGTGTAGGGTCGGGCGACTTTTAATTTATGGGTTGTCAACTTCAGAAGCAATTCTGTCTAAGCAAGTAATCTCTGTGAACCAAGAATCCCCGTCTTTTTAGAGCGGGAAGTGTCAAAAAGATTTTACCAAAATGTCTAACGAAACCGTTACCTATTCCCTAGAAGCTGTTCTCAAGGAAATCAAAGACAGTATTAAGGAAGTTAGCCACAAAATCGACAAAATTGACGAACGGCTAACTAAGTTAGAGGTGGGACAAGCTAAACTGACTGAGAAAGTCGATGGGATGGATAGAAGGCTCGAAAAGGTTGAGGGAACCCAGAAAAATCAGGTCTGGACGTTAATAATTCTTTTAGGAGGGGCGGTCGCCTATGGCGCGGCGAAGCCGACCGCTACGGCATCGTGGCGCTCTTTCTTTTCTGGGAATCCTTGACCATCTATGAGTTTGCTAGTGTATGGCATTTATTTAAGTACGGGAAGCGCACCAACAAGCATGGCGCGCTTCTGGGTTTTCGGTTAGGGTTTTTCCCTGTAACTTATCGAGCATTTGTGAGCTTTTATTAAGTTCGCACAAATTCTCCTGAAGCTGTTGGTTCCCGGCACAAACAATTTCATCGATAATAAATTCGTAGATAGCATTTCCGACAATCACTGTCAGAACGATCGCAAGCAAGCCTTTCGTGTATTTATCTAATGCTGTCATGAGGTTTCCAAAATCTCCTTATGGGTAACTTTAAGTAATCAAAAAGGAGATGGGTGTGGCTGGAATCAACCAAACCGCCGCTTCAGCCGTTTTCTGGTTAATAAGTTTTTGTCCCCTAACCTCCCGATGTACAGGAATCGGCGAAAATTAGGCAGGGAATCCCCACATGACTAATGGGAACAATATAGGTTTCTGTGGGGGGAAATAAAGCGACAACGTGGGGAACGGGACGGGGAGTATAATGCACTTGCGATTGACCTTGATAAGCGAGGGAGGTACTTGCTCCCGAATCCAACATCACTGCGTCCCGAAAACCTGCCTGTACTAATAACTCTCCCAAAGCCATGGAATCGATCGGTCCTCTGGAAACCCCGATAACTGGCTGTCCTGCCTGATTAATCCCCCAAAAAGCCCGATGACGCTGGGCATCAAAACCGTAAAGTGTACCAAAGGATTCTCGCGGTTGTGGTTGTCCTTCTTTGACTAACCAAGCGGCCGCGACAAAAGCATCCGTAACCTTGAGATCACTTCTAGCCTCCGCTGCAATTCCTTCTAGGGTGTTATGACGAGCAGGATCAAAGGGAAGATAACGCACCCATTGATCGGTAATGATTACTAAAGGACGACCCTCTAACTTGCCGATTTCTCCCTCATATCCCGGGATAAAGCCACCATTTTGGCTTAAAACCGGCCCGATCATCTGATTGGAGTCTAATTCCTTGAGAGAGAAAAAACCGCCATCTACAGCCGCGATCGCTTCTGTATTGGCGATAATTTCCTCCACTTGATAACGACTATCAGCGTGGATGGTTTTGGGAATCCCGCCACTAATTAATACAAGTGTATTTGTTGGGAATTCCACTTCCCGTTTTTGGATGGTGGTGGCAAAGTTAAAACCGCCATCGGTACGGGGTAAGGGATCACCCCCCCAAGCTTGCGGTACAACTTCTCGCGTGCGCGATTGCCCAAAGCGTCCAATCGTGAGTAAATTGGGGGATTGTCCAGCAAAATGCTCATCGAGGTCATTCATCGATAAAGCCGCCCGATAACCCGCTTTTTTGACGAATTCCTTCACTCGATCATCTGCCTTCCCTCCCGGATAGGTGAAATAATTAATCGGAATGCCCAATTCTTTTTCTAAGATTTGTTTCGATTGCTTGACTTCCTGCTCCAAATCTGCATCGGACAATAATCTTAAATCCTGGGGATGACTAACACTATGGGAGACAATTTGTACTAGAGGATCGGCGGCCATTTCCTGGAGTTGTTGCCAAGTGACACTGGTTCTACCAGTTTTTTGAGCCATTTTATTGATATAAATCGAGAAAACGGCAGGATAGCCATATTTTCTCAATAAAGGATAGACATACTGGTAATGTCCCCCATAACCATCATCAAAAGTCAATAAAACCGGTTTAGCGGGAAGGGGTATCCCTGTCCGCAGATGGGAAATTAACCAATCGATACTGATAGGAGTTGCCCCGATTTCCTGCAAAAATTGAAAATGGGCCTCTAATTCGGCGGGAGTAACGTCAAAAAATACCTCTTTTTTTGGTAAAATGTCGTGATACATTAAGATAGGCACTTTTGTCCCTTGAGCGCGGGGATGAATTTCTGGCCAGGGTGCTAATTTGATCGCTGTTGCCGAGTTATTTGGCCAATTATCGAGACTAATATCGTTTTTTTGGAGAGATAGGGGTAGAATCACTCGATCAGAGATGTTTTTATAGGTTTTACAATCAAAAACTCTCGATATATCCTTAAAAGAACTATTTTCTAGAACATAATCCGCGCATTCCGGTTGAAACTCCCTAAAAGGTGCGGGGAGATAATCACCCCCCACCAGAGCATTAGAACGAGGATAGAGAGAAATTGCCCAAATAATCAGACAAGTGACGATAAATGCCAAAAATCCGTATAGGGGAAACAAGGGAAACGAAGATTTTTGCCGAGCTTGCCAACGCATAAGATTCAAGTAATAAAGTAAAAAGTAAAAAAGAAATTGAGATTTGCACTAGTACCTTGACTAACAAGCTGAGTTTCCCTATAATCCGTTCCCTTGTCAAGTTTTCTAGAACACCCTCATCAGTTATCAGTTATCAGTGAGCAGATTTGAGTTTTCAGTGGACAATGGTAATCAGTGAGCAGTTATCAATAGACTACCTTTATTGATTCTCCCCATTTCCCCATCACCCCACACCCCGCTATGTTCACGGGGATTAGGCTGGTAAAGCGTGACACAAAACTGCTAGAGTTACCAAAGACGAGTATATAAACTTTACAGATATTGTATGAGAGTTTTGGTTATTGGCGGAGACGGCTATTGTGGTTGGGCAACGGCACTCCATCTATCAAATAGAGGTTACGAAGTAGGCATACTTGATAGTTTAGTTCGTCGCTACTGGGACTTACAATTAGGCTGCGATACCTTAACACCGATCGCACCCATATCTCATCGGATTCAACGCTGGCAGGATCTGACGGGAAAATCGATCGATCTTTTTGTCGGGGATATCAATGACTACGACTTTCTGATTCAATCCCTGCGACAGTTTCAACCGGATGCGATTGTTCACTTCGGAGAACAGAGATCTGCACCCTTCTCCATGATCGATCGCGAACACGCAGTTTTAACCCAAGTTAACAACGTGGTTGGCAATTTAAACATCCTCTACGCGATGAAAGAGGAATTTCCCGAAGCGCACCTAGTGAAACTGGGAACGATGGGTGAGTATGGCACACCGAATATAGATATTGAAGAAGGCTACATCACGATCGAACATAACGGTCGTAAGGATACTTTACCCTATCCCAAACAGCCCGGCAGTATGTACCATCTCAGCAAAGTCCACGATAGCCATAATATCCATTTTGCCTGTCGGATGTGGGGTTTAAAAGCCACAGATCTCAATCAAGGGGTGGTTTATGGAGTCCTCACCGAAGAAACGGGAATGGATGAGATGTTAATTAACCGTCTCGATTACGATGGGGTTTTTGGTACTGCTTTAAACCGTTTTTGTATTCAAGCAGCGATCGCTCATCCCCTAACAGTGTACGGTAAAGGTGGTCAAACGCGAGGATTTTTAGATATCCGCGATACCGTGCGTTGTTTGGAATTAGCGATCGCCAATCCTGCTCAATCCGGGGAATTTCGCGTCTTTAACCAATTTACCGAACTGTTTAGCGTCGGTGACTTGGCACTGATGGTGAAAAAAGCTGGTTCTGCATTAGGGTTAAATGTGGAGATTAACAATCTTGACAACCCGCGCATAGAGTTAGAGGAACATTATTTTAACGCTAAAAACACAAAATTACTCGATCTAGGCCTACAACCTCACTATCTCTCCGATTCTCTCCTCGATTCCCTCCTAAACTTCGCCACCAAGTATAAAAACCGTGTAGATATGAATCATATCCTACCAAAAGTCACTTGGAAACGATAATTTATTGGTCAATGATAAGTTAAGGATGGGTTACTTGCCCATCCTTTCCGTTTTTCTAATGTATCGCCATCAAACTCGATCTTAATCCGCACTGATGAGAATTATCGTTGTCCGCGATTGCGGGAATTAGCGCGACGTTCCTGCATTAACTGGGAAAATTCCCTTCTTTGAGCGGGAGTTAAGACTTGACGAATTTCTAAAAAACTTTCAAATTGCAGGTTACTCATTTCTTGGCGATTCCGAGAGATTTGCTGATGTTTAGCACGAATATCTAGATCAGAGGCATTATTCGATAATAAACTATTTAATTCTTGTTCGTTGCTTCTCAGGGTTTCTCGCAACTGTTTGGTTTTTTCCTGATATTTCTGACGAATAGCGGCAACTTTCGACTTTTGCTCATCGGTAAGGTTCAATTGTTCAATTAGTCTTTCTCTAGAATTATCCATCCCACGGGGACGATTTTCAGGACGCTGGGGAGAGCTAGTTTGAGCAATAAATAGACGATCTTGGGGATAGGATAGCACAGTGGCAGTGGGGACTAGGTTAGCGGCCAGAGTTAAAGCCATGGTTGGGCCGAGAATCGAGACAGTAGAAAAGTACATAATTGACCTTGACAAAGAAATTAAGGATTATAGGTAGAATAGGTGAGTTGAGGCTCGTTGAAGCTCATCCAAGAGGAACTATAAACGCTAGAAGCAGCAATCGGTGGAGCGATGCTATGGTTCCAACTCTCCACTAAAAAAGCTTCTAACTGCTCGTCAGAAATTTGGCCCAGTTGTGGATGAGGATCAGACCAACGATAGGAAGCAAAAATCAGCACAGATAAGGCAGTAATACCAGTTATCCACCCCAATAAAGGCGGCAATTTGGGAAAATTTACTGGCTTTTCTTCCCTAATCATTTGCATTAACTGTTTTTCTTCATCCATCGGTCGAGGTGGCAGCGATGGACGATAGCGACGCAGAAAATTAACCACTTTGTCATCTTCTGGGGACATTAGAGAACTCCTTGTTTTTGCAAAAATTGGCCCATGATTTTACGCGCATAATGAAGACGTGATTTCACCGTACCGAGGGGAATTTCTAAGATTTCGGCGATTTCCTTTTGGGGTAAGTCCTCTAGATCGTGAAGGACAAGGACAGCGCGATGTTCTAAACTGAGAATTTCTAACCCTTGTCGGACCACTTGCTCATAATGCAATTGCATCAAATCGGGACTATCTTGGGGACGGGATTCGCTATCAAGGGGGTTTTCCTGATCAGTGCTTTTGGCGATCCTCATTTGTCTTTTGGCTAATTGTCGCCGACCATCGATCGCCACATTGCAAGTAATCCGATAAACCCAAGTGGAAAAGTATTCAGGTGAACGCAATTTCGGCAACCCGTGCCACACTCTTAAAAATACCTCTTGGACAAAATCCTCTAGGAATTCCTGTCCACAGAGTTGATAGAGAGTAGAGCGGATTTTTGGTTGATAAAGACGGTAAAGGTGACGAAAAGCACCCCTATCACCCCTTTGACATTTTAAAACTAACTCTCGATCGCTCACACTTGTTTGCTTCTCGGTTATCACCTCGATTATTCCCCTCACCCCTAGCTAGTTGTCCCTTTAGACTAGGGGGTGTCAAGAATGGTTCATAACCAGTGATCAGTGATCACTGATCAGCTTTTTTCTCCCCACACCCCACACCCGATCACCGAGGGAGTAATTGTTGATAGAAATCCAATTGTTTTTGAGCGAGGGCTTTATTAGTATAATTGGTCATTACTCTCTGATAACCCCTCTGGCCTAATTCTTGAGCGAAGCTGGGATTATCTAAGAGAGTCTGTATAGATTTAGCCAGTGCTTCCCCATCTTTTTCGGGAAAAATTAAACCCGTATCAGCAATAACAAAGGGAATTTCTCCTGAATCAGAACCAATAACAGGAACCTGGCAGGCCATAGCTTCAATTAAAACATGACCGAATTGTTCTTTCCAACCGACGGCCGTTAAAGTTTTGACCCGATAGGTGATTTCTGAAGGCAAAACTAAAGTGTTCATCAGGTTAATATAATTAACTACTTGATCGTGGGGAACACTTTCCACTATCATCAAGCGATCGCTTATTCCAGCGGCTGTAGCTTCCCTGACTATTTTATCTTTCAGGATTCCCCGACCTAACAATAATAATTTCCACTTACCTGTTAATTTAGCTACGGCTTTAATCAAGGTTAAAATGCCTTTTTCTTCCACAAAACGACCGATAAAACCAATCACAAATTCATCGGTTTCAATGCCTAAAGATCGGGCTAAATCTGGTTGCTTACTCAGGGAAAAAAGAACTTCATCCACTCCTAATTGCGGTAGAACCGTGTATTTACCCCTGTAACCCCGTTCTTTTAAAACATCTACCCCGTCCTGATTACCAGCGATTAAACCATCGGTATTTTTCAGGTTATAAGCTTCTAACCAAGAGATGGGAAATTTAGGAGTATAGGGAAGATTCCACCAAGTAAAAAATACATTTTTAGCCCAGAGATTTAAGAGACGATTCAGAGTAATAAATTGTGCATAAGCGAGAGATTTAGAACCCTGTTCTACTTGAATAATATCGGGTCTAAATTTTTGCAATAAAGGAATTATATTAGTGCCAAAAGTTAATAAAGATTGGTTATTCTGGCTAAAATTAGAGATAGGAATAACTCGGAAATTATCAGCTATTTTCGGTTGACTTTCAATGATTTTATTTTGGACTCCTCCCGGTTGCCAACGTTGGGGAACAACAATAGTAACTTCAATATTGGGATTTAATTTTGTCAGGGAGCGCAGTTTCTCACAGTTGAGATCAACTATATAGGTATGACTAGCGACTAAAATTCTCATAGATTATCTAGTTTTGTATAAATTTGACCATCATTCCAGAGGGACTTAACTTGAGTTTTCAGAGCATCCAGAAAACCTAAACTATAAAAAATTCCCCTAGAAAGGATTTTAATCGGGGAACCACCTTTATTACAGGGAGGATTGCCAAGAACGTGACAGTCAAATAATTTAGCATAGAGTCGCAATTGTTGCGCGGGAGTGAGATTTTTCAGAGCCATCAGAAAGTGATTATGATAAAAAGTCGTCTGATAACTCAAAGAACGAGTGCTAATATCATGGCAGCCGCCGGTTTTTTCCCCTAAGTGAACCAGATAAGCGGTGGGATCGTACCAGACATGATAGGGAGTCTGGCGTAATCTTAAGCAAAAATCCGATTCCTCGCGCACGGCACTGCCACGAAAGCGTTCATCGAACCAAATGCCGTATTTAGTAAATATATCCCTTCTAAAAGACATATTACAACCACGGGCCGAGATTACCTGCTGGGGTTTAGTGGTGTGGACAAGATCGATGTAATACCAAGCAATGCCCGGATCCATGGCTTGGAGGGGTAAAAAGTCGATTTCGTAGGGTTTGCTGGTATCTGTCACCATTTTTTGGGAGTCACCCAATTTCATGCGATCGAATACCCGACCAGCTACTACACCTATCTCAGGGTTCTTGACAAAATTCTCACCATGTGCTTTAAGATAATTATCCGGTAGCCGCACATCATCATCGATAAAAAGAACGATATCGCCCCGAGTGCGACGGACTCCATAATTTCTGGCACCGGGTAAACTCGCCCAATCCAGCCGATACCAGCCAATTTTATGCTGATTAGCCAGATTTTCTAGATAGGATTGTATTTCGGGGCTGTGGGTAGCGGTTTGGTCGATAACCAATACCTCAAAATCGGGATAATCTTGTTTGAGCAGGTCATCGAGAGTATCTTTAAGAGGCTCTTCGCGTCGATAGGTGGGTATGATGACAGAAATCGAGGGAAAATTCATAGCAGTAATCAGTGAGCAGTGATCAATGATCAGTGATCGGTAAACAGTAATCAGTAAACAGTAAAAAGACAGTAGGAAACTTCTATTTAATACCGCACAATTAAAAACTCACATCTGATATAGCGTTTCTTACACCTGTGCTGATTAAGCTTTTCACCATCGACAATGTACCTCTTGCGAACAGGAAACGCTATAAATGAAAACTTATATCTGATCACTGATAACTGAAAGGGCTGATAGCTTGTAGTAATTTTAAGCTAAAGAAACACCCTTACGTTTAAAATTTAAGCCCTTTTTAGAGGATTTTGTTTCAGTTTCCCCCGCCAAAAGTTTGGCTTCTTTTTCCTGTTTTTCGATCGCGGGTAATTTAAAAATTACGCCCGCAAATATCCAGTAATAAACGCCCACAGGATCCGTATCGAGGGCATACCAATAGGGAAGATAGGCAACAAAGAGCAGCAAAACCCAATAACTACCGGCAAAACCCCGCAGAGTGGGATCTTTGAGGGAAAGATGGGTGCGGAAGGCCAGATAAACTAGATGGGTTATGAATATCATATACAAGGCAAAACCAATGTATCCCAACTCGAATAAAACTTTACTATGAAAGGTTTCCACGAAAGAAATATAACCGAAAAACCTAGCAGAAGATGTGGCCACACCGAGTCCACGACCTAAAATACCGCCCTGATTACGGATAGCAAAATCCAACTGTTCTTGAATAAAAGCGGTGGGGGGACTGTTTTGCCAACGGTCGATGGCACTATCGTAGCGTTGTTGGATAAAATCGGGGTTAAGGAAAGAAAAACCGATAGCTAGGAGTAAAGCGACGGAAAAAATGATCGGCAAAAATCTTTTTAAGTTAGCGATTTGTCCTGTAAAAATTGTTATCAGACTGACAATCATCGGTACAGCAAAGAAAGCTAATCTTTGCCCGGAGACCACTGCATTAATAAGAACTAGGGTTAAACCCACTAGGGATGCCAGTCGCCATTTTTGGGAAATTTCACTAAAGGCACTGGCATAACAAATCACGGCACTAGAGATCAAAAACCAAGCCCAATGCCAGGGAGAAACAAAGGTACCCGGCAGGCGGATCATATTCACTTCCGGACTATATATTAATGACCCACCAACCAAACACCTTGCCTCTAAGTGGGCTTTGAATAGTGCATCAGCTGAAAGGCCTCTAGTTCCTACACAACGACCGGTTTTCAGCATCCAGTATTGCATTAGCCCTAGGACACAACAAATAATCACTAAAGTCACTAAAAGACGACTAAAAAATAATAGGGTGGGTTTGTCTTTGATTAAGTAATAAGTGCAGAAGATCAAGGGGACATAACCTAGCAAAACTTTAAAACCTAATAGTCCTTGCAGAAAAGTCTCACTTTCCCGACAGGGAAGTCCGACCAAACGTCCACCGCTAAACACACTCATCCCAGCCACGGAATCGCAAGTGGGCAGAAATTGTCTCTGTAAATTGACGGCCAATAGACAGACTACGCAGAAAACAAAGATTAATAATAGGGTTGTACCCAATTGTTTCGGGACAATAATCGGTAATCGCTTTTTTCGACATTCTAAAACTAAGGCGATTAAAGCGGGTAGATAAAAGATATCTTTACTTAGCTGGAGGATTGGATTACCCCCCAACCAATAGACGATAGTGCCAGTGAAGGGGACATAGATAATAAATGTCCAAAGAGCCGTGCGAGGATAGCTAAAGGAGAAAACTCCTAAAATTAAGGCTAAACTTACTCCAGCTCCTATCTTGGGATCAAACAATAAGCTGAGGGGTAATCCGATCAAAATTGCTACACAAATGGCAAAAACAATCAACCCTGTTAACTTTTGTTTCCTTTGCCTTTCTTCTTTTTTGAGGGCAAGTTTCTCCTTAATGTTAGGCGGGCGACTATCGGCTTTTGTTTGGCCTTGTTTATGCTTTTTTTTCTGGCGATCGATACTTAGTCCGGTCATAATTAGGCTTTGCTACGCTACGCTAAGGGCATTATAGTCCCTATCCCCCTCGATCGACTACAAAAGATAGCTTTGCACCGCTTCTACTAGCCTTTCCGTCCAAAAACTGGCTAATTCTAGGGTTTCTGCCTCCACCATTACCCGAATTAACGGTTCTGTCCCGGAAGCTCGCACCAAAATTCGGCCTTTTTCTGCCATGGCTGTCTCAGCTTGGCGGATTTCTCGCCGCAAAGGTTCACATTGCTGCCAGTTACGTCGCACTTCTCTATCTTCCACCCGCACATTGCGTAAAATCTGCGGATAGGTGACAAAGCTATGATCGACTAAATTAGCCAAGGAAACCCTCGATTTCTGCACTAAAACCGCTAAATGTAGGGCGGTTTGCATTCCATCCCCAGAAACTCCGTAATGATGGCAGAGAATATGGCCAGATTGTTCACCCCCTAGCATGGCCCCAGTTTCCCACATTTGCGCCTGAACGTGCTGATCACCCACGGCAGTCCGCAAAAATTGACCCCCCAGTTTTTGCCAAGCGCGTTCAAAGCCTAAATTAGCCATCACCGTTGCCACTAATAACCCATCCGGTAGCTGTCCGGCTTCCAGGAGGGAACGACCCCAAAAATAGAGGATGTAATCGCCATCTACTACTCTACCCTGACTATCCACGGCCATGACCCGATCAGCATCGCCATCGAAGGCAAACCCTAAATCCGCTTGCTGATTAATCACCGCAGCCTGTAGGCTTTCCAAATGGGTAGAACCACAATTAACATTAATGCGATCACCATCGGCTCGATCATGTAGGCAGATAACTTCCGCCCCCAAGGTTTGGAATACTAAAGGTGCTAGGTTAACGGCTGCCCCCCAAGCTAGATCTAAAACTATTTTTAATCCCGATAGGTTAATATCCGTCCCGACGGAATTAATCACAGCTTGATAATATTTTTGGATTAATTCGGGACAAAAAGTCGCTTTTCCCCAATTTACCGGTTTATCTGCTAATTCTAAATTGCCTCTTAAACCCGCTTCTATCTGTGTCGCTAAACTGCCAGATAATTTTAAACCGCTGCCGTCAAAAAATTTAATGCCGTTATCTTCAGGAGGATTATGACTGGCAGAAATCATAATCCCCCCCATCGCTTCGCTTTCTCTGGTTAAGTAGGCGACGCAGGGGGTAGGACATAATCCCAGTTGCCAGACTTCTATTCCCGCCCAAGTTAAACCCGCAGTGATAGCATTGGCTAACATATCACTGGAATTACGCGAATCTTGACCGATAATTACTGGTTTGATGACACCAGCTTGATTTTTTAATACCTGTCCCGCCCAAAATCCGATTTGTAGCGCTAGGGGGGCAGTTAATAATTCTCCCACTTGGCCGCGAATTCCGTCCGTGCCGAACAGGGGGGATGGCGGTAATTCAATCAAACCCCCTAAGGATAATAGGGGATGCGATCGAGCTTTTTGCCCATTTTGATACGATAGAGACGCTACCATGGCGGGTTCCTTTCCTCACACAACACATTCAGAGGATAACATGATCACCGATTTTTTAAAATCAATGTTCCCAGTTGGCCCTAATCCTCCTCCCGGAGTTCCTTACATAGAGTGTGGGGTATAGGGTGTGGGGTGTGGGGTGTGGGGAAAAGGGAGAATAAATAAAAATAATCTTCTGTCCCCTGCCTCCTGCCTCCTGAATTAAAGATTGTTGATTTTTGCGGGAAGTCTAATCAAGGAACCCAGGTTATTTGGTAAGCTAAAACGATAATCTTGACCCCCGAATGCCTGTGTTGATCAGTGTTGTCATCCCTACCTACAATCGCCAAGCAATCTTAAAAAAATGTTTACTCGCCCTAGAAAATCAGCTTTTAACCGATAATAAGGTGGAAAACTACGAAATAGTCGTTGTTGATGATGGCTCTACCGATGGGACGATTGCTTGGCTAGAAAGTTACAAAGCCAATTTACCCCATCTGCAACTGTGGCAACAGGATCACGGCGGACCTGCGATCGCTAGGAATCTGGGGGTAGAAAAAGCCCGTGGTGATACAATTATTTTTATCGATAGCGATCTGGTAGTGACAGAAAATTTTTTGCAAGCCCACGCCGATGCTTTAACTGCTGGAGCAGCAAGTCTTGGCGGTGATCGCTTATTTACCTACGGCAATGTCATTAATACCTGTAACTTCGAGCATCCCACCAGTGAACCCTATAAAATCACCGATTTCTCCGCCGCCTATTTTGCCACTGGCAACGTAGCGATCGCCAAAAAATGGTTATTAGCAGCGGGATTATTCGACACCCAGTTTCAACTCTATGGTTGGGAAGATTTGGAATTAGGGGTGAGATTGAAGCAATTGGGACTAAAATTAATTAAATGTCCTGAAGCCGTCGGTTATCATTGGCATCCCCCCTTTAATCTCGCTCAAATTCCCAATCTCATCGATAAGGAAATTCAACGGGGACGAATGGGAGTGCTTTTCTATCAAAAACATCCCACCTGGGAAGTGCGGATGATGATTCAAATGACTTGGATTCACCGACTTTTGTGGGGTTTACTTTCCCTAGGAGGAACCCTGAATGAACGCAGCCTCTCCCCGCTGTTACAATGGTTAATCGATCGAGGTAAACCGCAATTAGCCCTAGAAATTGCCCGCATTTTTCTCAATTGGTACAATGTGCGCGGCGTTTATCAAGCTTATCGGGAAATGCAGCCTCAGTGAAATGTCTTGCCAAACACCGATGTAGTGTGACAGCATTTAGCATCGACAACCGACTCCCTAAAACCAGAGACTTTGTACCTCACCATATTTGCCGAGAAAAAACTTAATATTTTCTTTCTTTTTTTGATAATTGCTGCCACAATCAAAAGCGATCGGCATAGAGAGCGGCGGATTACAAGTAAATTTTCCTAGAGGAGGAATCCCATAATGAATATCGTCGATATTTTAATCAGTTTTGTCGGTGGAGGTGTGATCGGGGGTGGGGCTTTATACGCCCTCCAAAAGGGAAAAATCAGGGAAGCACTGCAAAAACAGAAGAAAATTCGGGCGGATTTAGGTGAAACCGAAGCGGAGTTAGAAGATACCAAAGGAGAGTTAAAACGACTCGAACTCTCCCAAGAACGGATGGGCAATATCGAAGCCACCTATAGGGAAGAAGTGGCTAAATTACAAAAAGAGTTAGAAGATAGCCAAGGACGTTTACAAGAGGCAGCCAGCGCAAATCCAGTTCCAGCCATCGAAGTTGCCTATAAAACCCAAATTCAGGAACTTGAAGAGGAATACGAGACTAAAATCGAGGAATTGCGCCAAAGCTATCAAAGTCAAATTCGCGAGATTATCGACGGTAAGCAAGCAGAAATGGAAGCCCTGCGTCAAAGTCAACAGGTGCAGATTCTAGAATTAAAAAATGGCTATCAGTGGCAAATTCAACAACTAGAACAGAGTTATCAAGGCCAACTGTTAGAACTACAAAACGACACCCAAACAATCCAACCTAGGGAAGAAATCAATCCTTTTGATGGTTTTATCACCGAAGAAACCCTAGGATTGGAGCCAGAATTTGCTCCCGAAACGCTGCTAGAAGCCACAGTTTCTGAACCAGAATTCGCCAGTGAAATCAATACTTTTGATGGTTTTATCACTGAAGAAAATCTAGATTTGGCAGCGGAATTCACTCCTGAGATGGAGATGTTTGACGAAGAGGAAGAAACTAGAATGATCGGTAGCCTAGAAGAATTATCGGGTAATTACGATCAGAGCTACAGTCAAGAAACCGTTGGTAGTGACACGGGTTTCCCTGATTTATTAGCCACTGACTCAGAAAAATTCGCAGCTGCCCCAAATTCTCTAGATGACTTATTTGCCGATATTACTGACAGCGATAGCCCGGAATTATTCGATCCTTTCGCTGCAGAAACCCCTAAAGTTGAATCGAACGGCAAAAATGTTGCTTCTGTTCCGAGTTACCAAGAAGAACTAGATTTCTTTAGTATGTGGGATGATGAAGGAGTGAGGGATCTAGAATCCCTGCCTTCTGAGGAAGAATTTTCCCTTGATGATCTATTTAGCGATGATTTATTCTCCGATGGAGATAATACCAAAACCACGATGCCAGAATCTCATCAGTAGGTAGATTGCCCGCCATGAAGGCAACAGAATTTCTTCCCCACCCGATTTCTGGCTTCCGACCTTGCTCTGTTAGCCTTGGGTTTAGTGGGTGTTGGTTTGAGAAAAAGAGTTTAACCTTTAGATGGTAGATGATAGGTTGGCTTATGGGATAATACCATGAAACCAATCTACTCACTTAAAGCAACTAACAGGGAGAAATCTAGATATTAGGTAAAGTTACGTCAATGGTCGTTGGAGCAACAAGGGTGGCAGGGAAATTCAAGGAACTGTAGCCCGTCCCTAGCAGATTTGACATTTTCCCAATCGGGACACAAGGGATAAAAACTTAGTAAGGGCTATAATTACCCCTTGCCAAGGGGGATTTTTAGATGGAAAACCAATGTTCGCAGTTGGGCCAGCCAAGACCCTCTAAATGGAACCTGTGGCCAGAAAAATTGGAAAAACAGCCCTAGGGTTTCTCGCGAGTGCTATAAAGGTAAGTAGTCATTTTGATCGCCTACTCGTCCTAACTATGCCACGCACTCAACGTAACGATAATTTTATTGATAAATCTTTTACCGTCATGGCGGATATCATTTTAAAGATACTGCCCGCCAATAAAAAAGCCAAGGAAGCCTTTGTTTATTATCGCGATGGGATGTCTGCTCAAGCTGACGGTGAATACGCCGAAGCCCTCGATAATTACTATGAAGCTTTAACATTAGAAGAGGATCCTAACGATCGCAGTTATATCCTCTACAATATCGGCATTATCCACGCTAGTAACGGCGAGCATGAAAAGGCCTTAGAATACTACGAAGAAGCTATCCAACTTAATCCCAGAATGCCCTCCGCCTTGAATAATATCGCTGTTATTTACCATTTTCAAGGGGAAAAAGCCAGAGAAGACGGACAACAGGCCGAAGCAGAAGCACTCTACGACAAAGCGGCAGAATACTGGAAACAAGCCATCCGATTAGCCCCCAATAACTACATTGAAGCCCAAAACTGGCTGAAAATTACCGGGCGATCGGAAATTGATGTTTTCTTCTAAATTGAGGAGTCGGTCGTTAGGAGACAGGAGACGGGAGACGGGAGATTATTTTTATTTATTCTCCCCACACCCTACACCCCACACCCTACACCCCACACCCCACACCCTACACCCCACGCCCCCATTTCTCCCATGATCGATCGAGCAACAGTTGAAAAAATCGCCCATTTAGCCCGTTTAGAGATTACCAACGCTGAAGAAGAACAGTTTGCGGGGCAATTAAGCGGGATACTGGATTATTTCGAGCAGTTAAGCGAATTAGACACGGAAAATGTGCCACCCACCACGCGAGCGATCGAAATTCAAAATATTACTCGCGCCGATAGTAATAGACTTTATCGCGATCACGAGGTCTTAGTGCAGGAATCGCCGGCCCCGGAAGGGGATTATTTCCGGGTTCCCCGTATTCTCAACAGCGACGAAGATTGAATTAGTGATCAGTGATCAGTTGATCACTGATTTAGATGCCATCTAGGATTTTTGCTGCTATCTTGGACTAAGATTCAGACCTAGTAATGGAGACATAATATAATGATCGCAGCCCAAGATGTGGCACCATTTCAGCTTATTTCGAGCGTAGAATCGGCGGCAACGGAATTTAGACCCTGGGGTTCCTTCACCACCCTAGAAGAGGGTCCCGGTTATAAAATCAAGCGGATTGAAGTGAATCCGGGTCATCGTCTCAGTTTACAGATGCACTACCATCGCAGTGAACACTGGATTGTCGTTTCGGGGACGGCAAAAGTCACCTGTGGAGATAACGAGGAAATTCTCGGTGCTAATCAGTCCACCTATGTGCCGCAGTGTACCGCTCATCGTCTGGAAAACCCCGGGGTGATCAAATTGGTATTAATTGAAGTGCAGAATGGGGAATATTTAGGAGAGGATGATATAGTGCGTTTTCAGGATGATTATGCTCGTCATCAGAGCTAAGACTGCTTTTAGGGAGACAGAAAGGCAAGAAACTATATTTTCGCTCCAAAAACCTGTTTAGGTTAGTCTGCCCGACTGTCTTCCCTGCTGTCAAGGCTTGTCAATTTCTAGAAAAATTTTCTTTTCGGGCCGGGTAGCGGTTTTCCTCATGGGCAGAAAAATAAACTTCCCCTAGACCCTGTGTGGGAAGCTTGAGGAAAGCCGGGCTAGGGGAAATAATTTATTCCTTTGCTGGATTAACTTCAGCATATAACTCTCATTTGTCAGGACTATAACAGCCGGATGTCAATTCTGTGACAAGTGGGAGTTTTCAGTTGACTGATTGCTGGTGACTGTCGTCCACCTATTTTCTGAGAATTCTAGAGGTACTTGTAAAGATTTGTTACAAAGAGGCGAGGAAAAATCTGAGGACAGGGAGACAAGAAAGGATTATCGACGGGGATCAAGGGAACCCGATTGTAAAGTTTTCGATACCTCTTGGCGATTTTTGTAATAGTTCGATACACATAACATAGATGATCGGCGATGATTGTAAATTTATATTGCGAATAGCTCATTTTCTTCGGTGTTTTTCCTATACTGGTTTTCATCAACTTCGAGCCGACGTGCAGAAAAGTTAGACCACCAAGTTTGTAAGAGGTCAGGAAGATGCAATTAACCGCAAGAAATAACTGGGGCCACGTTTCTTTAGCAATGCTAAAAAGCTTTCTTCTCTGGAGTTTCGTCCTCACTGTCTGTTTATTAGTAGTGGGATTTCCTTTAGTAGTATTAATGATGACAGTGGGGGCATTGTCTGCGATTATTTTACAGTCAGTTTTACCAGTTAGTTCCGTGCTTTTAGTGGCGGGAATGATTATTGGTATTAACATTTTGGCTATCCTAATTAGTGCCGCTTTGTTAGCAGCAAAAGGTGTTCATCCCCATGAAGTTAGCTGGCTGCACTGGTTACACGGTGAGGTAAAAACCTCTCATCAAGCTGTTTATGCTTCTTGTCCCCTAACTTGCGGGATGATTCATTAAATCTGATTTTCTTACAGCGGAATTGCTTACCTTTTTTCTATTTAGATTTATTTAAGTTTTCAACTGCCTTATTGGTTGATTATACACACTCCAAGCTAGTGCAACCCGGTTTCCCCGGGTTTTTTCATCGTTATTGAACTAAAGCCGTTATCTGAATGGTGAGGTACGAAACGTAGGTTGGGTTGAAGCATGAAACCCAACGCCCGCATGGGTTACTACAAATAATTGTACTAGGAAATTTATTTTGCAAGACTACTTAAACAGTAATCAGTTAACTGAAAACTCACATCTGATCACTGATAACTAACCGGTATAATGGGCGAGAAAACCGGAAAAAATCGATGTCTAGCCTTCCAGAAACCGACAATCCCAGTTACAAGGCCATCTTAGTGGCATTAAACCATTTAATCAGCGTTGTTGCCCGTTTACGAGATCCAGAAAGCGGCTGTCCTTGGGATTTAGCGCAAACCCCAGAAACCCTGATTCCCTACGTTATCGAGGAAGCTTATGAGGTGGTAGCGGCGATTAAAAGTGGTGATAAAACTGCCATTGCCGAGGAATTAGGCGATTTACTGCTACAGGTGGTTTTACAAGCCCAAATTGCCAGCGATGAGGGTAATTTTAGCCTAGAAGAAGTGGCTAGAGGCATCACTGATAAATTAATTCGTCGTCATCCCCACGTTTTTGGGGAGCTATGCCTAGAAAATCCCGAACAGGTGCGTCAAAATTGGGAGAAAATCAAAGCTGAGGAAAAAAATGACCCGACTATTAGCGGCAAATTAACCCGTTATGCCCAAACTTTACCACCCTTGATCGGGGCGATGAAAATTTCTCGGCAAGCAGCGCGAGTCGGTTTTGATTGGGAAAATATCGCAGGAGTCTGGGAAAAATTTGGCGAAGAGTTGGCAGAATGGCAAGAGTCCTTAGAATCGGGCGATAAAGAGCATCAACAGGCCGAATTAGGCGATTTACTCTTTACTATTGTCAATCTTGCTCGCTGGTATGATTTAGACCCCAGTATCGCTTTACAAGAGACTAATCTGCGTTTTATTCAACGTTTTTCCCTAGTGGAATCCGTGGCGGAAAAGCCTCTCCATGACTATACACTAGAGGAATTAACAGTTTTCTGGCAGCAAGCGAAAGCTAAGTTACATCAACCATCATCTGGGCAATAATGCAAGAGCAAGAAATTAATAAGGACAAATCCAAGAGTTTTTGGGCTTCTATTCGAGAAAATCTGCAAATTATCACTATAGCTTTAGTTTTAGCCCTACTGATCCGCACTTTTGTGGCTGAACCTCGTTTTATTCCCTCTGATTCTATGTTACCCACTTTAGCACAGGGCGATCGCTTAGTGGTGGAAAAACTTTCCTATGATTTCCATCCCCCTCGACGGGGGGATATCGTCGTCTTTGAACCGCCGGCACAATTACAATTACAGGGATATCAAAAGAATCAAGCTTTTATCAAAAGAGTGATTGCCACCCCAGGGGATGTGATTGTTGTCAAGGAGGGCAAAATTTACCTGAATAATCAACCCTTGGCAGAGGATTATATTCTCGAACCGCCTCAATATAATTTAATGCCTTTGCTCGTGCCGGAAAATAACTTATTTGTCATGGGAGATAATCGCAATAATAGCAATGACTCCCATATCTGGGGGTTTTTACCGGAAAATAACGTGATTGGTAGGGCGGTTTTTCGCTTTTTTCCTTTTAATCGTTTGGAGATTTTAGGGGGGAATCGCTAACAGGAATTTTTAGTCCTGAGGATGTTGAACAATTAAGACGGAACAGGGGGCATGATGGAGAACATAATTACTCACACTACCTAAGAATAACTCTCCTAGACCCGATCGCCCACGCCGACCGATAACAATTAAATCAATATTTTCCTCTCGCGCCACTTTACAGATAGTTTTGGCGGCATGACCGTAAATTTGCCGGTATTCTCCCTTTACACCCATTTCTGCCGCCTGATTAGCTCTTTTTTGCAACATAGCCGCCCCTTTCTCCTCGAATTCTTCCCATTGTTGCCGCCAAAAATCAAGAGTGAGATCATTAACCTGGGCGGGGTAAATATCGGCTAAATTGGGTGGAATCGGTAAAGGGCTATAATCTTCTTCAGGAGAAAGGACGTGCAGTAATAGGAGGTTAGCTTCGTACTTACTGGCTAAGGATACAGCCGCCTTAAAAACCCTCTCCCCCATCTCCGACAAATCTATTGCTATCAAGATTTTTTGATACATTTTTCAGCCTCTGCAACCATGCCTTATTTAACGGAATCCGACGCTATTAGGAATGCGATCGATCACTTTTCTCATTTTCCCATTCTTTGGTTAGATACGGAAGTAGTAGCCGATTACGATAGCAAGACTCCCCGTTTGTCTCTGATTCAAATTCTGGCTGATTCCACGGACTTAACGGGGGAGCGGGTGACAATTTTGGATATTCTCGATCGACCAAAAAAGTTAAACTGGCCGAATTAGGCAAAGTTGTCTATTTATCGAGTCAGGATACTGAAATATCTCTTTCCTTAACTAATGATCTGCTCAAAGAATTGGGGGATTTAGTGCCAGGGTTAACTATCGAGGAAACTCGCCAAAAAATCAGTCAATTGACCATCAAACAAAGTGAAGCTGACTTGATTATGGCAGAATAGGAGTCAATACCAAATTAGGTTATACTTGATATCTATGAGAGGGGCTGTAATAGCTAGAAAAAATTGCTTGCGGGGATAATCTAAATGACTGTAAAGATCGCTTATCTGGGGCCAGTGGGAACCTATTCAGAAACAGCCGCTTTAACCTATGCTAACAGTTTACCACCCCAGCCTCATCAATTAATACCCTATCCTAGCATTGCCCTAGCCCTGCGATCGGTTGTCCAAAATCAGGCCGACTTAGCAGTGGTTCCGGTGGAAAACTCCACCGAGGGAAGTGTGGTAATGACTCTTGATGCTTTATGGCAATTACCCGGGTTACAGATTCAACAAGAATTAGTTTTACCGATTTCCCATGCACTTCTATCTCCTCGACAATCGCTAACAGAAATTAAAACTGTTTATTCCCATCCCCAAGCTTTAGCTCAATGTCAAAAATGGCTAGAAAATAATTTACCTACTGTGCCGATTATTCCCACTAATTCTACCACAGAAGCGATTCAAATTCTCGATCGAGAGGCTAATTCGGCCGCTATTGCTTCCCCCCGAGCAGCAAAACTCTATCATGTACCAATATTAACACAACCAATTAATGATTATCCCGATAATTGTACCCGTTTTTGGGTAATGGCTTTAACTTCCCATCCTCAAGGAGAGCGAATGTCCCTCGCTTTTCAAGTTTTAGATCAACCCGGTGCTTTAGTCCAACCTTTAGAAGTTTTTGCCAAACGTCAGCTTAATTTATCTCGGATTGAATCGCGACCAACTAAACGATCTTTAGGGGAATACATATTTTTTATTGATCTAGAAATTAATCCGGATCAACAGCATTTAATCGCAGCAACTTTAGAAGAATTAAAAAATTATACCGATGCGATCAAGGTTTTTGGTGCTTATCAGGTGGTTAATTTACCTGTAGAAAGTTTAGAGAAATTATAAACTAAATTCCTCAGAAATTACAGTAGTTAAATAGAGATATTTTAGCTTTTAAAAGAGGGAAGAATCGGCAAAGATGAGTTTTCCTCTGGTGGGGAAAACTCAAGCTTTCTTTCCCCCACCAGAGGAAGAATAATTTCTACAGTTGTTCCTAAACCTTGACCTTGACTAGAGATAGTAATATCTCCCCCCATTACTTTCATAAAATTTTTAGAAATAGCTAATCCTAAACCCGTACCGCTAAATTTTCTAGTTGTGGAACCATCAATCATCACAAAAGGACGGAATAATTTTAATTGCTGCTGGGGGTCGATACCGATTCCTGTATCGATTATAGTGATAATAGCCTGTGGATATTCTAAGTGAGTTATCAGAGAAATAGTTCCCGTCTCGGTAAATTTAATTGAGTTAGAAATAACATTCAAAATTACCTGTTTTAATTTAGTGGGATCAGCATAGACTATCGGATTTTCTGGACAGAAAAGCAAATTTAATTTTAAGTGCTTACCCTGCAGCGATGCTGTTTGCAAACTAACAACTTCATTGATAATTTGGTGTAAATCTACTGGTTCAGGATCAACGGCAAGTTTGCCTGCTTCTATTTTAGCAATACTGAGAATATCATCAATAATTTCCAAAAGATGTACGGCTGCCTTATCCGCTTGTTGCAAATATTCTTTTTCTTCCTCTTCACTGTTACAAAATCCATCCATAACGCAACGAATTGAGCCAATAATACCATTGAGAGGGGTGCGTAATTCGTGGGAAGTATTCGCCAAAAATTGGTTTTTTAATTGATTAGCATTTTCCGCTTCTTGCCGACTCTTAATTATTTCCTCTCCCCAAAGACGTAAACGTTCGAGCATTTCCTCTAGGGACGAAGCTAACTGATTAATTTCTTTAATATTAAAATTTTGTGGTCTAATCTTTTGGGAAGGAATTTTCTGAATATTTAAGGCATAATCTCGCAGTTTCTCTAAAGGTCTAGCTAAATCCCTAGCAATAAGTATAATAGCTACTAAATAAGCTAATAATAAACCAGAAATCAGATAAAAAATTGCCTCCCAAATTTGTTGTAGAGGAGCCAGAGCTTGGGAGAGGGAACTAATGGCTAAAACTACCCATTTTTGGGATGATTCTCCCGTAACTGGACTGGGGAGGGAACTGTAGCCAGCGACTAATTCTTTGCCATATTTCTCGAAAGAAAATAAATGGAGAAATCTCCGTCGACCTCTAATAGCATTATCGATGATCAGATTGAGACGTTCCGCATCAGCTTCTTGACTGATATGGCTACCAATGCGATGAAAATAGGGATGAGCGAGAATAATGCCATTTTCAGAAATAACCACGGGATAACCTGACAAAGAACCGGGTAAAACCTTCTCACGGTCAAATAGAGAAGTTTGCAGAATCAGACCAGATCGTAATTGTCCTTGATTATCGTAGATGGGAACGGCAAAAACTAATTCTAATTGACGACTGTTATTGGGAGATTTAAATAGAAGTTTTCTAGGTAAACTTCTAACTAAAATATTCTCGATATTTCCAGCAAAGCTAGTACGTTTTTTTGCCCATCTTGCCAGAGGCAAAACTTTGAGTATTTCTGGTTCACAGGCTCGATTTAATAAAGGTTTCTTGGTCTTAATACCAATTAATTCCACACAGTTAATCTGATTGGGAAGCAGCACTGTTAATTGTTGTAAAAAAGCTTCTTTTTCGGCTAAGGTTCCCTGTTTTAAAACCAGACTTTCCCCCGCAGTGATCAGATTGGCCCGCAAAAGTTGAATTGATTGCTCAATATTGTCTGCTTTTCTGATGGCACTTTCGGTGAGATTTTGACGGGCCGTTTCCAAAAAAGCTGATCGCGCCTTACGATAGGTGACATAAACTCCCATTAGTAGTACGGGAACACTAACCAAGAGTAAGCGAGAGAGCAGAATACGACGAAAGGAGGATTGACCGATAGACATAGGCAGAAATTGGTTTGATTCTTGCTATCAAACTCTAAACTATACTAGCCTATTCACCAATCGGATCTGGTGATATCCTTGATCATTGGCCATGAATCGTCCTCACACCACCGTTATTTTAGCCATGAGTGCCGATGGTAAAATTGCCGACGCCTACCAGTCAGCGGCCAGATTTGCCTCTGCTACTGATAAAATGCGTCTAGAACAACATTTATCCCGCATGGATGCCGCTTTATTCGGTGCTAACACCCTACGCGCTTATCACACCAGTCTTCCTATCCGTCATGGCGATTTTCTCGCATACCGTCAACAACGGGGATTATCTCCGCAGCCGATACAGATCGTTTGTTCTTATTCAGGCCAGCTTGATCCTCGGATGAAATTTTTTCAGCAGCCTTTCCCACGCTGGTTAATCACGGCAGCGGAAAAAGTGGCGGCATGGGAAAATCGGGGTTTATTTGAGCTTGTCTTAGTCTGCGGTGATTGGAAGGCTATTTTTAGTCAATTTACCGCTCTAGGTATCAAAAAACTGGCGATTCTGGGAGGAGGTGAATTAATTGCCTCTCTTTTAGCTGAAGATTTAATCGATGAAATCTATCTAACCATTTGTCCTTTGCTGTTAGGAGGCAATAAAGCGGCAACTCCCCTGGGAGGAACTGGATTTCTGGCAGATTCTGCCAGAAATTTACGACTTTTGAGCGTGGAAACCGTGGAAGCAGAAATTTTCCTACATTATTCCCTTGAACGAGATTCCCACAAATCTCAAAACTAGATTACCTTAAATAAAAAGGTTGACTTATCTTGTCCCATGGTAGAACAGCTTAAACCTCAATATTCTGTCGCTTGGATTGATAAAATGAGTGAGATTCCCCAACAAAAATGGGATGCTCTCGCTCAACCCCTAACTACTCCCTTTCTAGAGTGGCAATGGTTACATAATATCGAAACTTCTGGCAGTGCCACAGGACGCACTGGGTGGCAACCGGCTCATCTCACAGTTTGGCGCGGTGCTGAGTTAATTGCCGCCGCTCCTTTGTATATTAAAAGTCATAGTTATGGTGAATTTGTCTTTGACCACCAATGGGCAGATCTTTCCCATCGTTTGGGGATTAGATACTATCCGAAACTGTTAGGAATGACCCCTTTTACTCCAGCGGTGGGTTATCGTTTTTTAATTGCTCCGGGGGAAAATGAACTGGAGATTACTGCTTTAATGATAGCGGCGATTGATCATTTTTGTGATCAAAATAATCTGTCGGGTTGTCATTTTCTTTTTGTCGATCCCCAGTGGCGAATTTTAATGGAAAATTTTGGCTTTACTCCCTGGTTACATCATAGTTATATTTGGAATAACAAAGGTTTTCAAAGTTTTGAAGATTATCTGACGGTTTTTAATGCTAATCAACGCCGCAATATTAAACGGGAACGGAAAGCGGTTACTAATGCAGGGTTAATTATTAAAACTCTGGCTGCCGAAGAAATTCCCCATCATTTGTTCCCGTTAATTTATCGATTTTATAGCAGTACCTGTGATAAATTTTACTGGGGAAGTAAATACCTGACACAGAAATTTTTTGAACAATTATATCCGAATTATCGTCAGCGAGCGGTTTTGATTACTGCCTACCAAAATGAAAAGGATACTAAACCCGTGGGTTTATCTTTTTGTATTCGCAAAGATACTAATCTTTATGGTCGTTACTGGGGCAGTTTTCAGGAGTACGACTGTTTACATTTTGAAGCGTGTTACTATCAACCGATCGATTGGGCGATTAGTCAAGGTATTACCCTGTTTGACCCCGGTGCGGGAGGACAACATAAAAAAAGACGGGGTTTTCCTGCCACCGCTAATCACAGTTTACACCGTTTTTATCATGGCAAAATGACTCAAATTCTCCGCAATTATATCCAAGAAATTAATCAAATGGAACAGGAAGAAATTGACGCAATCAATCAAGATTTACCCTTTTCTAAGAGAGAAATTGAGTTGAACGAGTAATTTAGATAGGGTTTGTCTCTGTTAGTGCAATCAACTATGAATACGAGGTTCCGGGTGCAGATTAGCTAAAATCTCACTTTCGATCGCCGCTAGGGTTTCTAAACGTTGCTCGATCACTGTCCGTTCAAAATAATCCGCTGCTAATAGCCAATAAATACCATAATGACGAGCTTCGGAAGCCATTAAACCGCGATAAAATTTGCCTAAATCGGGATCGGGACAATATTCTCCCAATAAACCTAATCTTTCGTGGGAACGCGCCTCAATTAAAGCTGATATTAACAGAGAATCCAAAAGGCGATCGGGTTCTTGGTGACGAATCTGGGCCTTTAATTTAGCACCATAAGGGGGAGAATTTAAGGGAGCGAGGGGGATTCCCCATTTATCTAACCATTGATTTACCTGTTCAAAATGTTCTAATTCCTCTTGTGCGATCGCTGTTAATTTCCGCACGAGGGAAGCGTAGGAAGGATAACGAAACATGAGATTTAAGGCCACTCCTGCCGCTTTTCGCTCACAATGGGAATGATCGAGCAGAATAATCCCTAAATTATTAATTGCCTGTTCTATCCAATCCTCAGAGGTGGCACTGACTAATAAATTAATCTTTCCCATCGTCGCTGATTCCAATTTGCTGCACCTTTTACCCTAACCCAAAAAGTCGGACAACACCAGTCAAAAACTAAGGACACGGCTTCTGTGATAGCCTAGATGATTGGTGAAGCATAAACACGGCCAATCAATCAGATGGATTTTTTACTGGAAGTCGGTACAGAAGAACTACCCGCAGATTTTGTCGATAGCGCGATCGCACAATTGCAGGAAAGAGTTAGCAAGAGTTTAGAGACGGAATCTCTGGACGCTACTGCTATTCAAGTTTATGGAACCCCGCGCCGTTTGGCCGTGTTAATCACAGGATTACCGACGGAGCAAGAAGCTCGCAGCGAGGAGATCAAAGGACCGCCAGTTAGTGCCGCCTATAAAAATGGTCAAATTACCCCCGCTGGTGAGGGTTTTGCTCGAAAACAGGGAGTTAGTACCGCTGCTTTCTCCATTCGGGCCACAGACAAAGGAGAATTTGTCTATATTGAAAAAACGATTCCAGGTCGTCCAACAGCCGAGATTTTAACTGAATTAATTCCCCAATGGATTACCCGTTTGGAAGGAAGACGTTTTATGCGTTGGGGAGATGGAGATTTAAGATTCCCCCGGCCAATTCGTTGGTTATTAACTTTAGTGGATGGGGAAGTTTTACCCCTAGAATTAATTAATGGCTCTACCACTTTAACCAGTGATCGCTTAACTTTTGGTCATCGCATTCTACACCCGCAATCCCTAGCCATTAGTCATCCCCAAGCATATTTAACCAGTTTGCGATCAATTTTTGTGGAAGCGGATCCGCAAGTGCGTCAACAGATAATTACTGATCAGATTAGCACCCTGGCTAAAAAACTGGAGGCAGTGGCGGAAATTACCGCAGATTTATTAGCAGAAGTGACCAACTTAGTTGAATATCCCACGGCAATTGTTGGCAAATTTGACGATGAATTTCTGGAATTACCTCCAGAAGTAATTATTACCGTGATGGTGACACACCAGCGTTATTTTCCAGTGAAAACTCCCCGGGGTTTGTCACCCTATTTTATTACTATTTCCAATGGCGATCCCCAGAAATCGGAGATTATTTCCGCGGGAAATGAAAGGGTTATCCGCGCACGGTTAGCTGATGCCAGATTTTTCTATACTGCTGATTGTGATGAACCCTTAGATAGTTTTCTTCCCCAACTGGAAACCGTCACTTTCCAAGAAGAATTGGGAACCATGCGCGATAAAGTCGATCGGATTATGGAAATTGCCCAGATGATCGTCGAACAGTTAAATCTCGATGAACAAAGTCGCAATGATATAGAGTCCACTGCCATGCTTTGTAAAGCGGATTTAGTTACCCAAATGGTCTATGAATTTCCAGAATTACAGGGAGTAATGGCCGAAAAATATGCTTTAATTAGTGGCGAATCGGCTATAGTTGCTCGGGGCATTTTTGAACATTACCTGCCTCGCAATGCTGGGGATTTACTCCCGGAAACAATCACCGGTCAAGTGGTGGGAATTGCTGATCGATTAGATACTTTAGTCGGTATTTTTGGACTGGGAATGCTGCCCACTGGTTCCTCAGATCCCTTCGCTCTCCGTCGGGCTGCCAATGCAATAATTAGTATTATCTGGTCAGCCAATTTTAATATCAATCTTTTGGTATTAATTGAGCAGATAGCTAAGGATTTTGTTACCAGTCATCCCGATAAACCCAACCCAACAAATCTGATTAAAGATTTCTTTTTACAACGTTTGCAAACTCTCTTAATTGATGATTTGAGGATAGATTATGATCTCGTTAATGCAGTTTTAGGGGAAAACGATCCGGAGTATAAGTCTCGCGCTTTAGAAAATTTATTAGATACCCGTGAACGCGCTCGCTTTTTATGCCAAATTCGTCAGGATGGTCAGTTAGCCAACATCTATGAAACCGTCAATCGCTCGACCCGTTTAGCACAAAAAGGAGATTTAGATACAACTACCCTAGAAACTAAGAGAATCATCGATAGGGAGTTATTTGAACAATCCTCCGAACAAGCATTTTATGACGCTCTACTTGCCCTAATTCCCGAAACTATCAGCGCAAGAGAGCAAAGAGATTATCAGCGTCTCGTCACTGCTTTAACGGCAATTTCTCCCGTGGTGGCTGACTTTTTTGATGGCGAAAATAGTGTGTTAGTCATGGACGAAAAAGAATCTGTCCGTCGCAATCGTTTAAATCTCTTGGGTTTACTGCGAAATCACGCCCGAGTTTTAGCAGATTTTGGGGCAATTGTCAACTGAAATGGCCAATTCTGAACTACAGCAACAAGTCCAAAGATTACACCGACTGACGGTATGGGGTCGTTGGTTATTCGTGTTGGGTTGTTGGTTAGGGATTGGTTCGGCTAGTTTATGGGTTTTACGCGATGATATAGCCCTAATGCGGCAGTATTTTACTTGGACAGCCCTAAGATACGCTTTAGCTTTCAATTACTGGTCTTCTATCGGTCTAGCCTTTTGTGTTGCTATTACAGGAGCAGTGTTAGTCTGGCAAAGTCGCAATATTATTTTAGGACTTTCCCCCAGAGAAAAACTGCGCTTAGAGCAACGGGTGCAGAGAATTCGGGCCAAGGGGCCGGCTCATCCCCTCTGGCGCTGGATCTTAAAAAGCAGGAAAAAAGACTTACAATGATAAGGCTTTGCTGAAAGCTGACGGCTAGAATCCCCACTAGATATAATTCTTTACTCAACAACTATTGACTTTTGAATCCACTTATGACCGTGACTCCCCAAGCTCCTCCGAAAACTCGCCGCGTGGTTTTTCCCTTCACCGCTATTGTCGGCCAGGAAGAAATGAAATTATCCCTAATGCTCAACGTCATCGACCCCAAAATTGGCGGGGTGATGATTATGGGGGATCGAGGTACGGGAAAATCGACCACAATTAGGGCTTTAGCTGACCTTTTACCAGAAATTGACGTAGTTGCTAACGATCCCTTTAATTCTGACCCTAATGATCCCGATTTAATGAGCGATGAGGTGCGGCAAAAGGTGGATGAAGCCATTCCCTTGACCATTGCCAAGAAAAAAGTCACTATGGTAGATCTACCCCTCGGTGCGACGGAGGATCGGGTCTGTGGCACGATTGACATCGAAAAGGCCCTATCAGAAGGGGTAAAAGCTTTTGAACCAGGATTGCTGGCCAAAGCTAATCGCGGCATTCTCTATGTGGATGAAGTCAATTTACTTGACGATCACCTCGTCGATGTGCTATTGGATTCGGCTGCTAGTGGTTGGAATACGGTAGAACGGGAAGGAATTTCCATTCGTCACCCGGCCCGGTTTGTTTTGGTGGGATCAGGCAACCCAGAAGAGGGAGAATTGCGCCCACAACTGCTTGATCGCTTCGGAATGCACGCCGAGATTCACACCGTCAAAGAACCACCTCTACGGGTCAAAATCGTGGAACAGCGTGCGGAATTTGATGGCAATCCCCTCTCGTTTTTAGAGAAATATAACTTGGAACAGGAAGAACTGCAAAGAAAGCTAGTGGAGGCTCAGAATCTTTTGCCTTCTGTGGAGCTTGATTATGATCTGCGGGTGAAAATTTCCGAGGTTTGTTCCGAGTTAGACGTGGACGGATTGCGCGGCGATATCGTTACCAATCGCGCCGCTAAAGCTCTGGCCGCTTTGGAAGGACGGACCACTGTGACGGTAGATGATATCCGTCGGGTAATTGTTCTCTGTTTACGTCACCGTTTGCGGAAAGATCCCCTAGAATCGATCGATTCTGGTTATAAAGTCTTGAAAGCTTTTAATCGCGTCTTTGGATTAGAGGAAAATTCCTGAATCTAATTCACCCTCTCTCCGCAGAGAGGGTTTTTGACTGGATTTAGAGATGAAGGCCAAAAAGGGCTAGATGTGGCCAAATAAGCTAGAATTTTATCGATCGCTGTTATTCTCTGGGGGAATGTCGATGTGGGTTGAAAGTATAAAACTCGAAAACATTAAATGCTTCCAGAATCAAGAGATTAAATTTATTAGTAATCCCAATAATCAACGTCATTGGCGTGCTAAACCTTATCATTGGATCACTTTATTAGGAGAAAATGGAGTAGGAAAAAGCACGATTTTACAGGCTTTAGCTTTACTGCTCGCAGGACCAGAAGCAGCCAAAGAATTATTACCACGTCCGACTGGTTGGATATGTAATCCTAAAACACCGGGTAAATTAACCGCAGTGCTTCATCAAGAAGATGGGGATGCGGGAAAATTTGGTACGGATAAAACTCGAAGAACTTTTGCTTATTCCTATTTTGTTACAGGCAAGGAAAGGTTAGAGTTAGGAGGCAGTAAGGACAAACAAACCTATACAGAACCAGCATTAATCGAAGAAAATAGCAAAATTTTGAGTTGGTTGCGAGCCAATGCTTTTGCCTCCGATAATCATGGTTGGTTTGCCGTCGGTTATGGAGCTTTCCGTCGTTTGACACGAGTGAGTCAAGTGATCATTCCTAGTCTTGAACCTCCGAAACGCTCTAGCAACTTTTTCAGCCAATTTAATGAGGATACATCTTTAAGTTCTTTTGAGAGATGGATGGTGCATTTAGATTATCGAATAGCCAAAAATCCTGAAGATAGTCAAGCCAAACAAATGAAAAAAATCGGCGAAGAAGCAATTACTAAACTGTTACCCGGTAATGTAGAAATTGCTGAAGTAACTGCCGATGGCTTGATTCAGTTTCTAGTTAACGGTCAAAAAGTTCCAACCATTAGTTTATCCGATGGTTTTCGGAGTATGATTGCTTTAGCCGGAGATTTAATTTGGCGATTATTACAATCCTTCCCCGATCTAGATAACCCCACAGAGGCTTCTGGAGTCGTCTTAATCGATGAGTTAGATATTCATTTACATCCCTCCTGGCAAAGAGAAATTGCTGGATGGTTACAGGAAGTTTTTCCCAAGCTTCAATTCTTTGTTGCTACCCATAGTCCTTTAATTGCTGCCGGTGCGGGGCCAAATTCTTTAACCCTAAGAATCGATCTGGTAGCGGGTGAATTAGAGATTGTAGAAATTCCTTATTTAGAATTAGCGGCAAATGTTGATCGTACTTTAACAAGTGCTGCTTTTGGTTTGAAATCAACCTATCCCACTGATACAGAAAATAAAATTAAGCGTTACCACCAACTAAATCGTAAAAATAAAAATCTCGCAGCAGAAGAAAAGCAAGAATATGAACAACTGTCATTATTTGTTCGAGAAGTTAGACCCTTTAGCGAAATTAGTCAACCTAATAGTTTAGAATCCCAAATTGATGCCTTACTAGAGGAGCGTTTATCTTGATTCCTGTAACGAGAATATCAGAGCCACCCGTGTTAGCTAAAAATGCCGCTCGTTGGCTAGAGGCTTTAGAATTAATACAATCAAACAACAAGGCAACTAAAGCTCAAATTAACCAAGCACAAAATAAATATGGTCATCGGGAAGTTAAAGAAGCATTAGTTAAAATGTTTAATGGGAAATGCGCTTACTGTGAAAGTAAGATTACAGTGGTAACTTACGGAGCGATCAAACATTTTTATCCCACATTCCGCACCCTCAACTGTCACAGATCAAAAAAGCCATTAAAGTAGTACATAATAACTAAAATTAATTCAAAGGTTAAAAGGGTTAATGAGAATATATAGCATTAA
>VYMC01000088.1_pt1 | contig 37939 bp, 38 predicted proteins | sample 5115301 | NCBI WGS metagenome assembly VYMC01 (sample SAMN12291802, study PRJNA351875) | freshwater metagenome | isolation source: freshwater lake | place: USA: Michigan, Wintergreen Lake | collected 2013-08-08 | reverse complement strand
CCAGAACAGAGTAAATCTGTTAAGGCAGGTGCGGAACCCCGCAAGGGAAAGAAGCAGAAACCTAAATCGTGAGGTTTGGGAATCACCGTCCGTTTACGGCGGTGAGGATGTCAATTCGTCAACCCCCTGAACGATGGCGGCAGACTTTCTTCTGGGTAAGATAGCTGTAGTTTCGCCAAGATTCCCAAGAAGGCGAGGGCGGAGGCTCCCATTCTTCCCGTTCCCTCGGTCTCGACACCGTCTGACAGTCCCCCTCGGTGTAGCCCAACTCCTTTAGGTACTCGATTTTAACCAGATCGATACCCGATACCCGACACCCTGCCCCCACGAAAAACTTTTTGCCGTAAACCCTATCTAGGAGAAGCCGAATTTTGTTCAAAAGTTAACTCCTCTAACACTTCCGTAACCAACTTGCCGTTGGCTAAACGCTTTAAACTTCTAATCTGAATATTTACTTGGGGAGTTTCTTCTAACTGTTCAATCAAAAAATCTGCATATTTGATTATTGCCTCACGCGCCGCACTTTTTTTAGTCCAAACTCGCGCCATTTCTAACATATTAGTAACTCCGATAAACTCCTCTCCTTCCCCATCTAAACTATAATTAGCCGCATAGGTGTTAGCAGTAGGACACAACAATAAAACATAGCCTAAATGTCCTTTTGTTGGTGTGCCAAATCCTTTAGCCATAAAAAATTCTCCTCAAGATAACAAATCTATTGCAATTGTCGATGATAGCTGAGATTCTATCACTTGATGACCCAGACTAACCGGCCGAGCATTTCCCTCTACTGGGGCGCAATAACGGGGAATTGGGCTAGAAACGAGGCTAATATGACGGTCACTCACCGCTAATCCATGGGTAGGATCATAGCCTTTCCAGCCGCCTCCCGGCAAATACACCTCCACCCAAGCGTGTAAATGTCTTTCTTCTTGGTCTAAATCTCCTTCTTGATAGCCACTGACAAAACGGGAAGCTAATCCCACACAGCGACACACATCCATAAATAAAACCACAAAATCGCGACAGGAACCCTGCTTATTTTTCCAAGTGTTTCCGGGTAGGTATGGTTCCCCAGTAAGACGAATAATTTGCTGACAATTTCGGTAAATTTTGTCATTAAGATTAAACAGGAAAGATAGCACCTGTCCCTCAGTTTCCTGCATAATTTCTTGGGCTAATGCTGCCATATCAGGGTCATTAGCTAACCCATAAAATTGTCTGTAGGGTTGTAATTGACTGTGGAGAGAAATGGGATAATCAAAGGGTAAACAGGTCGCCCAAGGTTCTAACAAATACTGAAAAGGATTAACTCCATGGGTTTCTACTTCACTCACCACATCAATCAATAATTCTTCTGTCGGTTGATTAAACCAAATTTGTAAACAAGAATTGCCATCGAGGTCGATAATATTAGTTATCGTTAAAGGTTCTGGGTTAATTTTGAGGGTAAACTCTCGCAAAGTTTGCCCACCATCGGATTTTGGTCGCAAGCGCAGCAGATGGGGCGATAAAATCACGGGTTGATTATAGAAATAGTTGGTTTGATGCCGAATGTGATAACGCATTAAGTTGTTAATTGGGATTGATATTGAAAGTTATTTACTGGCAGAGGTGGCGCAAGTTCGGGATTAAAAACAAAGAAAGTTTCCGTCATTTTTATTCCCACATCATTAACTCTTTTTTGAATATGGTCGAGGAATTCATGCAATCCTACTTCAATAACATCCTCGATAGTTAGATAACTCATTTCGGCACAAAGTCGCCCTAAACTTCTTTCTACCGAATTACCCCAAGTTCCTATGGGAGTCCCAGTAACTTGATGCAAACAGTGGTCTAATTCCCGCAGACAAAAGTGAATTGAACGAGGAAATTCTCGATTAAGAATTAAAAATTCGGCTACGTCACTAGGAGTAATCCGTCGTTGACATTTACGATACATTTCGTAGGCACTCACGGACCGCAGTAAAGCAATCCATTGAATTTGGTCTAGAGAAGTTCCTACCCATTGGGCGGAAGGCAAGAGATAATAGTATTTAACATCAAGAATTCTGGCGGTTTTATCGGCGCGTTCCTGTAATCTTCCCATAACGCCAAAATGCCAACCTTCATTATGAGTCATGGTTGCATCCATTACCCCCGCAAAACGGTGACTAGCCAATTTAACTTGAGTAAAAAAGTTAGGTAAAGTAGTTTGAGGATGGTAAGAGGAAGCATCTTTTACCATCAAGAAAAAACCATTAACCTGTTCCCACATTTCCGAAGAAATAATCTCACGAACTGACCGAGCATTTTCTCTAGCCCAGCGCAAACAAGAGATAATTGAGTTACTATATTCCGTGTCAAATGTCAAGAAATTGATCACATTTTCTGCGGTGGCTGTGCCGTAACGTTCCTTGAATTGTCCTAAATCTCCCGTGGTTAAAACCAAAGGTTCCCACTGTTGCAAAACACTGGTGGGAATATCTAACATTAAATTAAGGTTAACATCCATAAATCGGGCGACATTTTCCGCCCGTTCAATATAGCGATTTAACCAATAAATTGAATCAGCAACTCTACTAAGCATAATTAACTGGGAAAAAGGAAAGGGTAGGGTGGGTTAGGCGACAATAATTTACGCAGTTGACTCATGATTTAATTTTCGCCGTAACCCACCAAAATTTTGATTATTGTCCTGATCACTTGGTTAAAACCCAAGTGTCTTTACTGCCACCACCTTGAGAAGAATTAACCACTAAAGAACCCTTTTTCAAAGCTACGCGAGTTAACCCTCCTGGATGCACATAAATTTCATCGCCCCGATGGAGAATATAGGGACGTAAATCCACATGACGACCTTCAATTTCCGTGTCAATTAAAGTTGGAACTCTAGAAAGACTTAACACTGGTTGAGCGATATAATTGCGGGGATTAGCAGCAATGCGTGGGGCAAATTCTGCCCTTTGTTCGGGGGTAGCTTGGGAACCGACTAACATCCCATAACCTCCCGACTCATTAGCGGCTTTCACAACTAATTTATCGAGATTATTTAAGACATAATCTAAGTCCTTTGCTCGCCAACAAAGATAGGTGGGAACGTTATTTAAAATCGCTTCTTCTCCCAGATAATAACGAATCATATCGGGGACAAAAGCATAAATAACCTTATCATCGGCGACTCCCGTACCAGGGGCATTAGCTAAAGCGACGCGACCTTCCTGAAAAACTTTTAATAATCCGGGTACACCTAACATCGAATCGGGACGAAAAACCGCCGGATCTAAGAAGTCATCATCGAGGCGACGATATACCACATCTACCCGTCTTAATCCCTTGGTGGTTTTCATTTGTAGATAACCATCAAAGACGACTAAATCACGCCCTTCCACTAATTCTACCCCCATTTGTTGGGCGATAAAAGAATGTTCAAAGTAGGCAGAATTATAGGTTCCGGGGGTTAAAACTACTACGGTGGGATTAGGTAATTGGGGTGGGGCTAAATTAAGGAGAGTTTCCAACAGATGGGAAGGATAATCATCCACCGGTTTAACATTCATGGTTTGGAAAATATCGGGGAAGGTGCTTTTCATTACCCGACGATTTTCGAGGACATAGGAAATACCGGAAGGAACCCGCAAATTATCCTCTAAAACGTACCATTGACCATCTTTATCGCGGACTAAATCGGTTCCCGTGATGTGACACCAGATACCTCCGGCGGGTTTCAGTCCCAGACAGGGTTTCAGAAATCCCGTTGCCGAGGCGATTAATTCGGGGGGAATCATGCCATCTTTAATGATTAGCTGGTCATTGTAGATATCGGAGAGAAAAAGATTGAGAGCTTTGATGCGTTGTTTCAGGCCTCTTTCTAAATAATCCCAGTCCTCAGCCGCGACAATTCGGGGAATAATATCAAAAGGAAAGATTTTTTCCACCCCTTGATTGTCGCTATAGACATTGAAAGTCACCCCCAATTCAAACAGGGCCGACTGAGCGGTTTCCCGGTGTTGTTGAAGTTCTCGGGGTGGCAGATTCTGCAACCATTTGATTAAAGGGGAGGAGTGGGGACGAGGTTGACCATCCTCTAAGAATAGTTCGTCGTAGAAGCCTTCGGGATCGTAGGTATTTAATAGCACGCTGACCTCATTTCATACCTTACCAAAATTTTGGGTTAAAGCACCGTCCTTTTAGGACGGCTTGATGTTAAAATAAAACTGGTTTGAATCCCCTGAGTGGGCGGTAGTGAATGGCTCGATTGAGTTGAACCCTTGAACTCGAAAGTCTGCATAAGAGACAAAAAGGGAAGGTAGCGAAAACCTCGTCAAACATAGCGCAGTAGCCGCTCAACAACGGTGAATGAAAAACCAGTAAAAATCTTTGTCGTAAGACAGATAGGGTGGGGCATACCCAAATCTCGGTTGAAAGACCAAAACGCTTGGAGAGTGAACCATAAAAAGGATAACTAGATAGCAAGTGATATTCTAGTAGGTTCGGTTCAGACATAATCGTGTAAGACCTAAGTAAGGGAAACCAGAAAGGGCTGTGATGAGCTTCGAGAATCCTCACGCCTTTAAGCCCAGGAGTGTCAACTATTCCCAGTGTCGGACAATTGGCCTGATTTTTTGTAGTCTAGAAGACATTTTAAGGGAAATTTTACGAAGTTAGAGGTTTTTCATCCCTAGCGATCGCCAATTGATCCCCACCGGTAGAGAAACCTGACAAGAGCGAGAATTACCCCTGAAAACTGTGTTACATTTTTTAAAGGTCACACATTAAATCTTTCATTTTTCTTACTGGTTACGCGATGTTTACCAAACAAGTAACGGATTCTAAAGCCTATCAATGGTTTGAGGAACGCTTAGAAATTCAAGGGATCGCTGATGATATCAGCACCAAATACGTTCCCCCCCACGTCAATATCTTCTACTGTCTGGGTGGCATCACCCTTGTGTGCTTCGTGATCCAGTTTGCCACTGGTTTCGCCATGACCTTCTACTACAAACCCACTGTAGCAGAGGCCCTCTCCTCCGTACAGTACATCATGAACGAAGTTAACTTTGGCTGGTTAATTCGTTCTATCCATCGCTGGTCCGCCAGTATGATGGTGTTAATGATGATCCTGCACGTTTTCCGCGTCTATCTGACCGGTGGCTTCAAAAAACCTCGCGAATTAACCTGGGTAACTGGAGTTGTCCTGGCCGTAATCACCGTTAGCTTCGGTGTCACCGGTTACTCCTTACCCTGGGATCAGGTGGGTTACTGGGCGGTTAAAATTGTTTCCGGTGTACCTGCTGCTATTCCCGTCGTCGGTGATCAACTCGTCACCCTGATGCGCGGTAGCGAAAGCGTCGGTCAAGCAACTTTAACCCGTTTCTACAGCTTACATACTTTTGTACTACCTTGGTCGATCGCGGTCTTCATGTTGCTACATTTCTTGATGATCCGTAAACAAGGCATTTCTGGGCCTCTATAAATTCAGAAAAATATCTCTGTCGGTCCGAAATCATTTTTAGGAGACATTATCCATGTCCACATTAAAAAAGCCCGATCTCAGCGATCCCGCTCTCCGCGCTAAGTTGGCTAAAGGGATGGGTCACAACTACTACGGTGAACCCGCTTGGCCCAACGATCTGCTCTATATCTTCCCGGTGGTTATCTTTGGTACGATCGGACTCTGCACCGGTTTAGCGATTATGGATCCCACCATGATCGGTGAACCTGCCGATCCTTTCGCTACTCCCCTAGAAATTCTGCCCGAGTGGTATCTTTATCCCGTTTTCCAAATTCTCCGTATTCTTCCTAACAAACTCTTAGGTATCGCTTGCATGGCTGGCGTTCCCCTAGGCTTGATGTTAGTTCCTTTTATTGAAAGCGTCAATAAATTCCAAAATCCTTTCCGTCGTCCCGTCGCTACCGCTATCTTCCTATTTGGTACTGTGGTCACGATTTGGTTAGGTATTGGTGCCACTTTCCCCATCGATACATCTTTAACTCTCGGTTTGTTCTAAGTTACTGAACTTCACCGGTTTTTTGCCCACGCTTGTGATTCCAGACTTTGGAAGAGCGAGCGTGGGCAATTTTAATTGTGATTTCCTCTAACGGGTAATTTGTTGCACCAAAGCGATGACATCGCTGCGGCTGAGTTTTTCCTTACCTAACGCTAGGACTTCGAGAGTGCCATGGGCTAAAGCGAGGGGAATCTTACAAAAATCGAGGGCCGGCCCATTAGGCAGCGATTGAGTGTAATAATCAGCTAATTTCAGATTACGACGGGCATAATTATGAATATCACTCATTGTCCAACCCTGGGGCAGAAAACTTACCCCCCGGCGCCGATCCTCCCCGTGGTTGCGGGCAATATTAACCGCTTGTAAACCCCGACCAAAACCGATGGCATAACTGCGATTAGTTTCGGTGCCATCGTACCAATTCCAGAGGTCAGACAGCAATAAACCCACGGCACCAGCCACACTAAAGGTATATTGATCTAATTCTATTTCCGTGCGAATATCCCAGTTATTGCCCGCCCAGTAGGCCATGCGATCGGCCATGGCCGCCGTGGCATCCCAAACCCGGGGGGCGATCGAATCCGGTGCTAACATTGCCCATTCGCCAATTCTCAGGGTAACTTCCGGCAAAATCTCCCGATGGACTAAGCCAAAAGTAAAATCCTCTTTGGTAGAATTTTGGGTACCTGCTTGTAAATTCAGGCTAATTTGTCTTAATATCTGGGCTTTACTGAAGTTATCTAGGTCGGGATGGTCTTCTACTTCATCGATCGCCCTCATACAGAGATAAGCTGAGGCTACTGCCTCGAGCAGACGATCTGGTAAACGACTTATGGGAATATAAAAAGTTCGACTCGTTTCTTGCAGAATCGTTAAAGCATTATCGCGCAAATTCATTCAGTCCACTCCTCACGCCAACTTAGGTAACTACGAGTTAAACCAATCAGATAGATCGGTTTAGGTGATTCCGATGTTCCTAAGACAAAGTTGCTGTCTATTGTAGTATGATTATTCAAAATTTCCCGATTATTCTCGAAAAAATCAACCATTAGGGTCTTCTTGACAATTTTTCTTTCTGGGATAGCTGAGGGACAATTACGGCAATTTTTCGAGATTACAGGCTTAAAAAGCGGTTTTTGCCCGTTTTTAAACAGTATTTTTTGGCTTCATGGCAGGGATTGAAAGGAGGTCACTTGTAAAATTGGCCCGATCATGGCCAGAGTTATCACATCTGAGCGAATTTGACCTATAACTGTCACTTTTGCCCTTTTTTGGGTTAATTCGGCGGGTGGTTCCATTAATTCGTAGGTTTGACCGTTATCGGCAATTAATGCCCAAGTTCCCGTGCCTATTTCGATTCTTTTTATCTGGCCCGTTACACTAACACTCATGCTTTAATTTCCCTGAACGAGGCGATCGCAATTGCCGCCCCTGTTACAAGCATTCTATCGATATCTTTCCTCGGCATTGATTGCCAATTTTGCCAGACTTTAACTCCATAAATCAGTTTTTTTTATCTAAAAAGCGATTGCTACTTCCGCCATCACCGCTAAGAGGGAGGCCACAGCCGCTAGAATCATTATTTCTCGATCGGATTGTCTCATAGCTATCTGAGTATAAATTACTAATCCTAGTCTATACCACATCTAACCTAGAGTTAAATTGATCTAAATTATTTTATCCATAGATAAAAAGCTATAAAAGTTATCGGCAAGAAGGGAGAAATCTTTTTCTGAATTACCCTGTATTATTTGTTCAGAAACCCTAATTAAGCCTAACTGTTAATAGCGTAATGATATGCAATAACATTAGATTGCATATAGCGGTAAGCGCTTGAGTGAGATACAAACCAAGCTTTGCCTAGCATGGTTCATAGCTCGTGACACTGTACCTCATACGACTGCACACCGCTATAGGTATAAACCAATGGGAGATATTTTCTAGTTTTTGACGGATTTGATCGAGATGATCCTGCACGGGTTGCAGGAAAGTTTCGTACTGTTGCATCTGAGTTTTTAAACGCACTAATGCCAGATTAGCATCGCGCCATTGTCGCTCCTGTTCTTCAAATTCACGAGTTTTTTGCTCTAAATCCGACCATTGCTCATCAATAGTATCTCTGTTTTTTTGTAAATCCTCTTGTAGTCCCTTGATTTCTGCTGCTAAACGTTGACTTTCTTGGAGATTATTTTGATAACTATCCTCCAGGAGAATTAACACTGGTTCAAAGCTACATTTTTGGGCATCTTCTGGGGATAAAATTCCCTGTCTCCGTTGTAAAATTTTCCGATATTGAGAGCGAATAGCTTGCCTTTCCCGAAGATTCCGTCTTTGTCCGAACAGAGTTTCTGCCAGCATTCCTTTTCTCTCCTGTTCCTCGGCTAATTCTTCTTCTAAATTAGCTCGCTGGGATTCATCTATTGTGGTCATTCTTGCTCCTAATTCTTCCACGGTTTGGGATTGGAGAGTTAATTCTTCCTCTTGGTCGTTGACAAAAATTTCCAAGCGATCGAGGTCTGTTTGTAAATTGTTAACTAAGCTCTCCAATTCTTCTAAAGGCATTTTTTCAAGAGCTTCTAGATCGATTTTCCCATCAAAATCTAGGTCTGCTGCTTGGGCGAGACGAAGGAGCATTTGTCGAGTCGAATCAGTGGTTTGTAGGGTGAGGTTAAGGCGCTCGAATAATTCCTGTTTTTGACTCAGAACAGTTTCTTGTATTTGTAGTTGTATCTTCGTTGTTTCCAAAACACTGCGACTTATCTTTAATTCCCTGGCTCTTTGTTTGAGATGATTGAGCATTTGTTCGTTGGCGACCTGACGATTTTCTACAGCTTTTTTCTGCTCCTCTAAACTCTGCCAACAACTATTTAAAATTGTCTGTTGTCCCTGCACAGATTCAAGAGTTGAATAGAGAATTTGTGAGGGAGAATTACCCAGATCGTGATTATTGGCTAAACTCTCCGCTAGAGAGCGAATAAATTGTTGTTGTTCTGGGGAAAGATTGGGGAAGGAGTTGAAATTTATTTGTTCTTCTTCCAGGTGTCGCTGTTGCTCTATCAATTTTTGTTTTAGGTTTTCCAGTTCTTGTCTTTTGCCCTCTAAATAATCAAATTCTGCTTCTATGCGCTCAATTTGCTCAATTCTTTCCTCCATTTCCATTTTCTGGCGGTTGAGAATCTCGCTTTGATAGGTGAGGGATTGTTTCCACTGATCGATTTTCTCTTGATCTTCCTTATTGCGTTCGATCAAACGGGAAATCCTTTGCAGTTGTCGCACCATCTCCGCTCCCGCTAATTCCGGTTTTCCTTGCAGTTGACGATTATCGTTCAAATTCACCAAGATAAGCGCACCTTCTCCTATGGAGTTAGTTTCGTCGCAGGTTAAGATATCGTTTCCCGCTATGGCACTCCACGTCTGATCTTTATGCTGACAGGCCAATAGCTTCAATTCGGTTTTGTAACCACTGATAAAACCTCTAGTCTGTTTTTTTACTTCTGCAAGGTATAGCACGAGTAGTCTTCCTGTGTGATGAAAGTTTTTGTAATTGGTTTTAGAGAGAGTTGGTGATTGAGGCTAGGAGCGGGCTGTTTACAGTTTCAGTGTACCCATCGGCTGCCACAAAAATTTTAATTTCTATCATTCAAGTTTTTCTTTTTGAGACATATATTTGTCCTCAATTTTTCCTCTTACCCACTGGAAAATTTTAAATTTTTGAAGATTTTTAAGCACCAATTTACTGACCTAGTCTCAAAAAATTTGGCAGTCAATCCCATAAATCCGCTGATGTTTTCCGACCCCTTTTACCTCTGGCTGCAGTTTGAATAAGCTGACCACACATCTAAATTATCGGTTAAGACGGCGTGAGAGCGAGCGGCAAGGATAGAAAGCTAGACCTTTTGTACTGAAAATTTCCTAGGCTAGTTTAAATGCAGCAAAGGTTACTGAAAAATATCTTACATAATTAGCTTATCAGATTTATTGTTAGTAACAAGAGCAAGGAAGACAGCGTTTCTCCTCAAGATGAAGTATGAGGAGACTTGGCATCATCTCCAGACTAACACCTCCTCTTCTAGTATTGCCCAAGACCAGAGACTTCGTACCTCCCCATTAAGATAACTGCTCTAGGTTATTCTAGACTAAAAGAAATAGCGTCTAGTGGGGGAGATTCCGAGAAATTAGGCAAGGAAGCTTCAATGAGATTGACATTCCCAGTATTTTACAATTGATTGAACTAGGACAAAAAATAAGAGAACTATTGATGGTGATCTCAGTATTGTTGAAAAAGTCGAGAGTATTTTAGAAAATTCCAACTATTCCTGGGGTCTTTTCCCTGAGAAGCTCTCGCTCAGGCTATATTGATCGAAGCTGCTCTCATTCTCTGGGATATCGCCCTACCAAAACTCGACGGTTTAACCAGTCAAGGGGTGCCCCTGGCAAGGGTAAAAGCCAAAATGGTGGGGGCAACCGATTATTTAAGCAAACCTTTGAGCGAAAATGAGTTATGACTGATGGTTGAGAGGGTAATCAGACCGATAAAACCCATCGCCGGATACAGTACCACATCCTTAAACAGCCAAGCTTTCGCTTGCCTGCCTGTGGCACGCCTAGCGACTAAAATAGCCGCAATATTCGTGTTAAACCCCGACCAGCTAGAGAACTGGAGTTTTTTGACAAAAGCAGATAGACTAAATCTAGAGACCCAAAACTAAAGAAGAGACAAAAAATGCTGAAAGTGGATTGCGAAAAGTTGAATCAAAGCCTAGAAACCTTAAGAGAAGAGGCATTAGGAGCGGAGCATCCACGAACAAGAGAAAGATTAATGGCCTTGTACGAAATCTGTGGCGGCAAAAACGCAACCCAGATTGGTAAGGACACGGGAAGAAACTCTCAAACGATTTGCGAAAAGCATTCCCAAATGCGTTTGACCGCTATGGGATAGAGAGGTGCGTAGTTCAGCCAAGGAGAATCAATCTCTCGAAGTAAAAGTGAAGGGAATTTCTGAAATGGAATTCAGTCTGTCTATATTTGACTATACTTTTACTAACTATATTTACCCTTATATAAGGATTGAGGTACAGATAATGAGCAGTACCAACCAAGAATCCTGAAAGAGTCAGAATATTTGCAGGAATATTTCCTATTCTGTTTCCCTTCAGTCTTCCCCCAATGCCTACGAAGTTAGCTGACGGGCTAGGACTGAGAGATGTCCTTTTCATTGACTTAAATTCGCCCCAAATTCGGCTCCTCCGCTTCAACACACCACGGTTGAATTAGGCTGACTTACTCTATTTGCTCCGAATGATAACACATTCGATCGAGTTGTAGGAAAATCTCGATCGCCTCTGATAATTTATCACAGGAGGACGTAGCGATCGCATTTACCAAATCTTAGCCATTACTAACTCAAACCCCGGCAATTCTGGATCACCACTAACGGTTTCAGGAGCATTTAAAATCTCCGGTTCTCCATGGGGACGGTAAATATAGACTTGGCGATTTTTGCGATCGATTAACCAACCCAATAAAGTACCATTGGCAATATATTCCTCCATCTTTTTCCGCAAACTGGATACTGTATCATTGACAGAACGTAATTCAATGACAAAATCGGGACAGATGGGGGCAAAAGAGGCTTTTTGTTTTCCTGTTAAAGCATTCCAGCGTTCTAATTTAATCCAAGCAGCATCAGGTGAACGAATTGCGCCATTGGGCAGCGTAAAACCCGCACTAGAATCAAACCCCAGTCCCGTTCCATCTAGTTCTGACCAGTTCCAAAGTTGAGCGGCGATATTAAAATTGCGATTACCCGTATCTGAAAAAGCAGCAGGCATAACGATCACTTCTCCACTGGCACTGCGTTCAATGCGTAAATCTCGATTGGCTAAACAAAATTCATAAAACTGCTCCTCCGTCATCGGCATAATCCAAGGAAGATCAATCATTAGAGGAGCCGAGGTCGCTTGTACAAGTATTGTCGTCATGAATTACACGAATTAACAACTGAATGCCCTTCAATCTTAACTTAGCTCTTGTCATCGGCATTGTTGACTACTAGAGATAGAATGCGATCGCTCTTAACTTGGCCAAAGAAGCCTGACGGAGAGGAATGTAAATATTTATAAAAATGTAGCTTAGAATACAGTTGGGGGGGGAATGTGTATTAAGGGGATGTCGATTATGTAACGCTATATTAAGATAAAAAAAGACAATGAATCACGTTTGGTATTCCTCACTGGGAGCAGTTTTTGGGGCGATTGTCTCCGTTCCGATGGTAGCTTACTACTTTCCCATAGCATCTCCAGGCACTGAAGGACTAAAAGTGCTAGTAACTAATACATCTCCAGTAATAGCCACTTTTGAGGGCAATTCTGGCCAGTTCAGCAACGATTTGTACTTAATGCGTGATTCATTAGGCAACCCTGGTGACGATGGAGATTTTTCTAACGATCTTTTTATCTTCAATAATCTCTCTTCAACCGTGGGTAGTACGGTATCATTGGGTTCTTTTTCTATCGGTACTGAATTGATCTTCCGACTGTTTGTCAACGATACGGGGAATAACTTTTTAACCGGACCCGCTAGCCGAAATCCAGACAATCAGGCTCATGCTCGAGTCCAAGAAAACTGGATGCCAAACAAAACTTTAGTCAGCTTTGAGGATCAGCTTAATGGTCCATTTGATTTCAATGACCTGAGCTTCTCTTTTGCCAATACTGGTACTACGGTAGTGCCTGAACCAAGTTTAACCCTCAGTCTCCTCGCCTTAGGCACACTCGGCGCAGCCTCAACCCTCAAGCGCAAATTGAAATCCTCTAAATCCTCAGAAAAAGAAACCACAAAAGTATCTTAATACCATCAATAAAATCCGACAATTCCCCTTCATTAATTGGAGGGGTTTTTATCAGTTGTCATACTAAATCCGTTGAGTAACGCACAGAAAACGGGTTTCTCGGAGAAACCCGTTTTCTATTCTATTAATGCTTGGGGATAGTTTTTCCTAGCTTAGGGGGACTGAAAGTTTAATTTTCCCTCTGTTATTCAAATAGAATTATGAAACCCTCTTGCTGAAAATGATTGTCGTGAGTTAACACTTGACTGATTTTTAAGCGCTGCATGACCGTCATTGAAATACAATCTGTCAGGCTATATTCTTTGTCTGGACGGCGGCGGTATAACTCGAAGCATTGCAGGAATGATTCTTGGTTTTGCGGAATGACTTGAAGGCGGGGATTCTGGAGCAGATCATCGATAAATTCGACAGTACGCCGCTTCCGATTTGCTCCCCGGACTGACATAAAATTCAGTAGCTCTACCAAAACTTCATCCGTCGTCACAAGTTCAACGTTTTTGAGACTGGACGTAACTTCTCTGGCTCGTTGATGCCAATTATCTTGGGGATTGATTAAAGCAACCCAGTAGAAAGTGTCGGCAAAAATTTGTTTCATTGTAAGGATTCACGCTGAAAGCCTTAATTTTCGTGCTTATTGAGAATAAAACTGTTAGTTTAGCGAGTTCTGAGATTTTAGAAGCCGCTCTGTGACTGCATTTGAGACACCTGAATCCTTACGTTTCATTGCCTTTTCTTGGGACTCCCATAAAGATAATGGTCATGCCCTTCTGCACCGTCAGATGGAAGTGGCTCAAGTTCTTCTTCAGGGAAGTTCAGATTCAACCTATCAACTATCTTTAAAATTGATTCTCCAGTCTCCTCTTGAGATATATCAGAAGCCATCAGATGAGTTTCTAGGGCATCTTTCAGTCGATTTAAAACGCCTTCTAGAGAGCTATCCTGGTAATCAATTGCTGCTAATTCAGGCGATTTGAGTGAATATCCGTCGGGATTCTTGGAGATGACAATGCTGATTTGATTGACCATAATCCTTCCTATCTCAGGCTAATCAAGAATTGGGACTTCTTTAGTCTAGCAAAATAAGCAGGACATTTATAGCAGTTTTCATCAGAATGAGGTATGGGCAAGGGGCTTAAACCCTTTGTTAGCAAAACTTGTCGATACCTCAGTAACGTGAAAAGCGCGATAAGGTTCTTCAGGATTTGGAAATGATTGTTGATCGGGAATTTTAATTGTCTGTTTTTGAGATTGGGACTGAAAGTTTAATTTTACCTGAATCTTTCTAACAGTTCTGAGCGAGATAAATTCGCCAGAGAAAGAAGTAACCCGGTGCGTTCGGAGACGGGAAGTTGGGCAATCCGTTCCACCAGACCAGATAATTCTGCATCTAGGCTGCCAAACCGTCCTTCCAGAAGACTGGTTATCAGCGATAGTTGTCCTTCTAAACTGCCTCGTTGTATCCCTTCTTGTATCCCTTCTTGTATCCCTTCTTGTTTCCACTCTTCCCGTTGTTTTAGATAAGCTGGTGATAGGTTCATAATCTCCTCCTGTTCTTCGGTACTTAAATTATCTCTTAATTCCAAACTCTGCCGCCAGTTGGCCAGAATTTCCAGTAAATTCTCTTGGAAAGGATTACCTTCAGGCAATTGCACTAATTCTTCTACTGCTCGTTTCTGCGTCCCTCCTTTCCCTAGCACCCTCAACCATAAAGTCTCCTCATTGACTGGTAATTGATGGATGGCAACAATTCCTGTTTTGAACAGGCTCGGGGAAAAATAAACTCCTTTTCCCCACTCCTATTTCATCCCCTCTTCCGGTGGGAATGAAGGGGGGATTCCCACGAATCCTTCAATCATTCTCCCCGAAAAAGTAGGCGTTAAAATCCAGAGAACTGGTAGTTGAGCTTCTGTTAGAGTTTTGCTTGTCCGTTTCGCCTTCCTTAAGACCTCGCCATGAACCGCGTATAACTTTGAGATGCAGCTGCGAATCTCTACCTCGGAGGGTGGGTTACGGAAAGGTTCAAATAAGCAGCAAGTCGCTGCCATTTTAGCGAGTATGCCCAAGGGTAATTCCGTCCTTGATGCTGAGGCTGGTTCAAACCAGATATCGATTTCTTGGACTTCACTCTTGACTTTCTTGCTCTTTTTAATCGTTCCCAGAGACGCTAAGAGTTCTTCTAAATATTCCTTGGCAAATTGGTCGTGAATTTGGCGAGTCATTGCAGGGGATAATTAAGCCGAGAAAGTGCATTAACAATCTTGTTAGATCATAGCAAGTTTTGAGAATTTATCTTTTTAATCAACAGCACCAGTGTGCGAACCAATCGGATCTCTTATTCTTTGTGTAACAAGTTTAACTTATATAATAGCGATCGGTCTTTGTGTTCTTTGTGTCTCTGTGGTTCTTCACACTCATTGCTTAAAAGCCCCTTTTCAAGTTCCCCAGAGCTTAGTCACCAATATTCCGAAAGTGACGAAAAAGGGATAATCTTCCACTCAATTGCCCAAAAAAAAGGCTAGAATCGAAATATAGTATCGATCGCTAGAGATTTTTCATGAATTACAAAAAATTTTGCTTGGCTTTTTTGCTGTCCCTTATCCTCATCAACACCGGATTAGTTATGCCTAGTTATGCAGACGCAAGAGAATTGAGAACAATTACCGTGACGGGAGAAGGAATAGAAAATATTGCCACTTCTCAAGCAATAGTGCGCTTAGGGGTAGAAGTTCAAGGCAAAGAAGCGGGGAAAGTGCAGCAGGAAACCGCCAATCGTAGCGATGCGGTGGTTAAATTTCTCCGTTCCCGTCAAGTGGAAAAATTGGAAACCGCCGGCATTAGTTTACAGCCCAATTATGACTTCAGCAACAATCAAAGACGTTTAATCGGTTATATCGGGGCTAATTTGATTAGTTTTCAGATTGATATAGCCCAAGCGGGGAGTTTAATCGATGAAGCGGTGAAAGTCGGGGCAACACGCATTGATGGGGTCAGTTTTACTGCTGGCGAATCAGCGATCGCAGCTGCCCAAAGAACCGCTCTCATCAAAGCCACGGAACAAGCTAGAGAACAGGCCACAATCGTGTTACAGGCCCTTGGTTTAGTGCCGAAAGAAACGGTTTCTATCCAAGTGGGTAATACCAGTAATCCCGTGCCAATAGCCCGTTCAGAAGCGGTTTTTCGGAGTGCCGATGCTGCCAGTAGCCCGGTTATCGGAGGGGAACAAACCCTGCGGGCTGCTGTCACCCTCGAAATTAGCTATTAACATAACCTTTAGCTATCAGTTAAGCTGTACTGCATTTAAACTGCCCATGGGGTATTTTAGTACAAATGCTCGAACTCTCTCTCTCCTCGCTCCCCCGCTCATAGACAGTCCTAACGAGTAATTTAGATAGTCAACAGCTTAAAATCAGCACCGATGCTCGGAAAATCTAGAAAACTTTCGCCCTCATCCGTGAATTATCCTAACTTTTTACCCACTGTTGGGGAGGGATTGAGTGAAGATACCTCCCTTGCTCTCCTCGAAAATATCCAACAAATTGCCATCGATAGCCCCATCTATCCTCGGTCGATTCTAACTACCTATAGTCAACAAGGGCAAGGTCAACCGCCTTTTCTCCTCCTGCACGGTTTTGATAGTTCCCTGCTGGAATTTCGGCGTTTACTACCTTTCCTCGCCCAAAATAGGGAAACTTGGGCGATAGATCTCCTCGGCTTTGGTTTTACTGAGCGATACCCAGATTTAGAAGTATCTCCGAAAACCATTAAAAGCCATCTTTACCATTTCTGGCAAACTGCGATCGCACAACCGCTGATTTTAGTTGGTGCTTCCATGGGGGGTGCAGTGGCCCTGGATTTTACCCTCTCCTACCCGGAAATAGTGGCGAAATTAGTCCTGATTGACAGCGCAGGACTAGCTAACCCCCCAGTTTTGGGTAAATTGATGTTTTCTCCCCTCGATAAGTGGGCAACTAATTTTTTAGCCAATCCCCGCGTGCGTCAAAATATCAGTCGTACTGCCTATTTTGATGCAACTTTGGCCACTGTTGATGCTTGCACCTGTGCCAATCTGCACCTGAATTGTCCCCACTGGAGTGAGGCTTTAATCTCTTTTACCAAAAGTGGTGGTTATGGGTCATTTTTGCCGAAATTAAGCCAAATAAACCGAGAAACTCTGATTATTTGGGGAGAAAACGATCAAATCTTAGGCACAAAAGACGCGGAGAAATTTCAGCAGGCCTTACCCAATAATCAAATGGTTTGGATTCCTCGCTGTGGTCATGTTCCCCATCTCGAAAAACCAGAACTTACCGCGGCCGCGATAGTTAAATTTGCGAACTAAAAACCTATAATAGGATTATTTGACGCTATGGTGCCAACTTTTATGAAATTTTTGCCGATCGCTCTGGCTACATTCAGCCTTCTGAGTTTATCTGTCAATATTCCCGCTACTGTAGCCACACAACAGCTTTTTTGTCGAGGCCGCATGAATAACGGTTGGTCCTATTCGGCAGAATTTATCAATGGACGTTTTGAGCGCATTCGCTGGACACGCTCCGGTCAACCTCCCCAAGTTTCTAGTCTTAGTTTTAAAAATACCAACAACAAAGGACAACCGATTTATCGGGGCAGTTTATTCGCCGCAGTCAGTGTCACTCTGATAGACTTATCGAAAGGAGATGTCCGTCCCGGTTCGCAAATTTCCGTGGGAGTGGAAGAATGGGGTTGGTCGCGGGGAAACTGCGGTCTTTCTAACAGATGAACAACTTCGGTGAGAAGGTCAGTTTTATTTGGAGTATCGCGGATTCGATCCGCGACACCTTCAAGCGCGGCAAATATCAAGATGTCATATTGCCTTTCACCGTGCTGCGTCGCTTCGACTGCGTGTTAGAGCCGACCAAAGAGGAGGTCTTGGCAGCCTATAACCATTACAAAGACAAGCTCGACAACCTCGACCCCTCCTCTGCAAAAAAATCAGGATTTGCCTTCTACAACAGTTGTCTCTAGGACTTCGAGAAACTCCTCGACGATCCCACGCACCTAGAGCAATCCTAAATCATTTTTAAAAAACAACTGTATTGATGAATTTTAGGAAAATCAAATTTATGATCATCACTACAAAATTCAAATAAAAATTTGACAATATTAAAAGACTTGCGTAAATACCAGTATTTTCTTAAAAAGTTTTTCCCTCGCAACCAAACATCTTCCACTGGATTCCGTTGTGGAGCATTCGGTACAAATAAAATACAAGTAATTGGCCATTAATTAGCTTTCTTTTCCTTATTTATTTCTTCTAAGAACTCTTTGAACTCTCCAAATTTGTGATAACTTGCTCCATCCCAAATAAAAATCATTTTGTCTTTGGTATAATTAGACATTCAATATTGTCTTATCACTTTTTTGAAAATGATTTAGGATCGCTATGTTAAGTTGACGCTGATATTCTAGAACTATTCATTCTAGCGAAAAAATTCGGCAAATGCCACTAATATTGCGTCTTTCAGACTGTAGCGGCTGGCATTGCTGGCATTTCGAGGGTCAGTTATCCCAGCGATAACTACCTGGAAATAGCTCCGCATCCCCATAAAATCCAGTTGTTTGACTTCCATTCCCCCGAAACTCACTATTCAAACCCTTCACTTGATTTTGAAAGGCAAGAGTAAGACTGATTCTGTATTCTATGCTACCGTTTGCCTTGGGGATTACTGAAAAGCCATTAACGCCTCTTGCCAAAACAGACCACAACCTGATAAACTTGTTAGACCAAGGTTTCAGGGAATAGAATGGGGCGATTTATCCCTAAGAGGGATTGACTTTCACGAAGTTTTATGATTGCCAACTGGAAAGTCCCCGAAATCTGGTGATTAAGAGTTTTAGCCTGTTGGCTACTGGACTGACTAAGCAGACCTAACAAATTCAACTGTATGATACCGAGTCAAGACATCGGCGAGGCAGTAGATTCAGTCAGAAAAACTGACGCACAAGACTTCTCTAATTTAATGCCTAGACCTGGCTGGTGACAAGTGGCGGGTTTAGGTAGAGGTTGTTTTTGGTATTGAACCCCGATTCTTGTGGTTATTTACCCGCTTCAGTAATTGCCAATAGGGATTTTAAGCCCATAATTGGTTGAAAATTTCTATTTATTCGCAAAAATCCCCAGTCGCTCCCTGTACTAATCCTAGAGATCGACTTCATGATCAGTAATTTTCCCCAACCAATTCTCTGGAAATCACCTTCCAGGACAATTTAGTTATTTTATGAGTAGCAAGGCCTTAATCGATCGTGAACATCTAATCGAACTGTATAATCGAGGTGAACGCAACTTTGCGGAAGTCAGACTTAGCGGAGTCAATTTAAAGAGACAGTGTTTAAACCAGATTAACCTAAGTCATAGTTACTTAAGACAAGCCAATTTAACCGAAGCTTGTTTAATTAACGCTAATTTCAAGGCTGCTGACCTAGAAGAAGTCAATTTAAGCAAAGCTTGTCTTATCGATGCTAACCTGACTAAAGCCGCTCTTTCTGGGGCAAATTTGCACCAAAGTAACCTAAGCGGCGCAATTTTGAGTAATACTGTTCTGAAAAAGGCTGATTTAAGTTCTGCCTGTTTAATTCACAGTAGCTTACTTTTTGCTCAACTGTTCAAGGCGAATCTGGAAGCGGCTAATCTCACCTCAGCCACTTTAACCCATGCTATGGTGGGGAAAGCTAACCTAAAACGGGCTATTCTCACTCGTGCTATTCTCAGCTCTGCTAATCTTAGCCATGCTAACTTAAAAGAGGCTAACCTAATTCGAGCCTATCTCTATCAAGCTAATCTGGAAAACTGCCACCTTCAATACGCCGACCTCAGCTATGCCGATTTGCGCGGGGCGGATTTACGGGGGGCGGATTTACGTTATGCTAACCTGGAAGGAGCTAATCTGACGGGAGCTAACCTCAATTGTAGTGATTTTGAGGGAGCTAACTTAACTGGTGCCGATTTAAGCAAAACTGACGCGAATAAAGCCAATTTTCGCCAAGCTAACTTAACCGGTTGTAATCTTCTCGGCGCTAATTTAGCCTCCGCTAACCTTTCCGGTGCTAATCTACACCAAGCGGGATTACTCTTGAGTTATTTAGTGGGAAGCAATCTTAAACGAGCTAATCTCAAACGAGCTAATTTAATCGGGGCGATTTTAACCGAAAATAATCTTCTTTCCGCTTCCCTTGAAGAAACTATTCTTCCTAACGGTAGTCGCGGCAATCTCCTTTCCTAAGATTCCTAGAAAAACCTGGTTGTAGAGACTTTTCCGTCAAGATTTCTATAACCGTGGGGTTTTTCTTCGGCAAAAGGGAGAGCCGGAGTTGGGAGTGGGAATTATGAATTATAGAACTCTTGAAAATTAGTTATATGTTATAATGGCAAGTTAACTAATTTTCTCAAAAAAATTAGTTAATTAGTGCATTAGTTCTGAATGAAAACCTGAAGTTTTACTTCTAAATCAAAACTATTTAGATCTGCTTTAATTTGGTTTTTAAAACCTCTTTATTTAATCGGCACAAACTATCTCAATTATGGTTACTAATGACACTTAGATCACAGCAACTCAAGTCTGTGAACTTCTTAAAAGAATAGCTAATTTAGGACTAACTATCCCCATCACTCTAGTATTAGATAATGAATGACCGCTATCAAAAATGTAAAATTGTTGAAAAATTGGCTCTTTCCTTGTCAATATAGTTACTCCATCTGCCGTCTTATTCGCCTAATCTAGATTTAATTGCAAGGCTGTGGAAATTTGTCAAAAAGAGATGTTTGTATGGTAAATATTATGAAAACTTTGCTGACTTTTCTTCAGCTATTTATGAATGTCTGAATGATGCCCATCTGAAACATAAAAAAGAACTGGATTCCTTTTATTCCGCTTCTTTGTTCTTCTAATCCCAATTGGACTGCTCTTCGCCCCCAAACCAAGATTTTTTCCGTTTTTCTGGCATTTCCTTCAAAATACTTTTGACAAATCCTCCCTTGAAAGGCTCGCCGAGAAGCCCCGTCATCTTTTTAGCTGCAAAACGTAAGTCTTCGATTTGAGAGGGGGTTAAGGCTGTATTTTTTGGCATAGACACCATTTTTTTCTTTCCTCTCGCCATTTCTCCTACTTTAATCTATCAGGCATCTTCTTGATCAGAAATCACCCTATTTATTCACCCTTTTGCCTCTTGCCTCCTGCATAAGTGCCTGTCCTCATAAGTAGCCTATACTCAGCGGATTTAGGATCAGGTGACGAAACTGGCATTTTCCGCTAATTCAAGGGAAAAACCCCGCATGACTTCCAGAAATCACCGGGGTTTTTAGGGAGAATAGGGATAGGGAAGCAGGGTGAGAGCCTCTCAAACGCTATTGACAATTGGCCAACTTTGTGATCCGCGTGAGCATTTCAAGTGATACCAGTCAATCAAAATAGTTACGAAATCGACCCATTTGGTCGATTTTTGCTTAACAATTGAGATGGCCAATTCTCCTCAAATATGCCTGAATCGCTCTCTGGGTAAGCAACTCACATAAAGTTCATTTTGTCAAGGCTTGTTAAGATGCGCTTACCCTGGATAGGGAAGGAATTTAACCCTCGGTTTCCTCTCTGGTTTGGATAAACAGAATCAAGAGGAAAACGGTGGGGACTAGGACGAATAGGATACTAGCGATAAAGCCGAGATTATTTACTTGCATGAGTTAACTCCCTCTGTGACAACGGATTTACATAAAGATTAACTCCTAGAATATCATCCTGGAGAAGCCAAGGCGTTGCTGATTTGAAAGGGGAGGTGGGGAAGTGGGGAAGTGGGGAAGTGGGGAAGTGGGGGAATGGGGAGATGGAGAGAATAAATAAAAATAATCTCCTGAATACTGAATCCTGACCACTGACGGCTGACTGCTGTATGATAAAATTTGTCCCGATAGGATAAATTAAGGTCGTGAAATTTGGTCAGTGGTTGGGGTTTATCTGTTTAATAATGGCTCTTTATGTATTGTGGCAGATTCGACAGCTGTTATTATTGATTTTTATGGCGATCGTGTTTACCGTAGCCTTAAATAGATGTGTGAAAGGATTGCAGAGATTAGGGATTAAAAGGGGTTTGGCTATTTTAATTACCCTGCTGACGAGTCTGGGAATTGTGATTTTATTTTTTATAATTATTGTTCCCCCCTTTATCGAACAGTTTCAAAAATTAATTGAACTTTTACCGCAAGCTTGGAATTTAGTCCGCAATAACTCGATTCAATGGCGACAACAATTTCAATTTGATTGGTTGCCATCCCTACCTAATTTAACTGATTTAGTCCAGCAGTTACAACCTTTAGGAACTTTTGTTTTTAGTAACTTTTTTACTTTCTTTTCTAACTCAGTTGCGGCAATTTTGCAATTATTATTCGTGCTGGTGTTAGCAATGATGATGTTAGCCAACCCCCAACCCTATCGACAAGCTTTCTTAAAATTATTTCCTAACTTCTATCGTCGTCGTGCTGAGGAAATTCTTACCCTATCGGAAGCGGGTTTAGGTAATTGGTTGTTGGGAATTGCCATTAGTTCAACTATGGTAGGATTATTAAGTGGGTTCGGTCTTTTTCTTCTACAAATTAATCTAGTTCTCGTTCATGCTATCCTAGCAGGATTGCTCAATTTTATCCCTAATATCGGACCGACTGCTAGTGTAATTTTTCCGATCCTCATTGCTGTTATCGATGCACCTTGGAAAATTGTCGCTATTCTGATTCTCTATTTTATTATCCAAAATGTCGAAAGTTATTTATTGACACCCACTGTCATGGCTAAACAGGTATCTTTGCTACCGGCAATTACCCTAATCGCTCAAATTTTCTTCGCTCAAATGTTTGGCATCTTAGGTTTATTATTGGCTTTACCTTTGACAGTGGTAGTAAAAACATGGTTAGATGAATTATTATTCAAAGACATTTTAGATCAGTGGGATCAAGTCCATAACAAATCTTAAATAATCTCGGTAAAAACCATGAAATTAATCATTCTTACTCTCGTTATTTTATCTAATGTTTTTGCTGCTCTCCCAGCTAAGTCTGAAACAGTGCTAGAAAAAATTAAACGCACGGGATTATTAGAAGTAGCTATGAGAGAAGATGCGATTCCGTTTGGCTATCGAGATAGTAATAATAATTTACAGGGATTGTGCTTAGATTTTATCCAATTGCTCAGAGAGGAACTTAAGCACAAATTAAACCTCCAAATCATCAGTGTCAAAATTTATAAATCGACTTTATTTAATCGCTTCCAGTTATTGGAAAATAAAACCGTTGATTTTGAGTGTGGTCCAAATAGTATCAGAAAAAATATACCTGATGGTGTCAGTTTTTCTCGTCCTTTTTTTGTGACGGGAACTCAGTTTTTAGTTCGGAGTGATAATCAGAATAATTTTAACTTTTCTTCGTCCTTAGAAGGTATAAGTATTGGAGTTTTGCGAGATACCACCACTCAAGAATTATTAAGACAAAAATATCCTCTTGCTGCCTATCAAGAATTTCAAGGAGTGACGGGAAGACTGCGGGGTATTCAAAGTTTGAGAAGGAATAGAATAGATGCTTTTGCTAGTGATGGAATTCTGCTAATTGGAGAAGCTGTCATTCTCGGTTTATCCCTAGGAAAAGATTATCAACTTATCCCCCCCAATCCTTTAAATTGTGATTATTATGGTTTTATTCTTCCCGCTAATGATCCCCAATGGCAAGAGTTTATTAATGGGGTTATCGTCACCAGCGAGAACAGAAATATTTTTAAAAAATGGTTTACTGAAGTTGCTTCTTATTTTAGAGATACTTGGCAGTATTGTCGTAATAGTCCCAAAAAATCCCAGTAAAACTTAACGATTATGCACAAAAAAAATGATTTATTTTGGTTAATTGTTTGCGCTACAATAATCCTGTTTATTTGCAGTGCTATCAGACATATTTTATTTCAATCCAATGCTCTTGATCTTGGTTGGTTCGATCAGGGAGTTTACTTAATTTCTCAAGCTAAACCACCGATTATATCTTTTGTTGGCTACCATATCTTAGGCGATCATATCGCTTTTATTCTCTATCCTATAGCCTTACTTTATAAAATTTATCCTAGGGTTTATTGGCTGCTTTTCTTACAAGCTTTTTCCCTTTCCCTTGCCGTTTTTCCCCTCTGGCAATTGGCAATAGAAGCGGGATTAAAAGAAAAACAAGCTTATACATTAGCCTTAGTTTATCTGCTCTATCCCCTGATTTTTAATGTTAATCTCTTTGATTTTCATCCGGAAGTTATCGCAGTGCCAGCCATTTTTTGGACGGTTTTAGCGGCAAGATTAAATAATCGCTGGGGATTTTGTCTAGGAATCATTATTATTCTCGGTTGTAAAGCAATTCTCTCTTTAACATTGTTGGGAATGGGTATCTGGTTACTTGTCTGGGAAAAGAAAAAAATCCCAGGAATAATTGCTATGATTAGCGGCATTCTTTGGTTTATTATCACCACGAAATTATTAATCCCTCTCCTGACAGGAAAATCGGCAGTCATTGAAATGGCTGATTCTCGATATAGTTATCTAGGAGATAGTTTGCCAGCAATTATCTTTAATCTTTTCCTCAAACCCGATCTTGTCTTAGGAAAAATCTTTACTGGCAATAATCTAGAATACCTCATCCTATTAATTATTCCCTTAGTTTGGGGTTTATCTTGGCGCTATTCTACCCCAATAATTGCCGCTATTCCCGCAATCGCTTTAAATTTATTAGCAGATCATGCCCCACAAAAAAACTTAACTACTCAATATTCCCTGCCAATTTTGCCCTTTTTATTTCTAGCGGTTATCGCCACTTTAGCCCATAATGGTAACTGGTTAAAAAAACCTAAATGGATAATTACTTGGGCAATTATTGCCTTTTTTGCCCTAGCTAAATACGGCTATTTTTGGTCACTGTATTTAAATTCACTCGATACTTGGTCTGCCACCCAAAAAGCTCTTACTCAAATTACCACCAGTGAGAGTGTCTTGACTACTTCTAGAATTGCCCCCCATCTTACCCATCGGGAAATGATCAAATTAGCGATCGAAGGTTCCCAGTCCCTGGATTTAAATCAATTTAATTATATTCTACTTGATCGCCGTCATCCTGGTTGGTCTAGTTCACCAGAACTAATTGATGATCACTTAAATAAACTGAATCAAAATGAGAACTTTCAGTTAATCTTTAATCAGGATGATGTGTTTTTATATCGGGCCTTGACAACCCCTCAAGAAACAAAATAATTTTTCGTTCCACCAATTCCAATAAATTTTCTTTATCGACGGGAAACCAGACAATATCAGCATCGGCACGAAACCAAGTGCGCTGACGTTTGGCAAATTGGTGGGTGTGGAGGATAATTAGATTGATCGCCTGTTCTAAAGAAATTTCTCCGAGGAGATATTGCTTCATCTCTGCATAACCCAAAGTCTGCAAAAGTGGCAAATCCCAACCGTACTTATCCCCCAAATTCTGCACCTCTGCTACTAATCCCCTTGTGATCATTTGATGAGTACGAACAGTGATCCGCTTGTCTAAACTTTCTGGGGAACAGTCTAAACCAATTTGTAAAATCGGATAAGTGGGGGGATTTTCTCCCTGCTGACTAGAGATAGGTATTCTTGTCACATAAAAAACCTCTAAAGCGCGTAAAGTCCTGACCTGATCATGGGGATGAATTTTTTTAGCGGCCTCTTCATCTACCTGCATCAGAATTTGATAAAGATAGGATTGTCCTAAAGCTTGTAATTGCCGTCTTAAATCCGCTTGAGGAGAAACCCTCGGTATTTTTAAACCTTTGACAATGGACTTGATATAAAGTCCCGTACCACCGACCAAAAACAGGGGAGAATAGTGGAGATTGCTGATTAAATCCTCAGCCTGTTCTTGGTACTGTGCTAGGGTAAAATTATCTTGAGGATCACAAATATCAATTAGATAATGGGGAATCCGCTGACATTCTTCTAAGCTAGGTTTAGCAGTACCAATATTAAATTCTCGATAGATTTGTCGGGAATCGGCACTGAGAATTACTGAATTAAACTTTTCGGCCAATTGTAGGGCTAAACTGGATTTTCCTGTGGCAGTTGCCCCACAAATAACAATCAGAATAGTTGACATACTCCCCCCGTCAAGCTGCGCTGTGACGGGGGATTCTTGACCTATCACTATCGGAAATTCCTTGTTCAACGGGGAGCATCCCAGATATGTAATGAGTATAAATGCTGATGGCTAGGAAGAGGGAGATAGAGGATAATTAGCCCTAAACTAACCATACCAGATGTAGGCATCATGAATGCTCAAGAAGAACTGCAATTACAAGAACATCTGCAAGCTATCGGTAAAATCCTCAGCAATTCTCAGTTTTAGACACAGCAAGCCTTTTAGGGATTTACAGAACATTTTAACGGGGGATTTTTGGGGCAACTTTGGGTGTACTATCACGTCAAAAGCCCGAAGACTCGTAAAATGAAATTCGTCATCCCATTGAATTTTACCCCGTATTATACGAACTAACTCCCAAAAGCCTTGCTACAGGGCGAATTTAGAATTGCTGGCCTATTTTCCCCATACTTTCTTCCTGAGCACTGAAATGCTTATCATTTCTTAAACTCAGAATTGCTGGATGAAAATTGTCGGAGCGCAGTGGAAAGCGGAAAATGTGCCACAATATTTAAAGCTCCGTTGTGCTTATCTCAATGGTGCTATAGCCCCAGGCGTAGCTTTCTTGGTCGCTTAAGCATTTATACTTATTGCACAAGTGGGATGCTCCCCGTAAGAAGCAGAAAAATTAGCTAAATTAATAGGATGTACTCTCAGACAATTTCAAGAGAGATAGGCTTTTAGTGGCTTGTTAAGAAGCTTTATCAATCTATTCATAATAAATATTGGTAGAAGATTAAAGGTTAATTATTGTGACTAACTCTTTTGGTTAGAAAAAGATAAACTTGAGAATCTTCAGTCAAATTTATTTACTCAAAATCATACTAAATCCGTTGAGTGTGGACTACATATCAAGAGAGGCACTCAGGCAAAACGGACAATAAATAATCAGTTTTTAATAACTGGATTTAGTATCAGTTGTACTTAATTTAAATGAATCAACCCTAGGGACTAAGGGGGGATCGAACCTAAAATCCATTTTTAATTTGATTATAACCAGCTACTTAACCTCAGCTAATCCAGGGAAATTTCTTTCTGGATTAATACCTCACCAGCGATTAAACGTTGGGCTGCTGAAAGTAAAACATCCTCAATATAGGGCTTGACAAAATAACCTTTTGCCCCTTTAGCAGCGGCAAGATGCTGCATTTTTTGCGTCCCTTGGTAGGTAATTATCGCTACTGGTATCCCCTGAAGTTGTTCATCCGCTTGCAGACGAGAGAGTAATTCTAACCCATTCAGGCGAGGCATTTCGATATCGCAGAGAATCAGATCACAAGCTAATCCGGCCTGTAATTTTTCCCATGCTTCTAAACCATCCTGGGCCTGTTCAATGCGATAACCAGCTTTAACCAAAGAAATCGCTAACATTTCCCGCACTATTAACGAATCATCGACAATCAAGACGAGAGGACTCGATTGTGCCAACAAATTAGCGGAATCACTATCAATAATCGTTGTATCGGAGCATGAAAGCTGATTAGGAGTCGCTTTAATACTATTAGCTAGTAACACTTCCCCCGCAATCATTCTTTCAGCTGCCGAGAGTAAATCTATTTCCGTGTAGGGCTTGGTAAAATAACCACTAGCCCCTAATTTCGCCGCCACCTGACGATGACGTTCCGATCCTCGGGAAGTCAACAAAGCCACGGGAATCGCCGCTAATCGGGGGTATTTTTGCAAATTAGACAGTAATTCCAGGCCATTCATGCGGGGCATCTCGATATCACAGAAAACGATATCACAGGGCAAACCACCGCGTAATTTTTCCCAAGCTTCTTGACCATCCCGGGCCTGTTCCACACGATAACCAGTTTTATTAAAGCTTAAAGAGAGCAATTCCCGAACAGTAATCGAATCATCGACAATCAGAACCATAGCCTCGGATTTTTGGCTAATTTCCACATCTACAGGCGGTCCAGATTGGCGCCAAAGACCACCGTTATCGATACGCAGACGACCGCTGGCGATGTCGATCAACTCTAACACATCACCGACGGGCATCACCGTACCATCGCCTAAAACCGTCGCCCCAGCAATCCCAGCCGTTTTCGGAATCGGTCCTTCGATCTGTTTGATCACGATCTCCTGTTCCCCGATCACTCGATCCACCTGTACCGCGAGGAGATTATTACCACCGCGCAGGATCACGATCGCAAAAGAGTCCTTCCCCTGTTTGCTGGTGTAAAAACTACCGCGACTAAGTTGTCGATTGTAGGAAAGCAAATCGCTCAAGGGTTGGAAAGGTAGTAAAGTGTTTTGCCAGAAAACGCAGCGCCGTCCCCCCCTATCCATTTGGATATCCCTGGCCCGGAAATCCCTCACATCTTCCACTCCGTCCATGGAGAAACCGATGCGAGCATGATTACTAACACAACAGAGGGCCTTACAGATACTCAGGGTTAGGGGTAAACGGAGGGTAAAAGTGGTTCCTTTGCCCAGTACCGAGTCAATAGTCACAGTCCCGCGCACATCGATTAAACTGGTACGCACCACATCTAAACCCACCCCACGACCAGCAAAATCATCGGCCTGATCTTTGGTACTAAAACCGGGATGAAAAAGAATTTCATAGACTTCTTGGGTACTGAGGTTTTGAGCTTCCCGATCGCTGAACAGGCCTTTTTCGATCGCCTTAAGTTTAACCAGATTAACATCAATACCGGCCCCATCATCACTAACGGTGATCACGGTTTGATTGCCCTGTAGGAATGCCCGGATCGAGATCGTACCGTGGACAGTTTTGCCTTTGGCCAGGCGTTCTTCGGGTGATTCAATGCCGTGGGTGATCGCATTGTTGACCAGATGGATCATGGGACTATTGAGATGTTCAAGGATCATCTGATCGATGAGAACACCCCCTCCTTCCACTTTTAATTTGGCTTGTTTGTGCAGTTTCAGGGAAATATTGCGAATTGCCCGGGGTAGATGATCGGCAGTTTGACTAAAGGGAACCATGCGCGATTTGGTCATCCCTTCCTGTAGTTGGGTGGTAGCCTGTCGCAGACTGCGCGTCACCTGATCGGTTTCATCGACGACAAATTGAAGATCACAGGCCGATTCTCGCACGCGCACGATCAATTCGATCATCTCTTGGGATAATAAATGGAAATCGGTAAAACGGTCGATCTCTAGGGCATCTAGTTCCCCAGTCATAGTCGAATTGCCCTGATTTTTTCCCTGAACTCCACCGTAACCGATGGCACCGCCAGCATTGCGACTAGCCAGTAAAGCCCCTTCTAGGAGGCTTCTTTCATAGAGATCCTGCATCCGAACGCCCACATCGCTGAGATTTTGGACTTGGTTAAGCAAATTATCTAAAAAGAGACGCAGGCGATCCTGTTCCTTTTCAAGGCGATTGCGTTTAACCACCAGTTCCCCGATCAGATTGCTGAGGTTGTCCAATTGTTTGATCGGCACTCGCATCGTCTGTTCAAAAGCTTTACCAACAAGGGGACGCGGTTTATTTAACCCGACCGGTGGATTGGTTTCTTCGAGGAGTTTTTCTAAATCCTTGAATTCAGGCTCTGGGGAGCTTTCCGTGGCAATTTCCAGTGATTCTAACCGTTGGAGAGGTTCCGTCGCCGCCACCGGCTCCCCTGCTGTGGATTCCGAGAGGAAGACCTCTAGGGATTCAAAGATGTCCGGCAGTGGCGATTGCGCTGGTGGAGTGGGTTTTTCCAGAAAAGCTTCTAAGTCTTCGAGGCTGTCGTAAAAATTTGGGTTGCTGATGGTTATAATTGCTTCTGAGTCCCGGACTGTTGCATTTTCTAGCAGCAGCGATTCCAGATCATCCCCATCTTCTGGTTCTGACTTAGGAGCGGTCCCACGGGTAGAATGAAGATCATTAGTGGCGGTTTCTTCCCAATTGATGCTATCGCCAAAAAGTTCTGCTAATTCCTGTTCTAAGGGCAAGAAGGACAGGGTTTGGTCAAGAGAAGTCCCATACCTCGCCGCTGGCGGGGAACTCGGCTCAAATAAAAAGCTGAGTTCGTCCAGGGTCTCGTCACCGTCGGTGTCTTTGTCTTCTAAACTCTCTAACAACTGTTCGAGATCTTCGTTAAAGAAATGATCCGAGTCGGGTTTCATCATGATTTGCTTCCTGCCAAGTCTTCCTTTTTGGTCAACCAATGCGCTCTCTCTGGCTTCAGATTACCCAGAATTTTACCCGATAAATCCATCCACTAGGAATTTTTTTATGGCTAATCAAACTCTTGGACTCGATCGACAATTTTATTCCTATTATCAATCTATCTGTCTGCGAGAACCCCCGATCTTAGCTCAATTACGTCAAGAAACTGCCTCTCAACCCCTGGCAGTCATGCAGATTGCCCCCGAACAAGGTCAGTTTATGGCTTTTTTAGTACAGGCGATCGGGGCGAGAAAAACCCTAGAAATAGGGGTTTTTACCGGTTATAGTGCGCTAGTGGTGGCCTTAGCTTTACCCCCAGAAGGCAAGCTCATCGCCTGTGATCTGAGCGAAGAATATACCAGTATAGCCCGTCGTTATTGGCAGCAGGCCGGTGTCGCTGATAAAATCGACTTAAGAATTGCCCCGGCCCTGGAGACTTTAGATCAATTAATCGCTGGGGGAGAAAGTAATAGTTTTGATTTTGTCTTTATCGATGCCGATAAAAGTAATTATGATTGCTACTACGAACGGGCGTTACAATTGGTCAGAAGCGGCGGAATTATCGCTATCGATAATGTTTTTTGGTCGGGACGGGTAGCGGCGGCCGATAGCACCGATAATCGCACCAAAATTATCCGTTCCCTTAATGCCAAAATTCAGCAGGATGAACGGGTCAATATCAGTATTATTCCCATTGGTGATGGTTTGACCCTGGCCATGAAAAAGTGAAGAAGTTAAGGGGGATTAGAAAAGCTTTTGCTCTTGCGGAAACCACTCAGGACAACGCTACATCCCTTAAGCTCCTTAACGACAGCACTAAGTTATCAGTTCAACGGAGAGGGTGGGATTTGAACCCACGTTAGGTGTGACCCTAAAGCAGATTTCGAGTCTGCCGCATTCAACCACTCTGCCACCTCTCCACAGGGTTTGAGTCTGGATTATCATTTTAACAGATTACTTGCCCTAGGATTGATTTTTGTTATGAATCAAGCTCCTTTTCTTCCAGTTAACCATCCCCAGCCTAACTTTCTCCACTGGTTAGGGAGTCTCTGGAGATTTTCCCGTCCCCATACGATTATCGGCACTTCTTTAAGTGTTTTAAGTCTGTATTTAATTGCTTTAGGCAATATTAGCGATTTTTTTAGCCATTGGTCGGTTTTATTGCTCACTTGGACTGCTTGTCTTGCGGGTAATGTCTATATCGTCGGTTTAAATCAGTTGGAAGACATCGACATCGATAAAATCAATAAACCCCATCTTCCCCTAGCCAAGGGCGAATTTTCTCGGTTAACAGGCGGGTTGATCGTGGGTTTTAGCGGCATTTTAGCAATTATACTGGCTTTTATCGGTGGTTTTTGGCTTTTAATCACCGTGGGGATTAGTTTACTCATCGGTACTGCCTATTCCTTGCCACCAGTGCGTTTAAAACGCTTTCCCCTCTGGGCAGCCTTCTGTATTTTTACCGTCCGGGGTGTCATCGTTAATTTAGGTCTTTTTCGCCACTACAACACAGTTATTAATCAAAATCAGTCTATCTATCCCTCAGTCTGGGTTTTAACAGCTTTTGTTCTCGTTTTCACCGTTGCGATCGCTATTTTCAAGGATGTTCCTGACCTAGAAGGCGATCGCATTTACCAAATTACCACTTTTACCCTGCTGCTCGGACCAGAAAAAATCTTAACAATTTCCCTCTTGACAATTTCTCTATGTTATGCTGGTATGATTGTCGTCGGTCTCTTGGGGACAACGGGAATTAATTCTCCCCTGGCCATTGTCGCCCATCTGCTCCTACCTGTTCTTCTTTGGTGGCGTAGTCGCAGAGTAAATTTAGAAGATAAAAGCGAAATCAGCCAATTCTACCAATTTATTTGGAAATTATTCTTCCTGGAATACCTGATATTTCCCCTTGCTTGTTTAATATGAAAATATCTCCTTTTGTTAGGTAGTTTTATTATCACTCAAAATGGGGCAAATATGCAGGGAAATTTTATCACTCCCGTGACTTTAAGAGTCGAGAAAACTAATACAGGTGAGCGCATTGTAGCCACGGGTAGCGAGAAATTTTTTCTGGTGATGACCGTGCAGAAAAGTCCTCCCCCAGCAGTTAAAATTATCGGTAAAGGATTAGATGCGATCGGGCAAATTGGCTCCCAAGAAATCTCAATTATCGACGGTGCAGTTAGATTAAAAGAGATGAAGTAATAGTCTCCTCAATTACGATTGATTGTCCCAAAGTTTAAATAAAACATTTAGATAGTCGAGCGCATTACCGCCACCCCAATAAGGAACTAAATCATAGAAACCTATTGGATTAAAATTATAAGGTTCTAAGAAATTTTTCAATTCAAAAAAATTAGTATGATCTTTATCCTTATCTCGGAGAGTAGTTTCGGCAAATGTATAGCGAATTTTTCCCGCTTTTAAAGCATTTAATGCTCCCTGTAAAACTGCAATTTCAAAACCCTCTGTATCTATTTTTAAAATGTCTATGTATTCAACATTAACTAGATTATTTTCGAGAAAGCTATCTAATTTTGTCAAAGTAAATAGTTCCACTGTTTGATCATTTTGTAGGGATAAAGAGGGATCAGCTTTTGCTTTCAAAGAATCTGTAAGAGCTAACTGATAGCAAAAAATGTTAGTATCTTTGCTGGTAGCGGCCTGTAGTTTTTGGAAGGTTCTGGCGACTGGTTCAAAAGAATATATCTTGGCTTGGGGAAACTTTTGACGATAGTGAAGTGCCTATTGCCCTGAATTAGCTCCCACATCAAAAATGATCTCTACTTTTAAATTGGGAGAGAGTCTATTAATATCTTCCTTATAGTCACAGCCAAAGGGTAAATACTTGGTATTATACAGAGCAAAACCCCAAGAATTTAATAGTCTTTTAGCAGCCATTTTTAACGTTATAATTTCTTAGTTACCAAACGGGCTGACCCCTGTCACAGCTGATTAGTGTCCCTTTGTCAAGGGGAAAGAAAAACTAAACAGTGTTTTTTCTATACACCGGATCATCGAGCATAACCTTATTTGATGCTGACTTGTAATTGATAATAACTGAGCAATGGAGTATTAAGAGACTAGCTATACTTCTAACGAGAGATTTACAAAATTATGACCAATCTTGTCAAATAGATAAATCGTGCGTCAATCTATTCCCAGCCTGAAACCTTATAAGTCTCTCTCTCCTAAACGTTTTGTGAGGACTCTTAAACATCAATCAATTTCATCGTAATTTAAGAAAAGACGCTGATTTTTTGCCTATCTCAAGCGCGTAGATATTTTGAGGATTAAAGATGATGGTAGGAGATTCTTAGATTTAGGCAAATTCCACGAAAACCGCCCCCTTTGTCAGGAAGCATTTATAGAGATTATGATGACTATTTGAGCAATAATTTATGATATAATCAAGACGGCTGACTAAAATAGCCCTAGATTCAGAACTATCTAGAATTACAGCTTTAATTTCCGCCTAACTAAACTATGACTAAATATCATCAAATCACCGTTAACAATCGTCAGACGGGCGAAAAAATTACCACCACCGTTCCCGAGGATAACTATATACTCCACAGTCTGGAAAAACAGGGCTATCAATTACCCTTTTCCTGTCGCAATGGAGCCTGTACCAGCTGCGCGGTCAGGGTATTATCGGGAGATATCCATCAACCAGAAGCGATCGGACTATCGCCAGAATTAAAAGCCAGAGGTTATGCTTTACTTTGTGTCAGTTATGCCCAGGGCGATCTGGAAGTAGCCACCCAGGACGAAGATGAAGTCTATGAATTGCAATTCGGTCGCTTTTTTGCCCGTGGGAAAGTGCGTTTTGGTTTACCCTTAGATGAAGAATAGATTCAGGATTAATCGTGCCAGACACCAGCAGCCAATTAGAAAAATACTTAGACATTGCCAGCGAAGCCGCCCTAGCGGCGGGAACAATTATCCTCGATAATTGGGGTAAAATCGAGACAATAGAAGAAAAAGGGCGATCAGGCGATTTAGTGACGGAAATAGATCGTCGAGCAGAAACAGAAATTCTCAAAATTATTGGCCGTCACTTTCCCAAACACGGGATTTTAGCGGAAGAATCGGGAAAACTGCCGGGGACTGATAGCGACTATCTCTGGGCGATCGATCCTCTCGATGGAACCACCAACTATGCCCACGGTTATCCTGTAGCCGTCGTCTCCATCGGACTCCTGATCGCAGGGAAAGCAGCAGTGGGAGTCATCTATAACCCCTTTAGAAAGGAACTATTTCGGGCAGCCCAGGGTTTAGGGTCCACCCTGAACCGTCGTCCCATCCATGTCTCCCGGACCAGTGAACTGGAAAAAAGTTTACTGGTGACGGGTTTTGCCTACGATCGCTGTCAAACCCCCGATAATAATTATGCCGAATTCTGTTATTTGACCCATCTGACCCAAGGGGTACGCCGCAGCGGTTCCGCTGCCAAAGACTTAACCGATGTGGCCTGTGGGCGCTTAGATGGTTATTGGGAACGAGGAATTAATCCCTGGGATCTGGCCGCAGGAGTTATTCTGATCGAAGAAGCTGGGGGTAAAATTAGCGCCTACGATGAGAGTCCTTTTTTGATAGAAACGGGGCGAATCCTGGCTACTAACGGACAGATTCACGCCCCCTTAAGCCAAGCTTTGCAAAAAGCGGCCTCTTGGAGCTTTCAGTTTTAATTCTTTTAATATTTACTGCGATTATTATTTTAATTAGAGCAGGATACTCTCTATGACTTTTCCAATTTCCCAGGGATTATTTCAATATGATTTAATCGATCACTTCGCTATTTTAGGAGTCTCGATCGATGCCGAACAGGAGGAGATTCGCCAGCGTTACTTAAAAATCGCCTATAAGCTCCATCCTGATACCTGTCGCACTTACACCCCCGATGAAAAGGAACAGGCTCATCAGTTACTTTCAAAATTAGTTAACCCCGCCTACGAACATCTGAGCCACGATCTATCTCGCGAAGAATTGCGCCTTGTTTTAGCACAAATGGGCAAGGCAATGGGGAGAGATTTGAGTAAAATCACCATCAGTAGCGAACCAGCTAGAAAACTAGCCCAATCTAGCGCTAACTACGAATTAGCCTATCAAAAAATCCTGCAATCTTTGGCGATCGATCAATATACCGCCCTAGAAAATGCCTATCAGAAAATCGCCCAACTCAGTGAACTCAATCTCGTTTATCTGATCTTAACCGAAGGTCAGGGCAGCAGGAAAACCACCCCGAAAGTCTTTATCTCCCAGGGCAATACTAACCAGCCCGAGTTAGTTAGAGCGACTGTCACCACGGCAGCCCGGACTAAAGGCAAGGAATCGCCCCTAGAAGCCTATATTCGCCGCGCTCAAGCCTCTCTTGACGAAAATAACCCCGCCCAAGCTTTGCGAGAATTGCGCGATGCCCTGCGGCAAGAACCGGATAATGGCATCTGTCACGCCCTGATCGGTTTAGCCTACCTGCGACAAAATCAACTGTCCATGGCCCGGGTTCATATCAATCGCGCTTGGCAAACCAACCCCCAAGATGCGACGGTGATTAGGAGCAAACGGGAACTAGATAAAGTAATTAATTCTAATACTGAAATGCAAGACCAGAAAGAACAAAAAGAGGAAGGAGAGCGCAAGGGCGGTTTTTGGTCTCGATTTGGTGGTAAAAAGAATAAATAGGACTGACCAGTGCCACCGATTTTGATTAGCAAACTCCCATGATTCATCAACCCCCGGCGGGGACAAGGGATTTATTACCCCTAGAAGTTACCCAAAAAGGCTGGATTAACGATCGCCTTCAGTCTGTCTTTCAGCGTTGGGGCTATCAAAGGATTGTCACCTCCACCATTGAATGGCTCGATACCCTCACCGCAGGCGGTACGATCGATCCCAGCACCGTGATCCAACTGCACGGGGATAGTCAAGGACTATCGGGATTACGCCCTGAATTAACCGCTTCCATTGCCCGCAGTGCCGTCACCCGCATGAGTGGGGAGTCCTATCCCCAACGTCTCTGTTATCGGGCCAACGTTTTTCGTCGCCCTAGCGCCGGTTATCACGGTCGTCAAGTGGAATTCTATCAAGCGGGGGTAGAACTGCTCTTTTCCGGCGGTTTACTAGCTGATGCCGAGATTTTACTGCTCTTGGCTGACTGTTTCGATAGTTTGACCGTCCCTAACTGGCAGATTATTCTAGGAGAAGCGGGTTTGACTCGTTCGCTACTTTCTCCTTTTCCAGATCCCTTACGGGAACAGGTGAAACGCTGTTTAGCCCTCCTTGACTACGTTAGCCTCGAAAATCTTCCCTATTCCAACGAAACCCTCCGGCAGCAAGCCCGACAATTATTTCACCTGCGCGGTAATCCTCACGATGTCCTCGCACAAGTGGCAGTATTAGCCCAGGAAGAATCAGCCCAAAAAGCCGTTAATAACCTTAAATCCCTAGTCGAGCTGCTTAATGCCGGTCGCTCTGAACCCTTTCCCCTAATTCTCGATTTAAGTCTGATTCAAACCTTTGATTACTACACCGGCATCGTTTTTAAAGCGGTTAGTGATCACCAGCAAGATCTCAGTATTTTAGGCCAAGGCGGACGCTATGATCAATTATTGGGCGTTTTTCATCCCCAGGGTCAATCGGCTCCCGGTATCGGTTTTTCTCTGAATATCGAAGAACTACACGAAAGTTTATTATCAGGCCAGACTTTACCCACCCAAGCTCCTCCCCTCGACTGGTTGCTTATCCCTTTGGGTAATAACGCCCAGATAGCGACTTTTAGTAAAGCTCGCTCCCTTCGCACCAGTGATCCGAATCTGAGAGTGGCGATCGATTTAGGTGGTCGCAGCGAGGCACAAATTCGCACCTATGCCCGCGATCTAATGATTAAAAATCTCGCCTGGGTGCAGGAAGATGGTTCCGTGAGCGAAGAATCTCTCTGAAAGGGGGCAAAAGCAGCGAAGATCCTGCCTTCTGCCCGCTGCTATAGGACTCTAACCTATCGGTGAAACCGTAGATTTTTTATCCGAATGCTTCGCCCCTACAGGACGCGGGCCGATGAAGACGCAAGGTTTTGAAGCACGATTCTCTCAAAATCTTGCACCTGTTTCCCGAGAATAGACCTCGTTTCCACACATAAACCAGAAGAGCCGTTCAAAAAACTCTATAAATAATATTGATTGGTTTGTTTATAATAACCCCCATTAATACCCACTGAAACCATAATAAATCATAGGCAAAAATCAATGTTAATAATCGATTCTAATCTATACCAGAGATAAACGTGGGTTGGGTTAAAGCATGAAACCCAACGCTGACGGCGATGATTAATCCGCTTCTTGGCATGGTGACGACTAGGGCTGTCCCAACTGCGGGAAACGGCGATTTTAAAATTTTCACCCTTTATTCAAGAAAAAATCATGTCGACTCCTTTTTTAGTTAAGGATATCTTCCCCGGTTCCTTTTGTCCCTCCCCCGGCAATCTGAGGGCATTATATAGTTTTACCAATAAATGTTAGAACAAAGATGTAGATGTAGGTTGCTCTAATGGGAAGTTTTGTGACGACAAGTAGCATTGATGATATTTATGGGGAATAATAGATTTAGATGAGTGCCTAACTTTCCAATTGGTAGCGACTTGCCATGAACCAAACAACCGCCAATTATGATGAACCCTGGAAAGAAGCATTAACCGAGTATTTTGAAGCATTTTTACATTTCTTCTTTCCTGAAGTTCACCAACTAATTGATTGGACAAAAATTCC
>VYMC01000049.1_pt1 | contig 38303 bp, 29 predicted proteins | sample 5115301 | NCBI WGS metagenome assembly VYMC01 (sample SAMN12291802, study PRJNA351875) | freshwater metagenome | isolation source: freshwater lake | place: USA: Michigan, Wintergreen Lake | collected 2013-08-08 | reverse complement strand
ATCAAACCTGCGTATTCACCTTGAGCACCTGAATTTGGCTGAAGAGAAACTCCAGCGAAACCTGTGATTTCAGCTAAATCTTTTTCTAACTCAGTAATAAGTTCCATATAACCTTGAGCTTGTTCGATAGGAGCAAAAGGATGTATATTACCCATTTCTGGGAAAGTAACAGGAATCATCTCAGCAGTTGCATTAAGCTTCATAGTGCAAGAGCCAAGAGGAATCATAGATTGAGTAAGAGATAAATCTTTGTTTTCAAGTGTTTTCATATAGCGAAGCATATCAGTTTCGCTATGGTAAGAATTAAATACATGATGAGTCATGTATGGGCTAGTTCTTTGTAGTGATGATGGGATTTTTTCTTCTTGAATTAAGCTATCTGAAATACTATTTTTCTTATTAGTATATTCTTCAAAAATTGAGATTAATTCAAGTAAATCTTCCCAAGAAGTAGCTTCATTGATAGAGATACAAACAGCCGTATCTGTATATCTAAGGTTGATTTTTTTGCTTTCAGCAATTTGTTTAACCTTAGCTACATTTTCATTATTTGATAAATCAAATTTTACTGTATCAAAGTAATGAGGATTAAGTTGATTGATTCCTAATGCATTTACTTCCGCTTCAAGTTTTTTAGCTAAGTTGTGAACATTAGTGGCAATTGCTTTAAGACCATTTGGACCATGATACACACCATACATACCTGCAATTACAGATAAAAGAACTTGTGCAGTACAGATATTGGAAGTAGCTTTTTCACGTTTGATATGTTGCTCACGAGTTTGAAGAGCCATTCTTAAAGCACGATTGCCTTTAGAATCAATAGTGAAGCCAATCATTCTACCAGGGATATTTCTTTTAAATGCATCTTTGGTAGCAAAGTAAGCGGCATGAGGTCCACCAAAGCCCATTGGTACCCCAAATCTTTGTGTAGAACCAACAGCAACATCGGCACCCATTTCACCAGGTGATTTAAGCAATGTTAAGCTTAATATATCAGCACAAAGGCATGTATAAACACCATTTTCTTTGCAACGAGTAATTAAATCTGTGTAGTCATTAATTTTTCCATCTACATTAGGGTATTGTAATATCACACACAATGCAGTTTCATCTAATTGAAATGTAGAAGAACATGCAACTACTACTTCTAAACCAAGTGGTGTTGCACGTGTTTTAATTACATCAATAGTCTGAGGAAGAACTTTCTCGGAAACTAAAACCTTATTTTGAGTTGGCTTACGCATTGAGTAGAAAAGGTGCATAGCTTCCGCTGCAGCAGTACCTTCATCTAATAGAGAGGCATTTGCTATTTCCATACCAGTAAGATCAATTACCATAGTTTGGAAATTGATCAAAGCTTCAAGGCGACCTTGAGATATTTCTGCTTGATATGGTGTGTATTGAGTGTACCAACCTGGATTCTCAAGAACATTTCTTAAAATCACCCCAGGAGTGATTGTAGGGTTATAACCCATTCCTATATATGACTTATAAATCTTATTTTTAGAAGCAATTGCTTTTATATTTTTGAGAAATTCAAATTCAGAAACTGGTTTTGAAAGCTCTAATGGCTTTTCAAGTCTAATTTTTGAAGGGATAGTATTATCGATTAGTTCATCAAGTGAATTAAGACCTAAAGATTCAAGCATAAGCTGAGCTTCTTCTTGACTAGGACCGATATGTCGATTTACAAATCTATCGTAATGGCTGTAGTTGTTCATTTTTTTGATTTTTTGTTCAATATAGATTACAAATTTATCTATAAGACGAAGAAAGAACAAATATATATAAGAAAAAAGCAATGTGGAAAATTTGAGTATAAACTTAGAATGAGATTAGAAATTAAATATTAAGTGAATTACTTTGAGCACTTATATCAACTGACGAATCATAGATATATCAATAGTATCGAGGGATTTTAATGTTGAAAGTGAGCAATAGAGCCATGTTACTAAAATTTGAAATTTACTTGGAATTTACATTGGAATTTGTTTATTTGTGTTTCGGAAAAAAGTCAGTTACACAATATTATTGATTGAAATATCAATTAGTGACAGATAGTTTCTTCGTAACTTGAATAATATCAAGAGGTTATTGTAAAATCAAGGGAGAAAAATGAATACTAAACTATTCGATAAAGTAAGAACATACCTAATTCTGATACTCATTCCTTTGCTATTTGTATCAACGTTTGATTCTGCTTTTGCCAAAAGAAAAAAGAAGGGCAAGCGCTACAAGAAAGTACGTATGTACAAGAAAAAGCGAGTATATAATCCTGCCAAAACACGTCAATTAGCAATTACTGCAATAGTACAAAACTCGGCTGAGGTTTCTGCGTTAGCAGGTCTAAAGCCGCAATTAGATTCTAATAAATTGGCACCTTCAGAGCAATTGTTCTTAAAAGATGCACTTGAGGGTAGCGAGTTTGTAGATGATAATGCAACTGGTGATGACATTGAATTAGTAGAGGTTGAAACTACAATAGATGAAGAAACTGGAGAAGTAGTCGGAGATGCAGGTGAGGATATTGAAGAGGCAAATAAATATGATGATATTAAAGTAGATGAAGAGCAATTTTCAAACCTATGGCATCAGTTTATTGATGATGAGCCGGTTGAATTAGAAGATGAAATTAATTTACCTTTAGAAGAAAAAAGCATCCTTACTTATGCTGGTGTAACAAAAAATGAATTCATGAAAACTATAATGGATTGGTTTGGTACACCATATTTGATGGGTGGTACATCACGTAGAGCTATTGACTGCTCAGCATTTACGCAAACAATATTTACAGAAGCAGCACAAATAGGAATTCCTCGTACTGCAAGAGAACAAATCCACGTTGGTAAGCCAATACCTAAGACAAGACTTCAATTTGGGGATTTAGTATTTTTCCATACTTATAGCAAGAGATTCGCATCGCACGTTGGGATATACTTGGGTGACAATTTGTTTGCTCACGCTAGTTCGAGATATGGAGTAGTAGTATCTTCATTAAATTCTACATATTATACTAGAGCATATTGCGGAGCAAGACGCATCAGAGGGCTTGACTTCAATAAAGTAGAGTTAATCAAAGAAACTGCTGAAGATAAGACTGATTCAGAAAAACTTAATTAAAAATTATAAGAAATAAAAAATTAAACCCCAATTCAACAAAGTTTTGGGGTTTTTTACTTTTAAGCCAAAAGCTAAAGGATTATAAGTTAGCTTAACAAATCAATGACTACTTAGCTTCCTCATCATCTTTGTCTGATTTATTGAGATTCCATTTGTTCTCGGAAATAACAAATCTCCACATCACGAAGCCAGCTACTACAAATGCAGCTCCAATCCATACTATTTCCATTGATTCCTCTTTTTGATTGAACTATTTGAATTTTTATCAATTCTGATGAAAAGTAACTTACACAAATTTCTTAAATAGGTAATAACTTTTTTAATTTATTTGAGAATTCTTTCTAATTCTGAGGTTAAATTTTGAAATTGGGAATTAAAATCAGAATTTAATGAGTTATCAAAGATAAAGTCAACTTTTTCTCTGTGTGGTTCTACATAAAGTTGATTGGCTTGTTTAAGATGATTTTCAAATTTATATAATACATCTTGTTCATCATAACCACGTTCTTCAATATCTCGTTTGATTCTTCTTTTCAATCTTGTTTCTTCTTCGGAAGTAATAAATATTTTATAATCAAAAAGTGGGAGTCCAATTTCTAAATGAAAAATAAATATTCCTTCTGTTATAATAATTTCATTGGGAGAAACCTTAATAATATTTTCTGTTAACTCTTTATCATTGGGGTTATTATAATTATATTGTTTTTGTAAGATAGAATTTCCTTTCTTTAAGCTATTTAAGTCTTCTATAAACTTATCTAAATATAGAGACTTTGGAGTATCGAAATTATAATTGCCGTTTTTATCTATTGGCTGCTCCTCTCTAGGTATGTAGTAATTATCTTGAGTAAAAATTGTAGATTTTTTGCCAAAATAAGATTCCAACATTCTGCTTAGAAAAGTTTTACCAGAGCCACTTGCACCAACTATTCCTATATTTATTATTTTCTTCATATTTGAAAAATTAAAATAAATAAATAATACCAGCAATACATGCAGTCATCAAACTAGCCAAAGTACCACCCAATAAAGCAAGGATAGACAATCTTGCAACCTCACCTCTTCTTTGAGGAGCCAATGTACCAACTGCACCCATCATAATACCAATTGAGCCAAAATTTGCAAAACCACATAATGCGAAAGTCATCATAATCACTGTGCGAGTGTTGGCAAAAGAATTTGCTTCAATCATACCTTTCATAGATGAGTACGCAAAAAACTCATTAATTACAATTTTTTCACCAAGTAATTGCCCTGCTTTTAGCATATCTTGATAATCTACACCTATAGCCCAAGCAACAGGTGAGAAAATTACTCCCAGTAAGTACTGCATTGTAAGACCCTTACCACCATTTGGAACTATTGAACTTAAACCAGTATTGTAACTAATTACATCAGAAAGTAGGAAGTTAATTAGCCCTACTAATGATATAAAAACTAATAACCCGGCTCCTACATTGAAAGCAAGGTTCATTCCTTCGGTAGTACCGGAGGCAATAGAATCGAATACGTTTGCAGACTCTGATTTGGTGATTTGTGCACTAGTATGCTTATCTAAGCTTTCAGTTTCTGGATAAATTATTTTTGCTATTACTATAGCGGCGGGAGCAGCTATGATTGATGCTGTTAAGAATTGAGTAGCAAAAAAATGTTGCTTTATAGGGTCACTTCCTCCAAGCAGACCTACACAAGCTGCAAGCACAGAACCTGAGATAGTTGAAAAGCCACCTACAATTAGAAAATAAAGCTCAGAACTGGTCATACTTTGGATATAGGGTTTTATCAGTAATGCACTTTCGGTATGCCCAAGGAAAATGTTACCTGTCATGGCTAATGATTCAGGTCCACTTGTTTTGAATACTTTGCTGAATATTTTAGAAAGAGAATTCACGAAAATAGGTAATATCTTTAGGTAATAAAGTAATGAAGTAAGTGCAGAGAAGAATACAATTGAAGGCAATACTCTAATGGCAAAGATAAAACCGAAAGATTTTTCGTCAGTTGCTAACTTTCCGAAAAGGAACTCAGTACCTTTACTTGTGAAGTTATAAATTATGACAAAAAAGTTTGAAATGAAATTAAAGACTTGGTAAACAAAGTCCACTTTAGTTACCAATATAGCAAGACTTATTTGAATTAAAATTCCTTTTACAACAATACTCCAATCAATAGCTTTTCTATTGCGTGAGAACAGAAGAGCAATGCCGAGCAGTATAGAAATACCAAACAAAGAGCGTATGCAAGCAATTAATAAATCCATATTAAATCATAATTGGCGAAAAGGATTAGTTACAATATAGGGTAAAAATGAAGATGAATTTTAATGAAGAGAATCATCCTTTCAACCTTGGTGCTAAAATACTTAAGAAAGCGCTAAAACTTCTGCTTTGCATCCAAATTCGACCAGGTCCTACATACTCTCCTACAAAGCCCTCACCAGATGCTAATGAAGAAATTATTCCGCGAGTAGCTTTTTTTATTTTATAATCTACTGTATCATCAAATGCTACAATATGACCAGTATCAACTATGAAACGCTCGCCTTGCTTTAAATATTTCTCAATTATTCCACCATAAGAGCTAATAAATAACTTTCCCTGTCCTGTAATTTTCTGTAAGAAAAGTCCTTCACCTGAAACTAAAGCTCTAAGAGAACCCTCTGCTTTTAACTGTAGGTTAATATCACTAGCCATATATGAGCCACTCTGAGCTTTAATGCTTCCATTGATATTAATTTCAACAATGTCACCAGGCATTGCAGGTGCAAGTAAAAGCTCACCTTCAGCATTTGCTTTAACAGTAGTCGCAAAAAAACCTTCACCACCAAAAGCAGCACCTATTGAACCTAGAATACCTTTGCCTGAGCCACCTACTTCAAGCTCTAATGTAGGTGACATTGCTAGCATAGAGCCAGATTCAATTCTTAGTTTGTCACCTTGAGCCATATCTACTTTAAGGAATGAATAAGAACCTCGTTCTATTGAAAAATTCATTTTAAAATCCTAAATTATTTATTCTTTAATTTAAGAATAGATAATTGAATTCTTTGCTTACATTTATCAATGTTAACTTTAAGGAATTTATCTTAGATAAAAACTTAGATTAAACAAAAAAAGGAACATTAAAAATGCTCCTTTATAAGAATTGTCAAATCAAATATATTACCTACCTTGTTGGGGCATAGGAGCTCCTCCACCATCTTTTGAGAATTTAGATGGGTCAAATTTATTGACAAACTTGCGAGGTGTACATTCTACTACAACTATGGTATTTGGAGGAACAAGCCCTTTCAATCCCTCACTTCTGTAAGCAAGATTTGACGGGAAGTAAAATTTATAAGTACCACCGTATTTCATTTTCGAGCTTGCTTCAGTCCAACCTTGCAATACATTAAAGCCGGTAACAGTAGCATCGGCGAAATCACGTTCAGAATCAGAGATTATAGTGCCATCAACATACATTCTTTTAAGCTTAGCTATAAAAATATCATCAGTCATAACTTGATTGCCAGTACCTTCTTTTATAACTTCATATTGCATTCCCGAAGGGGTAGTGATTACACCTTTTTTAAATTTATTTTTTTCCAAGAAACCAGATTGGATTTTATCCAACTTTGCAGACATTTCATTGTATAATCTTTCAGCAGAGTCTTTACGCTCCATCATTCTGCGTTGGGCATATTCTCCAATTTTTTTCATTACTTCTTCTCTTTCATTGACTGGAATGCGAGAGTCTTGTCTATTCATTACATCATACATACCATTCAAGAACCCCTGCATATCTAATTTGACACCGCTCATCATATTTTGAGCCATGAAATCCATACCGATGATGTAGCTAAGCTTTGCCATATCGCTATCAAGGGCAGTATTAAGTTTAATTAGAGTATCTTTGGCATTAATTGGTTTAACAGAAACTTCAGCAGGTTTATTTTCCTCTTGATTGCAAGCAAGTAGAGAGATACTAAATAGTATCGTTAAAATTTTAATTGAATTAATCATTTTATTAATCATTTTTTGGTGGATTGTGAACTATTGTAAATAAGTTTACTTCTCGATATTGGTTACAAATCATTTCAGCATATTTTTGAGAATAGTAGGAACCAATAGAGTAGGCAAAGCCCCCAGAGATTTCAAATTGCTCAGCTTCTGGGGCAAGCTGTTTTATAAATTCGTGATGTTTATCATTTTGAGGAACAATTAGAACATCAAAAGTTTTTAATTCCTCTGCTCCATCTGAAGTAATGTAAGAAGTTATAATACCGATTAGTTCACTCGCAATTAAGTCTTCTTCTGGAGAGACTTCATCATCAGCATTAATTAGAGCATTCATCATTTCTCGAAGTTGTGATGCTTGCTCTTTAGGTGGTTCACTTTTTACGTATGCCTCAACAGAATTACGAAGACGCATAAAGTTCTGTTCAGGAGTAGCAAGACGTTCAAAATTTAACTTTTCCGGATTATATTCAATGTTCCATTCTTTAGCGAAAGCATTGATAAGCTCTTCTTCTTTGGGGTCAAGGTTGTCATCAATCATAGCTAATTGGTGAAGCATATTGATAATGACATTTGCATTAGATGGCTTTAAGAACTTATTTAAGAGATATTTAGCTTCTTTTCTTTCTAATCTTAGTGATTTTAGGATTAGCTTCCAAATACTTCTTCTATCTTCACCTTTTACGAATACTCCGGTAGCTATCATACCAAATATAAAAGCTTGGAACAAGTAGAAACTGGTATCAATAATAGAAATCCAGTCTGGCTTATCGTCATTAACTGCGTAGTAGGCAACTGAAAGTGCTGAACCCATTGCTAATAGGAACATCCCTGCAATAGATTGAGAATTTGCAACTTCCCTTTCATGCTTTCTTTTCCAGATTTTATTTATCTGAAGATATACCTGAAATGCAGTAATAATAAGTGCTACTTGCGAAAGCCAAATGATGGCCGTTCTAAAGTTTTCGTACATATATTCTATTTATCAATTACAGAATTTGAATTTAGCTATAATTAGCAAAATTAAAAATTAATTGTTTTTAATTAAAGTGAGTTAGGACTAATTTGAGTTTTTCAATGACAATGTCTAATTCCTCTTTCTTAATAGTTAGTGGAGGAGCAAAGCGGATAATTGTACCATGCGTATCTTTGCAGAGAACTCCATTATCTTTCATCATTTCACATATAGGGCGAACTTTTACAGTCATCTCAAGACCAATCCAGAGTCCTTTACCTCGTACTTCTTTAATTAATGGATGTTTGATTTTTCTTAATTCTGAAAGAAAATATCCCCCAAGTTCGAATGAATTTTCAATTAACTTTTCATCAACTAAAACATCTAATGCCGCAATTGCTACAGATGCACCTAATGGATTACCACCAAAGGTAGAACCATGACTACCAGGGTCAAACAAACTAAGTACTTCTTTATTTCCTAATACTGCACTAACTGGATAGAAACCACCTGAAAGAGCTTTCCCAATAATTACTAAGTCTGGTTTGACATCTTCGTATTGGTAGGCGAATAGTTTTCCAGAGCGACCAAGCCCGGATTGAATTTCATCACAAATGAAAAGTATTTTGTTTTCAATACATACATCTTGAACTTGCTTCAAAAATCCATCAGGTGGAATTATTATACCTGCTTCACCTTGAATTGGTTCAAGCAAAATAGCAACAGTGTTAGGATTTATTTTGGACTTTATACTTTCAATATCACCATACTGAGCAATAGTAAACCCAGGTGTAAAAGGACCAAAATCTCTTTTGTAATCTTCATCTGTAGAGAAACTAACAACAGTTGTAGTTCTACCATGGAAATTATCAGTCATGCAAATTATTTCTGCCTTATCTGGTTCTACACCTTTTATCTTGTAGCCCCATCTTCTAGCTGCTTTTACTGCAGTTTCAACGGCTTCTGCTCCAGAATTCATTGGTAAAGACATATCGAAGCCAGTAAGCTCATTTAATTTCTTGTAAAGTAGTGGTAATTTGGAGTTTCTAAATGCCCTACTTGTAAGAGTAACGTTATTTGCTTGACTTATAAATGCTTGTAATATCTTGGGATGACAGTGACCTTGATTAACAGCAGAGTATGCTGCAAGACAATCTATATATTGCTTTCCATCTACGTCTTCAAGCCATACGCCTTCAGCTTTATTAATAACTATATCTAAAGGGTGATAGTTATTTGCACCGAACTTTTGTTCTAATTCTATGTATTGGCTAGTATTCATTATTTTCTTATTGATTTGATAAATTCGTCTTTTTCTAGCTTATGTACTTTTGTATCTGTTGAGAAATAAAAGTACTTCTCATCTACAAAAATATCATTTACTTCCTTGGAGTTATCCTCAAAAGTAAAAAGTGATTGATTATACTCTTCATTTTCAGTGGATTTGCTATCTGAGAATAAAATGTAAAGTCCTTCTAAGGTTGCGAACAGGTAGTAAAATTGATTTTCAGATTTGTATGAAGTAAAGCCATTTACTTTTTTACTTACTAAAGGGAAGCTTGGTAAGTGATTGTGTTCGCTATTATTATTTTCAAATATAGTTATGTAATTATCTGTTATTACCCATAGCTTATCTTCAAAGTCAGTATATACTTTATTTATTGACATTTCAGGCAAAGCAATTCCTTCTTTAGAAATTTCTTCGGAAAATCTTTTAGAAATTCCATTTTTGTACGCAATTAGCCCATAATTAGTACCAAGCCATAGGGTGCTATCTTTAGTTGAAGTTAAAGAATTTATACCGGCTGAAAGTAAAACTGTTTCAGCTTTATTACCATTTACTTTAAACAAACCAAAAGCGGGTGCTGAAAAGTAAACCTCATTGCCAACGATAAGAATATCACTAATAATAGGATTCTCTACTTTTGCTTGTAAAGGAATAAGTTTGAAATCACTTAAAGAAGTAGAACAGTACAGACCCTGTCCCGTAGCTACGTAACAATCTTGGCTAAGTATAGCAATATCCTTAACTATATCAAATTTTTGCGCAATGGACTTAGACTTTAGTAGATTATTATCAGAACCTAGTATAGTTACTTTTGAGTTGCTACTTGCAAGTATTAGCTTTTCATTTACTGCAATTTTTGAAATTTTATCTATGAATAAATTATCACTCTTAAATGGAATAGAATAATTTGTTGCACATGCAACAATTAGAGATAAGCTAAGAATTAATAATCTAGTTGGAATTTTCATATATCTCCTTTGCAACTTTAAATGTATTTAGATGTGCATTTAGTATATCGTTTAAATCTTTTGAGTAGCCACCACCCATTGTTACAGAAACAGGAATACTTCTTTTATTACATTCTTGAAAAACAATTTTATCTCTTAACATGCAAGACTCTTGACTAACACTAAGTTTACCAAATTTATCTGTGCTAAGTATATCAACACCTGCCTGAAAGAATGCAAAGTCAGGAGTAAAGTTACTAAAAATATAATTTAAGCTATTTGATAATAACAAGAGATATTCATCACCATTTGTATTGTGAAGTAATTCAATATCTAGATTAGATTTTTCTTTTTCTAAAGGGTAGTTATCTTTGCCATGCATTGAAAAGGTAAATACTCTTTCTTCATTTTTAAAAATAGAAGCTGTTCCATTACCTTGATGCACATCTAAATCAATTACTAATATCTTCTTTGCCAAATGATTATTGATTAAGTACATGGCAGCTATGGCTATATCATTAAAGATACAAAAGCCCTCTCCTTTATCAGCGAAGGCATGGTGAGTACCACCAGCGATATTGAATCCAACTCTATCTTTCAACGCAAATAATGCTGAATTAATCGTACCTTGCATTATTAGTTTTTCTCTATGAATTATGCTTTCGTCTTGTGGAAAGCCAATTCTACGCATCATATTAATTGGAATAGAAAGAGTATTACACATTGTTAGATATTCAACAGAATGAACTAAGGTAATGTCTTTTTCTTCAACTAAATCTGTAACTATTATATCTTCGTGAGTTATAATTTGATTTTCTAAAAGTAATTTAGGCAGTAAGTCATATTTTACCATTGGGAACTTATGTTCTTTTGGTAATGGGTGTGCATATTTATGATGCCAAGAAATTTTCAATTATGATTTTGCTGCATAATATTTCAAATTCACACAAGCTCTATAGCGTTCTTCTTGGTAATGTTGATAAAGGTTATTTAATGTACTTAATATAGATTTCAATCCAATTTCATCTGCCCAAGCGAATAGTCCTTTGGGATAATTTACACCTTTAGTCATAGATGTTTCAATATCTTCTTTACTAGCTATACCAAGATAAAGGGTATCATAAGCTTCATTAATAAGCATACAAATGATTCTATTGAAAATAGTTTTGCTAAGTTCTTCATCTTTATTTGGCTCAGGAGAAATGCTTTCAGGAGAATAATCATAGAAACCCTTGCCTGATTTTCTACCTAACGTACCTGCTTCTAAGAGTCTTTTTTGGGTAAGAGATGGTTTAATTCTTGGTTCAAAATAAAGTTCTTTCCAAACAGTTTCAGAGACTATATAATTTACATCATGCCCAATGTAATCCATAAGTTCGAATGGTCCCATTCTAAAGCCACCGATTTGCTTCATAGCATAATCAATAGTGGCAAAGTCAGCAATACCTTCATCATAAATTCTTAATGCCTCACTATAGAATGGTCTAGCAACTCGGTTTACTATAAAGCCAGGTGTATCCTTTGCAGTTACAGTAAGCTTTCCCCATGATTTAATAAGCTCTATAGATTGAGCAACATATTCAGAATTTGTAAGGAATGAAGGAATTATTTCAACTAAAGCCATAAGAGGAACAGGGTTGAAAAAATGAATTCCTAGGAATCTCTCTTTATTTTTCAAACCACCCGCTATAGAAGCAATAGATAAAGACGAAGTATTAGTAGCAAGTATAGTGGAGTGGCTAACTATTTCCTCTAGTTTGGCAAAAACTTCTTTTTTAATTTCTAAATTTTCTATAATTGCTTCAATGACAATGTTGGCGTAACCAAGTTGTTTCAAATCTGTTGCTACTTGAATTCTGCTTATTATATTCTGAGAATCTTCTTGAGTAATTTTTCCTTTTTCAATTAGTTTAGCTAAAGTAGCTTTGAGGTTTGATAGCGATTTTTCTAATGTTTGTTCATTTGTATCGTAAATAACAACCTTATGTCCATGACTTGCTGCTACTTGTGCAATACCAATCCCCATAGTACCTGCACCAATAACCCCGACTATAAAATTCTTTAAATCCATTATTTTCCTTTAAATTTGAGTTGTTATTTCTTGCAAAATAACGAATTAAGCTATAAATATTTCGGCTGTAAATGGATTACGAAATAGTAATAATTGGTGGTGGAGTTGTAGGGCTTGCTTGTGCTGCAGAACTATCTAAATATACAAGTAGTATTTTACTGGTTGAAAGACATCATAATTTCGGGGTAGAAACAAGTTCTCGCAATAGTGAAGTAGTTCATGCTGGGATATATTACCCTGCAGGAAGTCTAAAGGCACAATTATGTGCACCAAGTAATAAGCTACTTTATGAGTGGTGTGATAAATATAGAGTACCGTATCATAGAGTAGGGAAATACATTGTTGCAGTATCAGAAGAAGAGGTTGAAGATTTGGATAGGATTAAACGAAATGCTAATTTGATAGGTGCGAAAGAAGTTGATTTTGCACCAATTGGTAAAGTTAGAGCTGAGGAGCCACATATAAGAGCTGAGGGTGCTTTGTGGTCACCAATGACAGGAATAATTGACTCTCATAGCTTGATGGATAGCTTTCAGCATGTTGCTCAAAGTAATGGTTGTGATATAGTCTGGAGACATAAATTCAAAGAAGTTGAAAAGATACAATCCGGTTATAATATTACTTTAGTAAGTGAAGATGGAGAAGTTTTTACGGTTAGCTCGGAAAAAGTTATAAACTCTGCTGGACTTGAAGCAGATAAAATAGCAAATGCTTTCGGTATTGATATAAAAGAAGCGAAGTATGAATTAACCTATGTAAAAGGTAACTATTTTAGAATAAAATCAGGAAAAAAGAATTTAGCAAAGCATCTTATTTATCCAGTACCAGCAAAGAATTTACCTGGACTTGGAATTCATATCACTCTTGATTTGAATGGTGAATTGAGATTGGGTCCTGATGTTGAATATCTTGAAAATAATGAGCAAGTTTATGATGTAAATGCTAATTTGGTAGATAAATTTTTTGAATCAGCTTCTCTATATATCAAAGGATTAGAGAAAGATGATTTATATCCAGATTATTCAGGTATTCGACCTAAACTGTCAAAAAAAGGCGAACCGCAGAGAGATTTTATAATCAATGAAGAAAGTAGCAAAGGTTTACCAGGTTTACTAAATCTTATAGGGATTGAATCACCTGGACTAACCTGTTCGATTGAGATTTCGAAATTGGTAGCTACAAAACTTGGCTATACCAATAATGTATAAAACTATATTGTAATGATTTATATTTTCGTGAAAAATTTAAATCGCAGTGCGTAAAGTATTAGTAATTGCATATTATTTCCCTCCGATGGGTCTAAGTGGTGTACAACGGACATTAAAGTTTGTAAAGTATTTGTCTCAATTTGGGTGGCAACCAATAGTATTAACTTGTAATCCCGGCTCATATTATGCGTTTGATGAAAGTCTGGAAGATGACTTAAAAGATGCAATAGTATATCGCACTGATGATGATGGTTTAAAAGGTAAAACTAAGAAAACTATCCCTTTTCCAAATTATACATGGCAGAAATTTAAAAGAAATATAGTTCAAACTATTTTTCAACCAGATTCAAGAATACTTTGGAAAAAGCATGCTATTAAAAAAGCAGAGCAAATTATTAAAGAACATGATATTGATGTAATATATGCTACTGCTCCACCATTTACGGACTTCTTAGTTGCAGAGGAAATTTCTGAAAAGTATAATATTCCTTTTGTAGTTGATTATAGAGACTTGTGGGTTGATAATGAGTATTACTATTATGCAACGCATTTCCATAAGCAATATGCAATGGATTTAGAAAGTAAAGTAATCAATAAAGCTAGAAGAATAATCGTGATAAGTCGCTTTATGACAGCTGCACTATTGAAAAGATATAAAATATTGAAGTTTCAAGATATTAGTGTAATACCACATGGATTTGATAGAGAAGATATGCAGGTTGACTTCTTTAACTATAAAAATAGGGATAAACTTGTAATTACACATAGTGGTGTATTCTCTGATGATTTAACACCAAAATATTTCCTTAAAGCATTGTCAAATCTTTTAAAAAAGAATAAGGAGCTTGCTCATAAAATAGAGGCAAGATTTATTGGTGTAATGAGGAAAAGTCATATTAAATATATAAAAAGATATAAGTTAGAAAATGTAGTTAGTGTTTATGGATATTTACCTCATAAAGAGACTATTAAACACTTACTTGCAAGTGATGTACTTTGGATGATGTTGCCAAATAATAATTGTACTCCAAGCCGATTATATGAATACATTGGAACAAGAAAGCCAATCCTTTACTGTGGACCAAAAGGTGATATGACAACCCTTGTAGAAGATTCGAAAGCTGGGTTTATTGTAAAGCATGATAACCCTAAGGAAATAACTCAAAAGTTAAAAGAAATTGTAGAATTAAGATTTGCGAATAAACTTAGTGCAATTCCAGAAGATTATGCCAATAGATTTGATAGGTTATTACTTACTGAGCAATTAAGCAAAGAGCTTAATTCATGTGTTGCAGCAAATGAGATTTAGTAATTAATTCTTTTTCCAAAGAAATGAACAATTAGCATAATTTGCTGATACTTTTCATCTAAACTTTGGAAATCATTTTTATCAATAAACTCATCTATACCATTAACCATTGTGAATACAATTGAATTTTCTCCATCCATTTCATACTTAAAAACTACACCTGATTTACCTGATTTGAATAGAATTTGATTTTTCTCTAATAATTCCCATTTTCCAGCTTCAACTTCACTTGTAGTAAATTTGTAAGTACCATCTTTACCAATTTCAAAAATTGCATCTTTATAAATACCATTTTCAATTTGGTTCATAAAGTCTGTACCGAACATATCAAAGACAAGACTATCTACATAGCTTGATAAATCCTTTTTAGTTTCTTTAAGAACTTTATCTAGTTGTTTCTTTGCAAGTCCGCTTTTATCCTCACTAACTTGCTTTCTGAACATAGCTTCAAAGCCTTGCTTAGTAGAAGTAACGAAGTCAAAGTAGTTATTGATTCGAGTACTATCTATTTGCCACTTACCGACAAAAAAGGTTGATTTTTTTGTGCTATCTTTTGTCTGACTAAAACTGACTTGAGCAAGTAGTATAGCAACAACTATTAAGAGAGAAAGGTTTTTCATTTTGCAAGATAAATTAATTATTTGGAATATAAAACGCATTCCAACCTAAGATATTAATCAGCCAAGCTTTATTAGTAGAAATGAAGATTATATAGAATCACAAAAATTCAAAGATTTCTTATTGTAAACTCATTTACAAACATTAGCAAAAGATTAACTTTTACTTCACACAATCCTTAATGTGTTTTAGCAACTTTGTGAATACAAAATCAAAAAAAACAATTTACATTCATTAACTAATCATTTAGGATAAAAATGAAAAATCTTTTCCGCTCTGTTGCCTCTTTAGGGCTAGTAGCAACGTCATTGTTCGCTCAGAACTTTGATGGTAAACTAGATTGGGGTACACAAGAACCAGCTTTTGGTTTTAAAGTAATTGTACCTGCATCTCCAATAAAATTACAACCTATCTTTATTGGTGGCGTTGATAAAGTACAAACAACTAAAACAAAGCGCGCTGAAGCTGGTGAGACAGTTGCAAAACAATGGCATGACTTTATAGGATTTACTCCTGCAGACCCTTCTAAAGGCGAAACAGGTTTCCTTGGCTATCTTTCAGTAAACCATGAGATGGTTGAAAAGAATGATATGATTGGTGACGGTGGTGGAATGACTGTATTCAAAGTAGGAAGAAATGCTCAAGGTATGATTGAAGTACTTGACCAAACTTTACCTGACGGAAGAAAAGGAAAATTCTTCAACGTAGATTTTGAATCTACAGTTGGTGAGACTGGTATGAACTGTGGCGGTATTGTAGGTCCTGGTGGAAGAATCTGGACTGCTGAAGAATGGTGGAGAACTGCAAACAACGATGGAACTGGTGATGACCTTTTCCAAAAAGGTAATGGTGTTCGTGATACTGCTGATTTCACTATCGGAAGTACTACAACTGCAGGCTTCCCTGGTTTTAATGGTCAGACAATTAAGAAATACCAAAACTTCAACTGGATGGTTGAGATTGACCCAAGAACTGCAAAAGCTGTTCGTAAGCAATATAACTGGGGTCGTCAAGGTTTTGAAGGTGGTGCAGTACTTCCTGATAACAAAACAGTAATACTTGGTGAAGATGGAGATGCAAACGCATCATTATTAACAAAATTCGTAGCTGATGTAGCTGGTGATTTTACAAAAGGTAAAACTTATGTATTCAAACAAAATTCTGGTTCATTTGCTGGAACTTGGGTTGAAGTGAACAATACAAACCTTGATAACATGCTAAATATACACCGTGAAGCACAGAAAGCTGGTGCTACTGGTTTTACTCGTATCGAGTGGGTTACTTATGATAAAACTACAAACAAAGTATATATGACAGAAACAGGAAGTGATAGACCAAGTTCAAGTAATAGAACAAACATAGCAAAAGGTTACGGAGTACCTAAACATGCTTTTGATAGAAGCCAAGCTCAAGGTTGTGGTGATTCTGGTGTTACTTCTTCAAAATATTGGGATTATTATGGAAGAGTACTTGTACTTGACCTAAATACGAATGAATTAAAAAGCTACATTGAAGGTGGACCATTCTATGCTGGAACTGGAACGTACCAAGAATACCCTAAGAAGCACTTATCAAATCCTGATGGACTTAGTACTTTATATGTAAATGGTAAATCATACTTATTAATTAATGAAGATTTGAATGGTACTTCATTCGGTCGTGTACCTGTTGGTGTATCAAATAGAACTTGTGAATTATTTTTATTAGATTTATCAAAAGAGCCAACTATTGATAATTTGATTAGAATTGCTTCAGTACCTAATGGTGCAGAAGTAACAGGTGCAGTAGCAACTCCTGATGGAAAAACTATATTCTTCAATTCTCAGCACCCTGCTGCATGGAATGAATATCCTTACAATAACTCTTTAACTGTTGCAATTTCTGGAGTTGATGAATTACTTAAAACTTCTTCGGTAGATACTGACAATGACCCTAAAGGACTTGTTAATAATGGTGAAGGTGGTTTTGGAGTATATCCTAATCCTGCTAGCAGAACTTTGAATCTATCTAAATCAATGGATGCGGCTGTATATGATGCAAGTGGAAATAGAATCAAAGTAGTACGTGATGCTAACCAAATTGATGTAAGTGACCTTTCAAAAGGTGTTTATTACATTATGAATACTGAAAAGAAATTAGTTAAAGTAGTTGTAGAATAAAACTACACATTTTAAAGCATTGGTAGGGGGATGTGCTTGAAGTACATACCCTACCATTTTTTATATAAAAAGAAATGAGTAAAAGAATTTACATAATTAGTTTTATCTTATGTTTTGCACTTTTTGCATCTTTTACATTAATAGATACACAAAAACAAAATAAAGATATAGTAAAAGAAAGGTTATTAGAAAATATTAAGCAAATAAGAATCGGATTAAAAAATCTTGAGAAATCAGTAAATAGTAAAAATATAGTAAACATCAAATCAAATTTTAAAGAATTAAGAAATAGTTATAAGAAAAGTGAATATTTATTAGAATACATTGATAGTGAGACAATCAAAAGATATATAAATGGAGCTCCACTGCCTTGGACAGACTATAAAGATGCAACTCCTAAAGTATATGAACCACAAGGTTTTCAAATAATTGAAGAACTTATTTATGAGGATTCAATCAATTTTGAAGAGGTAAAAAGACTTTTCAATTTCTTTAACTCGCAATTCAATCAATATTTAGATTATGTTGCAAGTGTAAAACTTCAAGATAGATTTATATTTGAAGCAGCAAGGTTCGAATATATAAGAATATTTACTCAATCACTAACTGGATTTGATACACCTGCAAGTGGAAACTCTATTGAAGAATCTAAAATTGCTTTAAATACTCTCAAAGAAGATTTGGCACTTTATTCAAATGGAAAGAGTGTATCAAAAGAATTGAATTCTTTATTAATAAAGTCAGTTGAATATCTTGAAAAGAATAATGATTTTGATAGTTTTGATAGATTAACATTTGTTAGAGATTATATAGAATCTCTTTTTAGCTTGACAATACAACTGCAAGAAGAATTACAGATTGAAACTTATTCTGATGTAAATAAATTCCCAAAAGCATTCAATTACAAATCGAGAAGTATTTTCTCTGATGAATTATTGAACCCATATTATTTTACAAATACAATCAAAGAAGTTGATTCTGTATTAATATCATTAGGAGCAAAATTATTCTTTGATAACACACTTTCTAAAGAATATAAGCAGTCTTGTTCATCTTGCCATGTTCCTAATATGGCTTATACTGATGGATTGAAAGTCAATAAGAGTAATACGGGTAAGGATTTAGAACGTAATACTCCTACACTATTAAATAGTATCTATGCTGATAGATATTTTTATGATTTGCGAGCAAACTCACCTGAAATGCAAATGGAACATGTATTTCTCAATGAAAATGAATTCAATACAAATATATTTGATTTAGTAGCAAGACTAAAAGCGGATAACAGTTATAATGAGCTATTCAATAAAGCATTTGCAAAGTATAATGAAGGTAATGATAAAGTAAATATTACAAATATCAAAAGGGCTATTACTGCATTTATAACAGGACTTCGTAGCTTTAACTCAAGAATAGATAAATATATAAGAAAAGAATCAAATGATTTAACTGAAGCTGAAAAGAGAGGGTTTAACTTATTTATGGGAAAAGCTGTGTGTGGTACATGTCATTTTCCACCTACTTTTTCTGGATTGGTACCTCCTTTTTACGAAGAAAATGAAAGCGAAGTAATAGGGGTACCAAGTAAAGCTGATACTATTAATGCAACTTTGGATAATGATTATGGTAGATACTCGGGAATATTAAGAGATAATATCCCTATCTATAAATACTCATTCAAAACTACTACAATTAGGAATATAGAGCATACAGCAGCATATATGCATAACGGTGCTTATAAAACTTTGGAAGAAGTGGTTGATTTCTATAATCGTGGTGGAGGAAAAAGCATAGGAATTAACTTGTCTCACCAGACACTTCCATTTGATAATTTAAACCTAACAAAACAAGAACAGAAAGACTTAGTAGCATTTATGAAAGCACTAAGTGATTTAAGTAATAAACTACCTAAAATCGAATATGGAAACTCAAATACTAAGAATTAGCGAACAAGAAGTAGTAATAAATACACCTTTTGTTATCAAAGAAGAAAACAACATAAAGAAATGGTATTCAAAGTTTATGGATACTTACTTAGGACCATTTGTATATGGTGGTATTGATGGATGTGTTACTACCTTTGCAGTGGTAGCAGGAGCGGCAGGAGCTGGCTTGGACACTAAAGTGGTATTAATTTTAGGATTTGCGAATCTGATTGCAGACGGTTTTGCGATGGGAGTTGGTAGCTATTTATCAACTAAGAGCGAGAAAGAGAACTATGAAAGGCACCTTGTAACAGAGGAAGAAAATTATGAAAACATAGATTATTCAGATAGAGAGAAGCTAAGACTGCACTTCTCGAATAAAGGATTTAATGGGAAACTATTAGATGATATAACAGATTTCACATTCAACAATAAGCAGTTGTATGTAGATACAAAAGTGAATGAAGTGCTTAGTTTAAATGGAGATGGTGCAAATCCATTTAAAATGGGATTGGTTACATATCTTTCATTTATAGTAATTGGACTAATACCGCTATTAGTATATTGCTTTGATTTTCTATTTAAAGCAAATATGCAGAATACGTTTTTGCTATCTTCAATTTTTACAGGGCTAGGCTTTACTGCAATAGGATATATGAAAAGCTTAGCGGTTGGAACTGGCAAATTAAAGGCAATGATAGAGACATTAGTACTCGGAGCAATAGCGGCTGGATTCGCATTCTATTTAGGCTATTATTTAGAAAAAATGATTAGATAAAGTTTTAACATACCCCCACTAAAGTGAGGGGGTAAAAAAGTCTTGGCTTCTTCTTTCAACCCCACCTATTGGAGTGAATCCAAGTTATGGATTATCGTTTGTATTGAGCTAAGCTTCCTTACGCGGAAGTGAATTCCGCTTCAGGATTATCGTTTGGAACGACAGATTTCAAAAAATGCGACATCTTTTTAAAGAACACTAAGTAATAGGGTGTTTCGACAAGCTCAACGACCTTTGCCATTTATTAAATTAAATAGCCATAAGAGTAGAAATTCTGCATTGCAAATATAATGGGTGGGGGTGATATGGATAAAGGAAAGATTTAGGAAAGAAATTAGGGAATGGTTTGTTGTAATTAAATTGAAATTGTTAAGTTGATATTAGTAAGTTACAAAAGTTAAGTTGTGAAGTTAAAATTGAGGAAAATGTTTGTTGTAAATATTGAATTTATAGTGCCAAATCCTAAGCCTGCTCGTTGAGAAGGAGGTTATTTTGAGGGAGGAAAAGATGAGTAATTTTTTAAACCTATTCTCTAGTAAACAAAAGATTAGATGTAGTTCAAGAATCTACTTTTTTGCGTTGATATTAATTCAGTTAAAAATTCAATCTCAAGAAGTTATAAGAGATTACCCTGATAATCTTAGGTATTATAATGGTTTTGGAATTTATACAGTACCAAGATATAATGATTATTCTGAAGAAGGTGAGGGACTTAGACCAAGGGCAAAGATTGGATTATTCCATTATATTGGTTTAACTGGGAGCTTAAATTATAATACTAATTTTACATCAAATTATGGAATCAAGTACTTTTACAATTTGCTTTCATCTCCTGAAATAGCATGTAAACATAGCAAGAATAACTCTTGTGTAAATATTGACGAATATGAAGATAGTAGATTCTTTCTTTCTTTGGAATATAATTACTCTTCATTTAGTCAAAATAATAATGAAGTAATATCCACTGGAATTGGTTCTGTTAATCTGAATACACAGAATAACCTTGTTTTAAACAGTATTGGTTTGTACTTTGTAGATTGTATTATTAATTATAAGGAACCGTTAAGTTATAAAATAGGACTGCTTTATAACTACTACACTAAAAATGAACAATTGGAAACAATTACTTCTAATAAGGATTTAAGTAATTTAAAGTTAGAGGGATATAAATTTGATAATAACCAACTAATTAAAAATACTGGATATAATAATGATATTTCATTGGCTTTAGGTTTAAGTAAATCATTTAATATTAGATATCTTAATTTAGACAAATTATGTGAGGAATATAGTTATTTACGTTTAGAATTAGATTTACAATATATTTATACAATTAGCCCTAAAGAACATATACTTTCTGGTTCTTCTATTCGAGCAAGTGCGAATGTGGTATTCCCGCTCCCACTCTTTAAATTTTATTAAATCCTGCCACGCCTCGCCGAGTGAGAGAGAATATTTATAATGGGAATTTGAGAATTGTATGTAGGACGTTTCGACAAGCTCAACGACCTTTTTAGTCAGGCTCAACGACCCTGTTTCGACAAAGTTGAATGAAATGAAGAAATAGTGGGTAGAAAAAAAGAATGCCTCACCAACGGGGGGAAATGTCGGCAAGGCACGCAGCATAAAGAGGAAGAACGATTTTCATCGTCGAGCGGAAGACGAGACTCGAACTCGCGACCCCAACCTTGGCAAGGTTGTGCTCTACCAACTGAGCTACTTCCGCATGTTTATCTTTATGTGTAAGAACTTGGACTGCTAAAATAAGTGCTTTTGAAACACTATGCAAATAAATTTTCATTTTTAGCAGTTACTTGGGCAAATTTATCTTCAAAGATAGATATTAGTTGCTTAGTAAGAATATCCATATCAACTAATGTGCCACATTCTTTGGCAATTGAAGTAACAGCTTTTTCCTTTATTCCACAAGGTATAATGAAGTCAAACTCTTCAATACGATTATTGACATTGAGAGCTAAGCCATGACTAGTAACCCAACGAGAGCAATGTAAACCCATTGCACAAATTTTTCTACTTTGCTCTAACCATACTCCTGTATAGCCCTCATATCTATCGGCTGTGATTCCGTAGAGCTTTAGAAGTTCAATGATTGCATCTTCCAATTCTCGAAGGAACCAATGTAAATCTTCTCTTAGTGAAGATAAATCAAAAATAGGATATACTACTAACTGACCTTCATTATGAAGAGTAACATCACCACCTCGATTATTAAAAATTACTTGTACATTACGGATGATTTGCTCTTCTCTTGGTAGGACAACATTGGCTTCAGAGCCATTTTTTCCTATAGTAATCACTGTAGGATGTTGGCAAATAACCATATAGCCAATACCACGAGAGAGCTTTACTTTCTCAGCGAGTTCTTTTTGAATATCCCAAGCGGTGTTGTAATCAATTAATCCCAAATTTAGGATTTCTAGTTTCATTTTCAAATTATTTAGTTGAAGCCATGCTTTTAAAAGGCAAATTAGCTTTAATTTTGCTTTAAATATAATGACGAGTAAGAATTGAATTAATGCAAGTAGTAGTAGAAACAGTAACCAAAAGCTATTTAATGGCTGATAATAAAAGAAGAGAAGTATTGAAGAACTTTTCCTATACATTCGAGAATGCAACTAAATATGCGATAGTGGGTGAATCTGGTGTTGGTAAGAGTACACTTTTGCATCTAATAGGTACTCTTGATGATGCAGATAGTGGAGATATTAAGTATAACTTGAGCAACGAAGGTTTGAAAAATAGGAAAGAGATAAAAGATATAGCGAAATTTAGGAATTTGAACTTAGGTTTTATATTTCAATTTCATAATCTTTTACCGGAACTTACTGCAATCGAGAATGTTGTATTTCCTGGATTGATAAATAATAAGAACAAGAAAGATGTTTATAGTAGAGCAAAGTATTTGTTGGACTTTGTTGGACTTGAAAGCAAATATGAGCAGTATCCTTCAGAATTATCAGGTGGAGAGAATCAGAGGGTGGCTTTAGCAAGGGCATTTATAAACTCACCGGAACTAATTATAGCTGATGAACCGACAGGAAACTTAGATGAGATGAATACACAGAATACATTGAATTTGATAAACAAATTATACGATGAAAAGCCATTTACAATGATAATTGCTACACATAGTAAGTTTGTGGCAGATGCAATGGATAAAACGATTGAGATGAAGAAATCATAATCTCTAATTATATTTAGTTTAATCCGTTTTAAAGTAATTGAATAACACTTAGGAAAAAAAATGAAAGCAATATGGAATGGTGCAACTATAGCAGAAAGCAACGATACTATAGTTATTGAAAATAATCATTACTTTCCGCCAAACTCAGTAAAACAAGAATACTTACAAGAAAGTAAACATACAACTGTTTGTTCTTGGAAAGGCAATTGCAATTACAAGCATCTTGTAGTAGAAGGAAAGGTAAATGAAAATGCTCTTTGGTATTATGCAAATCCTAAAGATGCAGCTAAAGAAATTGCTGGATATGCAGCTTTTTGGAAGGGTGTTGAAATCACTAAGTAGTGTAACTTTACATTAATTAGGTAGTTCATATAATGTGAGAATTGTTTTACTCATAGCAATTGTAATGATTAACTCTTTGTGTCTTATTTCACAAGGAGTTTCTTTTGTTTCAACCAAGAAGACTGAATCAAAACTTACGATTGAGTTCTTATCACGTCAGTCAAATATATTAAGTAATTCAATTGATTTAGCTAACCTGAAAGTAAAGCTTAACAAGAATGAGATACCTTTTACACCTGTAAGTAGCTCGACTAGTATTACAAAAAGCTCGAAATCGATATTATTTTCATTAGATATATCTAATTCCTTTGATAATTCAAGATTGGACTTAGTAAAAAGTACAATTAGGAATTATTTAGACTATTTAGAAGAATTAAAACCAGAAATAGCAATTAGCTCGTTTAATCAGAAGGGCTATTTGAATCAAGATTTTACAACAAACTATCAGAAAGCAAAAAGTGAGCTGAGTTTTATATCTCAATTTGGAGCATTAAGTTTTGATGCAGCTTTTTTTGATAATGTAGCAGGAGCTGAGAAAGTATTTCAAGATGCAAAATATCAGAAGCACTTAATAATAATAGCAGACAGCTACGGTGATATTTCGCAGAATCAGGTGGTTCAATCAATAAATGATAAGAACTACTTTGTGCATATAATATTCTTAGATAAAGATTTACCAAGAAATTTGACTGAAATAGCTAAAATAAACAGTAATTTCAAAGTATATAGTTATGACGATAAAGATATTTTAGAAGCATTTAATAAAGTGATAGTAGATATATATGATATAAAAGGATTCAAACTTGAAGTACCATTTACTTCATGCTTAGATACAAATAGAGTAGAGTTAGAATATCAAACAAACAAAGTTGAGAAAAATATAATACTTAAATCAAGTGAAAAAAGAAACCTTATCTATAACAATACAAGTAAGTCAATATATTTAGGTAAAATAAGCCAATTGAAGCAAATTGATACTACTTTAGAATTATTTGCAACAGAAGATTTTGTAAAATTAATAAAGGTAGAAAGTCAATCTAATAGGGTAAATTCACAAATAGTTTCAGAACAAGCTGGAGTAACTAAGCCAGCTATCGTTACGCTATCATATATGCCAATAGATACTAACTTTTTTAGAACAAAAGTAACATTAGTAACAGATGGGTGTGAGAATATAGAAATATTTGTTTCAGCTGGTTCGAGGAGTGGTATAAGTAATAATGGGAAGCTAGAGATTACCAACCCTAGGGACAAGGAGTTGATTTTCTCAGATACTAAACAGACTATAGAATGGCTTGGAATAGAGAATAATACAGAACTAAGCATTGATTATAGAAGTAATAATGGAGGTTGGCAGAATATTTCAAAGCAAGTAACAGGAAGAAAATATGATTGGCAAACACCAAACATAAACAGTTCTATTGAGTTAAGAGTAAGTGAACTTTCAGATAATAAAAATTTAGATAAAGTACAATATTATAGCTATCAACCAAATATGGTAGATTTAATAAGCTGGGGTGAACTTGGTAATGTTGCTTATGCAACAAATAATGGTGCTATATATTATCTAAATACAAAGAGTGGGGCTCCATTTGTAATAGCAAATAGTTTATTAAAAGTCAGGACTTTGAAATTTGCACCACAAGGGACGCGTATAGCTAGTTCATTTGATGCAGTTTCAGGAGGCAATGATGTGATTGTATTTGATGCAGATGTCTCCCAAACGCCAATAAAACTAAGAGGTAGTGATAATTTCCCATGCTCAATTGGTTGGAATAATAGTGCAAATATCATTTGGGGTGGTCTAGAAAATGGTACTTTGAATAAGTGGATGCTAAACTCTCCGAATAGCCCTACATATAGTATTGCCAAATTGCATAATGGCAGAATAAACGATATTGCTTATAGCGATAAATACAAATATGTAATAACAGCAGGTAATGACAAATGGCTCAAATTTGTAAAAGATAATGGAAATGTTGGGAAGATAGATTCAATAATCCTCAATGATGCAATAAGTAATTTGTATTTATCAAGTAATGAAACTACAATATATGCATTAACAAAAGCAAAGAGTATAATAAAAATAGACTATATAAAAAGTGATACCATATTTCAACCACAAGTTGAATTAATTCAGAATACTGATATCAGTTATTATAGCAATAATACAACAACCGAGCATATAATTGCTAATAAAGATATAATAACAGCTGCACAAATACCAAGTAGTTTTTATAGTGGTCAAAATAAATTCTTAGGACATAAAAGCAATATATCTCAATTAGAATTGGATAGAAGCTATAATGTAGCAAGTGCAGATTCAAATGGTAATTTATTGATATGGGATTTAAGAGATATACCACATGGAAGAAAAGTATTATCAGCAGATACAATAGAGGTTGATTTAGTCAAATTTGAGCTTGGCCTAAAGGATTTGAATATTGGTCAATACTGTCTTGGGAAAGTATTGAGCTATAATGAGAGTGAATTTTTTACAAATAATACTAATACAGAAATTACTATTGATTCTGTATATTTAATAGGTAATAAAGATGGTGAAATATCAATAGAGACAAGTTTTCCAAAAACTATAGCAAAGAATAGTAAAAGTAACTTAGTTTTGAATTTTATACCAAAAGTAGAAGGTAATAAATTTGATACATTAGCTATAGTAAGCAAAGGTAGAACATTTAAAAAGCTTTTAGTATATAAATCATACAACCCAAGATATACATTAAGTAGCGAAGATGTTGATTTTGGGAAATTAAATTTAGATGAAAATGGAATAGTAAAATCATTTGTAATTACTAATAATGGAACATTGGACTTGAAAATTTTAAATTCAGAACAGTTAACCATAGATACTGTATTTGTGTTAGAAAATTTAAGTTACCCAGTTACAATTAAACCGAAAGAGAGTTTAGAATTCAAAGTAACCTTTTTACCAAAGTCAAACCAAAGATATAATCATCTTTTAAAATTGAATACTCAGGAGTTCTGTACTCCTATAATAGTGAATTTGTTTGGAGAGGGAACGCAACCAAATGTATTAAAGTCTATAGAAGATAGCTTAGGGATATTCTACTGTGAGAATGATACTATTGAGAAAGAATTATTAATCCAGAATATTGGCAAAGGATTATTAAAGATAAAGACTTTAGAAGCATTGAACTTTGATTCAAAATTTACTATAGAAATAAAAGATAGTACTATCAGTAGTAAAGATGATTTAAAGATAAAATTGAAATTTTGGAATGTAAAATCGAATGAGAGTGGTATAGTTAGGGTATTTACAAATAATAATTTTGATGGTCATAATAACATAGATTTGAATTTGAAGCTTCAAAAAGAAAAAATTGATCTGAAGATAATAGAAAGTAGTATTAACTTTGAAGATTTGCTTGTAAATCAATCCAAAACTGCAACAATTAGTGTCGTTAATTTATCGAGTTTAGAACAAAACTTAAACAATTATTTGCTAAGTAATAACTTATTTGAAGTAGAATCTATACAGCCAATATCAATAAAACAAAATGAAAGTGCAAAGTTTACGATTAAGTTCAAAGGGTATAGTAAAGATACAATAATAAACGAAAAATTCTATTTAAGTGACTTTTGTAATCAAATTGACTCAATTAATCTAATAGCTAATGTAGGTGATTTGAAAACTAATGTTAGCTATGCAACAAATGAAACGTTCTTAGTAGATTGTAAAAATAATGATACAATAGCAATAAAATTAATAAATAGTGGAGGCAATCCTCTGTTTATCAAAGAGTTAAAGCTTAGTTCGAATGAAGGAGCAAGATTACTAAATACTGAAGATATAGTAATACCAATTGGTAACAATAGAGAAATATATGTAGAGACTAATTCTAATTTGCCAAATAGATTGGAATTGGATTTGCTTTTCAGTTCTAATACTACGTTACCAAATAATTCTGTTAAGTTTATCCTAATTAAAGAGAATAATGGATTTGAATTAATACCTGATACAATAAACTTTGGTTTCGTAAGGATTGGTACATCAAGGTCATTACAGAAGTCAGTACGGTATTTAGGAAATTCTACAATAAATATTTCAACACCAATATTAATTGAGCAAGAGTTAATACTAGATTCTATAAGTCCAATGCCAATAATAGCAGGAAAAGATGTTACTTTCTACTTCACTTACAAACCATTAAGCTCGAGCAGTTTTGGTACAAAGTTTTCAATAAGTAATAAATGTCAGAACTTGGATTTTCAATTGAAAGGAGCAAGTATTGATAAAGACCCGATAAATATAATTTTACCAAGAATAACTGCAAGGGTAGGTGATGTAGTTTCACTAGATTACAATCTTCAAGTACCTACAGATGTAGATACAACAAATATATATCTTGAAGAATTTGAATTAAGCTATAATAGTAGTTTGTTAATCCCTAAATCTGATTACCAAAAAGATACTATAATTGATGGAATTCGAAAGACAGTTTGCACATTTAATCAATTAAAAGAACTAAAATTTCTAATTACTTTGGGTGATACAAATAACTCCCAATTAGAAATTAAACATTTACCAAAAGGATATGTTGTTAATATTCAAATGCAGAATGGTAGTCTATTTGTATCTAATATTTGCTACATAGGTGGAGGAAGATATGTAGAAGTAGGTGATAAATTTAATTATTACCCGCCATTTCCAAATCCAAGTGAAAAAGAAGTAACTGTAAAACTTGATATACTTGAAAAAGGAAAATACTTATTAGTTTTGTATGATGAACTTGGTAATTCTTTAGATGAACTTTTTTCAGGTAAAATTGAAAGTAATACATTTGAAAAGAGTTTTAATTTGGAAAAGTATAATAACGGTATATACTTTTTAGAGATACAAAGTCCATCAAATAGTGTAAGAAGAAAAATAATGATAACAAAGTAATGAAAATTTTAGTAACAGGTGGAGCAGGATTTATTGGCTCAAATATAGCAGATAGATATATTGAGCTTGGACATACAGTACATATAATAGACAATATGTATGCTGGCAAGATTGAAAATGTAAATCCTAAAGCTACTTTTGAGAAATTAGATATTAAAAGTGATGAAGCAAATCAATATATTTTAGATGAAAAATTTGATATAATTAGTCATCATGCGGCTCAAATGGATGTAAGAGTATCAGTCAATGACCCTAAATTTGACGCTTCAGAGAATGTTATAGGTAGTTTAAATGTATATGAAGCTGCAAAGAATTCAGGTGTAAAGAAAATTATATTTGCATCTTCTGGTGGAACAGTTTATGGCGAACAACTAGAACATCCTTGTAAAGAAGACCATCCATTAAATCCTTGCTCTCCTTATGGGATTTCCAAGATGGTCAATGAAAAGTATCTTTTTTATTACAAAGAAGTATTTGGTATAGATTACGCAGTAATGCGTTATGGCAATGTATATGGTAGAAGACAAAATCCACATGGTGAGGCAGGTGTAATAGCAATATTTTGTAATAAGATGTTTAACAATGAAAATGCGATAATAAATGGAGATGGACTTATTACAAGAGATTATATCTATATAGATGATGTAGTTTCAGCAAATGAATTAGCTCTAAGAGACGACTTTAGTGGGATATTTAATATCACAAATGGGATAGAAACTAATGTTAATACTATATTTAACAGTATTAAGAATCTAACAGGTAGTAATCAAGAAGAAATACATGGACCTGCCAAAGCAGGGGAGCAAAGACGCTCTGTGTGTGATATAACTAAAATGAAAAATATGTTTGGATGGCAACCAAATTTTGCATTTGAAGAAGGAATAAAACTTACAGTTGATTACTACAGAAAAAAGCTAAATGCTTGATAATATCTCCAAAATTAATTTACAATTTTTAGATTATCTTGTAATTGCAATTTACTTTGCAGTAACATTTATAGTTGCATATCGAACAAAAAGAAAAACAAATTCAAGTGATTATATATTAGCAGGTCGGAAGCTTACTTTGCCATTTTTTGTAATGAGCTTAGTAGCTACTTGGTATGGAAATATATTAGGGGTAGGAGAATTTGTTCTTAAAAATGGAATGTTAGCATTTACCTGCTTTTGTCTTCCATATTATATCGCGGGCATTGGTTACGCACTATTTTTTGCAAAAAGGATTAATAAGGAAGGGTACACTTCAATACCAGAATTATTTCAAAAACATTATGGTAAAAATTCCTCAATAGTATCAACTTTATTTCTAGTTGTAAATACTATACCTAGTGCTTATATTCTTGTATCATCGTACATTCTAAGTAGTATATTATCAATAGATTATATTTACTCAGCATTGATTCTTTCATTTGTATCATATCTAATGATTAGAAGTAGTGGTTTCAATACAACCGTTGTACTAAATTCAATACAATTTGTATTTATGTATTTAGGCTTGATAACACTATTTATCTTCTCTTATTTAACTCATGGTGGTATAAGTGAACTTTGGGTAAATATAATTCCGAAGGATAGGCTAATTTTTAGTAATACTGAATGGCAAGTGATTGCTTCATGGTTTTTAGTAGCCCTACAGACATTTGTTGATCCAAATTTCCACCAAAGAACTGTTGCATCAGTAACACCTAATACATCAAAAAGAGGGATTTTAATTTCAGTATCTCTTTGGGTAGTGTTTGATTTTTTGACAATCTCAACGGCATTTTACAGTAAGGTTTATTATAACAACTCAAATGGAATTGATGCCTATTTAAGTTACAGTAGTACTATTTTGCAAAGTCCTTACTTAGCACTTTTAATAATAGCATTATTTGCAACAGCTATTTCGACATTTGAATCCTTTGCAAATGTTTCTGCTTCAATGATTGCAGAGAGAAAGAAATTTTTTGACAATAATTTAAAGAACTTTAATTTCTCCTTACTTATAGTAATGATAGTTGCTATTCTTCTAAGCATATTTGTAAAATCACCGATAGATTTGATATATTATCCTTCGAGTATTGTAATCCCAGGTTTAATATTACCTACAATTTTAGCTTTTTTGAATAAAAGCAGCTTGATTGTAGCTGGTATATTGCCAATAATATTAATTTCGAATATAGTTTCATTAATTTGGTTGCTTTTAAGTAAATTTACTTCGATAGGAATTTTTCAATTATTTGAACCAATGATAATTGGCATAATCACTTCATTTATATTAAGTTTGTACTATGCTATCAAGAAGTGATTTCAATATTTCAAATGGATTAAGTACACTTAGGTTGCTACTTTCTTTACCCTTAGCTATTTCAATAAAAAACGATAATAACTATCTTTTAATTATGATTGTAATAGTTGCAACATTATCAGATTTTTTTGATGGATACTTTGCTCGTAGATTAAATCAAATTAGTGAAGTTGGCAAAATACTCGACCCATTAGCTGATAAAATTTTCATAATTGTTGGTACATTAGTAATATATGCAACAAATAAAATACCACTCTGGTTTTTACTTTCTATCGTACTAAGAGATATACTAATTTTTGTTGGTGGAATTTATTTAAAGAAGAAAAAAGGGCTTTTAGTAACTTCAAATATGTTGGGTAAAGTAAGCGTAAATTTTATAGCATTAGCTTTGTTCTATTCTTGCTTTAAACAAGATTTTATACAGAATATACTAATTATAAATGCTACTTTATTTATCATTACGTCATTTGCAGTATATTTGAGAAATGGAATCAAGGAAGTGAGATGAAACTTAAACTGTTTGTTGGATTAGTTGCTTATGCAATGCTGAGTTTTGCAACAATTATCTTTCTATTTTTAAAAGGTAAAAAGAAGTTAGGATGGGTATTTACACTTTTTAACATTGTAATGATAGTCTTTCTAATATTAATATTATCAAGTGTAGAATTAAGATTTAGGCCTTAACTTTTTCTAACTCTTTCTGGATTATTTGCAATAAACTCTTTCCAAGATTTTGCTTTGCTAGTTGGAGCTGAACTACGAAAAGCTTGACATATTGCAATACTCAAGGCATCACTTGCATCAATGCTATCAGGTGCAAATTCCATAGAAAGTAATTTTGCAACCATAAATCTTACTTGTTCCTTTTGCGAGGCACCGCTACCTGTTACTGATTTTTTAACTTCTCTTGGTGAATATTCATTAACATTTAAATTAAGAGATTTACAAGCCAATATTGCCGCCGCCCTTGCTGAGGTAAGTTTAATAAGGGATTGACTATTTTTAGCATGGAATGTAGATTCAATTGCAATTGTTTCTGGTCTAAACTGATTGATAACTTCACATATTCTATTGAATATATTGTATATTTTTCCATTTAGATCTTTGTCAAATCTTTTAGAATCAATAACACCATATTCAATAAGAGTAAGTTTATTCTCAGTGTATTCAATAACACCATATCCACATAAGTTTGAACCTGGATCTATTCCTAAAATTCTCATATTAGCTCACTACTATTTAAAATCAAACCATTTTTACTTATTATATCTAGCATTTTAGAGTATAATTTAGACTTATTCATAATCTCTGAATTTCCTAAAATAATTAACTGCTCTTTTGCTCTTGTAATAGCTACATTTAGTTTTCTATCTATTTCTAAATCATCAATTTTAGTAATGGAAGTACTTAATTCTAACATTTCTATATTTGCAATAGTCAGACTTAAGATAATAATATCTCTCTCTGAACCTTGATATCTTTCTATAGTATCTACAGTAATAGATTCATCATTAATTATGTTAGATATTAAACTACATTGATTCTTGTAGGGAGAAATGATACCAATACTTTTATTATTAAGTTTATAAGTTTTAATAGTTTTTATTAGCTTTTCAATCATTGCTACTTCGTGAATATTTGATTTGCTTACTGAACTAGCTTCGCAATCAATGAAAATTAAATGACTATTACAAATAAGACTTTTATTTTCAATATATAACTCAGAATGTAATTTATTGTTGGATAATTTTAGTTCATTTGAATAAAACAATTTATTAGTTAAATTTAGTAGCTCTTCATTCATTCTTGATTGTTCTTTGAGTAAACCAACTATTCCTTTTTCATAGTTATTTCTTTTAGCTAATTTGATTAACCTTTCAAAAATAGAACTGCTGAAAGTCTCATAATATAATTCTTTTAGTAAAGGACTATTTATAATGAGTTTCTCTGGTGGAACTTGACTTATTGCAGGAAGTTGTTTTTCGTCACCAATTAAAATGAATTTATCAACTTGTGCTAAAATTCCGAACATAGTAAACTCACTAATTTGACTTGCTTCGTCAGCTATAAGCAAAGAAAAATGCTTGGATTTAAGTAGTTCCCAGTTAGAAGTTACTTGAGAAACAGTAGCACAAATTACTCTAGTAGAATTAAATTTAAATCTAAATTCTTTATATGTTGCATCTGCAACGATATTAGAAAGTAATAGTTCAGGATATTCACTACTTTCTTTTGTCCCTAATCTAATAAGATTATCACTACCAATAGATTTGATAGCCGCTTTGCATATTTCGTCTAGTGAACGATTAGTATAACTAACTAATAGGATATTGATATCTGTATTATAATAATAGTAGGATAGAAGACTTTTTAGAACGTAACTAGTTTTGCCTGTACCAGGTGGTCCTTGTATAAGATAATAATCTTTTGTTTGTATAGCTTCTTTATAAATCTTTGCTTGATATTTATTCAAATCTTTAGGGGCTTCAAGCTCGATAGTTTTATTTATACCTGGTTTTGTAAGACCTAAAATTATTTCCTTTCTCTCTGAACTAAGAAGGAAGTAAAGTCCCTGTTCGATAAGATTGCTTTTAGAACCATATTTGTCTTTAATTAAGTAATACTGTTTGCTATTTTCAAACTCACTACTGGAAATATGTTTGTTTCTTAAACTAAGTACTAACTTATCATTTACAAAATCCTTTATATTTGCTTTGAATATTGGCAAATTGCTTGAAGCATCTATATTGTATTTAATAATTACAGATTCACCTTGTCTAAAGTTATCATTCTGAGTGATTAAATTAACTGTTAAATGTCCTAAGTTATAATCACATTCTTCTTCAATAATTTCTATAAGACTTATCGAATTAGTTTTACTAGAACTTTCTATCTCTTCTCTTTCAATGATTGCAAAGTTAGAGAATAGGACAAAAAGTTCGTTTTCAAGTTCATTTAAACCTTTTAAAAACAATCTAAAGTGCTCTAAATCATTGGCTTCATATCCTTTTAAACCATTAGCTTGGCTAAAATCAAAGGTACTTTTATCAATTAGCAAACTAGAAGAATGAATTAGTCGATTTCTGAATTTAACTAAGTCTTTTCTGTTCTGATTGGCAATAGCTATTTCGTTTAGTATTTCAATGTTGCTGTAATCAACTTTACTATCATATCTAAGATAAAGTAAGTAAGCTTCAAGATTTGTAGATTCAAAAGGGTCGAGAAGTAAGTAATAGCAACAGATTTGAGCGAAGTGATTCTCCCATGCTTTAGTATTAAATCTAACTCCTCTTGAGTTGATTAGTGAAACACTGTTAGGAACGCTACTACTTTTTAATTCAATTACAATTTTCTTATCAGTTATTTTGTCATAGATTGATAAGTCCAATCTACCTGAAAGACCAAATTGTTCTGAAATATATGCTTCTTCAACCTTATATTCATAATTTGCTTTTAATTCTAATTTGCTAAGTAGATTTATATCATTCTCAACTGATTCTAAAAATTCTTTGCCAGAAATCCCATTTTCATTATTGATTTCTATTGCATAATATGCTTGCAATGGTCTTTCTTTGTAAGTCAAATTAAATATATGTTGCATATCTAATGACTTATTGTTGATGTAGTTATCAAATGCTGTATTAATGAAATTCCCTCTAAACATTTTGAGAGAAGTATAGCTTGGTAAGTACCTTTTTATTCTATGAAGAAGCAATTTGTTATACTGATAACTATAAAAGCTACTTAATTCTGATACATCAATTAAAATAGTAGGTTTTAGGGTAATAATGGAATGAGAATTTGTTTTATATCTGTAATCATCTATTTGGGTAATATTAGTACAATAAATTTCATCATTAATGTAGGTATATTCATCTAAATCATTCCACTCATCAAAACACTGAATATATATATGTTGTATATCATATAAACACTCGAGAACCAAATAATGTTTATTTTTATACTCTTTTTTGGTTATACTTATGACTTGACATTTAAATGATTCCCAATTATTATTATGAGAAACTGAAATCCCTAAGTCATTGAATATAGCAAGACTACTATTATCAATGATACCGCTTTCTTTGGATAAATACAAATCTAAAATTGAATTCTTCACTAATTCAATTTTGTCTAGAGTAAGATTATTAAAAGATTTACTATATTTTTTGAAGAAGAGGAATGTTAGATATGCAAGTTCTTTTTGTTGATTTGAAAACTTTGTGTAATTCTTGGAGAGAGAAATAAGCTCAAATAGACTTTGCCCTTTATCTATTACTTCCAAATGATAAAAAAGAACACCTAAGAAAAACTTTCTTAGGTGTTTGAACTTTTCAATTCCTACTTTTGCTTCAAACTCAAATAAGAACTTATCTATATCAAAGGCATCTCGCCCTTTCATAATTAGTCCTCTTGCTTAATGTCTTTTATATAAAGCTGAGGGGTGTTTTGACCATTGAAATTATTTACTTCTAAATTATAAATAATAGAAAATGGCTTTCCACTAGTACAAATAGAGTACTTATCACTCATATTATAGCCAATGGCATCAATAACGAAGTTATTCTGCATAGCTCTAAACTTCAGAATATTATTACCAACTATCTTAACACCATTACTAGAAACTACACCTTTAGAATAAAAAACTGGTTTAAAGTTATTAAATCCGTAGGGAGCAAATTTATTTAAAAGATTGAAGAAATTTGGAGATAGTTCGTTGAGCTTTAATTCTGAATCAATAGCCATTTCAGGGTGTAGCATATCTACTGAGATGAACTTGCGAGTTCTTTCTTCAAATAACTTAGAAAAAACTTCAAGATTAGCTAAATCCATAGAGAGACCAGCAGCATGCTTATGACCACCGAATTCTATTAGCAAATGAGAAAGAGATTTAAGCCCAGCATGAACATCATAATTTTTAATACTTCGGGCAGAACCTTTAGCATGTCCATCAATAGTAGTCATTAGGACTGTAGGAAGATGAAATCTATCAACTAAACGTGAAGCAACAATACCTATAACACCTGGATGCCAATTATGATTATGAAGAACTATGGCATGAGCGCCATTGCGTACTTGTTCTTCAGCCATTGGGATTGCTTCCTCGAAAGTTTGCAAATCAAAGACACGCCTTTTTCTATTTTCATCTTCAAGCTGTTGAGCAATTTGGAAAGCAGAAATCTCGTCTTTCTGAACCATCATCTCAACAGAGCGAATGGCATCACCCATTCTACCTGCGGCATTGATAATAGGAGCAATAGCAAAGACTACATTGGAGGCATTGATAGTACCGATTTTGAGTCTAGTACAGTGAAGAAGCCCTTTGAAACCAGCTCTTGGTTCACTATTAAGCCGTTCTAAACCGAAATGCACAAAAGCCCTATTTTCATCTAAAAGGGGCACCATATCGGCTATAGAAGCGAGAGCAACGAAATCTAAATATTCGAAAGCTACTTCTGGCTTGCCCATTTTGATACAAATACCATGAATCAGCTTGAATACAACACCACAAGCAGCCAAGCTTTTAAAGGGGTAAGAGCAATCTGGCCTGAGTGGGTCGAGAATTGCATGAGCCTCAGGAAGAGTATCACCTGGCTCATGGTGGTCGCAAATAAGGACATCTAAGCCCCTACTGTTTGCATATTTGATAGGTTCAAAGTTAGTAATACCGACATCAACAGAAATAAGGAGATTAGCTCCAAATTCTACCGCATCGTCAATACTTTTCTTAGAAATACCGTAGCCATCTTGAAATCTATCAGGAATGAAAAAACTAACTTTACATCCCTGCTCCCTCAAGAATTGTAGAAGAGTGGCAGTGCTAGATGTTCCATCCACATCATAATCGCCGTGTATCCAAATTCCCTCTTTATTGTTAATTGCAGAAATCACTCTATCTGTAGCTTTATCCATATCTTTCATAAGATATGGGTCATGGCAATCATCTAAAGATGGTGCAAAGAACTTATTTGCGTCATTGTCAGTCTCTATGCCTCTAGAGACAAGGACTTTCGCAAGTGTCTTGGGGATATTTAATTCATCGGCTAATTTGTGGATTTTCTCATCATTTGCATTTTCCTTTAAAGTCCAGCGGAAATTCAATTAAAACCTTGTACTATTATATTTTGCCACAAATTTAACATTATTTCAATACAAAACAAAATTTGTGTGGAATAATTTTCACACTTTTTTGAATTACCCCTTAGTGTGTGGTTAGAAATTGATATTGGAAAGCTAAAATTTAACATTTAAACTTTATTCTTAGTAGTTTTGCTAATATGAAGAATAAGAACAGTAAAGACTATTACCTAACCAAGAAAACGCAGATAAGAGAAACAAAATCTGCTAAGAGGATATTCATAAAAGATGAAACTAAGTTGCAATCAAAAATGGATTATCTTAAAGGACAAGTAATAATTGCTCAGGGCAGGATATTCTTTGTTAAGATGGAAAGTGGGGAGCTTTATGAGTGTATAGTAAGTGGTGCTTTGAAATCTGAAAATCATAATTCTACTCCAGTGGCAGTTGGTGATTACGTTAAAGTGGTTGAAAAGAATAATATTGGAGAAACAGAATTACCGCTTGGTGCAATAATAGAGGTTGAGAAAAGGAAAGGGCGATTATCAAGGAAAATGGTTGGCAAGACAGATGTAGAACAAGTAATTGCTTCAAATATAGACACATTAGTGATTTTTTCTGCAGCTATAGACCCTCCATATAATAGAAGATTGATAGATAGATTTTTAGTGCTTGCTGAACAGAATGAATTAGAGCCAATTATAGTAATTAATAAAGTAGATTTAGTTGATTTAGAATCTTTTGATTTTGATTTTGATACATACTTAGATTTGGGTATAGAAGTTCATTTTATTTCAATGGTGGAAAAGACTGGTATTGAAGAGTTGATGCATTGCTTAGAGGGCAAGACATCTGCTTTGTCGGGACCATCTGGTGTAGGGAAGTCATCATTTATTAATATGATAAGTAATTTAGAAGAGCAAGTTACCACAGAGGTAAGCAAAAGAACTAATAAAGGAATGCATACTACAAGTTTTGTAAAAATGTTTGAAATAAACAGTAAAACTAAAATAATAGATAGTCCTGGAATTAGAGAATTAGCATTAAATATTGATTTTGAAAAAGAAGATTTATCATTATTCTTTCATGATT